>Ga0209012_1001789_pt1 | contig 20804 bp, 22 predicted proteins | sample RS3BMetagenome_FD_184735 | JGI IMG/M metagenome (GOLD analysis project Ga0209012, IMG submission 184735) | Ferric oxide microbial mat and aquatic microbial communities from Rainbow Spring, Yellowstone National Park, USA - RS3B (SPAdes) (version 3) ...
ACCAGGCGATGGCCGAGGCAGCAGTCGCACGGGCGAGCCGGATAGCGGTGGCGGCCACCGTGCAGACCACGCTCGATCCGACCGCCCGCCTGGTGGAGCGTGCGGCGCGCGAGGCCGGCCGCGAGGTGCAGACCGTCCGCCATCTCTGCGCCGGTGCCTTCGACGCGCTGCTCGGAGGCGACGGGGCCACTCATGACCGGATCATCCGCGACGCCCTGTTCGCCCTGGCCGGAGACGTCGAGCTGATCGTGCTCGCCCAGGCCTCGATGGGCCGGGTCGCCGAGGCGCTCGCCGGTGGCGTCGCGGTGCCCGTGCTGACCAGTCCGCGCCTGGGCCTGCAACGGGTTGCTGCCATCCTCGCCGGCCGCGCGGCAGCCTGCTGACCCGCATCTCGCCATGCCGCTCGCGCAACCCGGCATCGCTTCGCGGTCCTGTCATTGCGCGGCGCGACAAGCCGCCCGGGATATGAAATATTGCGCGGGCTTGGTGACCCGGGGTTCAAGCCGAACGGATGGCGATCGGAGCCGTGAGACGATGACCCGTATCGATGTGCAGCGCCTGCTGGTGATCGTCGCGCTGGCCTTTCTCGCGCCAGCCGCCGACCTGCTGCACACCGTCTCGAAGACCGCGGCCGGTCTGCCGCCGGTCGACCCCCGCGCCATGGCGGGATTGTTCGCCCAGGCTCCCGGTGGGCAGGCCGCGCCGGTGGCCGAGTGGGTCCACCAGCCCGGCACCGTGGAACTCGCGTCGCTTCCGCGCCCGCTGCCCGCTGCGGCCGGCCCCGGGGCGCGCATCCGCCTGATCGTCCGTCCCGCCGCGGCGGTCCTGCGCTCGTTGCCATGGGGCCGGACCAGGATCTGGATCTCCCGCAGCTAGTCCACGGCTTCGCTCTCCTGCCATTGCGTCTGGGCGATCAGGGCCGGAGGCTGAGCCAGGCGGCGGCCGCCAGGGTGAGGCTCGGCACGACTAGCCAGCGCACCGGCAGGTCGCGCAGCAGCAGTTCGGCCGCCAGTACGACCGCGACGGCGCCGATCGTCGCCAGGTTGCCGAACAGCGTCTTGAACAATGTTCTCATGCGCCGCTCGCACGCAGTCTCGGCCTGAACCGCCTCAGCAGCAGCGCCACCAGCAGGCCGCCTCCCAGGTAGAACAGCTCCAGGCCAAGCAGCGCCCAGTCGCCGCGCAGGCCGGAGGCCTGCCCCGCCCGGCCGGGCAGCGACTCCAGCGTCCAGAAGCTGCCGAAGCCGGTGATCATGGCGCCAACGATGAACTTGATGCTGTTTTCCGGCACCCGCGCCAGCGGCGCGCGTATGGCAAGGCCGGTCGCCGCCACGAGCAGCAGCCCGACGAGCGCCCCACCGGCGCTGCTGGTCCAGCCACTCGGGCCGATAGCCAGCGAGACCACCACCAGCCAGACCTCCAGCCCCTCGATCAGCACCCCCTTGTAGGCGACCAGCCAGGCAGCGCCGCGATCGGCCCGGCTCAGCGCCGCCCGGGTACGGTCGAATTCGTGGCCTTCGTCGTGCAGGCTGCGCAATCCCGCGGCCCGTGCGATCGCCTTGCCCAGCCAGCGCAGGCCGAACAGCAGCAGGAAGATGCCGATCACCAGCCGCACCGCACCGAGATCGGCGCCGCGACGCACCAGGCCGCCGGCCAGCAGGGTCATCAGGCCAACGGTGGCCAGCCCCGCCGCCGCAGCGCTGGCGGCCAGCCGTCCGCCGACCTGCAGACTGACCGCCAGCACGATGGTGAAGGCCTCCACCCACTCGACGGAGGAGGCGAGAAAGGCGGGAAGGGCGACGGACCAGTCGATCATGGGCGTCAGGCTGTGCATGGCGCCCAGCTTGCGACGCGCCGAGCGGCCCGTGCAACCGCACGGCCGATCGCAGCGCCGTCGGGCGGCGTCGCGGGGACGCAACCGGCGCCCCGGTTCGCGCGTCAGCGGACGATGGCGCCGCACCCCGAGAGCTGGCTCAAGGTCCTGCCGCAGGGGCTGTATTGCGAGCCGGGTGGCTTCTTCATCGACCCGCCAGCTCCGGTCGAGCGCGCCATCGTCACCCATGCGCATGCCGACCATGCCAGGCCTGGGCACGGGGCGGTGCTGGCCAGCCCGGAGACCCTGCGGCTGATGGCGGTGCGCATGGGCGAGGACCGCGTGGCCGGCAGCCGGCAGGCGCTCGACTATGGCGAGCCCCTGTCCATCGGCGAGGCGCGCGTCTGGCTCCGGCCGGCCGGTCACGTGCTGGGCAGCGCCCAGGTGGCGATGGATTGGCGCGGCAGCCGCGTCGTCGTGTCGGGTGACTACAAGCGTGTGCCGGATCCGACCTGCCTGCCGTTCGAGCCGATCGCGTGCGACGTGTTCGTCACCGAGGCCACCTTCGGGCTGCCGGTGTTCCGCCACCCGGAGCCCGCCGGCGAGGTGCGTCGGCTGCTCGACAGCGTCGCGCTGTTTCCCGAGCGGACCCACGTGGTCGGCTGCTACGCGCTGGGCAAGACCCAGCGCCTGATCGCCCTGCTGCGCGCCGCGGGCTGGGACCGCCCGATCCATCTGCATGGCGCGCTGATCCCCCTCTGCCGCGCCTACGAGGCGATGGGCATCCCGCTTGGCCCGCTGCTGCCGGCCACCGAGGCACCGCGCGGCACGCTGGGAGGTGCCATCGTGCTGGCGCCGCCCTCGGCGATCGCCGATCGCTGGGCACGGCGGCTGGCCGAGCCGGTCACCTGCCTCGCCTCAGGCTGGATGCGCGTCCGCCAGCGTGCCAAGGCGCGCGGCGTGGAGCTGCCGCTGGTGGTCTCCGACCATGCCGATTGGGACGAGCTGTGTGCCACCATCGAGGAGGTGGATGCCCCCGAGATCTGGGTCACCCACGGCCGCGAGGAAGCCCTCATCCATGCCGTGACCCAGCGTGGCCGAAGGGGCCGGGCGCTGCGGCTGCTCGGCTACGGCGACGAGGAGGAGGAGGCTGGCGGCAGGGAGCCCGAGGCGGACGCCCGGCCCGGAGCGGGCCCGGAAGCCAGTGCCGGCACTGGGACCGACACAGAGGCGGACCTCGGGGCGAGCGCCGGGGCGGCGGCATGATCGCGTTTGCCGAGCTGCTCGAACGCCTGACGCTGACGCCCGGACGCCTGGCCAAGATCGCGCTGCTCAGGCGCTTCTTCGAAACCGAGCCGGATCCGGACCGCGGCATCGGGCTTGCGGCGCTGACCGGCGAGCTGGCCTTCGACGCCGCCAAGCCCGCCCTGATCCGTGCCCTGGCCGAAAGCCGGACCGACCCGATCCTGTTCGGCTGGTCATACGACTATGTGGGTGACCTGGCCGAGACGGTCGCGCTGATGTGGCCCGAGCCGCCCGGTGGCGCCTCGCCCAAGCCGCTCCGCGGGCCGCCCGGGCCGCTCGCCGCACCGCCTCCCGCACCCGCCCTCCTGGCGCCGCCGCTCCTGGCAGAGGTGGTCGAGGCGCTCGCCACCACGGCGAAGGCGGACTTGCCCGGGCTGGTGGCCGGCTGGCTCGACGCCTCGCCCGCCGGGGTGCGGCTCGCCATCCTCAAGCTGATCACCGGGGGCTTGCGCGTCGGCGCTTCCGTGCGGCTGGCCAAGATCGCGCTCGCCGAACTGTCCGGCGGCCGGATCGCGGCGGACGACATCGAGGAGGTCTGGCACAGCCTGGTGCCGCCCTACGGCGAGCTGTTCGCCTGGATCGAGGGGCGCGGCGAACGGCCCGACCCGAAGGACGCGCCGGTGTTCCGCCCGCCGATGCTGGCCCACCCGCTGGAAGCACCCGATCTCGCCAGCCTCGCCCTCGAGCAGTATCTCGTCGAATGGAAGTGGGACGGCATCCGGGTGCAGCTTGCCGCCACGGCAGGCGGGCGGCGGCTTTATTCGCGCGGTGCGGACGACATCTCCGCCGCCTTTCCCGAGATCCTCGAGGCGATGCGCTTCGACGCGGTGCTCGATGGCGAGCTCCTGGTCATGCGCGATGGCGCGGTGGCCCCGTTCGCCGACCTGCAGCAGCGGCTGAACCGCAAGGCGCCGACGGGTGTGATGCTGCAGCGCTACCCGGCGGCCGTTCGCCTCTACGACATCCTGTTCGAGCGCGGCGATGACCTGCGCGCGCTGCCCTTCGCGCAGCGCCGGGCACGGCTCGAGGCTTGGCATGCCGCCGTGCGCCCGGAGCGGATGGACCTCTCCGAGCTGGTGCCGGTCGGTGACATCGCAGCACTCGGTGATCTGCGCCTGGGCGCACGGGCGGCCTCGATCGAGGGCCTGATGCTCAAGCGCCGCGACAGCCCCTACGTGCCCGGCCGTCCGCGCGGCCTGTGGTGGAAGTGGAAGCGCGAGCCGCTCAACATCGACGCGGTGCTGATGTATGCGCAGCGCGGGCACGGCAAACGGTCCTCGTTCTATTCGGACTACACGTTCGGATTGTGGCGCGGCGAGCCGGGTGCCGGCGGCGAGCTGGTGCCGGTCGGCAAGGCCTATTCCGGCTTCACGGATGCCGAGCTGGCGCAGCTCGATCGCTGGATACGCAACCACACCGTCGGGCGTTTCGGGCCGGTGCGCGAGGTGGCGCACGAGCCGGGCGAGGGGATAGTCCTGGAAATCGCTTTCGATGCGGCACAGCGCTCGGCGCGTCACAAGTCCGGCGTGGCGCTGCGATTCCCGCGCGTCTCTCGCCTGCGCACCGACAAGCCGCCCGATGAGGCCGACCGGCTTGATGTGTTGCTGCGGCTTACCGATAGTGAGCTGGATGCAACCGCATCCCAGGCGATCCGTTCAGTCGCGAAAGCATGAGCCCGGCATGTCCCAGTCTCCAACGCTGACCGGTTCGCACGCGCGGGACTTGATCTCCGCCTTCCGGGCGGTCCGCGACCACACCGAGTATTTGGCGTCGGGCTTGTCCGACGAAGATCAGTGCGTGCAGTCGATGCCGGACGCCAGCCCGGCGAAATGGCATCGTGCGCACACCACGTGGTTCTTCGAACAATTCGTGCTTGCGCCCAACACGCTCGATTACCGCAAGTTTGACGAGCGGTTTTCCTTTCTGTTCAACTCGTACTATGACGCGGTCGGGCCACGTCATCCGCGCCCCATGCGCGGCCTGCTGACCCGTCCGTCCTGCGCGGAGGTCGGGCTGTATCGCAGCCATGTCGACCAGGCGATGGTGGCACTGCTCGACACGGTGTCCGGGGCCGAGCTTGACGATCTTGTCACGCTCGGCCTGCATCACGAGCAGCAGCATCAGGAACTTCTGCTGACCGATGCGCTGCATGCGCTGGCGCAGAACCCGCTCGCCTGGTCAGGCCACGGGCTGGCGGTGATCCCCGGCTGGCGTGCGCCGCAAGCGACTGGCGGCGACGGACATTTCGTCGAGCGTCCGGGCGGGATCGCGCTGATCGGCCATGCGGGCGGCGGCTTCGGCTTCGACAACGAGTTTCCGCGCCACCAGCAACTGCTGCAACCCCATGCGCTGGCCGATCGGCTGGTGCGCAATCGTGAGTGGCTCGACTTCATGCGCGACGGTGGCTACCGCCGGCCAGCGCTGTGGATGTCCGACGGCTGGTCGGAGCGGAGTGCCGAGGGCTGGGAGGCGCCGCTGCATTGGCGGCCGGACGGTGAAGGTGGGTGGCTGCAGGTGACACCCGGTGGTTGCGCAGCACCCGATCCCGAGGCGCCGGTCGTTCATGTGAGCTGGTACGAGGCCGACGCGTATGCACGCTGGGCCGGCGCGAGGCTGCCGACCGAAGCGGAACTCGAAGCCGCGCAGTCCCGGCTGGCGGAGTTCTTCGGCCACGCCTGGCAGTGGACCGCCAGCGCCTACCTGCCCTATCCGCGGTTTCGCGCCGCCGGGGGCGCGATCGGCGAATACAACGGCAAATTCATGATCAACCAGATGGTGCTGCGCGGCAGCTCTTATGCGACCCCGCCTGGTCACGCGCGCGCCAGCTACCGCAACTTCTTCCATCCAGGCAAACGCTGGCAGGTGACCGGTGTCCGGCTCGCCCGCGATCTCGAACCGGCTGGCCCAAAGCACTAGGCAGGCGAGACGTTCTCTCGACCCGCGCGGTGGTCTCGGCACCGCACGGCCATGCCGCAAAAGGAGCGTCCAGACATGTCAACCCTGCGCGCGCCCGCCTTCCGGGCGCACACGGATCCTATGCATGACGAGAGTCTGGCTGGCGAAAGCCTGGCCGGCGAAAGCTTGGCCGGCGAAAGCATGGCGGCGCGTTTCGATGGCGGCCGTGCGCGCGATCGCGCCGACATCGTCGCCGGGCTGACCGCGCCCCGCAAGACCCTGCCGGCACGGTTGTTCTATGATGAACGCGGCTGCGCGTTGTTCGGCGAGATCACCCAGCTCGACGAATACTATCTGACCCGCGCCGAGCATGCGCTCCTCGCACAGCACGCGGACTCGCTCGTGGCGACGGTGCCGAGCGCTTCCGTTCTCGTCGAGTACGGGGCCAGCGATGAGGGCAAGGCGCTGGTCCTGCTGCGCGCAGCCAGGCCGCGTCTGTCCGCCTACGTGCCGATCGACATCGCGCCCGGCGCGCTGAAATCGCTGCAGGTGCGACTGCGCGACACGGAACCCGCACTCGACGTGTTCCCGCTGGCCGCCGATTTCCATGCGGCCCTGAGCCTGCCGCGCGTGCTCGGCGGTCGCCACCGGATCGGCTTCTTTCCTGGCTCGACCATCGGTAATTTCGAGCCGGCAGTCGCCGTGCGTTTCCTCCGCCAGGTGCTGGCCACGCTGTCGGCAGGCGCGGACGCTGACCGCGTGCAACTGATCGTGGGCACCGATCTGCGCAAGGACCCATCGAGGCTGATCCCGGCCTATGACGACAAGAGCGGTGTCACGGCGGCGTTCAACCGCAACATCCTCTCGCATGTGAACCGCATCGCGGACGCCGATCTCGATCCCGACCTGTTCGCGCACCGTGCACTGTGGAACGAGGCGGAGGGCCGAATGGAGATGCATCTGGTCAGCCGCCGGCCGCAGGTCGCAACCGTCGCCGACCGGCGGATCGCCTTCGCGGCCGACGAGACCATCCACACCGAAAGCAGCTACAAGCATACCCCGGAGAGTTTCCTGCGGCTGGCCGCCGAGGCGGGCTGGCAGCCGGACGGATTCTGGACCGACGAGCGGGGCCTGTTCGGCATGCACCGGCTGGTGGCGGCGCCAGCCGCCGCCTGAACCCTGGCCGGCCGGTTTCAGGCAATGCCCCAGCGGCGTGCCTGTTCGCGGATCGCCGGGGCGTCACCGAGCGCCGCGACGGGCGCCAGCCCCGCATCGTCCGGCAGGCGCCCGGTCAGTAGCGCGTAGGCGCCCCCCGCGGACCCGGAACCCTCACCGCCCAGCAGCACCGGCGCCCCGGCGCGCAGGGTGGCGAGCAGCGACGCGAAGAGCGGGTTGCGGGCCAGCGGTCCGTCGATGACGATGTCGCCCTCGGCCCGCAGCAGGTCGAGGGCATGGCTGGCGAGCAGCGCCACATAAAGGCTGGCCAGCGCGGCGCGGGCGGCCGGATCGAGCGCGTCGCCGCCGACTACGCGCCCCTTGGCCCCGGGAAACTGGCCGCCGGGCGCGAAGCAGGGGTCGACCCGTGCACCGCAGGCCAATGCCCTGTCGAGAGCAGCCCTGTCGAGAGCGGCCCTGTCGAGAGCGGCCCTGGCGAGAGCAGCATGGCCGAGACCAGCCCGGTCGGGCGGCGGCGCCTGCGAACCGGCCACGGCCTCGTATTCGCGCCCGCCCATGAAGCGCGCGGTACCGACCAGCGCGCCCGTAGCATCGACATTGGCCAGCATGTCGCACTCCGGCCGCAGCGCGCCGGGCGGCGTGCCGCTCGACAGCACGATTGTCCAGGTGCCCGAGGAGATCACGCTGAACCGCGCGCCAGGGCCGCGCGCCACCCGATGGCGATACCAGGACGCGTTGGAGTCATGGATGCCGCACAGCACGCTGCAGCCGGGCGGCAGGCCGCAGCGGTCGGCGAGTGCCGGCCGCAGCGAGCCGAGCCGGTCGCCGGCGGCACGCAGCGGTGGAAACAGGCGGCTCCAGCCGGCGCTCTCGGCCAGCGGCGAGAAGCAGCCCTGGGCGGGGCACCAGAGATCGGTGTGGCAGGCCAGCGAAGTGACCTCGCTCGCAGCGACCCCGGACAGGAACCAGGCAACGTATTGCGCAAGCGGCATGATCATTGAGACTTGGCCGAACAGGCCGGGCAGGCGCGTGGCGACGGTGTGCAGCTGCCGGCCGAGGTTGAGCCCGAGCGGCAGGAGCGGCGAGAAGGTGAGCGCGAACGGGTCGCGACGGGCGGCGTAGGCGTGCGCCTCGCTGTCGAAGACCGGGTCCTCGTAGTCCGGTGCCAGCAGCACCCGCCCCTCGTGGTCGAGCATCACGCAGGCGGCACCATGGGCCACCGGCACGATGGCCTCGATCTGCTCCCGCCCGGGCAGTGACGCGAGGCTCGAGACAATCCAGGCCTCGATGGCCGGCAGGCCGAGCTCGCGGGGCATCCCGTCGGTGGGTGCCGTCGGCCGGCGCAGGCTGGCGCACTCGCGGCCGGTCGCCCGGTCGAGCACGGTGAGCTTGGCGTTGCTCTTGCCGAGATCGAGGACGACGACGAGCCCTCCCGGCTCCTGCCTGGTCATCGGCCGAACCCGACCGCCCCGGCGGCGTCGGCGGCTCCGCCATCTCCCCCGGTCGGCGACCTCGCCGGATGCGCGAGCGGGCCGATGACGAGCGGCACCTGCGTCGCGCGCGTCTCGCGGAGTGGTGCGCGTCCAGCCAGTGCCTCGCTGCCCGCAATCAGGCGGCCCATGATGGCTCCGCGTCTCATAGCGCCTCCTTCGTCGCCTCCCGCCTCCCGCCTCGTGCCCGCGGTCAGGCGACATCCTCGATGCTCCGGTCGCCGCCCCCGGCGCTCCCGGCCACCGCCACGACGCTGACCTCGACGCCTGCCTGTCGCAGCGCATCGAGGTCCTCCGCAGCCGCAGCGCTGTCGGTGATCACGCGGCTGATGCGCCCCAGCGGGGCCACCAGCATGGACGAGCGCTGGCGCAGCTTGCGGCTGTCGGCGAGGACCACGAGTTCGTCGGCACTGTCGAGCAGCCGGCTCTGCGATTGCACGATCAGCGGGTCGTTCTCCATCATGCCGCGATGGTTGATCCCGAAGCAGGAGGTCAGGAACAACCGTCCTGCGAAGTGGCTGGTCTCGCCGGTGAACGGGCTGAGCACCACCGATTGTTCGCGATAGATCGTGCCGCCCGGCAAGGTCACCCGGCTGCGGCTGTGGCTCACCAGGTGGGCGGCGAGCGGGAAGGAGCTGGTCAGGATGTCGAGCTCCTTGTGCTCGAGGAACTCGGCCAGGCAGAAGGTCGTGCTCCCGGCACCGACCACGATGCTGTCGCCGTCGCCCACCAGGGAGGCGGCAGCCCGCGCGATCGCCCGCTTCTCGGCGGCCTGGATGTCGCGGCTGAGCGCCAGCGGCGTTCCCACCAAATGCGGCCGGAAGCGCGGTTGCAGCGCCTCCACCCCGCCGCGGACACGGCGCAATTCGCCGCGCTCGGCGAGGGCTACGATGTCGCGCCGCACGGTCGCCTCGGAGGCGCCGAGCAGGTCGCACAGGTCGCCCACCGCGATGACCGATTGTTCCTCGACCGCCTTCAGGATCAATCTTTGACGCTCACGTTCGAGCATAGCCGCCCATCCGACACGCACCTGATCAGGGGTGCAGCCGGGCAGGGTGCAGCCGGCACGGATCACCGTCAAGACGTCCGTGCTTGGAGGTGATTGGTGGCGAGCGGACTTGATTGGATATGGCAACCGGGCCTAGCCTGTGTCCGAGCCTCGCTCCGCAGCCCGGGAACATGCCATGGACACGCAGCTCGCCAGCCCACAGCTCCTCGAGAACCGCTGGGACGAGGCGCATGCCGCCACCCTCTCGCCCGAGGCGCTGCTGCTCTACCGCTCCAACCTGCTCGGATCGGACAAGCGGGTGACCAATTACGGCGGTGGCAACACCTCGTCCAAACTCGAGGCGCCTGATCCGCTGACCGGCGAGACCGTGCGGGTGCTGTGGGTCAAGGGCTCGGGCGGCGACATCGGCACGATGAAGCTCGACGGGTTTGCCACGCTCTACCTCGACAGGCTGTTGCAGATGCAGTCGCTGTACCGGGGCCCCGAGGCGGAGGACGCCATGGTCGGGCTCTATCCGCACCTGACCTTCAACCTCAACCCGCGCGCCACCTCCATCGACACGCCGCTGCACGGGCTGATCGCGCATCCGCATGTCGACCATGTGCATCCGGACGCGATCATCGCCATTGCCGCCTCGGCCGACAGCGAGCGGCTGACGCGTGAGATCTTCGGCGGCGAGATCGGCTGGCTGCCCTGGCGGCGGCCGGGATGGGAGCTCGGCGTCTGGCTGCAGCGCTTCGTGGCCGAGAACCCTCGGGCCAAGGGCGTCGTGCTGGAAGCGCACGGGCTGTTCACCTGGGGGCGGACGCAGCGCGCCTGCTATGACACCACGATCGAGACGATCAACAAGGCGGTCGCGGCCCTGCACCGTCTCGCCGGCGAGCGCCCGGCCTTTGGCGGCGAGAAGCTCCGGCCGCTGGCGCCGGCCGCGCGCCAATCGGTCGCCGCCGCCCTCATGCCGCAGATCCGCGGCCTGGTCGCGCGGCGCGACCATGGCGGCCAGGCCGCGACGGCGGTGGGCCATTTCGACGACAGTCCCGAAGTGCTCGAGTTCGTCTGCTCCGCAGCCCTCGACCGGCTGGCGCCGCTCGGCACCTCGTGTCCGGATCATTTCCTGCGCACCAAGATCGCGCCGCTGGTCATCGGCTTCGACCCGGCTGGCGAGAGTGTGGCCGACGTGATCGGCCGCCTCGAGCCGCAGATTGCCGGCTATCGCGACGACTACGCCGCCTATTACGAGCGCTGCCGCCGGCCGGACAGCCCGGCGATGCGCGATCCGAACCCGGTGATCTACCTCGTGCCGGGCGTGGGCATGATCAGTTTTGCCGCCGACAAGGCGACGGCACGGATCGCGGCCGAGTTCTACACCAATGCGATCAACGTCATGCGCGGTGCCTCGTCCGTTTCGACCTATCGCGGCCTGCCCGAGCAGGAGGCGTTCGATATCGAATACTGGCTGCTCGAGGAGGCCAAGCTGCAGCGCATGCCGAAGCCCCGCGCACTGGCGGGCCGCGTGGCGCTGATCACCGGCGGCGCCGGCGGCATCGGCATGGCGACCGCGCGCAGGCTCGCCGACGAGGGCGCCTGCGTGGTGATCTGCGACATCGACCGCGACGTGCTGGCTGAAGCGGAGGCGAGCCTGCGCGCGCGCTACGGGCGCGACGCGGCAAGCGGACTGTGGGTCGACGTCACCGACGAGGCGGCGGTGGCCAGCCTCTATGAGCAGGCGGCACTCGCCTATGGCGGGCTCGACATCTGCGTCTCCAATGCCGGCATCGCCTCGGCCGCTCCGATCGAGGACACCAGCCTTGCGCTGTGGAACCGCAACATGTCGATCCTGGCCACCGGCTATTTCCTGGTCACCCGCGAGGCGTTCCGGCTGATGAAGGCGCAAGGCACCGGCGGCTCGATCGTGCTGGTGGCGTCCAAGAACGCGATGGTCGCCTCGCCCGGGGCTGCGGCCTATTGCGTCGCGAAGGCCTCGGAGGTGCATCTGTCGCGCTGCCTCGCACTGGAAGGTGCCGCGCACGGCATACGCTCCAACGTGGTCAATCCCGACGCGGTGCTGCGCGGCTCGCGGATCTGGCAGGGCGAGTGGGGCGACCAGCGGGCCGCCTCGAACAGGACGACGCGCGAGGATCTCGAACGCGTCTATGTCGAGCGCTCGATGCTCAAGCGTGGCGTGTATCCCGAGGACATCGCCGAGGCGATCGCCTTCCTCGCCACCGAAAGCCGCTCGGGCAAGTCGACCGGCAACGTGATCAACGTCGATGCCGGCCACGCGCCGGCCTTCAGCCGCTGAGGAGGCGGGCGCCATGGACCAGGCAAGCCCGACGCATCTGCCGCAGCAGGACACGGTGGCCGCGCAGAACCGCCCGCTCGAGGCGGCACTGGCGCGCGACTACGAGCATCTGGGTGAACGTCTCGCCCGCGACGGGCTGGACATCGAAATGGTGGCCCGCCGCCTCGCGCGCCTGCGCCTGGCCCTGCCCTCCTGGGGCACCGGCACCGGCGGCACCCGCTTTGCGCGCTTCCCCGGCGAGGGCGAGCCCGCCAGCCTGTCCGACCGGCTGGAGGATTGCGCGGTGGTGAACGCGCTCACCGCGGCAACTCCTGCCGTGTCCCCGCACCTGCCCTGGGACGAGACGGAGGATTACCGCGCAGTGCGCGAGCAGGCCGCGTCGCTCGGTCTCGGCTTCGATGCCGTCAACTCCAACACCTTCCAGGACCATCCGGACCATCCCGGCCATAGGCTGTCCTACAAGTTCGGCTCGCTGTCGCACACCGACCCGGCGGTGCGCGAGCAGGCGGTGGCGCACAACGTCGCCTGCATCCGCGCCGGCGAGCAGCTCGGCAGCAGGGCGCTCACCATCTGGATCGGCGACGGGGCGAACTTCCCTGGCCAGTCCCATCTCGGTCGCGCCTTCGAGCGCTACATCGACAGCGTCAAGCAGGTGGCAGTCGCCCTGCCGCCCGACTGGCACATCTATCTCGAACACAAGATGTACGAGCCCGCCTTCTACGCCACCGTGATTCAGGATTGGGGATCCTCGCTGCTCGCCGCCCAGGAGGTGGGGCCGCAGGCACGCTGCCTGGTCGATCTCGGCCACCACGCCCCCAACGTGAACATCGAGATGATCGTCTCGCGCCTGGTGCATGCGAAAAAGCTTGCCGGCTTCCACTTCAACGATTCGAAATACGGTGACGACGATCTCGATGCCGGCGCCATCGACCCGCACCGATTGTTCCTGGTGTTCAACGAGCTGGTCGATGCCGAACAGGACGGCCGCTTCGATGTCGAGCCTGCCTACATGATCGACCAGTCGCACAACGTCACCGACCCGATCGAGAGCCTGATCGCCTCTGCCGTCGAGATCCAGCGCGCCTGTGCCCGGGCCCTGCTCGTCGACCGCGCGCAGCTTGCCGCCTGCCAGGAGGCGAACGACGCGATGATGGCCAACCAGCTGCTCAAGCGCGCCTTCAACACCGACGTCTCGCCCCTGCTGGCGGTGGTGCGCCAGCGCAAGGGGGCGGCGATCGAGCCACTCGCCGCCTACCGGGCCATCGGCTACCGGGCCGCCTGTGCCCGCCGTCGCCCACGCCGCCGTGCCGGTGGCGGCGGGATCGTCTGAGGCGCGCTCCGGCCGGCGGTCAAAGGCTGGAGAAGCGGATCGTGTCGTCGCGGAGGCCGGCCTCGACCACTGCCAGCCCGCCGGCCCGGATCATCCATTCGAGCCGGTGGTCGCGATACTGCCGGCGGCGGCCGCCGCTGCGGTAGCTGTCGGCGGCGCGAACCATGCCGGCCGCCGCCGCGTCGAACTCGGCAAAGGTCTGTGCCACCGCCGGACGGCGCGAGAGCCGGGCGTGCCAGCGCGCGAGCGGCGAGCCGGCGGCTGGGCCCAGCCCGTAATGCACCGAGCGGTTGACCATCGGTGCGGCGGCAAGATCGGCCAGGCCGAACTGCGTGCCACCGAACCAGTCCGCCTCGCCCAGTGCTGTCTCCAGCCACCCCTGCAACCGTGCGGTCTCACGCCGCGCCGCGGCTTCCAGTTGCTCGCGCAGGCTGCCGCTGGCCCGGCCGAACCAGAGCAGCTCGCCCCAGCCCCAATTGACCGCCTCGTACTGGCTGTCGCAGATCTCCTCGATGGTCCGCGCCCGCGCCCGGTCCATCGGCGCCTGCGGCAGCAGCGGCGGATCCGGCCAGCGATCCTCGAGATAGGCCAGGATGATCGTCGAATCGAAGACCGCCTCGCCGTCCACACAGAGCGCCGGCACCTCGCCGAGCGGGCTTGCCGCGGCGAACGGCGTGTCGCGCCGGCCGGTGCCGAAATCCTCGGGCAGCAGGCGGGCAAAGACGAGATCCTTCTCGCGCAGCGCGATCTTCACCTTCTGGGCGTACGAGGAAAGCGGGTGCTCATAGAGCAGCAGCTCCGGCGCGCTCATGCGCCATTCCCGGCGATCGAGTCGCGCAGGGCCTGGACCTGCCTGTTGAGGGCGGCCAGCGACGAGGCGTTCATGCCGGAGCGGCTGCTGAGTTCCTCGCCCAGGCAGCCGCATTTCTCGCGCAGCGTCCGGCCCTTGCGGCTGAGCCGCACCCGGACCTGGCGCTCGTCGGCCGGATCGCGCTCGCGGCCGACCAGCCCGGCCTGCTCCAGGCGCTTGACCAGCGGCGTCACCGTGCTGGATTCGAGCGCCAGGCGCTGGGCGATGGCGCCCACCGTCCGCCCGTCCTGCTCCCACAGCGCATGCAGCACGAGGTATTGCGGGTATGTGATGCCGAGCGCGTCGAGCATCGGCTTGTAGGCGCGGTTGATGGCGATACCGGCCGAGTAGATCGAGAAGCAGAGCTGCTCATCGAGCGAAAGCGGGACTGACACGACGTGGCTCCTCACTGCCGGAGCAAACTGTAGCGCAGCATTTCATACGACGATAACAAAAACCGCCTGGACGCGGAGCAGCGACCCGGTTAGATGTTCAATATCGCGATAGACGATATCGCGAAATCCTTCACCCAGCCGGAGTTCCCGCCATGCCAGTCGATGTTCTCTACCGCACCTCCGCTTCCGCCACCGGTGGCCGCGACGGCCAGGCCCGCTCGGAGGATGGCCGCGTCGAGGTCATGCTCTCCACGCCTAAGGAACTCGGCGGCGCCGGCGGCGACGGCACCAACCCCGAGCAGCTGTTCGCGGCCGGCTACTCGGCCTGCTTCATCGGCGCGCTGAAAGTCGCGGGCCAGCAGCTCAAGCTGCGTGTGCCGGCCGACACGCGCGTGACCGCCACGATCGGCATCGGACCGCGCTCGGAAGGCGGCTTCGGCATCACCGCCGATCTGGTGGTCGACCTGCCGGGTGTCGAGCGCGCCGACGCGGAGCGGCTGGTGCAGACCGCCCACCAGATCTGTCCCTACTCGAACGCCACACGCAACAATCTCGACGTGGGTCTCACGCTGGCCTGAGTCCCGGCCTGGCCGCCGTCCGCCTCGCGGCGGAGGGGCGGCCGGCGCGCGGGACGTCAGCCCGGCGGAAGCTGCAGCTCCGCGAGGTCGGCGAGCAGCCCGCGACCGGCCGGCTGCCAGCCGAGCTGGCTGCGGGTCTGCGCGCTGGAGGCAGGCGCGTCGAGGGCGGCAAACGGTGCCAGCAAGCCGAACCGCGCGTCCACCTGGTCGGGTGTGACCGAACGCACCGGCAGGCCGAGGCGGCGGCCGAGGGCCCCGGCGATGTCGCGCATGGCTACCCCTTCCTCGGCGACCGCATGGTAGCGGGCCTCGGGCGCTGCCCGTTCGATCGCCAGCCGGTAGAGCCGCGCCACGTCGGGCAGGGGTGCCGCCGGCCAGCGGTTCAGCCCGTCCGCGACATAGGACACCACTCCCTGTTCGCGCGCGGTGGCGATGAAATACGTGATCAGCCCCTGCCGGCGTGTGTCGTGCACCTGCGGCAGCCGCACCACCGACACCGGCACGCCGGCCGCCGCGACCGACGCCGCCGCCTCTTCGGAGGCCGCCCGCGGCATCCGGTCTGAGCCGACCGCGGGCTGATCCTCCGTGCCCGGCTGGCCCGGCTGGCTCCTGGCAGCCAGGGTGCCCGAGGTGACGACCAGCGGGCGCCCCGACCCGGCGAGAGTGCCGCCAAGTGCGTCAATCGCCAGACGGTCCTCCTCGCAACTGGCGGCGAACCGGGAGAAATCGTGGTTGAAGGCGAGGTGGATGACACCGTCCGAGCGCGCCGCGGCATGGCGCAGGCTGTCCAGATCGAGGATCGAGCCGCGATGCGGCTCGGCACCCACCGCCGCCAACGCGGCGGCACCCTCATCGGACCGGGTCAGGCCCAGAACCTCATGGCCGGCTGCGATCAGCTCCTTGACGACGGCCGATCCGATGAAGCCGGTCGCCCCAGTGACAAAAACACGCATGAGCAAGGTCTCCTACTGGTTCTGGAGACAGAGATCGCGCGTGATCGTCCCTGTTGAAGCCGTGACCTTATACCGGTATGGCGACCACCAGGATCACCGCGCCCCGCACTGATCACCGCGCCCCGTGCCGATCTCCGCGCCGCAATGCGAGAGCCTCCGGCTCCTGCCTGCGCCAAATGCCGCGATCAGGCAGTGAGGCGGCAAGGCTCCCGGGCCTACGCTTCGCCGGATGGCGGTGGGGGAGGCGTGGTGTTCAGGCCGGCAATATCCTGCGGCTGCACCCAGCGACGCACCCTGACTTCCAGCTCGACGATGCCGCACTCGCGCACACCCGGGCAGGCGTCGCGGAGATCCTGCTCCGAGCCGTAGAGCTTCGTGCCGTCAGGGTCGTTCAGGAGGTGATACTGCCAGTTGACGCCGCATGCGAACACCACGGCGACGTCATCGTTGGTCAGGCTCAGCCCCGGTTGCGTATCCTGGGTGAGGATCGGCATGACACTCTCCTCCGGGTCATCGAGCCTGTCCGCGGCGCGAAGGCACGTCATTTCCGCTGCGATCCGGCCAGGCCGCTTCGACCACTGCCAGGCGCTGCGGCTACCGCAGGAAGCCCACGATCCGCTCCGCCTCGGCCACGATCGGCTCGGCGATCGCCTGGGCCCGCGCGGCACCCTCGCGCAGCACCCTCTGCAGATGGTCGGGCGATGCCAGCAGGCGGCGCGTTTCGGAGGCGATCGGCCCGATCATCTCGGTCAGGATGGCGCTGAGCGCCTCCTTGAACGGTCCGAAGCCGCGGCCGCCATGCTCGGCCAGCACGCCTTCCGGCGTCATGCCGGTGACTGCGGCATAGATCTCGACCAGGTTGCGCGCCTCCGGCCGCCCATCCAGCCCGTCCACCGTGTCCGGCAAGGGCAGCGGATCGGTCTTGGCGCGCCGGATCTTGAGCGCGATGGCCTCGGCGTCGTCGGTGAGCGCGATCCGGCTCTGCTCGGAAGGGTCGGATTTCGACATCTTCCTCGTCCCGTCGCGCAGGCTCATCACCCTGGCTGCGGCCGGCGGGATCAGCCCCTCGATGCCGGGGAAGAAGTCGGTGCCGTAATCATGGTTGAATTTCTGCGCGATGTCGTTGGCCAGCTCCAGATGCTGGCGCTGGTCGTCGCCCACCGGAACGGCGGTTGCATGATAGGCGAGGATGTCGGCCGCCATCAGGTTGGGATAGACGTAGAGCCCGGCCGACGAGGCCTCGCGATCCTTGCCCGCCTTGTCCTTGAACTGGGTCATCCGGTTCAGCCAGCCGATGCGCGAGACGCAGTTGAAGATCCAGGCTAGCCGCGCATGGGCACTCACCGCCGACTGGTTGAACAGGACATGGCGGTCCGGATCGATCCCGGCGGCGATCAGCACCGCCTGCTGGGCCAGCGTCTGCTCGCGCAGCGCCTGGGGATCCTGCCAGACGGTGATGGCATGCAGGTCGACCAGGCAGAACAGGCAATCGTGGCCCTCCTGCAGCGCCACCCAGTTGCGGATCGCGCCGAGATAATTGCCCAGATGCGGGATGCCGGTCGGCTGGATGCCGGAAAAGATGCGCGCCATGGCATGGCTTGTCCGGCCTGGGCGGCATGTCGGTCAAGAGGGAGAACGGTTTCCTGCAACTTGTGCGTTTGTCCGGTGTTCGGCTGCAATCAAGCTGGAGTGTTTCATGAACCGTTTCGTCAGCCGTTTCCCGATCCGCCTGCTTCCGGCGCTGGCCCTCGTCGCAAGCTGCGGCCTCGCCGCCTGCGAGTCACACGAAGGCCCGGCGGAAAAGGCCGGCGCCAAGGTCGACAACACGGTCAATCCGGGGCCGATGCAGCGCGCCGGCCACACCGTCGACAAGGCGCTCGGCAACTGATCAGCCGGCTGCACGCCGGGGCGGCGAGGGGGGTATGATCGGGTCCTCACGCTGAGGCTGACCCATGACGCTCCGCTTCGCCGCCATCGCCATCGACCACAACCACATCCTCGATCATATCGGCGGCCTGCTCGACGCCGGGGCTGCCTTTGCCGGCTACACCGCCGAAACGACGGCGCCCGCCGTGCTCGAGGAGGTGCGCAGGCGCTGGCCGGACGCACCGGTGTGCGCGCGCGAGGCTCTGCTCGAGGACGCCTCGATCGACATCGTCTGCAGCTCGGCAATCCCGGCCGAGCGCGCCGGGGTCGCGATCGCAGCCATGCGGCACGGCAAGGACGTGATCCTCGACAAGCCGGGCGCCACCACGCCCGAGCAGCTCGCAGCTCTGCGCCGCACGGTGGCCGAGACAGGCCGGATCTTCTCCATCTGCTTCTCCGAGCGGCTCTGTGTCCGTTCGGCCGAGCGGGCGGGCGACCTGGTGCAGGCGGGCGCCATCGGCCGGGTGGTGCAGACCATCGGGGTGGGACCACACCGGCTGGCGGCGGCAGGTCGTCCGGACTGGTTCTTCGACCCGGCGCGCGCGGGCGGCATCCTGACCGACATCGCGTCCCACCAGATCGACCAGTTCCTGTTCTATACCGGCTCGGAGACGGCCGAGATCCTGGCCAGCACGGTCGGCCATTACGGTCCCGTCGCATCCCCCGTCTTCGAGGATTTCGGCCAGGTGCTGCTGCAAAGCGCGGGGGCCAGCGGCTATGTGCGTGTCGACTGGTTCACCCCCGACGGTCTGCCGAGCTGGGGCGACGGACGGCTCACCATCCTGGGCACGGAGGGCTATATCGAGCTGCGCAAATATGTCGACATCGCCGGCCGTGCGGGAGGCGAGCACCTGTTCCTCGTCGACCGGCACGGCACGCACTATGTCGATTGCAGCGCCGGGCGGCTTTCCTACTTCGAACGTTTCTGCGCCGACGTGCGCGACCGGAGCGAAACGGCGATGCCCCAGGCCCACGTCTTCGAAACGACCCGGCTGGCGCTCGAAGCCGAGCGGCTTGCTTCACGCGCCCACATGGCGGCCCTGCCGGCGGCGGACTGAAGGGGCCTGCTCGGGCCCGCTCACTCGCCGATCAGGTGCAGGACGAGCTCGCGCCGGTGCGGTGCCCGTCGGTGCTCGAACAGATAGAGCCCCTGCCAGGTGCCGAGCACCGGTCGTCCGTCGCTCACCGGGATGCTGAGCGTGGTGTCGGTCAGCATGCTGCGCAGATGGGCCGGCATGTCGTCCGGGCCCTCGTCGTCATGTTCGTAGCGCCGGTCTTCCGGGGCCAGCGCCTCGAAATACCGGGTGATGTCGCGGCGCACCGCCGGGGCCGCATTCTCCTGCACGGTGAGCGAGGCCGACGTGTGCCGGCACCAGATGGTCAGCAGCCCGGTCGTGATCCGCTGGGCGCCGACCCAGGCGACGACCTCGCCGGTGACCTCGGTCAGTCCCTTGCCACGCGTGCTGACCGCAAGCATGTGCTGCGCCTGGCGCATCGATCCCCTCCGGCGCTGTGTTGCCGCAACTCAACGTCCGCCTGCGCGCTGCCGTCAAGCCGGTCCTTGAGTGGCCGATCTTCGAGGGGCCGATGGCACGCTTGTTCCTGCTTCTGCTGCTGCCGCTTGCGGTGGCGTTGCAGTATCTCGTCCATGCGTCGCCGGTCTGGGTCTTCCTCACCTCCGCCGCCGCGGTGGCGGTGCTCGCCGACGTCGCACGCCGGGCTACCGAGGAACTGGCGCTGCATGCCGGCCCAGCGATCGGCGGGCTGCTCACCGTCAGCTTCGGCAGCGTTGCCGAACTGCTGCTCGCCTTCTTCGTGTTGCGCAACGGAGGCGCCGCGATCGTGCGCTCGCAGATCGTGGGCTCGATCATCGGCACCAGCCTGCTCGGCCTCGGCCTGGCCATGATCGCCGGCGGCCTGCGGCATGACCGCCAGACCTTCAAGCGCGAACGTGCCGGACTGCTGGCCAGTATGCTGGTCCTGGTGGTGATCGCCCTGCTGCTGCCGGCCGCGTTCGACCTGGCCACCGCGGCGCGGCTGCATCACAAGCCGCGCGTCAATGACGAGCAGTTGAGCCTGGCCTTCTCGGTCGTCCTCCTGCTGCTCTATGGCGGCAACCTGGTCTTCACCCTGATCACCCACCGCGACGTGTTCGCCGCCGGTTCGCAGGAGAGCGTGCCGCCGCGCTGGAGCCTCGGGCGGGCGCTCGGCACGCTGGTCGCAGCCACGGCGGCGATAGCACTCGGCGCCGAGCTCGTCTCGGGAGCGCTGACCGTCACCGCGCGCGACCTCGGTCTGCCGCTGTTGTTCGTCGGCGTCATCCCGCTGGCGCTGATCGGCACCTTGTCCGACCTGCTCGCGGCAGTGGTGTTCGGCCGTCAGGACAAGATGGGACTGGTGATGAGCATCTGCATCGGCTCGGCGCTGCAGGCCGCACTGGTGATCGCCCCGGTGCTGGTGCTGGTGTCCTGGGTGATCGGCACGCCGATGACGCTGGTCTTTTCCGACCCGCTCGACCTGTTCGCCATTGCCGCCACCGCCTTCATCGTCAACGCCATCGCCGGCGACGGCGAAACCAGCTGGTTCGAGGGTCTGCTGCTGGTCGGCGTCTACGTCCTGCTCGCCTTCGCCTTCCTTTTCACCGCACCCGCCTGCTGAGCTGCCTTCCAGGGGAATTGCATCCGACCATGCCGACCGCGACCTGCCATTGTGGCGCCGTCAGGATCGAACTCGATGGGCCGCCCGCCTATCTCAACGAATGCCAGTGTTCGGTGTGCCGCCGC
>Ga0209012_1001791_pt1 | contig 20788 bp, 19 predicted proteins | sample RS3BMetagenome_FD_184735 | JGI IMG/M metagenome (GOLD analysis project Ga0209012, IMG submission 184735) | Ferric oxide microbial mat and aquatic microbial communities from Rainbow Spring, Yellowstone National Park, USA - RS3B (SPAdes) (version 3) ...
GACGATGTCCGGGTCAGCATCGAGACCCGCTTCTACGTGACCGACCTCACCGAGGCAGACGCCTGCATCGAACACCTCCTCCGCCTGGTGAGAGGCCACTGGTCGATCGAAAGCCTCCACTGGGTTCGGGACAACACATTCGACGAGGACCGTTCCCAGGTCCGAACCGGGACCATCCCACGGGTCCTTGCAACCCTGCGCAATCTCGCGATCGGCATCATCCGGCATGCGACCTACCGATCGGTCAACATCGCAGCGGCAACCCGCCAGCTCGCACGCCAACCGGACGTCACCCTCGATCTCCTCGGGATCCCGCAACTACTTTGCAAATGACCGTGGCCACCCTCCACGGGGTGATGACCAGGGGTTTCCCGAACTTCTTCATGGTGCCCGCCCCCGGGCAACAAGGCGTCATCTCGGTCAACTTCACTTTGGTCAACTGTGAGGGGGCTGAGCACATCGCAGCCACGATCAAGCTCCTCGACGAGATCGGCGCCCGGGTCTTCGACGTGACCGCCCAGGCCGAAGAGGAGTACGTCCGGGGCATCGTCGACGCCTACACCGACGCCAGCGCAGTCATGGAAGCCTGCACCCCGTCCCGCCTCAACAACGAGGGCAACCCCAAGGCCGTCAATCCCCGAACCGGGGCCTACGGCGGTGGCCGTGGGGACCTCTTCGGGTGGATCACGATGCTCGAGCAGTGGCGCGAGGACGGGCGGTTCGCGGGACTCGAGATCGAACGGGCGGTCGCTTCCTTGCGCTGATCGAACGCCAACTGCTCGCGCTCGATGCGTTGCGTCACGATCCCTGCCCTGCCCTGCCCTGCCCTGCCCTGCCCTGCCCTGCCCTGCCCGCAGAAGCGCGACGGCGAGTGCCTCATCGGTCTGGGCCGGGAGGACGCCGCAGTGTGGATGAGAGCCGGGTTCCCGGGTCTCGGCCGTCCTCGGGCACCCGCCGTCCCCGGCCCCCGGGCTCCCCGTAGCGCCCGGTGACCCGGGGGTGGAGTGGTCGGTCAGCCCGGCAGGCCGTCGAGCAGCGACTCGGCCAGCCGGAGAAGGCCGGCGGCCACCGGCGCCGAACCGATCCCGTCGACCGCCGCCGCCGCCTCGGCCACGTGGCGCCGAGCCACCGCCACCGTCTGGGGTACACCGGCCGAGGAGGAGACGATCGCCCGGGCCTTGTCCCGCTCGGGCTGGGCGAGCGGCTGGCCGAGCAGCGTGCGCAGCTCCGGACCGGTCACCGGGTCCCGCAGCGCCAAGAGGACCGGCAGGGTGTAGATGCCCTCCGCCAGGTCCTGGCCGGCCGGCTTCCCGAGGTCGGCGTCGCTGGCGATCACGTCCATCACGTCGTCGCGGAGCTGGAAGACCATCCCGAGTGCCCGGCCATAGGCGGTGAGTGCCTCGACCTCGTCGCGGGGGCTCCCGCCGGTCAACGCCCCGATCCGGCAGGAGGCCGACATCAGCGCGGCGGTTTTGCCGGCGATGGCGGTGAAGTAGTCGTCCTCGGTCCGGTTGATCTGGAACGAGGACCGGACCTCGGCCACCTGGCCCTGGCAGAGGTGGCCGAGGGTGGTGGCGAGCAGTCCGGCGATCTCGGTGCCGAGCCCGGCGGCGATGGCGGCCGAGCGGGCCAAGAGGTAGTCGCCGGCCACGATGGCCACCAGGTTCCCGAAACGGCTGTTGACGCTCTCGACGTTCCGCCGGACGGTCGCCTCGTCGATCACGTCGTCGTGGTAGAGCGACGCCAGGTGCACGAGCTCGACCGCCACGCCCCCGAGGAGCTCCTCCTCGGTGGCAGCGCGGGTGCCACCGGTGGCCGACACGAGCGCCAGCAATGGACGCAGCCGCTTGCCGCCGGCGGCGATCAGGTGGGTCGTGACGTCGTCGAGGAACCCGTCTCCGGTCCTCACCGAGGCCATGAGCAGGGGCTCGATCCGCCCGAGGTCGGCGCCGAGGTTGGGAAGACCGAGCGCCTTCGTAGCGTTCACCACAATGCACGATAGGCGAGACCCCCCCGACGACGACAACCCTCGGGGCCGGCGGACCCCCCACCGGCGGCGAGCGGGTCGTCCCCGAACCGATGGCGCGGCCGGGGCCGGGGGGTGCTCCCTGTACACTTGATCCCGAACGACGAGCCACCCACGGAGGCGTCAAGTGTTCGAACGCTTCACCGACCGGGCACGACGAGTGCTGGTGTTGGCGCAGGAAGAGGCACGCCTGCTCAACCACAGCTTCATCGGGACCGAGCACATCCTCCTGGGGCTCATCCACGAGGGCGAGGGCGTGGCTGCGAAAGCGCTCGAGTCGCTCGGCATCTCCCTCGAGGCGGTGCGTGAGAAGGTCGAGGAGACGATCGGCATGGCCGGGACCGCGCCGAGCGGCTCCCCGCCGTTCACCCCGCGGGCCAAGAAGGTGCTCGAGCTGTCGCTGCGCGAGGCCCTCCAGCTCGGCCACAGCTACATCGGGACCGAGCACATGCTCCTCGGCCTGGTGCGCGAGGGCGAGGGGGTGGCCGCCCAGGTGCTCGTCAGTCTCGGTGCCGACCTCGGCCGGGTCCGCCAGCAGGTGATCCAGTTGATGTCGGGTTACCAGGGCAAGGAGGCGGTCGGCGCCGGCACCGGTTCGGGCTCGTCGGACGCCCCTTCGGGCTCCCCGGTGCTCGACCAGTTCGGCCGCAACCTGACCCAGCTCGCCCGCGACGGCAAGCTCGACCCGGTCATCGGCCGCGAGAAGGAGATCGAGCGGGTCATGCAGGTGCTGTCGCGGCGCACCAAGAACAACCCGGTGCTGATCGGGGAGCCGGGCGTCGGCAAGACCGCCATCGTCGAGGGCCTGGCGCAGCGGATCGTCGCCAACGACGTGCCCGAGACGCTGTCGGGCAAACAGCTGTACACGCTCGACCTCGGTGCCCTGGTGGCCGGCAGCCGCTACCGCGGCGACTTCGAGGAGCGCCTGAAGAAGGTGCTCAAGGAGATCCGCACCCGCGGCGACATCATCCTCTTCATCGACGAGCTCCACACCCTCGTGGGTGCCGGCGCCGCCGAAGGGGCGATCGACGCCGCCTCGATCCTCAAGCCGATGCTCGCCCGTGGCGAGCTCCAGACGGTCGGGGCGACCACGCTCGACGAGTACCGCAAGCACCTCGAGAAGGACGCGGCGCTCGAGCGCCGGTTCCAGCCGGTGAAGGTCGAGCAGCCGACGGTGTCGCTGACGATCGACATCCTGAAGGGTCTGCGCGACCGATACGAGTCCCACCACGCGGTGACGATCACCGACCAGGCGTTGGTCGCCGCGGCCAACCTGGCCGACCGGTACCTGGCCGACCGGTACCTGCCGGACAAGGCGATCGACCTGATCGACGAGGCCGGAAGCCGCCTCCGCATCCGGCGGATGTCGACCCCGCCGTCGTACAAGAAGCTGGACGAGGAGATCAGCCGCCTGCGCACCGACAAGGAGTCGGCCATCGAGCGGGGCGCCTTCGAGCAGGCCAAGAAGCTGGCCGAGCAGGAGAGCGACCGGTTGGGCCGCAAGGAGGCGATGGAGGCCGAGTGGCGGGCCGAGGGCGTCGACCTCTTCGACGTCGTCGACGAGGAGGTCATCGCCGAGGTCCTGGCGAACTGGACCGGCATCCCCGTCTACCGCCTCACCGAGGAGGAGACGGCCAAGCTGCTCCGGATGGAGGACGAGCTGCACAAGCGGATCGTCGGGCAGGAGGAGGCGCTCAAGGCGCTGTCCCGGGCGATCCGCCGGACCCGGGCCGGGCTCAAGGACCCGAAGCGTCCGAGCGGCTCGTTCATCTTCCTCGGCCCGACGGGCGTCGGGAAGACCGAGCTGGCCAAGGCGCTGGCCGAGTTCCTCTTCGACGACGAGGACGCGCTGATCCAGCTCGACATGAGCGAGTACATGGAGAAGCACACCGTGAGCCGGCTGGTGGGATCGCCCCCCGGCTACGTCGGCTACGAGGAGGGCGGTCAGTTGACCGAGGCGGTCCGCCGCAAGCCCTTCTCGGTGGTCCTCTTCGACGAGGTCGAGAAGGCCCACCCGGACGTCTTCAACGCCCTGCTCCAGATCCTGGAGGACGGGCGGCTGACCGACGCCCAGGGTCGCTCGGTGGACTTCAAGAACACCGTCCTGATCATGACCTCCAACCTCGGGACGGCCGACTTGCGCAAGTCGTCGCTCGGCTTCGCCAAGACGTCGGAGGCGGTGACCTACGAACGGATGAAGGCCAAGGTGCACGAGGCGCTCAAGGCCCACTTCCGCCCGGAGTTCCTCAACCGGATCGACGAGGTGATCGTCTTCCACGAGCTGAGCCGGGACGAGGTCATCGAGATCGTCGACCTGATGCTGGCCCGCACGGCCGCCCAACTGGCCGGGCAGGGGCTCTCGCTGGAGCTGACCCCGGCCGCCCGCTCGCTGCTGGCCGAGAAGGGCTACGACCCCCAGCTGGGGGCCCGCCCGCTGCGGCGGGCGATCCAGCAGCTGGTCGAGGACCCGCTGTCCGAGCGGATCCTCTGGAAGGAGTTCCGGGTCGGCGAGACGATCGTGGTCGACGTCGACGAGACGCCGACCGAGACCGAGCAGGGCCCGCACCTCACGTTCCGGGCGGTCGAGGGTTTCGAGCCGCCGCCGATGGAGCTGGCCGGGAGCGGCTCGACCACCGAGTAGGGGCCTGATACAGCCCCTCCGTAGGGTGGCGGGCATGCCACCGGCTCTCGTCCACCGCTGCCGCTGCTGCGGCGTGACTGCCCAGCGCTGGATGGGGCGGTGCCCGGGGTGCGGCGAGTGGAACTCGCTCGAGGCGAGCGCCCTGCCGCGGGGCGGGGTGAGCGGACCCGGCGCCGGAGCGGCCGACGAGGGTTCGGCGACCGACGGCCCGAGACGGCTGGCCGACGTCGACCCGGACGGCGCCAGGCCGGTGCCCACCGGTCTGGGCGAGGTCGACCGGGTGCTCGGTGGCGGCCTCGTCCCCGGCTCGGCCACACTCCTCTTCGGGGAGCCGGGCACCGGGAAGTCGACGCTCCTGCTCCAGGTGCTGGCGGCGGCGGCGGTCGGCGAGGCCGCCCTGCTGGTGTCGGCCGAGGAGTCGGCCGCGCAGGTCCGGGCCCGGGCGGCCCGGCTGGGGTCGCTGCCGGACCGGCTGCTCGTCCACGCCACCACCGACCTCGACGACGCCGAGGCGGCGGTGGTGGCGACCGGCGCCCGGCTGGTGGTGGTCGACTCGGTGCACACGCTGGCGGACGGCGAGCTGCCGGCACCGCCGGGCTCGCTGGCGCAGGTCCGCTCGGCAGCCGACCGTCTGGCCCGTCTGGCCCGGCGGACCCGGGCGGCGGTGGTGCTGGTCGGCCACGTCACCAAGGAGGGCGGGCCGGCGGGACCGCGGGCCCTCGAGCACCTGGTGGACACGGTCGTGTGCCTCGAGGGCGATCGGTACCACCGCCTGCGCCTGTTGCGGGCGCTCAAGCACCGGTTCGGGTCGACCGGGGAGGTCGGGATGTTCGAGATGTCTCCCGGGGGGTTGCGGGCGGTCCCCGACCCTGGGGCGCTGGTCCTCGGCGACCGGCTCGGCGACGTGCCCGGGAGCGCGGTGGCCCCGCTGCTCGAGGGGAGCCGCCCGGTGCTGGTCGAGCTCCAGGTCCTGGCGTGCTCGGGCGCCGGCGGTGCCGGCCGCCGCAACGTCCAGGGGCTGGACCCCCGGCGGGTGGCGACGGTGGCGGCGGTGCTCGAGTGCCGGGCCGGGGTGGGCCTGGGCGACCTCGAGCTGTTTTTCTCGGCCGTCGGTGGTCTCCGGGTGGGCGAGCCGGCGGCCGACCTCCCGCTGGCGCTGGCGCTGGCCTCGGCGGTCGCCGGCTACCCGCTGCCCGGCGGGCTGGTCGCCTTCGGCGAGGTCGGCCTGGCGGGCGAGCTCCGCCAGGTCCCGGGGGCCGACCGGCGGCTGGCCGAGGCCGCCCGGCTCGGGTTCGGCCGAGCGGTGGTCCCGGCGCGGACGCCGCCGGGGCCACCAGGCATGGACGTCCTGGCGGTGGGGTCGCTGGCCGAGGCGGTGGCCGCCGCCTACCGGCCGGTGCGCCGCCCCGACCGTTCGTCGGCACCGCCGGCGTTGGTCGACGCCGGGTGAGCCATCAGGGGCGGTCGCGCCACCATCTCGAGGGCCGGCCGGCGCCCACCGGCGCGGTTGTCAGCGCTCAGCCGACCCCGCCGGGCTCGGGGTCGAGCACCTGGGTGATCCGGGCGGCCAGGTAGAGCTCGCAGGCGCCGCGGGGATCGCTGAGCCAGCGGCCGCTCACCTGCTCGACCCGGGCCAGTCGGTTGCGGACGGTGTTGCGGTGGCACGAGAGGGCTGCACCGGCGGCCTTGACCGAGCCGCCGGCGGCGAACCAGGCGTCGAGGGTCCCGAGCAGCCGGTCGCGCTCGTCGGGGCGAAGCGAGAGCAGCGGGCCGAGCACCACCCTTGCGAAGCGTGACGAGAGCTCCGGCGAGCCGACGGCGAGGGCGGTGAGGACGTCCTCGTCGGCCATCGCCACGCCGGTCGTCCCGGCCCGGAGGCAGGCCCGCCCGAGGGCGGCCGACGCCAGCGAGCGGGCGGTGTCGCGCGGGTCGCGGTACTCGGCGCTCAGGCCGACCCGCCCGGTGGCGCGCTCGGAGAGCGCCGAGCGGAGGTCGGCGACGGCCGTTTGCCCGCCGCGGGCCAGCGCCACGACCCCGACCTGCTCGTCGGCGCCGAGCCGCCAGACCGAGCGGTGGCCGTGCTGGGCGAGCAGGCGTTCGATGCCGGGCAGCGCCTCGTGTCCGGGCTCCTTGGTCTCGGCGGCGACGGCCACGTACGGTCCACGGTCGGGGAGGCCGAGCTCGCGGGGGGTGCCGCGCAGCCCCTGCCACTCGGCCAGCCGCCCGTCGAACAGGGCGTCGACGAGCAGTCGGCGCCGCTGGTCGTTGCGGCGCGCCAGCTCGGCCTGCATCGCCTGGTACTCGACGGCCACCACGTCGCAGTCGGTGTCGATCAGCCGCCAGATGTCACCTGTCCCCTCGAGCAGGGCGTGCATCCCGGCCTCGCCGGCCGCCGTGGCCCGTTCCATCAGGGCGTCCCAGATGACGGTGAAGCCGAGCCGGAAGGCGTGCAGCACCGATGCCAGCGGGACGCCCTCCTCGGCTCGGCGCCGGGCGGTCTCGCGCTGGCAGTCGACGTGGACCGGTATCTCGTGGGCGAGCGAGGTCAGGCTGCGACGGAGGTTCTCCGATACCGAGCGGTCGAGCTCGGCGACGTCGATCGTGTCGTAGGGCTCCTCGAGCTCGAGGATCATCTGCACGAGCCGATCGGTCAGCCGGGGGAGGTCGACCAGGGCGTCGGCGGCCAGCGAGGCGACGGTCGGGCCGTCTGGTGGGCCTGCCGTCGCCTCGACGGCCGGGGGAGTCGGTAGCAAGGTCGCCGGTCCCATCGGCGGCACCGTAGCGCCGCCACGGCGGCTGTGCCGGCGCACAACTCGGCCGCCGGCGATTTGTGTTACGGGCCAATGACAGAACGCATCGTCCTCGGTAACATTTGCTGCGGGTCGGGGAATCGTGTCGACCCGGGGGAGGGACGGGAGTGACCCGAGGGGGAGCCGCAGCGTGGGCGCCGTCGTCCCCGGCGCGGTGACCGTCGGCCAGCCGGCACCCGCCCCCGACGACGTCCAAGGCACGGCTCCCGGCGACACCCTGGCGGTGGCGCACGTCAGCGTCCGCTTCGGCGGCCTCCTCGCCCTCGACGACGTCTCCCTCGCGGTGGAGCCGGGTGAGGTCGTGGGCGTGATCGGTCCGAACGGTGCCGGCAAGACGACGCTGTTCAACGTCATCAGCGGCTTCGTCCAGCCCGAGGCGGGCGCCCTCTATTGGCAGGGGCGCCGCCTCCGCCGACTCCGGCCCCACGACTTGGCGCGGCTCGGCATCGCCCGGACGCTGCAGGGGGTCGGGCTGTGGTCGGGGATGAGCGTGGTCGAGAACGCGATGACCGGGGCGCAGCACGCGCTGGGGGCCGACCTGGCGTCGGCCCTGCTCGGGCTGTGGCGGTCGAGCGGCGAGGAGGCGCGGACCCGCCGGAGGGCAGTCGAGCTGCTCGATCGGCTCGGTATCGGCGGCTGGGCCGACCGATCGCCGGACACCCTGCCCTACGCGGTGCGCAAGCGGGTGGCGCTCGCCCGGGCGCTCATGTCCGAGCCGCGACTGCTGCTACTCGACGAGCCGGCGAGCGGCCTGTCGCCCGACGAGATGGACGGGCTGGTCGAGCTGTTGGGCGAGGTCCGCCGGTCGACCTCGGTGCTCCTCGTCGAGCACCACATGGACTTCGTGATGGCCGTCTGCGACCGGCTGGTGGTGCTCGACTTCGGCCAGGTGATCGCCACCGGGACGCCCGAGGAGGTGCGGGCGAGCCCGGAGGTGACGACTGCCTACCTCGGGGTGGCGGTCGAGGCCGGCGACGGTCCGGAGGGACCAAACGGTGCTCAGCGTTGAGGGACTGTCGGTGCGCTACGGCGCCGTCGAGGCGCTCGACGGCGTCTCGTTCGAAGCGGCCGGCGGCGCCATCACTGCGGTGCTCGGCGCCAACGGCGCCGGGAAGACGACGCTGCTGCGGGCGTTGAGCGGCCTCGTCCGGCCCCGGGCGGGCACGGCCGATCTCGACGGGACGCCGCTCGTCGGGCGCCCACCGGAGGCGATCGCCCGCCTCGGTGTCGCCCATGTGCCCGAGGGTCGCGGGGTGATCGTCGAGCTGACCGTGGACGAGAACCTGCGCCTCGGGACGCTCGCCCGCCTGCCGCGGGGCGACCGCCGCCCGGCGATCGAGGAGGTCTACCGGCTGTTCCCGCCGCTCGACGGCCGGCGCCACCGCCACGCGTCGACCCTGTCCGGCGGCGAGCGCCAGATGCTAGCGATCGGCCGGGCGCTGGTCTCGAAGCCGAAGGTGCTCCTGCTCGACGAGCCGTCGCTCGGCCTCGCCCCGGCGGTCACCGCCCAGCTGATGGCCACGTTGGTCGACCTCAGCCGGCGCCGGGACCTGTGCGTGGTGCTGGTCGAGCAGAACGCCCGCAGCGCCCTGTCGGTGGCCCAGTGGGCGGTGGTGATCAATCTCGGCCGGGTGGTGCTGGCCGACCAGCCCGAGCGGTTGGCGTCCGATGACCAGCTCCGCCACCACTACCTGGGGTTCTGAGCGGTGGGCCTCTTCGTCAACGTCCTTTTGAACGGCGTCACCGACGGGACGATCTTCGCCGCCGTCGCCCTGGCGTTGGTCCTCATCCACCGGGCGACCGGGGTCGTGAACTTCGCCCAGGGCGCCATGGGGATGCTGACCACCTTCGTCGCCTTCAGCCTTCTCACCGCCGGCGTCGGCTACTGGGGGGCCTTCGTCGTCGCCCTGGCGGCGGGGTTCGTGCTCGGTGCGCTGGTCGAACGGGTGCTGATCCGCCCGCTGGAGGGAAAGCCGCCGCTCAACCCGGTGATCGTCACGATCGGCCTCCTAGTCGTCCTCGAAGGGGTGGCCGGGAGCATCTGGGGCAACACCAGCCGCGGGTTCCCGGCGGCGTTCTCCCAGAGCGGGATCCGGTTCGGGCACGACACCGTCGCGTTCTCCCACTTCGACGTCTTCATCCTCGTGGCGGTGCTCGCGCTCATGGTCGGGCTGCTCGGGCTGTTCCGCTGGACCGACCTCGGCCTTCGGATGCGTGCCGCCGCCTTCGCCCCGGTGGTCGCCCGGCTGCTCGGCGTGCGGGTCGGGCGGACCTTCAGCCTCGGCTGGGCGATGGCGGCCACCGTCGGGGCGCTGGCCGCCCTCCTGGCGGCCCCGCTCAGCTCGTTCAGCCCGTACTACATGGACCTCTACCTCGTCTACGGGTTCACCGCTGCGGTCCTCGGCGGGCTCGACAGCCCGGTCGGGGCGCTCGTCGGCGGGCTGGTGACCGGCGTGTCCACTTCGTTCGTCGGCGGTTATCTCGGCTCCAGCCTCGAGCCGCTCGGCTCGCTGGCCCTGCTGCTCGTCGTGCTGATGATCCGCCCGCAGGGCCTCTTCGCCACCACCGCCGCGAGGCGCGTGTGAGCCGCCTTCGGGCACCGGCCCCACCGGTTCCTCCGGCAGCTGGCGGCCCGGCGCCGAGACGCCGGGCCGGCACCGGCCGCACCCGCCTCCCGCACCCGATGGCGGGCCAGCCGCTCGTCCGCCACCTGGTGCTGGCGCTCGCCGCCGCCGCCGGCTTCTACCTGCTCACCTCGGTGCTCAGCCCCTACGACAACTTCCAGGTCGGCGAGATCGCCGCCTACGCCGTGGCGCTGGCCGGGCTCAGCGTCCTCACCGGCGTCAACGGGCAGATCTCGCTCGGCCACGGGGCGCTCATGGCCGTCGGCGCCTACAGCTTCGGGCTCCTCATGACCCACACCCAGCTCAACCTCATGGTCGAGCTGCTGGCGGCGGTGGGGCTGACGACCGTGCTCGGGATCGCCGTCGGCATCCCGTCGGCCCGGCTGGCCGGCCCCTACCTCGCCGGGGTCACCCTGATGCTCGCCCTCGGCCTTCCGCTGCTGGCCGACCAGTACAGCTCGACCTTCGGCGGCGACCAGGGCCTCACGATCACCCCACCGGCGGCGCCCGGGTCGCTCGACCCCGAACGCTGGCTGGCCTGGATCCAGATCGCCGCCGCCCTGGTCACGATCGTCCTGTTGGCCAACCTCCTGCGCAGCCGCTTCGGGCGCGCCTTCCGGGCGGTGCGCGACGACGAGGTGGCGGCAGAGCTGGCCGGTATCCACGTCGGACGGACCAAGGTGCTGGCTTTCGCCGTCAGCGCCGCCTGCGCCGGCTTGGCCGGCGCCCTGCTCGTCCTCTCGACCGGCATCGTCAACACCGGCGAGTTCCCGCTCTCCCTCTCCATCGATCTCCTCGCCGGCATGGTGCTCGGCGGTGCCGGAAGCCTGATGGGCGTCTGGTGGGGGGCGGTGGCGCTGGTCTACCTCCCGCAGTGGTCGACCTCGGTTGCCGGCTCGCTGTCGCTCGGCAACGGGGTCAGCGCCTACCTGGCCACCGTCGTCTTCGGGCTCATCCTGATCGTCGTGATGCTGGTCGCGCCCTCCGGCCTGCAAGGCCTTCTCCGATGGACCGGAGGGCGCCTGCTGTCGACCCTCCGATGGGTGCCGGCCAGCGTGACGGCCCTCGAGGTGCGCCAGCCGGCGAACCAGGAGAAGGACCAAGAGAGCCAGGAGAAGGACCAAGAGAGCCAAGAGAGCCAAGAGAGCCAAGAGAGCCAAGAGAGCCAAGAGAGCCAAGAGAGCCAAGACAAACAAGACAGAACGGAAAGGAGCGAGGCATGAGAGCACGACAGGGAGGGGTCAGGTCGTGGGGGCGGGCGCTGGCCGCCGCCGCCACCGTCCTCGCCGCGGTGGTGGTGGCCGTCCCGGCCACCTCAGCGTCGGCGGCTGAGAGCGGTGTGACGGCCCACAGCATCACGATCGGGGCGACGGTGCCGCTGACCGGTCCGGCGGCACCGGGTTACAGCGAGATCGCTCCGGCGATGAACGCCGTCTTCGACTGGGTCAACGCCCACGGGGGCGTGCACGGCCGCAAGATCCACTACCTCTACCTCGACGACCAGTACAACCCGGCCAAGACCGCCACCTTGACGCGCCAGCTGGTGCTCCAGGACAGCATCTTCGCCGACGTCGGCTCGCTCGGCACCCCGACGCAGACCGCGGTCCAGGGCTACCTCAACGCCGAGAAGATCCCGCAGCTGTTCATCGAGTCGGGGTGCAACTGCTGGAGCGACCCGAAGTACCCGTACAGCTTCGGCTGGCAGCCGCCGTACACGATCGAGGGCAAGATCCTCGGGGCGTACGTGAAGCAGCACTTCGCCGGGGAGAAGGTCGGCTTCCTCTACCAGGACGACGAGTTCGGTCAGGACTTCGTGAAAGGCGCCGACATGGAGTTGCCGGCGTCGTCGATCGTGTCACGCCAGAGCTACGACGCCGCCACCCTCTCGGGCCCGCTCGCCAACCAGGTGGCCGCCCTCAAGGCGGCAGGGGCCAAGGTGGTGATGATGGCCACCATCCCGGCGGCCACCGCGCTGGCGATGCTCCCGGCGGCGGCGATCGGCTACCAGCCGCAGTACGTCGTCTCGAGCGTCGGCGCCGATCCGCCGACCGTCGGACCGCTCCTGGCGTCGTTCACGGCGAAGGGTGGCGGGAGCGCCGCCGAGGCCAAGGCGACGGCGGCGCTGCTCAAGGGCCTGATCACCTTCGCCTACGCCCCTCCGGAGAACCAGACCGCCAACCCCTGGGTGCAGGTCAGCCGGAAGCTCCTCCAGAAGTACGCCCCGTCGCTGTGGTCGAGTGCCGGGCTCGACGGCAACACCGAGTACGGCGTGGCGCTGGCCTACACGTTCGTCCAGGCGCTCCAGGCGGCCGGGAAGAACCTCACCCGGGCCGGGCTGCTCAAGGCGATCGCCACCGACGGGCACAAGTTCGTCACCCCCGGCCTGGTGCCGCTGTCCTACTCGTCGTCGGTCCACTTCGGCTACGAAGGCGGTGAGGTCGTCCAGCTGTCGAGCTCGGCCCCGCCGGCGGTCACCCCGACCGGGTCGTGGATCGGCGCCACCCCGCTGACCGGGGTCGAGACGACCAGCCCGGGGGCAGGCCCGATCGAGAAGTACCACGGCGGCTCGTCGAAGCCGCCGTCGGCGTTGCTCCGGACGGCCTGACCCGAAACGACCCGACCGACGACGGTGCCCTCGCGACCGGTCGCCGCCCGTGGGCGGCGACCGGTCAGGGCGCCGCCCGGCGGCGCGCCGGTACCATGCGGGGGTGGTCGAGCGCGGCAGCGAGGCGCTGAGCGAGGCGCTCCGCATGGTGGCCCCCGGCACGCCGCTGCGTGACGGGCTCGACCGGATCCTCCAGGCGAAGCGGGGAGCGCTGGTGGTGGTGGGCGACGGCCCGGCGGTGCTGTCGGTCTGCACCGGCGGCTTCCTGCTCGATGCCGAGTACAGCCCGCAGCGGATCGCTGAGCTGGCCAAGATGGACGGGGCGATCATCTTGGCCCGCGACGGCTCCCGCATCGCCCGGGCCAACGTCCACCTGACGCCGAGGGCCTCGATCCCGACCAGCGAGACCGGCACCCGCCACCGGACGGCCGAGCGGGTCGCCCGGTCGATCGACGTGCCGGTGATCAGCGTCTCGGAGGCCATGGCGACGATCGCCGTCTACCGCAACGAACGCAAGCACACCCTGCAGCGGACCGGGCGGCTGGTCGACCGGGCGATGCAGGCCCTGGCCACGGTGCAGCGCTTTCGCCAGCGTTTCGACGCGGCGCTCTCGACCCTCTCCACCCTCGAGGTCGAGGACACCGTCTCGGTGCGCGACGTGGCGGCGGTCCTCCAGCCGGCCGAGATGGTCGTCCGGTTCAGCGAGGAGATCGAGGAGCAGCTGGTCGAGCTCGGCGAGGACGGCCGGCTGATCCGGCTGCAGCTGCTCGAGCTCGGCGCCGGCCTCAACGAGAACATGGCGCTGGTGGTGAAGGACTACGTCGCCGGGTGGGGCGGCGACGGCCGCCGGCCCCGCGGCCCCGACGCCGTCGATGCGGCGTTGGCGGCGTTGCACCGGCTGAGCGCCAAGGAGCTGCTCGACCCCGAGCACCTCGCCGGGGCGCTCGGGCTCGCTCAGGCGTCGCTCACGCTCGACGCCGGCCTCGAGTCCCGCGGCTACCGCCTGCTGCACCGGCTGCCCCGGGTCTCCGACGCCATCGTCGAACGGATCGTCGACCGGTTCGACACCCTGCCTCGGATCATGCAGGCGTCGGTGGGGGAGCTCGAGAAGGTGGACGGGGTCGGTGCGGCCAAGGCCCGGGCGGTGAAGGACGGCCTCGCTCGCCGGGTCGAGGCCACCATCCTCGAGCGCTACCACTGAGGCGGCCGATGACGGCGGCTCCTCGGGTAGAATGGCTCGCTATCGTCCAGCCGGTTCGACCGGCATCTGTGGAGGACCCCGCCGCACCGGCCGCCAGGCTCGCGGCGCCCGTCGGCGCCCTCCACCACGTCCCAATCGAGGAGTCCGGTGTTCAAGGTCGGTGACAAGGTCGTCTACCCCCATCATGGCGCGGCGGTGGTCGAGCGGCGCGAGACGAAGGTGGCGTTCGGCCAGAAGCGGGAGTACCTGGTGCTTCGCCTGGCCTACGGCGACCTGACGCTGATGGTGCCGGCCGACAACACCGAGGGTGTCGGCCTGCGCGAGGTGATCAACGACGAGGAGGTCGAGGAGGTGTTCGCCGTTCTCCGCAAGAAGGAGGCGCGGATGCCGACGAACTGGTCGCGGCGCTACAAGAACCACTCCGAGAAGCTCCGCTCGGGCGACATCTACCAGGTGGCCGAGGTCGTCCGGAACCTCTCGATCCGAGACAAGGACAAGGGGCTCTCGGCCGGCGAGAAGCGGATGCTGAGCCGCGCCCGGCAGATCCTCGTCTCCGAGCTCACCTTCGCACTGGGCGTCGACGAGGAGGCCGCCGAGCAGCGGCTCAACGACGCCCTGCCCTGAGCCGGTGACGACCGCCTGGGCGGTCGTGGTCGCCGGGGGATCGGGGATCCGCTTCGGAGGCCCCAAGCAGTTCGCCCTCCTCGGCGGCCGGCCGGTGGTGACGTGGGCGGTCGACGCCTGCCGGTCGGCCTGCGACGGGGTGGTCCTGGTGGTGCCGGCAGGGGAGCTCGACGACGGCCGGAGCTTCGGTGCCGACCTGGTGGTCGCAGGCGGGTCGACCCGCTCGGCGTCGGTCCGCCACGGGCTGGCGGCCGTCCCGGCCGAGGCGGGGGTCGTGGTCGTCCACGACGCCGCCCGCCCGCTCGCACCGCCGGACCTGTTCAGGGCCGTGCTGGCCGCCCTGGCCGACCCGGAGCCCGGTGGGGCGTCGGCGCCGGCCGGGGCGATCCCGGCGCTGCCGGTCTCCGACACCCTGAAACGGATCGACCCCGAACGCGACACTGTCACCGCCACCGTGTCGAGGGGGGACCTCGTGGCGGTGCAGACCCCGCAGGCCTTCCGGGCCGACGTGCTGCGGCGGGCCCACGCCGGGGAGGACGACGCCACCGACGACGCCACGCTGGTGGAGGCGCTCGGGGCTACCGTGCGGGTGGTGGCCGGCGACCCGCGCAACGTGAAGCTCACGACCCCGGCCGACCTGGCATTCGCCGAGCGCCTGCTTCGGGCCTGACCGTGCGGATCGGTCAGGGTTTCGACGTCCACCCCTTCAGCGACCAGCCGGACCGGCCGCTGCTCCTCGGCGGGGTGCGGGTGGGCGGGGCCCGGGGCCTGACCGGCCACAGCGACGGCGACGCCGTGGCGCACGCCCTGGCCGACGCCCTCCTCGGTGCGGCCGGCCTCGGCGACCTCGGGCGCCACTTCCCCGACGACGACCCCGCCTGGGCCGGGGCCGACAGCATGGCGCTCCTCGGCTCGGTGGTGGCCTCGGTGGCCGCCGCCGGCTGGCGTGCGGTCAACGCCGACTGCACGGTGGTGGCTGAGGCGCCGCGGCTGGCACCGCACACAGCGGCCATGGCCGATCGGCTCGGGCAGGTGCTCGGGGCGCCGGTGTCGGTGAAGGCGACACGGGCCGAGGGCCTCGGGGCGATCGGCCGGGTCGAGGGGATCGCCTGCCTGGCGGTGGCGCTGCTCGAGCCGGTCGGGGACGCCGGGTGAGCCCGGGGCGGCGGGGTGCCGGGAGCCGGGGGCGGCGGGGTGCCGAGGCGCCGGTCCGCCGGGGCGGCGCCGCCCGGTCGAGTGCTGCGACGTCGGGGAAGCCGTCGGCCGGCCGGCGCGGTGGCCAGGGGAGCAGCGGCCACGGCGGCCACGGCGGCCTCGGTGGCGATCAGGTCGAGGGGCGGCGGGCGGTGCGCGAGCTGCTGGCCGCCGGCCGCCGCCCGGTGCGGTCGCTGTGGCTGGCCGGCGGCCTCGACCCGTCACCGCAGCTCGACGAGATCGAGGAGCTGGCGCGTCGTCGCCGGGTGCCCGTCGAGGTCGTCCCGAGGGCGCGCCTCGACGCCGAGGCGCGGACCGAGGCGCCCCAGGGCGTGCTGGCGAGGGCCCGGCCGCTCGAGCCGGTCGACCTCGACGACCTGGCTCGTCCCGGCCCGGCAGGGCCGGCATTCCTTCTCGTCGTCGCCGGCGTCACCGACCCGCGGAACCTCGGCGCGCTGCTTCGGAGCGCCGAGTGCGCCGGGGTGACCGGGGTGGTGCTGCCGCGTCACCGCTCGGCCCACCTGTCGCCGACGGTGGCCAAGGTGGCGGCTGGTGCCATCGAGTACCTGCGCTTCGCCGTGGTCGGCGGCGTGCCCAGCGCCCTCGAGCGCCTGCGGTCGTCCGGGGTGTGGTCGATCGGACTGGCCGGCGAGTCACCGCGTGCGCTCTACGACCTCGTGCTGGGCGAGATGGCGCTGGCGCTCGTCGTGGGGGGCGAGGAGCGAGGGCTGGCGCCACTGGCGCGTCGGCGTTGCGACGAGGTGGTCGCCATCCCGCAATGGGGCCGCCTGCCGTCGCTCAACGTGGGCTCGGCCGGCAGCGTCGCTTGCTTCGAGGTCGCCCGCCAACGGGCGGCGGCCCGCTCGGCCGGCCTCGGCGTTCAGGAGTCGGCGACGTAGGCAAGGGTGTCCTGGACCGCCAGGTCGGCCAGGTCGGCGGCGGCCCGGCCGGCGGCCCAGCCCGACAGGTCGGTGGCCGAGAAGTTCAGCCGGTCCAGCGGTCCGAAGAGCTCCTCCACCGCCACGTCGACGTGCTCGGCGCGCCGGGCCAGTACCGGCAGGAGCCGCTGGTCGGTGGCCTCGTCGGCCTCCCGGGTCACCTCGAGGGCCTGCTCCTGCAGCCGGGTGCCGATCCTGGTGGCGTAGGCGACGAGGAACGACCGGCGAAACGACGGCTTGCGCGCCCTCGGGCCCTGCTCGCCGCCGAGAGCCGTGATGCGTCGGGTCGCCTGCACCAGCAGCGAGGTGAAGAGCAATTCGGTCGCCTCGAGGTCGTCGGGGTGGCCCACCAGGGTCGAGAACCCGAGCTCGGAGGTCACCACCGCCCGGCAACGGTTCGCCACCGCCACGTTGGACAGCAGGAGCGCCTTGGCCTCGAGGTACGGGTCCTCGAGCCACAGGCGGCGGGTCGTCACCTCTGGCGTTGCCCCGGGGTCCGCCTCGGCCAGGGCGCGGTCGATGCAGTGCCGGGTCATGAGCTCCTGGGCCTTGGCCATGAAGGCGTCCGCCTCGTCGGCGTACTCGGTGGACTCCGCCTTGGCGAGCAGGGCACGGATCCGCTTGAGCGCCGGGGGGTCACCCGCCACCGCCGGCCGTGTCCTGGCCGTCGAGCCGAGACGGGGCAGCGGCGGGAGATGCTCGAGCACGCCCAGCACCTCGACGGCCGCCCGCAGGTCCCGTGGCCAGCCGGTCGAGTCCGGGTCGAGCCGGGTGGCGGCGCCGGGTTGGAGATGATCCTCCGCCATGGCGGCCGCAGCGCCGCCGGCCTGGCGCCGGACCACCCTCGGGAGCTCCTCGCTCTCCCAGCCGTCGCGACGCAACACCTGGAGGTGGTAGCCGATCAGGGCGGTCACCCGCCGCGCCACCACCCGGCGTCCCAGGCGAGCGCCGAACCCGTCGGTCAGCAGGGCGAGCAGCTCGGCGGTCGCCTCTGGTTCGCCGACCGGCTCGCAGTCGGCGTGGGCGGCGGCCACGATCGCCTGGTCGACCATTCGCTCGTCCAGCACCGGCGGGCTCCCGTGCCGACTCCCGGTCCCGTCCATCCAGGACGCCTGCTTTCGACGGCGCTTCTGCTGCTTCTGCCTTCTCCGTTCCCGGTTCCGTGTTCCCATGGCCCTCATGGTGCCCGCCCGGTGTGACGCCAGGGTGGACCGCCTGCGAACAGGTGTCTTGGGCGATTGGCCGGGCGCTCCAGCATGGGCTGGCATGCCGTTCGCCAGGGCCGCCGCCCCGGCCGGTTCCCGTCCGACTGGCGGTACCGGCATCGGTGAGGGACGCCACGCTGGAACGCCGCGCCCGGTTGCTCAATGGGACGGTCGACGCGTCGTCACCGACCGCCGTCCCGGGCGGCCTGGAGGGACGGCGCGGCGTCGGCCGCCGATACCCGGAGGGGTGTCGGGAGGTACGCTCGCCCCGCCGAGCACGAAGGGTGAACAGAGCGATGGACCTCGTCAACATCGAGCAGGCCGAGTACTGGGACGCCATGGCGTCGACCTGGCGAGAGCTCGACGACCGGCTGGAGCGGACGGCCGGGCCGCCGGGGCGGATGGCCATGGACCGCCTCGACCCGCGGCCGGGCGAGCGGGTGCTCGACCTCGGCTGTGGCACCGGGCCGACCACCGTCGAGCTGGCCGGCAGGGTCGGCCCGAACGGCCGGGTCGTGGGGGTGGACATCGCCGACGGGATGCTCGAAGCTGCCCGGCGGCGCGCCGCCGCCGGCGGGGTGGCCAATGCCTCCTTCGTCCAGGCCGACGTCGAGGTCCACGATCTCGGAGCGGGCGCCTACGACGCGGCCTTCTCCCGCTTCGGCGTGATGTTCTATGCCGACCCGGTGGCGGCGTTCGCCAACGTCCGCCGGGCGCTGGTGCCGGGAGGCCGGCTGGGCTTCGCCTGCTGGCAGCACGTCGCCGCCAACGAGTGGATGATGGTCCCGGGCATGGCCGTCCTCTCGGTGACCGACACTCCCCCGGTGGTGCCCGAGCCGGGCCGACCGGGGCCGTTCTCGCTCTGCGACGCCGACCGGGTGCGGTCGATCCTGGGCGCGGCCGGGTTCGGCTCGGTCGACGTGACCGCCCACAACGACGAGGTCACCGCCGACGAGGGCGACATCGCCGACTTCGCCACCACCGCGCTGCGGGTCGGGGCCGCCCGGGAGGCGCTCGAGGGCGCCGACGACGCCACCAGGCAGAAGGCGCACGACGCCGTGGTCGACGCGCTGTCGGCCAGGGTGGAGGGCGGGGTGTTGCGGCTGGCCCGCGGGGTCCTGGTGGTCTCGGCCCGAGCCTGAACGGCCCGAGCCTGAGCGGCACGACCGGGTGAGGGTCGCCGGGGAGCCGGTGGTGGGACTCGAACCCACGGCCTGACGATTACAAGTCGTCTGCGCTTCCAGCTGCGCCACACCGGCCTTCGACCAAGGCTACCGGGGGCCGCCGCACGATCCGGGGAGACGCCGGCCGGCCAACGCCCGCTGCCGGGAGCCCGTCCGGGACGCCCCGGGGTCACCGGGAGCCGGACCCATGCTTGCACCTGCTCGCCCTGGTTGGCAGGCTGAACCGGTGAGCACGGGGAGGACGCGGTGACCGGGCCGGTCCCCCCGCTCCCCGGCGGCCCGGCTGCCGGCGGTGGAGGTGGCGGGGGAGGTGGAACCGGCCGTACCGACCACCTGGCGCTCGGCCGGGCCGTGCTGCTGGTGGTGCTGGCGGTGGTGCTCGGCATCCTGATGCTCGGGGTCGGGTCGAGGCCGCCGGTGAACACGTCGGCCGCGGTGGCGACCACCACCACGACGGCGCCGGCCCACCACGGCCACACGTCGGCGACCACCACGACGACGATCCCCCACGTCACCGTCAAGGTGCAGGTGGCGAACGGCACCACCGCCCCGACGGCCGCCGCCTACTACACGGCGCGGCTGCAGACCCAGACCTGGTCGACGCTGGCTCCCGAGGACACGACGACGCCGTACTCGGGGACCTCGGTCGTCTACTACGCCAGCGGGCAGAAGGCCGCCGCCCAGGAGATCGCCGCGTTCCTCGGGATCCCGCCGACCGGGGTGAAACCGCTCACCTCGTCGGTGCCGGTGTCGAGCACCACCGGGGTCGACGTCTTGGTGGTCCTCGGCCCGGATCTGGCCGACAAGACCATCGGCAAGGCCGTCGGCGCCACGACGACGACCTCGTGAGCGTCCGGTGAGCAGGGGCGCCGGCGACTTGCCGGCCGCCCTGGCGCCGTTGCGGGCGCGACCGGCGGCGGCGGCGGTTTTCAGCGACTTCGACGGGACGCTCGCCCCGATCGTCCCCGACCCGGCCGCCGCCAGGCCGCTCCCGGGTGTGCCGGCGCTCCTCGGGGCCCTCGCCGGCACCTACGGGCTGGTCGCCGTGGTCTCGGGTCGCCCGGCTGGCTACCTGGCGGCGATGCTCGGCGACCTGCCGAAGGTGCGGTTGGTGGGCCTCTACGGCATGGAGGAGGTGGTCGACCGGCAGGTGGTCGTCGCCGACGAGGTGGCGGTCTGGCGACCGGTGGTCGAGGCCGTGACCGAGCGGGCGACCGCCGCCGCCCCCCCGGGCCTGGGCGTCGAGCCGAAGGGCCTGGCGATGACCCTGCACTGGCGAGGCCACCCGGAGCTGGCGGCCTGGGCCGAGGGGTTCGTGGCCGACGAGCAACGCCGGACCGGCCTGGTGGCCCAGCCCGGGCGGATGGCGATCGAGCTGCGTCCGCCGGTGGACAGCGACAAGGGGACGGTGGTGACCAGGCTGGCCCGGGGGCGCCGAGCCGCCGCCTTCTTCGGAGACGACCTCGGCGATCTCGCCGCCTTCGAGGCGCTGGGCGTCCTGGCGGCCGACGGGATGGCGGTGGCCCGGGTGGCGGTGACCGACGACGAGAGCCCCCCGGAGGTGGCCGCCGCCGCCGACGTGGTGGTGGAGGGCCCGGCCGGTGCCCTCCGGCTGCTCGAGCTGCTGGCCGGCCCCAGTGCGGCCGGTGGTCAGCGAGCGGCCGGTGGTCGGCGAGCGGCCGGTGGTCGGCGAGCGGCCGGCGGTTAGCGAGCGGCCGGCGGGCGCCGCCCCTGGC
>Ga0209012_1001792_pt1 | contig 20761 bp, 13 predicted proteins | sample RS3BMetagenome_FD_184735 | JGI IMG/M metagenome (GOLD analysis project Ga0209012, IMG submission 184735) | Ferric oxide microbial mat and aquatic microbial communities from Rainbow Spring, Yellowstone National Park, USA - RS3B (SPAdes) (version 3) ...
TCATCCAGACCTTCTCACCCGAGCTGACCGAACTACAGCGGATCGTGCTCGAACTCCTCGCCATCCCCGCATCGAGCTACCGCTGAGTGGGGGACGCAAAACCGTCCTCACACATGCGGAAAGTCAGCCAGAATATGAGGACCGGGCGGTGCTAACGGGGCAGTGGCAGTACCTGTGATCAGCGACGCCAACTGGGGCGCCTACACCAAGGCGGTCGTAGACATCGACCTACCCGGTCGAGCAGGACTTCGGTTCATTCAGCGTGAGCCACGGCTCTTTGCCCATTGGTGGCTCGTCTCGACACCGAATGGCCGACCTGTGGGAGCCGGATGACGGGGGACCGTCACGTCCGGTTCTGAGAGAGCCGGGGGGTGAGATTCCCCCCGGCTACTTGCCCAATGCGATCCTGAAGTTTGGGCAAGTGAACTTCGGCATCATCAACTGGCTGAGCTGACACCGGAGAGTTCACGATGGAGAGGTGGCGCAGTCCATCTGCGAGATTCCGCATGGATCTGGCCACGGACACCACATTGCTCGGTCAGTAGGTGTGGTTGGGATGCCCTAACCAAGGGCAGGCATCACCTTCAATCTTGTGACAATCCTCCCAGGTGAGCCAACCGAGTCGATCGGGAACCGTGGCGAGGTCCTCGGCTGACCTGGTCGATCGTCCCGCGAGGTGCCTCTGAAGGACTCCTAATTCTGGGTCCCGATACTGGTGGTAGAGGTGACCATAGAAGCGGTACTCCTTGTTGGCCTTGAAGATCTCCGGCGTCAGGAGCACGAAGCACGCCTTGCGGGGATCCCGATGTTGATCGACCATCTCCATTCCTCCGAGTACGTCAACGCAGGCGAGACCGGCCGCCCGCACGAGCTGGCCGAATCCCAGGGGTTCGGCTGAGACCGGGGCATCCCGACCATGGCCGTTGCCCACTCGGCCGGCCTGGTCGCCGCTGTGCACGACGTCCTCACGGGGTCAAACCAGGTTGCCGGTTCGCTGTCGTCCGGTCTCCACCACGCCCGACGGGGGCGCGGTGTCGGGTTCTGTACCTACAACGGTCTGGCAGTGGCATGGTGCGCAGCATCGGAGCTCGGGGTGGAAAGCGTCCTGGTACTTGATCTGGACGCGCACTGCGGAGGAGGTACCCGCTCGATGACGGATCCGGAGTCGGTCGTCCAGATCGACGTTTCGACCGTCCTCTTCGACCTCTGGACACCAGTAGCTTCCGATGCCCTCCTCCAAGCAGGGCGCCATGACTACCTCGAGCGAGTGACGGAGGCGCTTGCGTTGGCCGATCGGGCGGGGTCGTTCGATCTGGTTCTCTACAGCGCGGGCATGGACCCGGCCAACAGCGGTGTCGGAGCCACCGAGCTGGGGCAACGCGAGGAGATGGTGGCCGAATGGGCGCAAGCCCGGAATCTGCGCCTCGTCTATGCCCTCGCCGGCGGCTACTCCGGACCGGACATCACAAGGGAGCAGTTGGTGGAGCTACACAAGCGCACGGTCGATGCCTTCGGATAACGCACGCTGAACACCCGTCACCGGCTTGCTGAGGCACCCCTTGAGTACAGTCGGGTCCCTTGCTCCACCTCTACGCCGCAGACACGATCGAGCCTCTGGCCGTGCGCCTGGCGGAGGTGTACTCCGCCGTGCCCGCCGACCCGATGGCGGCCGAGTGGCTGGCCGTCCCCTCGGTCGGGATGCGGCGGTGGCTGTCGCTCGACCTGGCCAGGCACCTCGGGGCGGCCGACGGCGCCTCGGCCGACGGCGTGGCCGCCAACATCGAGTTCCAGTTCCCCGGCTCGCTTCGGCAGCGCGTGTTCGAGGCCGCCCGGCCAGCGGAGTCGCCCGAACCCTGGCTGGTGGAGCGCCTCGTCTGGACGGTCCTCGAGGCCGCCGACCAGGAGCATGGCGGTCGGTTGCCCCGGGCGTTGACCGAGCCGCTTCCGGGGGTGTCGCGCTACGGCGTCGCCCGGAAGATCGCCGACCTCTTCGATCAGTACCACGTGCACCGTCCCTGGATGATCCGGCAGTGGGCCGCCGATCGCCCGGTGGACGGCGCCGGTCGGGAACTCACCAGCCAGTTCCTCTGGCAGCCGTACCTGTGGATGCAGTGCCGGGCCCGAATCGGCGAGCCCAGCCCGGCGGAGCTCCTTCCCGAACTGCTCGACGCCGTCCGTGCCGGCGGGCTCGATTTGGACCTTCCGGACCGGGTGGCGCTCTTCGGCCTCACCCAGCTCCCGGGCGGGTCCGGCTTTCTGGAGCTGGCTGACGCGGTGGCCTCGATTCGGGACGTCCACCTCTTCCTCCTCGAACCGTCGTCGGTGGTCCGGGAGCGGCTGTCCACCATGCCCGTCCCTCCGGCGTCACGTCCCCGGCTGCGCTCGGAGGACGAGAGCGGCACCCTGGTCGACCATCCTCTCCTCCGGTCGTGGGGGCGCCTGCACCGCGAGACGGCGGTGCTGCTCACCGACGCCGCCGGGCGGGGCCACCCTCGCTTCGCCCCGGCCGATAGCCCCGACGGGCCGTCGCCCCGAGGGGCGCTCCTCGGTGAGCTCCAGGCGGACATCAGGGCCGATCGCGCACCCAGCGGCGATCGGTTGCCCGACCTATCCGACCGCTCGGTGCAGCTCCACGCCTGCTACGGGCCCACCCGCCAGGTCGAGGTGGCCCGCGACGCCATCCTCCATCTCCTGGCCGACCCGCAGCTCGATCTCAGCGAGGACGACGTCGCGGTGTTCTGCCCCGCGCTCGACCAGTTCGCCCCGTTGATCGAAGCAGTCTTTGGCCCGTCGGCGGACGCTGGACCCGTGTCCAGCGGATCCGGCGACGGTAGGGCCCCGGCGCTGCGCTACCGGATCGCCGACCGCTCCATCCGGTCCACCAATCCCGTCCTCGATGCCATGGCCGACCTGATCGCCCTGATGGGCGGTCGCTTCGCCTCCGCCTCGGTCCTCGATCTCGCCGCTTCGGCGCCGGTTCGTCAGCGCTTCTCCTTCACCGGCGACGACCTGGCCCGGATTACCGAGTGGGTAGGTGCCACCAACATCCGGTGGGGGCTCGACGTCGAGCACCGGGCCGGGTTCGACGTGCCCGCCGACGTGGCCACCAACACCTGGCAGTCCGGCATCGACCGACTCCTGGTCGGGACGGCGGTGCAGTACGACGGGCTGAGCCTGGCCGTGGGGGACGTGGTGCCGTACGCGCCCGCCGGCGACGACGCCAACCTCGCCGGTCGGCTCGCCCAGCTCCTCGGCACGCTGACCGAGCTGCAGCGTTCGACAGATGCGACGCGCCCGATCGACGAGTGGATCTCACTGTTGGTCGGAAGGATCCCCGACCTGTTCGCTACGCCGCCGGACCTCCGTTGGCAGATCGAGAGGCTCTACCGGGTGCTCAGCACCATCGTCGAGAACGCCTCTGTTGACGGCACCTGCTCGACTACGGCCGTTACCTTCGCCGATCTCCGCCGGATACTCGATGTCGAGCTCCGAAGCGCTCCCGGGCGACCCAACTTCTTCCGGGGGGGCATCACCGTGACGTCGCTGACGCCGCTGCGGGGGATTCCCTACCGCGTCGTGTGTCTGCTGGGCATGGACCAGAGCGCCTTCTCACCGGGGTCGGTGGACGGGGACGATCTGACCGCCATCGCTCCGCACCTCGGGGACCGCGACCCCCGGGGCGATGTGCGCCAAGCCCTGCTCGAAGCGGTCCTGGCCGCCCGTGATCGGCTCGTGGTGGTCCGGAGCGGTCACGATGTGCGCACCAACCACGAGATCCCTCCGCCGGTGGTGGTCGCCGAGCTCGTGGACACGCTGGGTGCGATGGTGGACCCCGGACACCGCGCGGCGTTCGAGGCCTCCCTGGAGTTCGTCCATCCCCGGCAGGCGTTCGACGAGCGCTGCTTCGAACCCGGAGCGATCGTCGATGGGCCGTGGAGCTTCGATCCCGAGGACCACGCCAGCGCACTCGCCCGTCGGTCCAGGTCGGCGGTCGACCCACCGGCGTTCCTGGAGACGCCGCTGCCTGCGCCCGAGTCGGTAGAGATCGACCTCGCTGACCTGCACCGGTTCTTCCGGCACCCGGTACGGGCCTTCCTGGAGCAGCGCCTGGGTCTCCGGCTCCCCCGGGTCGAAGGTGAGCTCGAACCGGTGGTCCCCCTCGAGCTCGGTGGCCTGGAGGAATCACAGGCAGGGCGTCGGCTGCTCGAGGTCCTCCTCGACGGCCGGTCGGCCGATGAGTGGGCCCGGGTGGAGGCCCGCCTCGGGACCGTGCCCCCGGGGGTGTTGGCCCCCGGGGCGCTGACCGGGGTGCGTGCCACCGCCGAGGAGCTGGTCGGGGAGGCACGGGCCCACGGCCTCCGACCCGGGCCGGCGACGTCGGTGCCGATCGATGTGACGCTGGCCGACGGCACCCGCCTCACCGGTTCGGTACCTGACCGCCTCGACCCGGGGACCCCCGGCCCCTGCGACGTGCGGTATGCCAGGTTCAGGCCCGCCTTCCACGTCGGCGCCTGGCTCGACCTCGCCGCCCTCGTCGCCGCCGACCCGACCAGGGAATGGCGGTCCGTGGTCATCGCGCGGGGGAAGAAGAATGCCGACCCGGTCCGGGTCGAAGCCCTCGCCCCGGTGGGTGCACTCGGTACCGACCTGCGACTCGAGTCCGCCCACGCCGCACTGGAGGTCGCCGTCGACCTCTACCGCCGTGGCCTTTCCGAGCCGATCCCCCTGTTCGCCGACTTCTCCCACCAGGTGGCGATCGGGGAGGACAAGCCTGGCAACTGGCAGGTCTTCGGTGGGCTCGGCGACGGCAACGACGATGCCAACCGCCTGGTGTTCGGCAGCTACGACTACTACCAGTTGATGCAACTGGAGCGCGTCGAGGGGGACCCCGGGCACCAGGGGAGCCGGGTCGAGTGCTTCGCCGATTGCCTCTGGGATGCCCTCGCCCGGTCCTCGACCACCTGGTCCCCGTCGCCAACGGATGCCGGCGGTGCCCCGTGACGGCCGGACCCACCACGCGGTTCGAGCTGACCGGCCCCATCCCCGACGGGACCCTGGCCATTGAGGCCAGCGCCGGTACCGGCAAGACGTTCACGCTGGCGGCGATGGCCACCCGGTACGTCGCCGAGTTCGGCGTCCCGCCCTCGGAGCTGCTGATCGTCACCTTCACCCGGGCCGCCACCAACGAGCTCAGGAACCGGGTGCGCCGACACCTGGTGGAAGCGGCCACGCACCTCCGGGCGGACGAGCCGACGCCGACCGAGGACCGGTTGTTCGAGCACCTCCGTGGGAGTGACGACGGTCTGCGTGCCCAGCGCCTCGCCCGCCTGGATCGCGCCATCACCGAGTTCGACTCCACCACCATCACCACCATCCACGGGTTCGCCGCCCAGGTGCTCGGCACACTGGGGGCTGACGCCGGCATCGACCCGGACGCCGTCCTCGTCGACGACTCCCCGGAGCGGCTGACCGAGGTCTGTGCCGACATGCTGGCGACCGCCGCCGTCGAGGGCCATCTGGCAGAAGACCTGCCCACCCTCAAGCGCCTGGTCTGGGCCACCGGGTACCGGCTGCGGATGCCCGACCTCCTGCTCGAGCCGGGACCGGGCGCCGGTGCCGGGGTGGCGCCGACCCTCCTGGTCGAGCTGGCGGAGCGGAGCGCGACGGTCATCGCGGAGCGCCGCCGCCGTTCGGGCACGCTGAGCTTCGACGACGTGCTGCTCCACCTCCGAGCGGCGCTGCACGGGCCCGACAGCGCCGCCGCCCTCGCCACCATGCGCTCGCGGTACCGGGTGGCCCTCATCGACGAGTTCCAGGACACCGATCCGGTGCAGTGGGACATCTTTCAGACGCTGTTCGGCGAGCCGTCGACCGGCACCCGGATGGTGCTGGTCGGTGACCCCAAGCAGGCCATCTACGCCTTCCGGGGGGCGAACATCCACACCTTCACGGAGGCGGTGGCGCCTCGACCCGGCCTGGCGAACCGCTCGCTCGCCACCAACTGGCGTTCGGACGGTGCCCTGCTCGATGCCCTCAACACGCTCTTCGACGGTGCCACCTTCGGTGACGACCGGATCGCCTACTCCCCGGTGGAGGCGGCGGCGGTCAACGATGCCAAGCGCCTGTCCGACGACCGCGGGGACGTCTACCCGCCGCTCTCGATCCGCCTGGCCCTCGGGTCGGACATCCTCCGGGGGAAGCAAGGCGGGCTCCTGGTCCCAGGTGTCGAACGGGCGGTCTACGACGACCTGGCCGAGCGCCTGGCCGACCTCCTCACCCATGCCCGGTTGCCCGGGGCCGACGCCGAGGGGGCACGGGTCCGTCCCTCCGACATCGCCGTGCTGGTGCGGAGTGTCAACGAGGCCACCGACATCCAGAGGGCGCTCCACCAGCGCCGGATCCCGGCCGTGCTGGCCCGCGGCGCCTCCGTCCTGGAATCGCCGGCGGCCGGCCAGTGGCGTTGGCTGCTCGAGGCCCTGCTCCGACCGGGCGATCCGGGTCGGGCCCGGACGTTTGCGCTCTCGTGGTTCGGGGGCCTCGGCCCGTCCGAGGTCGACGCGTTGGACGACGAGACCCTCGGCCAAATCCAAGACGGGCTCCGGACCTGGGGCGACACCTTGCAGGCCCGCGGGGTGAGCGAGTTGGTCCGCCAGGTCTGGTCGGAGAGCGGGGTCTCCCACCGGGTCCTGGCCACCGCCGACGGCGACCGGAGGTTGACCGATCTCAACCACATCGCCGAGCTCCTCCAGGCGGCCGCCCCCCACGGGCACCTGAGCATCGCCGGTCTGCTTGCAGTGCTGGACACCGCTCCTGCCGGGGGCGCCGACACCGACAGCGACGGGGACGTGGCGGCACGACGGGTCGAGTCCGACGAACAGGCGGTGCAGATCATGACCGTCTGGGTGGCGAAGGGGCTCGAGTTCCCGGTCGTGTGCTGTCCGACGCTCTGGCACCACCGGTCGGGCGACGTCGTCTACCAGCATCCGGACTCGGGACGGCGGACGCTCGATACGGCCAACGAGGCCCGATGGCCGGACCGGAGGTCCGCCGACCGGCGGAAGCTCCTGGCAGAACAGGAAGCGCTCGGTGAGAACCTGCGCCTCCTCTATGTCGGCCTCACCCGGGCGCAGCACCACACCCTGGTGTGGTGGTCGAAGGTCCAGAGCAGCGAGAAGACCGGACTCGCCCGCGTGCTGTTCGCCCGGTCGGACGGGGTGATCGACCGGGACCTCTTCGAGCGGGACAAGGCCCGACTGCCGAAGGACGACGATGCCCTGGCCGCGCTCCAACCGACCCTGGACCGGGCCGGCGGCGCCATCACCGCCGCTGTCCACGGCCGCTCGGCGGACAGGGCTCTGTGGGTGGACCCGGTGGCGGAGCGGCCCGCCCGGCAACTCGAGGTGGCCCGACTCCGTCGCACGCCGGACCGTTCGCGTCACCGCTGGTCGTTCACCGCGGTGACCCGGCAGTTCGAGGTCGATCGGTTCGACCCCTACGACCCCAGCCTCTCGGACCGCGGCGCGGGAGACGAGCAGCTGTCGGGCGACGGGGCCGACGACGACCCGGGGGCCTCTGGCGACGTCGTGGCGCGGCAGTCGTCGTCAGGTACCGGCCGTGGTGGGTCCGACGGGGCCGTGTCGCCGCTCGGACTGCTACCGGCCGGGGCCGACTTCGGAACTCTGGTGCACTCGGTACTGGAGAAGATCGATTTCGCCTCCGACGACCTCGAACGGCAGCTGGCCGAGGGCGTGATCCGGGAGCTCGAGCGGCAACCGCTCGACCTGACCCCGGTGCACGACGCCGCTGCCTCCCCCGAAGCGGGGCGCGAGCTCCTGGTGTCCGGACTGCGCGCCACCATCGAGACGCCACTCGGCCCGCTGTTCGACGACCGACGCCTCGGCGATCTGTCACGACGCGATCGGCTGAGCGAGCTGTCCTTCGACCTCCTCCTCGGCGAGTCCGGACACCGGGCCAGCGTGACGGAGATCGGCCACCTGGTCGTCAACCATCTCGGACCGGGCGATCCGCTGCTTCCCTGGGCCGAAGGGCTGGCGGAAGGCGCGGTCGCCGTCGAGCTCGCCGGCCACCTGACCGGGTCCATCGATGCGGTCCTCCGGGTCGGCGCCGACGACCCGCGCTTCGTGATCGTGGACTACAAGACCAACCGCCTCGGGCGCCGGGGGGAGGCACCCGGGTCCGATGACTACGCCCAGGGCGCCCTCGTGCAGGCCATGTCCGAGCACCACTACCCGCTTCAGGCCCTGCTGTACTCGGTGGCGCTTCACCGCTACCTGCGGTGGCGGCTGGCCGACTACGACCCGGCTCGCCACCTCGGAGGCGCCGCCTACCTCTTCGTTCGCGGGATGAGCGGGCCCAGCGTGGCGGTCCGTGGCGGTCATCCCGACGGTGTCTTCAGCTGGGCCGTCCCGCCGGACCTGGTCACCGGCCTCAGCGATCTGCTCGACGGGCGCACCGTGGAGAGGGCTCGGACATGACAACCCCGGTGGTGGTCCCCACTGGTGCCGCCGTGCTCCGTCCGTTCGTGGAGGCCGGGGTGTTCGACGCCGGCGAGGTGCAGCTGTGCGCGGCGTTCGCCCGCCTCAAGCCCGGAGTGTCCGACGAGGTTCTCGTCGCCCTGGCCGTGGCCGCCCGCGGTCCACGACGGGGCCACGTCTGCATCGACCTGGCCGACGTCTCGTTGCTGATCGTCGACGGCAACGACGAACGGACCATCGGTCTCCCGTGGCCCGGCGTCGAGCGGTGGGCCCGGGCCCTGGCGGAGTCCGATCTCGTCGCCGTCCCCTCCGGCTCCTTGGACGAGCCGATCCGCCCCCTGGTGTGGGACGGCCACCGCCTCTACCTGCAGCGGTACTTCCACGACGAGCTGACGGTGGCCGCCGACCTGATCGAGCGGGCCCGCCCCGGTCCGATGGACACCCCCGCCGTCGATGGGGCCGCCCTTGAGGCCACGCTCGATACGCTGTTCGGCACTGACGACCCCTCGGGGCCGGACCTCCAGCGCCGTGCCGCACGGAATGCCCTGACCCGGCGGTTCACGGTCATCTCCGGTGGACCGGGTACCGGAAAGACCCGCACAATCGCCCGACTGCTGGCGGCGGCCCGGATGCTCGCACTCGGTCGGGGTGAGGTGCTCGACGTGGCTCTGGCCGCTCCCACCGGGAAGGCCGCCAGCCGGATGACCGACGCCGTCCACCTGGCCGTCGCCGAGGCCGACGACGAGGGTCTCATCGATCCGGCGGTCTCCGCCGTTCTGTCGGAGACCACCGCCACGACCCTGCACCGTCTCCTGGGCGCCGTCCCCGGTTCCGGGTTCCGGCGGAACCGGCGGAACCCACTGCCCCACGACCTGGTCATCGTCGACGAGACCTCGATGGTCTCACTGCCACTTATGGCCCGGCTCCTTGACGCCCTTCGGCCCGAGGCCGGGCTGGTGCTGGTCGGCGACCCGTTTCAGCTGGCCAGCATCGAGGCGGGCTCGGTCATGAGCGACATCGTCGGCCCGGGGGCACTACCAGCGACCGGGCCCGACTCGGCCCACGCCCCGTTGGCAGGTCATGTCACGGAACTGACCACGTCGCACCGGTTCGGGAGCGACTCGGGGATCGCCAGGCTGGCCACGGCGGTGCGTCGGGGGGAGGTCGACGTTGCGATGGAGATCCTCGAGCACGGGACCGACGGCACGCGGTGGATCCGGGACACGGATCGGGTCGGTGTCGACGAAGTGCTCGACGAGTTGGTGACGGCGGCAGTAGAGGTGGTGGCGGCAGCCGAGGCCGGTGACGCCGTGGCCGGCCTGGCGTCCATGCGCAGGGTCAAGGTCCTCGCGGCCACCCGCCACGGGCAGCTCGGACTCTACGACTGGACCCGCCGGATCGAGGACGGGATCGAGCAGGCCTTCCCGTCGCTCCGGACCGGCAACCGCTGGTATGTCGGCCGGCCGATAATCGTGACGGCGAACGATCATCCCAACCGTCTCTCCAACGGCGATGTCGGACTGATGATCCACCGGGGCGATGCAGCGTCGGTCGTCATCCCCACCGCTCCGGAGCCGCGCTTTCTGCCCGCGGCACAGCTCGACCGGATCGAGACGTGGTGGGCCATGACTATCCACAAGAGCCAGGGGTCCGAATTCCCGCACGCCGTGGTGTCACTCCCCTCGGAAGCCTCGCCGATCCTCACCCGAGAGCTGCTGTACACCGCAGTCACCCGCGCACAGGACCTCGTCACTGTCGTCGCCAGCGAATCCTCGATCCGAGCGGCCATTGCTCGCCCGGTGTCCCGTGCTTCGGGCCTTCAGGAGCGGCTCTGGTCGATCCCCTGAGTAGGGGCTCCGGTCCCCATGATCATGGGATGTTCGCAGCGAAAGGGTGCCCGCTCGACTCCACGACGAGCCGGCTTCGGACTACGGAAATCGGAGGCGTGGTCGCCACCGCCTTGCCGATGACCACCTGGGGCAGGCAGGGCGGTGGTGAACCGCCCTGGAAATTGTGGAGACTCTTTCGCTTGGAAGGGGAGGAGCAATGTCTCGCTTTGGCCTTGCAGAATCTCGCGCCGGTGGCGGCACGGTTCGGCGAGCGGGACCGCCGTGGAGGGACCCACCTGGCGGCAGCCACCCCTTGTCGGCCGGACAACTGGGCTTGTTGCCTGTAGAGGATTGTTTGTTGGGACAGCAAACAACCCAATAAAAGGCAACGAATGGTGATATCATCGGTGTTCACCATGACAGCAAATGGCGCTCTCACGGAGAACGAGATGACTGAAGCCGCCGTTGCCTGGCTCCGCGACCGGCTCCCCACCAGCTGGGAGGTCGGCCCCACCTCTCGCGCTGACTTCCAGGCCACGCCCGACGGGCGGATCGACGCGGCCATCGACCTGAAAGGCCCGAACGGCACCTACACGACCATGGTCGTCGAGGTGAAGAAGGTCTTCGGACCACGCGATGTCGACCGGCTCCTGGGCGGCGTCGGAAGGACGCTCCGGACCCTCGCCGGCCAGATTCCCATCCTGGTGGTCGCTCCCTGGCTGAGTCAGCGAACCCAAGAGCTGCTCAGCGACCAGGACCTTAATTACCTCGATCTCACCGGTAACGCCCTGATCCGCTTGGACAACCCGACCATGTACCTCCAGGCGCGGGGCGCGCCGAAGGATCCGAACCCACCCCAGCGAAGCAAGGCTCGCGTTCAAGGCCCCAAGGCAGGCCGGCTCATCCGGCTCCTCGTCGACGTGCGCCCTCCGTACGGAGTGCGTGATCTCGCCGCGGTCGCAGAACTTGCGCCCGGCTACGTGTCACGCCTGTTGGACACGATGGACGACGAGGCGCTCGTCGAGCGATCCGAACGTGGCCGGGTCGTGTCCGTGGATATCGGCCGTCTCGTCCGCCGGTGGGTCGAGGCCTACGACGTCTTGCGCGCGAACAAGGCGCAGCGGTATCTCGCCCCGGCCGGAGCGGCCAGCGCTCTGGACCAGCTCCGGACGGTCGGGGTCCGAGCCGCAGTGACCGGATCATTCGCCGCCGGACGGATCGCTCCGGTGGCCGCCCCGGCCCTCCTGGCGGTCTACGTCGATGATCCGCGGACCGTCGTTGACGCTCTCGGCCTCATCCCTGCGGACCAGGGGGCCAACGTCGTTCTGCTGACCCCCTTCGATCCCGTCGTGTGGGAACGGTCGTCCGTCGTTGACGGCCTGACCTACGTGGCGCCATCCCAGGCCGCTGCCGACTGCCTCACCGGAAACGGTCGGATGCCGGCCGAAGGCGACGCACTTCTGCAGTGGATGACCGAGAACGAGAGTCTCTGGCGTCTCGACAAGCTCCCAGGCCGAGGCGTCGATGGCTAACAGCCCCGCTCTCAATCCGCTGTACGTGGCCGCTCGGCGCGTCCTGCTGGATGCGCTGACCTTGTTGGCTCCCCATGGCGACGCAGTGATCGTCGTTGGCGCGCAGGCCGTCTACCTCCGTACCGGGGAGGGAGCCGTTGGCATCACCATCGCTCCGTACACGACGGATGGCGACCTTGCCCTGAATCCCGCACTGCTCGGAGATGAGCCTGACCTCGAAGCACTGATGAGTGGAGCCGGGTTCAGTGCCGAACACCCAGGAATGTGGCACACCAACGTGCTCGTCAGTGGTGAGGACGTGATTATCCCGATCGACCTCATCGTCCCCGAGGGCGCCAGCTCAGGCGAGGGACGTCGTGGCGCACGCATCCCCCCGCACGGCAAGCGTGCCGCACGACGCGCCGTCGGCCTGGAGGCGGCGCTTGTCGACCACAGCCCGCTGACCGTCGCTGCGCTCGATCCAGCAGACGATCGCCAGGTGACCGTTGAGGTGGCAGGTGTTGCAGCCCTTCTCGTGGCCAAGGCGCACAAGATCCGAGACCGACTCGACACTGGGCGCACCGACCGGCTCAGCGACAAGGATGCGGCCGATGTGTATCGCATCATGCAGACGACTCGACCGGCGGCAGTCGCCGAGACGATGCGCACCCTCATTGAGGATCCCATGTCTGCCGAGGTCACCGCCCAGGCCCAGGACATCATGCGCGACCTGTTCGGTCGACGGGCGGGTGAGGGAGTGGCCATGGTGCAACGGGCGCTCCAGCTCGCCGTTGATCCCGCCCAGGTCGCCACCCTCTGCATGACGTTCACAGAGCAGCTCCTCGCGCCCCGCACGTAGTCCGACGGTCGATGGGCATCCCAGTCGATCTAGTCGGAGGGCACGACGCATTCGGCTTCTTCTCAGACCGGGACTCCTACCCCAGTTCGGCATGACCGGCCGGGGCCGGGCGGGACCCCTACCCGGTGGTCCGACGTAGCGGCCGACGGGAGGGCCGACCCCTCAGTATCCCGCGCCTTCCGTGTCGGTTCCCCGTTGTGCCCGTTGGAGTAGATGTGACTCTCGACCCAGTGCCTGTGGACTCAGCGGAACTGAGGTTGGTTGAGCCGAATTGCGCCGAGACACTCGGGCGCTGCACACCGCCGCCGTGCTGCGCTCGGTGGGCGAAGGTGTCACCCTCAACGTCACCTTCTCCAGGTCAGCGGGTTCTACGTCACACACAGCACCTTGGTCTTCAAGGTCGACGCTCCGAGGCGCCGGCTCGGAAGGTGACCCACAGGGCACGGCTCGTTCCTCACCTCACCATCCGGCCTTCGCTTCTCACTGTCGCTGTGCTCGCGCCCTTGACCGCCTCTGCCGACCTGGGCAATCGGCGATCACCGACAGATGCCGGCCCCCGCCAGTGACCACGACGGAATGACGCTCTCAGCCATCGAGCCGGTCTGCGGTGCCATTCCTCGCTTGGGAGACAGCTGATTCGGCCTGTGGTCTGCCCGTCACCGAGCGGCCTGGCGCCGGCGTTCCGAAGGGGCGGTGATGAGCAGGCCTCGCTTCATGTGTGGCGGGTGTTGACCGGTCCCAGCTTGCGCCCCGGCGCTCCGGCCGCAACGGCGATCCGGAAAGTGGATGGCGGCGTTCGCTGCACTCACTGACTTCGTCCCGCCACAACTTTCCGATCGTCCCTCCGGGCAGACCGTTGCCCCCTCCGCTTCCCCGGGTCGCGGTGCGTCCCTATCAACACCCACAAACAAAGGAGACACACCATGACAACCACCACCACCCTTATCGGGAACCTCACCCGGGACCCGGAGATCCGCTACACCCGTGACGGGCAGGCGACCACGGCCCTCGGGGTCGCCGTCAACAAGCGGTGGAAGAACCGGACCACCGACGAGTGGGAGGAGTCCACCTCCTTCTTCGACGTGGTCTGCTGGCGGGAGCTGGCCGAGAACGTGGCCCTCTCCCTCACCAAGGGAGCCCGGGTCGTCATCTCGGGGAGCCTCAAGCAGTCCAGCTGGGAGACCGAGGACGGCGAGCGTCGCTTCAAGGTCGAGCTGGTGGCCGACGAGATCGGCGCCTCCCTCCGGTTCGCCACCACCGACATCCACAAGGTGGAACGGCGGAGCATCACCGAGGACCAGGAAGCCGAGTAGGTGCCCTGACCAGGGGAGGCGGGGCCCTTCGGGGTCCCGCCTTCTCCGCGTTCGGGCGTCTTTGAGCTCACATCTGTCCACACCGACGGCATCGAGCCGCCGGTGTGGACCCCTGGCGCCTTCGGGGGGCTGCTGGGGGCTTCTCATCGTGTCCCCACCCCACTCGGCGTCAAGGGTCGCTCCGAGGCGCCGTCTCGCCCCGGCGGATCGGCTCCTCCGTCGCCGGCCGGGCCGGCCTCCGCTTCTCGCTCACCCTCCGGGTGCCCCTGGACCCCGGCGGGGTCCCCGGGGATGGGGAGGGGTCACCCCAGCGGGGCTGGCTCGCTGGGCACAACCAGGAGGTACATCCCATGTCCGCATCGTCACGTCCACGTTCCACCGCAGAAACCAGGGCCGCCAAGATCTCGGCCGCTCACGACCAGCTGGTCGAGGCCGTCATGGCACTCACCAGCTCGGACGCCTGGCTGGCCTACCTCTCGGCCATGGCCCGGTTCCACCGGTACTCGCCGACCAATGTGGCCATGATCCTCAGCCAACGACCTGGGGCCACCCGGGTGGCCGGCTTCCGGACCTGGCAGTCGATGGGCCGCCAGGTGCAAAAGGGCTCCAAGGGCATCGCCATCTGGGCACCGTGTATCTACAAGCAGGGCATCGACCAGGTGGAGCGCGAGGGCGCCGTTGGCGAGCCAAGCGAGGCCAAGTCGCTCGGCGGGTTCCGACTGGCGTATGTCTTCGATGTGGCCGACACCGACGGCGACCCGCTTCCGGAGACCCCGGAGGCCGCTCGTGCCACGCTGCTGGCCGGCGAGGCACCGGCCGGCATGTGGGAATACCTGGTGGGCCAGGTGGCAAAGCACGGCTACACCGTGGAGCTGGTCCCTGACCTCGGGGGTCCGAACGGCCGGACCACCTGGGTGAGCCACCTGGTCCAGGTGGTTGCCGACGGACGGGACGACGCCTCGACGGCCAAGACACTCGCCCACGAACTGGGGCACGTGCTCCTCCATGCGGGCACGGGAGGCTCCGGCTGCCTCGAAGTGAAAGAGGTCGAGGCGGAGTCCGTCGCCTATCTGATCGGGGCCGCCTTCGGGCTCGACACCACCGACTACTCGTTGGGCTATGTCACCAGCTGGTCGGGTGGTGACCACCGGGTGGTCCTGGCCACCGCCAAGCGGGTGATGCAAGCAGCGACGACAGCTCTCGCCGATCTTGACGCAGGCACTCATGCCGACCATGACGTCGACGCCACTGACCGACTGGTCGACGCATGACCGGGACGCCGCAGAGGGCCGGGGGCATCCCCGGCCCTCTGACCGGTGCAGTTGGCACTCACACGCCCCGGTTCCTCCGACACGTCGACCCTGCTGTCCTTCGGGAGCTGGCCTGGCTGCTCGAGCACCAGAACGGTCGGACGAGGGGGTTCGTGGATCCGAAGCGGGCTGCCACCGAGTTGGCGGCGATCCTCGAGCGTGGCGGCATCCCGACCATCGGCTGGTGGCGCCGGAACCTGCGGGCTCGAGATGGCGGCGACCCGCCGGACCATTCTGCCGGTCCGCCGTGAGCCGGGCGCCGGCCAGGTCGCCCCGCCCGCGGTGTGCGCCACACGCACCACCCGAGGCCCGGACCGGCCCCACTCGGTGACCCGCTTCCGTGTCGCCAAGGTCGCCTGTGCGGCACCTTCGCCACGGCCGAGCCCCGCCACCGGAGGGCCCCGACCGTGGCTCCACCCGGCTGCGCCAGAGCTGGTCGGATCATCCACACCCGTGCACCACATGGTGCGCATCTCGCCCGGTGGGCGAGATCGCAGCCCACCCATGTCGACGTCCTCCCTGGTGGACGGGCTGGCACTGGGTGAGGTGACGTTGAAGGTGACGTTGATCCGGACCATGGAGGCATGGACAGCCACGCACCGACATCACGAACCGCACCTCCATGCTGTCCATAGGGAAGCTGGGCATAGCGGGAGGCGCGGACTACTACCTGGACAAGGTGGCCAACAGCGTCGACGACTACTACCTCGGCCGGGGTGAAGCGCCGGGGCAGTGGGTCGGACGGGCGTCCACGGCGTTGGGACTGACCGGACAGGTCGACCCCGAGGAACTCAGGAACCTTCTGGCCGGGAAGTCGTCGGGCGGTAAGGCCCTGGGTCTCCAGGTGCAGCCCGGACGTCGGCCCGGCTACGACCTCACCTTCTCGGCGCCGAAGGGCGTGTCGCTGCTGTGGGCGTTCGGAGCGTCCGACGTACGTGACGCCATCTCCGCCGCCCATGACCTTGCGGTCGCCTCGGTCATCGATCAGCTTTCTACCGAAGCCTGCTTCGCCCGTCGAGGCCATGGCGGGGCCGAGCTGGTCGAGGCCAACGGCTTCATTGGCGCCGCCTTCCGACACCGCACCAGTCGGGCCGGGGACCCCCAGCTCCACACGCACGTGGTGGTACCCAACCTGGTGCAGGCCGCAGACGGCCGGTGGTCGGCTCCCGACGGCCGACACCTGTTCGCTTGGAAGATGACCGCTGGAGCGCTCTACCGGTCCGCAATGCGGGCCGAGCTCGCGCCGCTTGGCCTCGCCTGGGACATCCGGCGCAACGGCCTGAGTGAGTTGGCGGACGTCCCGAAGACGATCCTCAGGGCCTTCTCGAAGCGCAGGGTCGACATCGAGGCAGCGATGGACGCCCGAGGGACTGCCTCCCAGAGGGCGGCCGAAACCGCCGCGCTCGACACGCGGCAGGGGAAGCCAGCGGGTGGCTCCCAGGTCGACGTCTTGCGCGAGGGTTGGATGGAGCAACTCGTAGCGATCGACCTCCCCGACGGCGCGGGCGGCACCCGGCCGGCCGGTGTTGACGACCTGACCGCGGCATTGGGGCGTGAAGCCTCTACTGCACCGGATCCAGCAGCAGTCGAGGAGGTCTTCCGGGTCTTGGCGGGGGAGCAGGGGGTATCGCTCGATGACTGGGAGATCGACGAGCAGCATCTCGCCGACTCCGGCGCCCCTGGTATCCGGGCCCTGCCCGTCACCCTGCTCGGATCGAGCTTTTCCCGGCGAGACGCCATCAGTGCGGTGGCCAGGGCATTCGACGTCACCCCCGTCGAGGCAGTCGCACTGACCGCCAGGTTCCTCGATCGGGACGGAGTGGTGCGGATCCTGGCCGATAGCGATCTCGATCCCGCTCTTGAAGATGTGGGTGCCGGCACCGAGCATGTCCGGACTCGGGCCGGTCATGTTGTCCCAGCCACCAGCGGCGACCGGCGGTACACGACCACTGAGCTGTTGGCCGCCGAGGAGCGGATCGTCGCTTCGGCCACGTCTCGCGTCGGTGCGGGATGTGCACAGGTAGGAGCAGGCACCGTCGACGATGTCCTCGCACGCCACGGCCACCTGGACGGCGAGCAGGCCCACGGCGTCCGCCAGCTCCTCACCTCGGGCAACGGCTACGACCTGGTGATCGGGCAGGCCGGAACGGGCAAGTCGACCATGCTCGGCGCTGCCCGGATCGGGTGGGAGGAGGCCGGTTTCCGGGTCATCGGCACCGCCGTGGCGGCCAGGACGGCCGCCGATCTCGAGGGAGGCACCGGCATCCCCAGCTCGTCGCTGACCCAGCTGTTGGCCGACCTCCGGGAGGGCGGTGGGTTGACCTCCCGGCACGTGATCGTCGTGGACGAAGCCTCCATGGTGGGGACACGCCCGCTCGACCAGCTGCGGTCGTATGTCGACGGGGCCGGGGCCAAGCTGGTCCTGGTCGGCGACAACCGCCAGCTGTCCTCCATCGATGCCGGAGGAGCGCTACGCACCCTGTCGGCCGAGCTCGGCAATCACGTCGTCACCCTCACCACCAACCGCCGCCAGGCCGGCGCCGACCAGCAGTGGGAGCGAGATGCCCTCGTTGCCCTGCGGGAGGGAGACGTCACCCCGGCGGTCCACGCCTATTCCGAGCACGGCCGGGTCACGATCGCCAGCACCATCGACGAGGCCCGCCAGCGCATCGTCGAGGACTGGTGGACGGTCCACCATGGCCACACCACTTGTGATCAGACAAGCGCCATCCTGGCCGTCCGGCGGTCCGATGTCGCAGCACTGAATGAGATGGTCCGGGCCCGACGCCAGGCCGCCGGTGAGCTGGGCGAGGAGGCGACGTTCGGTGCCAAGGCGTTCAGCGTGGGGGACAGGGTCATCTTCGAGAAGAACCAGTGGGTGCCGGCCGCGGATGTCGGTGGTGCGACCGAGCGGCTCCGGCTCCGCAACGGCACGTTCGGCACCGTGGTGGCGGTCACGGCGCCAACGGAGAAGGTGCCAACGAACAACGCTTTCACCAGGGAGGGTGACGTTCTGCGAGCCCAGGGTGACGTTGCTGGTGACATAGCTGCCGCCATCGAGAACGAGACCCGCGCTCAACCGACCGGGTCGCTCGTCGTCCAGTTCGATGATGGGCGCCAAGCCGTTCTCCCTCACAGCTACGCCGAAACCTCCACCAGCTTGGGCTATGCCCTCACGGTGTTCCGCTCCCAGGGGATCACCGTGGACCACACCTTCGGCCTCAGTGGCGACAGCCTCTACCAGGAGGCCGGCTACACCCAGCTCTCCCGGGGCAGGCTGTCCAACAACCTGTACGTCGCCTCTCCGGAGAACCCGAGGTGGGCGATCGGCCACCATGCCGACGACCTCGCCCAGCGCGACGCCCTCCAATCCCTCGTCGACGCCCTGTCTCAGAACCGGGAGCAGACCATGGCCCGGGACTCAATGCCGACCTGGCCGACCGTGACGTCCGAGGACCTCGATGCCGCCTTCCGGGAGCACGCCACCCTCGGAGAGTGGATCGCCGATCACGCTCCAGCCGACGTGACCCGTCAGCTGGCCGACGCCTACCTCCGACCACTCGACACATCGATGGCCGAACCGTCCCGGTCCGGCGTCGATGCCGACGTGAAGACCCTCCTCGCCGCGCAACGACGTCGCGAGGCGTGGGCTTCGGCTCATCGCACGGAGATCGAGACCTGGTCCCGGCTGGATCGAGACCTCCGGCGTCACGAGTACCGACTCGGCCAAGCCGCCGCCTACAGCCAACCGAACTACACCACGGCCGTCCTCGGTTCGCTTCCCGAACGCGTCACCGGTGTCGAACGGTGGCAGTCCGCCGCCGGCGCCATCGAGGCCTACCGGGACCGTTGGGGCGTCGACGGCTCGGACGCGCTCGGACCTGAACCACTCGACCCCGAACAGCGTGCCCACTGGCATCGGGCCGTTGGCAGCATCGAGTTGGCTGGCTTCACGGCACCAGGAAGCTCCGAGGGCAAGGTCGACCAGCGGTTGCTCTCATCAATGTGGGATCGGCTGCACGCTCTCGATGCCGCGCGATCAGATGCGGCCCGTGACGTGACGCCGTTGCCGCAACCGCCGCCATTCTCCTGGATTCGCGACAACGACTCTGGACGAGACCTCGGTGACGACTTCGGGCTGTGACTGGCCGGTCAACTGATGACGAGAGAGACCAGAGGTGGGAACCAGCCACGTGATGACACACGACCGCCGCTCGTGTCCGCCGGTTCGATGCCTCGTGGAAGAGGTTGTGGGCAGCAAGGTGTTGGCGAGCGTTGCCTGCCCCGGAACGGCATGTGGGCGTGTCGGAGCGAGCTTAAAGGAGCGCGTTCTGGGACAGTCCGCTGTCATTGACAGAAGTGCCGAACGCCGGTTCGGGGCTCGGTGCGAGACGGGTGGGTGGCCGCGCGGGGCGGCGTTATGAGCGCCTCCCATCTCCACTCCTGGGCTGACCGTTCGGAGCGCGCATTCCGTGTGCCTGGTCCCACGGAGCGCTCCGTGCAGGCGACGCCCGAGTCGGCTTTCGGAGGCAGGCGAGCCCGAGATTCGGCATAAACGTTATCTAACGTTCGACACAATCCCACACATCAATCAATGTGCCTCAGATCTGTAATGTTCGGGGTCATGCTGGCCATATCCATGGTGTGCCCCACGTGACACAGGTCGACGACCTCGCACGCTTCGAGCAGCTGTTCGCAGATCACATGGATGCGGTGCTCGCGTATGCGCTGGCCCGAGCGGATCCCGAGTCGGCCAAGGACGCGGCCGCCGACACGTTCCTGGTCGCCTGGCGTCGCATCCACGAGGTCCCGGATCCGGCGAGAGCATGGTTACTGGGTGTCACTCGACGCACACTCGCCGGACAGCATCGGAGCAGACGCCGACAGCGACAGTTGGTCGAGCGTATCGTGGCGTTCCGCGAGGTCAGAGGTGATGAGCCCGGGACTGTCCCCGATATTGCGGATAGGTCGATCGTCGGTCGAGCGCTCGCTGGGCTGCGGACCAGGGATCGTGATCTGCTGTGCCTCATCGCTTGGGACGGCTTGAGCAATGCGGACGCCGCCGAGGTGCTCAAGTGCTCGTCCAACACCCTTGGCGTCCGTCTCCACCGGGCACGAGGTCGGTTTGAAGCTGCGCTGGCCGATGAGCGAGCGCAAGCGGCGAGGGCAGAGTCCGAAGGCAGTTCGTTCACCGGAGTGTCTTCAGCGATCGACTTGGAGGTTCACCATGGCGAGTCCTGACACGCTCGAGCAGCTGGCCGCCGCTCGACCCGAGATCACCCGACAGACTTCGGTCGTAATGGATGCAGAGATGCGTTCCCGACTCCGGGCCTCCATTGTCGCATCAACGACGCGTCCGTTGCGGACAGCACGATCTCCGAGGAACAGCCGGCGTCGAGCGGTATTCGCAGTGGTAGGCCTGGCTGTGTGCGTCGGGCTGGCAG
>Ga0209012_1001796_pt1 | contig 20735 bp, 17 predicted proteins | sample RS3BMetagenome_FD_184735 | JGI IMG/M metagenome (GOLD analysis project Ga0209012, IMG submission 184735) | Ferric oxide microbial mat and aquatic microbial communities from Rainbow Spring, Yellowstone National Park, USA - RS3B (SPAdes) (version 3) ...
ACCAATCACCCAAAAGTCACCCTGCGTGCACGGCTCGCCGTCAAACTATGAGCGAATGTTCCGGGCAGCCTGTGCAGAGTCTATATTGCAGCCTCAAAATCCCGTCCCAAATGTGGGTAACGGTAAGCTCATAAACACCAACGGCCACCTTAACTTCTACGCAATCCCCTCACTTAGGCTTGTACAACTGATCACCTACAATCCATAGCTTCTTCTACCAACATATTCCCGCGAAGAGCCCTATCTCATTGCATCGTTCCCAGTACAAATCCTCCGATGACCGACGGCGCATCCGTCTCTGTTGGCCCCTGTCTTGTGGTGCCATCCGACCGGAGCAAGGGGTGCCAGTTAAGTCGGGACAACGGCGTCAACGACCCACTGTCCACCGACGCTGCGGCCGATACAAACTGCACGGTCCCGGGATTCGCGAAGCCCGTCTGTCCCGCCCCACTGCTGGAGAGGGGATCCTCCATGACCCAGGCTGCAGTGCTGCCGTCGCTCTGGCATCCAGAGCACTCCCCGGTGGCAGTGGCACCGGTGGTCACATCCGTCACGCGGAAGCTCCAATGCGTCGCATCCACCCGCCCTGCGTCGATCTCCACGGTGTCACCGGGATTGACCCGAAGCCCCATGACATGCGGCACGGTCGGAGTCACCGGCTCGTTGATCCACCACGGTGCCGTCACTTCCCAATATCCGCCTGGCGTCGCATACATGGAGATCCCGGCCTGCATCAGTTGGTCCCCGTTGAGGGCCTGAAGTCCGATGCCGCCCCAGATGGAGACCCAGCCGCCCCCGGCCGTGCGGGGAGCTGCGGAGGCGGCAGGGGCGACGAAGCGGGCGCTCACCGCCGTGAACTCCTTACCCGCCGGCGCGTCCGCGACGTATCCCGCTCCCCAACTGCCGTAGCTGATGGGGGAGTGGTTGACGTCGGTTCCAGAGGGTGGGGTAGAGACCGACTGGGGAACCGGCGCCGTGTCCGAGGCACGCGTGACAGAGCCCAATTGGCTGGCGGTGATTCGGGGAACGAGTGTGGTGTGCGCGCCGGTGCTGAGGGCAGATGGTGCCGCACAGGCGATGGCAACCGCCATTGCGCCGGTGAGCACCGCCGGCGCCAGCCGGTCGCCATGACCGCTGCCGAACGAAGCCGCGTGAGCACGCCCTCCGTGGCGCATCCGCGAGACCCCTTCCATGGGGTGTTTGGTTGTGGAGCCTGCATCCTGGCAGCGTTGCCGCGGGCCATGCAACCCCCCGAAGTCCGTTTCGGGGGATTGCATGGAGGGTATCGGCGCGCGGCCCGAGACTTTTGAGTGCCGATGCGACGGCATGCCTCGCTGGCGGCGGGTGTCGTCCGAGCGTGTCGCGCAAATGGCGGTCGGCGAAGGTGCACGCGCCGGTCTCTGAGGGCGGCGGCTCTCTGCTGACTGCGGCCAGTTGCCGACGCTGGCGTCGATTTACCGTGGCGGCCGATTCTTACAGAAGTATAAAGCGACACGTACAGGAGTCTGGCGGGCGGCACCTAATGATGCACCCCCGGGGGTCGAGACGGGTTCTTTGCGCGGCGCAGCCCGGGATTCGGGGTGCTCCGCAAGACCCCCGGACGCTTGGGCCTCAAAGTCTGCGGGCATCGGCTCGATAAAGGCACAGAAGGACCAGACCGAAGGGGATCACGCTTGGAACCGCCTTCCCCGACGGTCGTGTCTTTGTTGTCCGCCCTGGGGCTGCGCCAGCCTGTTTCCGATCCTAGCGCTTCTGGGGCAGGTGGGGCCTTTGATCCATTCCTTCGTTGTCGCCACCCTGGGTCAGGCCGTCGGGGATGCGGAAGCGTCCCTGTTCGTCGGGCGGGCCGCAGAGATGGCGGCGTTCTCCGATCTCCTGGATGCCCTGCCGCGGCGGCCGGGGGCTCTCTATGTGTCCGGCGCCCCTGGCACCGGCAAGACCGCCCTGTTGCGCGCCTTCGCCCGCCTGGCCGACCAGCGCGAGGTGCCGTCGGTCCTAGTCGATGTCCGCGGGGCCGCCGCGGACGATCCACCTGGGGCGGCGCTCGTCCGCACCCTGGCGGGCCATCTGCTCGGCGGGGCCGACGCCGACCCTGAAGACGCGGTGGAGGCCGTGGTGTCGGCCCTGCACCGTCTCACCGCCAACCGTTCGTTCGTGCTGCTGATCGACGGGTACGACGCGCTGCAGCCCGATGAGGCGTGGTGCCGGGACCGCTTCCTCTCCCGGCTGGGCGCCGGGGGCGGTGTCGTCATGGCCGGGTACCAGCCGGCGGTCCGCCTGTGGGCCGATGCCCCGGCCTGGCGGGCCGCCGTCCCGGAGTTTTCCCTGGGTCGCCTCTCCCCGGAGGACACCGGTGAACTCCTGGACCGGCTGTCTATCGAACATCCCGCGGCCCGAAGCGCGGTGGTGGAACTCGCCGCCGGCCATCCCCGCCTCCTGGTGCGGGCGGTCGCCGCAGTGCGCAGCGAGCCCGCCTGGACCGGTGCGGTGGCGCTGTCCGATCCGGAGCGGTTCAGGCTGTTCCTCCTCGAACGCGTGCTCCACCCGGCTTCCCGCCGGCGGGCCTGGCGCGCCGGTGGGGGGGACGAGGTCATCGCCGCCGCCTCCCTCATGCCACACTTCGATCGGCTGACCCTCGCGGCGGCGCAGGGGAGGCACGCGGTCGACCGCGTCTGGCCGTCGCTCCTGGACATCGCGGCCGTGGCGGAGGGCTCGGTGCGATACACACTGCCATCCGCGCTACGGCAGCACCTGGCCCGCGCCGTTCTGGCCCAGCGGCCGTGGGCCCAGTCCCGGTGGCGCCGGCTGGCTGCCGCCCATCTGGCGCGACGTGCACAGGACCGGCCCCCCGGCGCCGACCTCGGCGCCGACTGGATCGCGCTGGCCGGTCTTGCCGGGGAGGCCCCCTGGCATGCCGCGCTGCATCCCGCCGCCGAGGCGGAGCAGGGATGGCGCTGTGTCACCGAGGTGGGGGCCCCCCGCGCCGGGTGCTCCGGCCCGAGCGCCTTCCATCTGCAGCTCCGGGATGGGACGGGACGCTCCCTCGGGCTGGCCACTGGGGCCGCGCTCGCCCCGAGGGGCTGCCTGACGGCTCCCAGCCCCGCTGTGGCGGAGTATGTCGAGGCGCTCGCACTGGTGACGGCCGAGCGGTGGGCTGGGCAGACGCTCTTCGTGCAGGTGGAGGCGGACCACCCGCACGTGGCCGGTGTCTTGATGCGCGAGGTCGGCCGTTTCTTCCATCCCTTCGCCCGCGTGGTCCTCCTCACCGACCCCCACGCGGCCGCGCGGGCGGAGGCCCATCCGCTCTCCGCCCTAGGCTTTCGCCTGGACCACCAATGGATCCGCGACACCGCCGCGTGGGTGTTGGAGTTCGGGGCCGAGGGCTACGGGGGATGGCTGCGTCGAGTCTCCCTCCCGCCGGTGGAGACGGGGGCCGGGGTGGTCGACGAGCGGTGGGCCACGGCGGCCAAGGATGCACTATCGCGCCTGCATGATCCGGAGCAACTCGCCCAGACCGAGGCGGCACGGCACTATGCGACCCTGTTCGGAACCAGCGATGCGTCGGCGGTGCGAACATGGGTCCTGGACGCCGTGCAGTCCTCGGGGCTCCAGGGGCCGCAGGCGGCGGTGCTCAACCAGTACTACATCGAGCGCAACGGTGCGCACGAAGAGATCATGCAACGCCTGGACCTGCCTCGGGCCACGTACTATCGCGTGCATCGGATGGCCCTGGACCGGGTGGGGGAGGCCCTGTTCGGGTAGGGCTGCCCCCGGGCGCGTGCGGGCGGCACAAGACGGGAAGAGCCGCGCCTCCGGACGTCCCGGATGCGCGGCTCTGATGTTGCGATGTGTGGTTTGTGAGCCCTCTACTGCGGTGCCTGGGTGAGGGATGCCCGCCCGTAACGGTCCTCCAGGCGGACCACATCATCCAGATCCGGGGTGCTCACCTCGAAGACCACCGCGTCCGTCAGGGCCTCCAGGCGGTGCACGGTGCCCGGGGGCACCACGGCGACGTGGCCTGGGGGTACCGTGCGCTCGATGTCTCCCAGACGCAGGCGCACGGTGCCGCTGAGGAAGTACAGGGTCTCGTGCTTGCGCTCATGGAACTGTAGGCTGAGCGCGTGCCCGGCCCGGACCTCCAGGCGCTTGGCGGCATACCCCTCGGAAACCGCCCACCAGACCTCCCGTCCCCAGGGCTTCTCCACCGTGTGGCAGTCCCCCGGGGCCGCGATGGAGGCGACCTCGACCATCCTCGGCGCCGATGGCGTCGCCTCGGTCTGGGTCGCGCCGTCCAGATAGGCCTCATACCCGGAGGCGCGGACCGCCCCGAGGGCCCGCTTCAGCCCCGGCAGGGCGTCGCGCGACGCCACCAGGGTGCTGTCCGGGGTGTCCACCACGACCAGGTCCTCCACGCCGTGGGTGACCAGCAGGCGACCGGTGGCGCTACTGTAGACGACGGTCCGTTCGGTCTCCGAGAGGACGGCGCGGCCCATGCGCACGTTGCCGTGCTCGTCCTGCGGATGCAGCCGGCTCAGCGCCTCCCAACTCCCCACATCGTCCCAGGCCAGCGCGCCGACCACGACCGCCGACCGCTCGACGTGCTCCAGGAGCGCATAGTCCAGGGAGATGGCCCGCAGCGGCTCCAGGAGCCGTCGGAGGGTCTCGGCATCGGCCCCCGCGGGATTGGTGCCCCGCAGCGCGGAGATGAGGTCCGCGAGTCCCTGCGCGTGCAGACTCAACTGGCCCAGCAGGACATCGGTGCGGCACACGCACACGCCGCTGTTCCAAAGGTGGCGCCCGTCCGCCAGATACTCGGCGGCCCGTTCCAGCGACGGCTTCTCCACGAAGCGCTCCACCGCCGCCACCCGGGTGCCGGCGCAGGGGGCGAGCTCGTCCCCGAGGTGGATGTAGCCGTAGCCCGTCTCCGGCCGGGTGGGGGGGATACCGATGAGCACCGGGACTCCCTCACGCTCGGCCGCCTCGAACGCCGCCCGCAACGCCCGGCGGAAGCCCTCGTCGTCGAAGATGGCGTGGTCGGCGGGAACGAGCGCGACCACGCCATCCCCGCCGGCCAGGGCCCGGGCCGTCAACCCGGCCAGGGCGGCCGTGGCCGCCGTGTCGCGGGAGATCGGTTCCCCCACCAGATGATCCGCCGGTAGGCCGGGGACCTGAGCCCGGACGATCTCCGTCGAGTCCTCGGACGTCAGGATGAAGACGTCGGGGTGTTCCTCCATGCCTGCCAGGCGGGCGTAAGTACGCTGCAGGAAGGTGGGGCCGCCACCCAGGCTCAGGAACTGCTTGGGCAGCCGCGTACGGCTGTGCGGCCAGAGCCGCTCGCCCCGCCCCCCGGCCATGATCGCCGCCAATCGCTGCATCAAGACCACATCCCCGTCTCCCGTCTCACATGCCGGAGCCGAACAGCACGGTCGGGATGGTGCGCAGCAGGATCATGATATCGAGCCAGATGGACCAGTTGTCCACGTAGGAGAGGTCCATCTCCATCCAGGAGGCGAAGTCCACGTTGTTCCGGCCGGAGATCTGCCAGAGGCAGGTCAGGCCAGGGCGGAAGGCGAGGCGGCGCCGAAAGTCGGGCTCGTACTGACGGACCTCGTCCGGGAGCGGCGGCCGGGGACCGACCAGACTCATGTCGCCCACGAGCACGTTCCACAACTGGGGCAGTTCGTCCAGCGAGTACTTGCGGAGGAACCGGCCCACCGGCGTGATGCGGGGATCCTGGCGAATCTTGAAGACCGGCCCGGACATCTCGTTACGGACCAGCAGTTCCTGGCGCCGGGCCTCGGCGTCCCGCACCATGCTGCGGAACTTGTAGCACATGAATTCACGCCCGTGCAGGCCCACCCGGCGCTGCCGAAAGATGACCGGCCCGGCGGGGTCGTCCAACTTGATGGCGACGGCGCAGACCAGCATGATCGGGGACGCCAGAGCCAGCAAGAAGGCAGCGACCGCCACATCCAGCGCCCGCTTCACCGACAGGCCCACGGCGTCGCTGTGGGGCGAGAGGACGACCAGCTGCCCTGCGCCCGCCCGGCCCATCAGCCGCGCCCCGAACGCGTCGAGCATGACCCAGACGGCCTTTCCCTCCCGGATGGCGGTCTCCACGACCGGCCGGAAGCCGGGGTCGTCGACCGCCGCCGTCACCGCGATCTGGTCCACCACACGGCTGTGCAGGACCTCGGGTAACTGGGCGTAGTCCCCCAGCACCGGCAGCGGCGCACCGGCCGTGTCCTGCTGCCCCGGCGGGACCAGGAGCCCGATCGCCCGGATGCCGGCGTCGGCGCGCAGCACCCCGCCGAGGGATGTCACCTTCTCGGCCGGACCGACGACCAGGATGTGGCGGATGTCCCGCCCCCGGCGGCGGACCGCGGAGAGGACGACGCGCACCGTCAGCCGCAGGAAGATGCTGAGGACGCAGCTCAGGAGCGGGAAGCCGCCGACCACCAGGCGGCTCACCCAGGGGTGCTTCACCGCGAAACTCAGCGCGAGGAGCACCACGGTCCCGGCGCCGTTGAGCAGAAGGGTCTCGCGGATCTCATCGAAGGCCCCGCCCAAGCGGTAGGGGATGTCGCGGCGGATCAGGGCGGAAAGGCCCCACCACACGGCGACGACGACCGGGATGAGGTCGCCGTACCAGTGGCTCACCGTCCCGATCGCCCCGATGTGTAGGCGCACGAGCGTCAGGTACGACAGGACGGCGAGCAGGACGTCGGAGAACGCGCTCAGTTCTCGCCGATGCTGGCCAACGGTCACGCCGCACGCCCCCGTCTTTGCCGAGTCGGTGCCGGTCGCCGGAGTGCCTGTCCAGTCCCCGCCGGTCCATCGGATCCCCGCGGGCGACTCGGATCGGCTTCCTTCGCGATCGGCCCCGGGCAAAGTTACCTGCTGCGCCTATTGGTGAACAAGTCCCAATGTAAGTATCAGAGCCACTTTCAGCCTTCTCGCGGCGGGCCGTCACGCGTCGACCCGCACGCGGGGTTGAATTTCGGGTCGGGACGTCAGTCCGCCGCCACGCGCTCTGCCGCCGCCGAGAGCCAGGCCCGGAAATCGGTGCCGAGCGTCGGGTGCTCCAACGCGATGTCGACGGTGGCCTGCAGGAATCCAAGCTTGCTGCCGGTGTCGTAGACGCGGCCTGGAAACTCGTAGGCCAGAAACGGGCGCTGCCGGTTCAATCGCCGCAGGGCGTCGGTCAACTGAATCTCCCCGGCCACCCCGCACTCCTGACCGGACAGCAGCGGGAAGATCTCGGGAGGCAACACATAGCGGCCGACGACGGCCAGGTTGGAAGGGGCGTCCTCGGGGGCCGGTTTCTCCACCAGATCGGCTACATCGTACAGATGCTCACCCGCAGCCTGGGCGTCGATGATGCCGTACGAACTGACCAGGGCGGTGGGCACTCGGCGGACGCAGACCACGGGACGGCCGGTCGTCTCGTATAGCCGCACCATCTCGGCCAGACACGACGGGGGCCCGACGAGGACGTCGTCGGGGAGGAGCACCGCGAACGGCTCGCTGCCGACGTGTGGCGCACTCAGGGCAACCGCATGGCCGAGCCCGGCCGGGCTGTTCTGGCGGACGAAATGGAAGCGCAACTGCTGGCGGTCGGGGACGGACAGCCCCCGCTCGCGGAAGCCGCGCGCCACCTCCGGGGGGAGGTCGAAGTGGTCCTCGATGGCGCGCTTAGCCCGGCTGGTGATGAGCAGTAGGTCGTCGAGGCCGGCGGCATGGGCCTCGTCGACCCCGTAGTCGATCACGGGGCGGTCCACCAGCGGGAGCATTTCCTTGGGAAGCGCGGCGGTGGCGGGCCAGAAGCGGGTGCCGAGACCGGCGACGGGAATCACGATCTTGCGCACGGTGTTGCCTCCTTTGCAACATTCGTCCGCGGGCCGGCGGCAGGGTGGTTCCTGGCTCGGGGCCGGCGCCGCTGGTGGGCGGCATTGGCCCGAATGGCGCCTGTCGCGTCGCGCGTCGAATCCTCGAGCCGGGAGATGTCGGAAGGCCGATGGCCGTCGTTGGACGCTTCGCGGAACCCCTGGCGAGGCGGAGAACAGAATCCCGTTGCCACAACGCGGGCGGAACTGCAATGGGCCTTCGCGTGAAGGAGTTGGGCATCCGGCGACCCTGTCTACATCCGTTCGGTCGGAGTCGAAATATCGGGGACGCGCCGGAAACTCCTGCTAGCGTCTCCAACCCTTAACGTGATCGTGTCGCGGCTTGCTGAACGAAAGTGGCGTCGCGACGCGGTGTGGAGCGATGTGTCGAGGTAGGGAAGAACTTGCCGACAGTCCTCGACAGGAAGGGACAGACAGATGCGCGGTGCCGGTGATGAGGGGATAGACGCCGCACCAACGACCCGCCGTAGGGGTGCCTGGGTGCGAGAGGATCGGCGGACTCCTCGGATTCGCGTACGCCGCCTGTCACCGCGGCGTAGGCTCATCCGAACTTGACATGTCCACCTGTCAGTCTGTTGGATAGAGTGTGGCGCCGTTCCATGTGCAATCGTACCGAATTTCCGACGGGTGAGATCTAGGACACCGGTACCGGGATCGGGGGGCGGGGCGATGCGCAGGGTCCAGACGGCAAGTTCGGAGCAGGCGGGAACCGTAGGTGGGTCGGTCTTCGGGCGCTTCTTCGCCGCGGCTCGCCTGCCGCTCGCCGGGGCCTGCTTGGTCGCGGGCCTCCTCGCCGTGAGCTTCCCGGTGTGGTCGGGCTGGTGGGCGAGCCACGTGCAGTCCCTGGCTGCTGCCGACTTCCGGGCGCAACTGCACGGTGGATTCGCTACGTCGGGTGCCGGGAGCGGAAAGACCTCGGTAGCCGAGTCGTCCTCTTCGCGGGGCGGCACGGCGATGCCCTTGCCGGGTCTCATTCCGATTTTACCCGCGCCTGCCCCTTCAGCGCCGCAGGCCTCGCCCCAGGTGGGCGGGGTCCTTGCCGAACTTCAAATTCCCGCCATCGGCGTGGATCAGTTCGTGCTCCGGGGACTCACATACGCCCCGGAGGTCTGGGCCCGCCTCCTGCGGGACGGTCCGGGCCACCTCGCCGGCAGCGCGCTGCCGGGCCAGTCGGGCAACGTGGTCATCTTCGGCCACCTCAACATCTGGGGCTCCATATTCTATCACTTGGACTTGGTGAAGCCGGGGGATACCGTGGTGCTGACGGATTCCTCGGGTACGTTCACCTACACAGTCACGGGTCACGCGTCGATCGCCGCCACGGATCTCGCGGCCGTGGCACCGCAGCACTCGGGCCCCGCGGTTCTCCAACTGGTGACATGCGAAACCGCCTTTGAGAACGACCGGCTGGTGGTCGAGGCCAAACTGACCCACACCGCGCCGGCGTCCCAGGCCTAGCAGTCGGGCGGCAGACCAGGGAGGGGCGGCAGGGCGGAATGCGGATGGGGGTGCTCCGTCTCCGAGTCGCCGTGTGTGCCGGTCTCTGCTTGATGGCCCTTGGCGGTTGCGGGAAGGCCGGACCTACCAAGCAGCGGGCCGTCTCGGCTCCCCCTATGACGGCCGCCGAAGCGGAGAGCTTGGTCCAGGCATACTTCACGGCCATGGCCGCGGGCAAGGACGCGAACGCCGCCCAGCTATGGAGCGCGACGTGGCAGAGGGCAAACCCGATCTCCGGTTGGGCGGCACACCCGCCCCTTCCGCCGGGGGTCCAGCCGGAGTTCCAGGGCACGACGGAGGGAAACGGTGGCACGGTGACCGTGGCGGTACGGGCCGTTGCCTCCGGCCCGTTCGGCTCCCGATGGGCTACGGGGACATTCACGGCCGGGATCGTGGACGGATCGCCCCGGCTCATCGGCGGAGGGGTCCACCCACCGGTCACCCCCCAGAACCTGCAGACCATCGCGACCACGAACCCCGCCGGCGATCAGACCGGCGATGCCCAATGCGGTCCGTACACGGTGAAGTGGTCGATGCGGGCGGACGCAACGGCTGGCGGTGGCGCGATCAGTTCGGTGACCGTGACGGCGGCCGATGGGCACGTGGTCCCGATGCCGGCGATGCCGGGCTTCTCGTTCGGGACGGTGCCCACATTCTGTGGCGACTTCCTCGGGAACGGTGGGATGGACCTCGTCCTGACCACGGCGACGACGTCCGCCCACTACTATCGCCAGGCAGCGGTGTATGCTCTCGCGGAAAACGGGGTGCAGTTGATCGGTCAGGTCCCGTCGGTGGAGGACGCCCGCTATCCGCGGCCGGTGGCGGAGGACGGGCTGATGCCCTACGCCATGGTCGGGATGCGCGAGATCGACGATGTGGGCTATGGGCCCATCCTGGCTCCGGTCATCTGGGCCGTCTCGGGCGGGATCTACCAGCGGGAGACACCGGCTTTCACCCATGTCCTGCGTGAGGACATTGCCCAGCGCCTGGCCGATCCCGAGGCGTGGACGCACTGTGCACAAACTTTCGCGGCCTGCGCCGGGCCGGACCTCCTCGTCGCGTACTACGACTATACGAACCTCGGGGATCCCGCTGCCGGGCTGTCCCAACTCGATGCCCTGATTCCCGCCGGAGAGCGGCCGTGGCTGGCAGGACAGGCCCACGTGGTGGACATGAACCTGGCACTGCCTTGAGGGACCGGCAGGGGCAGTAGGCGTCCCCCGCGATGCGGCGGAGGCCGCCGTCGAAGATCCTGCCTTGAGGGGGTGGCGTCCCAGCTCGCTGGTCCTGCCGGTGCTCGGCCCGTGTGTTCTCCATGTCCTTGCGCCGACGCTGATGGTCGGCCCGTGGCGCCCGGCTCACCGGCGCCACTTCGCCGACCTTGTCGAGTTTGCCTACGCAGTCACGGCCGCGCGCCGTCCTGGTCGTTGCGCCGCCACTCCTCGGCCCCCGCTTCAGGCTGAGGCTCGGAGTCTGGTCCGTCAGCGTTGCCGAGGCCGCCCCGGCCGTCAAGGTCTGTCCCCCGTGGCGACGCCTATCCACTGGAACTGCCCGCCGAGGGCGGAGGAGAGACCGGGCAGACATGCGGCGGCGTCGGGGTTCACTGGTGGCTCCGGCCGACCAGCCATCACGGCCGCGCCGCTCCCGGTGGCGCCGTCACGACCGCGGCACCGATCTCCGCGCGCCATGTCCATCGGCGACGCTTCGCGCCATGTTGCCTTCCTCGTCTGTAGTCAGGACGGCGAGCCCTACGGACCCGGTGGGCAGCGCGAATGAGCGTCCGCCTCTGCGGCTCTGCCCTCGTCCCCGGTCTACCGCCAGGTGACGGAGAGGGCCGCGGGTCGCGGACAAGGAAGCGCGCCACTTGGGGGAGAGGGTGGGGTGGCCGGGCTTGTGACGTCGGGAGGGCGCCGGGGGCGATCTGAACAGAAGCGGCCGGAGCCAATCAGATCTTGCCGGATGCCGGATGCCGGATGCCGGATGCCGGATGCCGGATGCCGGATGCCGGATGCCGGATGCAATCCATGAGATGTTGGTCCTGGCAGTCTTCTCACCGGCCTTCGGTGGCGGCGGAGCCGAACCTGTGTCGATCGCCATGGCGAAGTATTTGCCGCCGAGGGCGGCACCATTGATCTGGCCGTCATGTCGAGAACGGGCTGCGCGAGGTTGCGTGAGGTGGGTGTCGCCCGCCGTGCGCCGTGGTGCCGTCCGGGCCCTCACCTGCTACATAGGGGAGGGAGGGGTGAGCACCCCTCCCTCCCCTGTTACGAACCGCAGGGATCCATCAAGAGAAAGGGACTACCAGCCGAAGTGCGAGACGCCGGTCCAGCAGTTACTCACGAAGTTGGTGAACCAGCCGTCTTGGTTGCCGTTGCTCTGTCCACCGTAGCTCAGGGGGGTGCCGTTGTTGTTCGAGTAGTGCCCGGGATTGCCCTGGCTCCCCGTGTGGTTGTTGCTGTGGGTGTCGCCATTGCTGTCTGGATCGGTGCACTGCGGGCCGTGCGTGTCGCCGTTCTTCTCGTCACCGCTGGCTCCGCTCTGGCTACCGTTCTGGGTGCTGCTCCACTGGCTGCCGCCACCCGTACCGGTCACCGAGCAGGACGGCTGGCAGTTGCTTCCGGATGAGCCGTTGCTGCCCCAGGAACTGGTGTTGGAAGTGTTGCTGGAAGTGTTGCTGCCCCAGGACCCGCCGCTGCCGGTGCTACAGGCGGAGCCCAGAACACCGATGACGTCATCCAGGTAGCCGTCGACGTAGACGGTTTGCACAACCTTCGCCGTGCTCAGGAGGCCCGAGTTCGAGTAGTCGATAAAGGTCAGATTGCCGTCGTTGGCAGCGGCGAAGATCTGGCCCTGTCCGTCGGACCAGGGCAGGTCGTAGGTGTCGAAGTACCCCGAGCCGAGATTGACGGTGAGGGACGACACGATCTGCGTCGGATTGGACGGGTCGATCTGCACAACTTCGTGCATGCCGCTCAGAATCAGGTCGTGGGTGTAGGAGTCATACGTCATTCCGTGGGCCGCGTCCAACCCGGTAATGAGTTGCGTTTCGACCCCGGTCTGGAGGTTGATCTCACCGAAGTCACCAGCCACGCCAGGCAGGCTGCTGGTATAGAACGCCTGGCCGTTGGCGAACGCGATCGCATCGACGTTGGGGTCGGGCGCCGGGCTCTGGTTCGGACCCGTGACCGTGATGGTACCCAGGGGATGCACGGTCGGGTTAAGGCCCACCTCACCGATCTGCCCGTTGGATCTGTCCCCGACGCTGCCAATATAGGCGATGTTGTGATTCGGTGACAGTCCGATCATGAATGAAGCGTAGGTCCCCGCCGATACGGTGGTATACTGACCGGTGTGTGGATTGACGTCATAGACGTTTCCGCCGAACTGGCCCCCGACCAGCAGGTTATTGTGCTGGGTCAGGACGATGCCGTCGGCCGCCGGCACAGACGCAATGTTCGTGGGCGTCCCGAGGCTGAAGGTTGTCCCGTTGTACTGGAACGTCACACTCTTGACGTTGGTCGGGTCGCCGCAGTACGGGGTGGAACATGGATACGTCGGGGTGGGGAACCGCGTGTAGAACAGGGTTCCGCTGAGATTCTGAGTCTGTGGGTTCGGGGAGGGGTTCTGGCACGCCGCCAGCACCATGGCGCTCGGGCCGAGGGCCAGCGCCGCGGCGGCTCCGCCGACGAGGAGCATCCTCCATCCCGCGCCACGACCGACCGGAAATTTTATCAAAGGGCCACGCCTCCTCTTCGCTTGCTCGCTTCGCTCGTTCGAGTGAACACCGTATTCCCGGGATGCCTTCCTAGACAGAAAGAAGCACCTGCGTGACTGCATCACAGCAGACCGCGGGAGAGCGTGGTAAACGCCTCCCGTGACCATGCGCGGCGTGTGGGGCAGTGAGCGCCATGCTCCCCCCTTCCCTGGAAGGCATCCACTCTTCTTGATCCGGTCTTAATCTGAGGCACGTTCGGGCCTCGGGCAAGTCCCACTTTGGGTCTCACTTGCCAGGCATGTCGGGCGTGGGTGGTCGCCCGCGCCATCCCGCAGCGGTTCTCCCCGCGCCTCGCACGACTGGCATTTACAGGGCCGCACTGTCCCCGGCCATCCCCAGGACGCGACCGCGAATGCTGAGATACGCATCCCGGCGATCCGCCTTGGCAAAAGGGTGTAGTACAGAAGACGCTCCCGAGCGTGCGAGGCCCTGCACTGCCCGGCGCCGTGTGAGGGTCCGGCAGGCGGATCCGCCGCGTCCAGAAGTGGAACGTGGCCAAATCGTACAGCGGATCACCGCACGTCAGGTTGGCCCAGTCGACCAGGCCCGTGCCGGCGTGCCCGTCCGAGAGGATGTACGCTATCGAAGACGTCGCGCTCCAAGAAGGACGGAGCCCTCGCCACCCATCCCAGAAGCTCGTCTCCCTCACGCGGAAGAGGCTGAAGAGGAGGAGGAAGCCGCGGACCCTCCTGCTGGGGCGGGTAAAGCCAAAGCCGCGCCGCGGTGGAGTCGACCGGGCGGCGGGGGTGCGCCGATGGGTTGCCGGGCGTCCCGGAGGTGCGCGTTCCCCGCCGACTGGACCCGCATGCCGGGCGGGTGGGCCGGGTTGCTGGGCCCTCCCCGTCGGATCGGCAATATCGCGCCATCCCGTGCGGACTCGGCCCCTCCTCCTGCCATGCCCGCGGAGAGCTGGATGCAGAGGCGCCGGACACGCCCCCCCGGTGCGCCCCGGTGTCGAAGTCAGAGTCATCCATGCGGCGAACGCCATTTGGCGGGATGTGGAATATACGTGCGCGCGCGGCGCCCAAGACCCCGCGCGCCGATTCATCGGCCCTCCCCAGGTGAACGGGTCCCAGGCGTAACCACGAGGCCGTTGCCGTCACGGTGATGGGGTTTGTGAGTACGGCTCCATGAGAGTAAGGCGCAGGCGCACCGATCGAGTGAGAGCCGTCCCCACACAGAGGTGCCCGATGGCAGTCGCGCCGCGGCTGGTGGCGCGGCGGCTGCCGGTAAGAGGCGCGGTGCACGCTTGCCTGCCGGGATGCGGGTCGCAGCGGGGACATCCGCCCGGCGGTTCGAAGAGGACAGCGGCCAGAGCGCCGGGGGCGGGACGACCGGGGGACGCGGGACGCAGGCCCTGCAGGGTGCCGAGGCCTTGGGGGTGGCGGATGTGCGCCGGCTCCGGGTGACCGCTGCGATGGAGGACCGAGATTCGGCGTGGTGGCTCGACCCGGAGACGGGCGATCTGTGGGTGTACAACCGGGAGTTCGAGAGCGGGGTGCCGGAGCCCGAGGCGCTGAGCCCGGATGAGGTCCGGGTGTGGGAGGATCACTACGCCCGCCTGGAGCGAGTGCCCGTGGTGGATTCCGCGGAGGCGTACCGCGACATGGAGGACTTCGCGGAGGCGCTGCGGGACGGCCCGGCCCGCAGCGCGCTACTGGCGGCGATGGAGCGCCCGCGCCCCTTCCGGCGGTTCAAGGATGCGCTCGACGGGCTTCCGGAAGACCGGGAGTCCTGGTTCGCCTTCCATGGCGCGCGGATGCGGTCTCGGGCCCAAGAGTGGCTGGGCGGGTTGGGGATTGAGGCGCAGGACACGCCCGGGGCGCCCGGCGGTGGGGTGCTGCCCGCGTGGTTGGAGTAAGGGGGGCAGGGAGCGGGGAGGGACGCGGCAGGGGCCCGCGCCGGGCGGAGGCCAGGCACGGGCGGGAGCAGAGGGTGGCGTACTGGGCGGAGGGGTAGCGAGAACTCTCGGGGCTCTCCTGGCGGCGTCGGTTCAGGCTGAGCTTCGCCGACAAGCCACACAGCGCCAGATGCAGCGACCTGGCGGCCGAGGCGCCCGGAGGGGGATCCGCCGAGGCGGAAGCCCGCCTGGATGGAGCCAGCGGCGAGGGCCCGCCCGTCGTGAGCGGTCGAGGTGCCGCCGCAGCTGGCGGACGATCCACCGGGTGCTCTCGATATCTGGCGCATCAAGACGCCGAGCGCCCGGTCGATGTCTCGCCCGGCCGCGCACAATGCCTGCGCCCGGTCCGGTTGGGCCATGGTGGGCGGGGGCCTTTTGCTCCGCATCCCGCCGCCGGGCCGGCGCGATCCCGACGGGGGCGACAGTAGGCCCCGCGCGGACCGGCGGTGCGCGGGCGCCTCGGGCGTCACCGCCCGCCGCACTGCACCGGGTAGCCGGACAGTTCGTAGAAAGATTCCTTGCCCAGATGCGGTAGGTACTTGGCGAGGACATCCGCCAGGGGGCTCCAGTCGCCCATCCCCAGCCAGCCGTCGACGCCGCCGCGCTCGCACCAGCGGTGTGCGGTGAAGGTCCGCGTGTCCGCGTCGCTGAGGGACGAAGCGCAGCACGGGGCTGTAGCGCCACGGAAGGGCTTTCAGCGCCCGCTGCACCGCGGAGGGCGCGCATCCCATCTCGGCGGCTGTCCGCCCTGCCGATGCCGTGTCGTAACCGCCGTACGGCTCGTGGACGACGGATCTCCGGGCCGCGGGCGTGGATCCGGTAACCCCGCCACCCCGGCGCGGCCGACAGCGCCGCGCGCACCTGTTCGATTTCCTCCGCCGTGACCCGCCCACCGGGCGCACGGACGCCGTGCCGTTGACGGTCTCCGCCACATCCCAGCCGGCCGGCAGCGCCGGCCGCGGCCGCCCGGTGGGGGCGGGCGCCATCACGAAGCGCTCCGCGCCGCTGCGTGCAGCGACCGCGCACAGGTGGAACGTCCGGCCGACGCGGTTGGTCTACGTGAACCGATCGTCCGCCATCCTTCACCCATCCCCCATTCCCTGACCGGCTGGCGTCGCCCTCTCACGCCGGCGGGCGTGCCCGCCGGGCCGGGATCGCCGGGAGCCCGGCGAGGAAGATCGCGTTCGTCTGGTATCCCCGGCCACTACGGGAGACGTACTTCAGCCAATACAGCGGGTCCGGCCCGTACTTCAGGAACATGTCCGCGGGATCCGGGCGGTCCCCCGCGGAGCCGCCCTCCCATTTCGGACGCCGTTGCCGCCCGCCACATGAAGCGCGCGGCGTCCGCCGCCCCGACGCCGGTCAGGACGTACGGGGTCGTGACAGCGACGTGGCGCTCCCCGCCCATCAGGGGTGCCGGCAGCACGCGTGCGTACCACGCCTCGCCGGCGGGGCCGGCATGGGAAACCGGATCGAAGGCGAGCAACCGGTCGCCCGCGGCGAGGTCGCGCAGCCGTACGCAGGTGCCGCTCCGGCCCAGTTGCCCGTACAGTCCCATGCGCGACCCCTGTATCGCCAGGATTGCGCAGGAACTCCGCGTCGAAGCCCGCCTGGGTCCCGAGCGCGAGGACGCAGGTGGCCAGCGTTTCCCCGACGGGCGCCGTGGATGCGTCGAAGAACATCCAGTAGCTGTAGTCCACCGAAGTGCTGGGCTCAATGCGTGAGTGTGGGGTACAGAGTGCAGGGTGAAGCGAGGGCGAGATAGAGGGGTGCATCCGTCACCTTCTCCGCCGCTTCCGAGCGCCAGACCCGCATCACCGGTTCCCGTGCCGACCTCGGCCCCATCACGCTGCGCCCCGTCACCGCCAAGGACGAGGTCGCCCTCTGGCGCGAACTGATCGCTCGCTAGCATTATCTCGGCTTCCGTCGCCACGTCGGCGCCCAACTCCGCTACCTTGCCTGGGATGCCCAGGGACGCATCCTCGCGGCCATGGAGGGCGTTCTCCGCCGCCGCCTGGAAGGTCGCCCCCCGCGACCGCTTCCTCCAGTGGACCCCCGAGCAACGCACGGCCCGCCTCCACGTGCTCGTCGACCAGTCCACCTGGGATAGCGACATCATGCCCACCTCGCTACATGTCTTGGGGCACAAGCATTTGCTCGGTTGCGTGACGTGGTAGCGGACGGCGCCGGCGCTGGCGGACGTCCTGAACGGCAGCCCGGACGGCGTCCAACTCGAGGTCGCCGGGTACGATCATCCAAGGCGCGTGCGCCACCACTGGGCGCGCGGGCAATAGCCCCGTCGTGATGAAACGATGGACCGTCATCGCCGCGACCTGCAGTCGGGCGGCGGCCTCCTCCAGCGTCAGCCACTCGCGGGGCGTGGATGCATCGAAGACCGGGATGTGGTGCGCGGCACGGCAGCTTCTCACGCGGGTCTGCGTCCAGGTGTTGTCGTGGCCGGTGCGGAGGGTCAGGCGGTTGAGGATCGCCGCGATCGCGCGGTCAGGGACCACCTGGGCGAGCGCGCGAACGAGATCGGTCACCTCCTTGTCGGTGACGTAGCGGTGCTCACCGGTGCGGTAGCGGCGCACGCGGAGTTGCGTGTGCGTGCCACCGGTCCAGTGGATCACCAGATCGACGACCGGCTCGTCCGGGGGCAGATCGACCATGATCTCCTTGATCAGGATCCGGGCCAGCTGCTTCTTCTTGTGCATGTCGGTCCTGGGGTCGTGCGTTCCGGCAACGTTCGCAGAGCCCCAACTCAAACTCGCTCATCGTGCCCTTCAGACCCAGGAGCAGGCGGTCGTGGAGCAGCCGCGGGTCGTAGACGCCGTCGAAGTCCACAATCAGCGTATCCGTCAGGGCGCAGAGGTCCACCAGTTGGGACCAGTCCCGGTTGTTCCGCGCCAGCCGCGAGGCTTCCAGGCTGAAGACCGCCCCACCCCGGCCTCCCGCCACGACACCGGTGCACCCCAGGTCTGTCGTCGTCGCCCGCCCCGCTCTGGCGCCATTCAGAACCCTCCTCCGGGCGCACAACCGGGCTATACCACCGTAAGCCACCAGGAGTCCTCGCTCGGGGCCCAACGCGTCAAGGCCATGGCAACATATCATGTTGCCATGGCCTTGACGTCCGCCGCTCCCGAGCCCTGCCTCCCGGTCGCCGGGTCACAGTCCTCTTCCGTTGCCTCTATCGTGGAGGACGAGCCCACCTCGGCCCCGCGCGCCCACGCGTCGAGTTGGGCACGTAGCTCCCGGAGGGCGGCCATGCCGCAGAGCGGCTTCTCGCTCACCGCCATCGTTGCGCACACGTCTGCCTGCGCCATCCACTCCGGCAGCCGCTTCACCACTCCGTCGTTGAGCCGCACCTCCAGCGACACGCCCTCGCCGGTGCGGATCCGCCGGAGGACCTCAGCCCGCTGACCCTTCAGCGGGTGCCACGGATAGTGGATTGTGACGCGCGAGCCCACGGAGCATCTGGAATGAGCATCTTGTGACGATCCTGCCCTGGGTCCGCGTGAAGTTCTTGGCCTCCAGCCTGCGGTGCGCGTCCCCGAAGAGGTAGAGCAGTGGGTTCCCCCGCCACCTCTCGGGCGCCCGCGCAAGCATGTGGACCCTTGTTCCTTGCCGTCCGTCTACCGTGTCGATGATGTCCTGGCCGCCCTGCCAGAGTCCACCTGGTGGCCCGTGATCTATCGGCAGGGCACGACTGGCACACTCACCAAGGAATTTGCTGCGTTGCGCGTGCAGTGTGCCACCCGGTCTTGGCGCGGCTTTCACCACCATCTGGCGCTGGTCGTGCTGTCTCTCACCTGGCTCAACCTTCAGCGCCAGATGATCCCGACCGAACCCCCTGTACCCGCCCCCCCCTGCGACGCCCCTTGAACCGACCGTTCCATCGGCGAACCTCTCGCTCCCGCTCGGCGGGCGCTCCCTGCGTTTCGAGCTCGCCTCGCCTTCGGGCGTCGCACTTCCGATTCCCCGGCAAATCTGGGAAAGCGTCTAAGAGGTGCGCCGCCGGTTTGTTGCTAGGTGCGCCATCACGGTCCATCGAGCCCTAACCCGAAGGGGGACACCCTTGAAGCGTCCCGCGTTCGTTCAACTGTGCTAAAGCCCATACCACATCCGTGATTACAGTACTAGGAGGCAGCGGCCACGGTAAGCCCTTACTCCGTAGTGGCGGCGACCTCTCGCTTCGCCTTCGGCGGCAGCACACGCGCGGGGTTGCCTACGGCTGTGTAACCCGCGGGCACGTCGCAGAGGACGACCGCGCCAGCGCCGACCTTGGCGTCGTTGCCGATGGTGATGGGGCCGAGCAGCACGGCATTGGCGCCGATATACACCCGGCTTCCGAGTGTGGGCACGCCGGGAGTGGAACCACCGCCACCGACCGTAACGCCTTGGTGTATGCAGCATTCCTCTCCGATTACCGCATCAGCACTAATCACGATCCCGACGCCATGCATGATAGCCAGCCCCCGACCGATCCTGGCCTGTGGGTGGATCTCGATTCCTGTGACAATTCGCGCAATTGCCGCTACTTGCATGGCGAGGTAGCGGCGCTTTCGTATCCACAACCAGTGCGAAACATGGTGTGCATGAACGGACCATCCTGCGGGATGAATGAACCAACCTTGTAAACGCTGCAGCAAGCCACCGCCCCCATCGCCTCAATGCGCCACCCTCGCCCAATCCCCTGCCACCTACCGTCTACTCCACTCTCAGGACGGCGTCATTCCGGGCAGGCGGCGGAATGGGAAAGGGAATCTCGTGGGCGGCCTCCCCTGGCTGACAGGTTGGAGGACCACTGGGGAGGTACCGACCAAGGCCGCCATCTTCAAAGGTCGGGCGTGCTTCGGACCCGCGCCCCAGCGGGCATTGTCTGGTTCGGTTGGGGCGCGTGGTGAGCATCAAGGGCACCACCTTGGACATCGCCGACTGGGCGCCGGCTGTGAGCCGTGGCGGTGAACCTGTGCCTTTCCGCAACTATGCTACGGATAACGGCTGTGGTCCGAGAGCGGACCACATGCCATCGGCGACCCGGCCATCGGCCCTATGCCCAAGGGGAGACCACTCTGACGAGGCGCGGGATCTGCTCGGCTCGCTGCATGCGGCATGCTGTGTCGTGCCGACCGGCGGCGACGGTCCCTCGGGTGGCGGAGCCCGTCGATTCAGCTCGGGCAGCCGACCCTCACGGGTCCCGTGGGGGTGCACCGGATCTTGGCGGCCCGGCGCGGCATCCGGCGGGCCAAACTGGATGTGACCGTCGTACTCAACAACTGTGCCATGACGGGCCAACTGGGCCAGGCCCTCGACCTCGCCCTGACAATCGCCAACTGCACCGGGGCGCCGATCTACGCGCAGCCGACCATGGGCATGTACGAGGTCGCCAGCACGGCCTTGGCGCCCTTCGGCGTGGTCAAGTCAACCTCGGGGAGATTGCGTCACGAAGCTATGCCAGAGATGAGGGCCGGCCCCTCGACGGCGCCTTGTAGGAGGAGCCGCCAAACCACCCCAAGCGGCCGGGGCACTACGGCCTTGGTCGTGAGCGTTGGGGAAAAGGCCTCAGAAGAGGTCAGGTGTGGACCAAGAAGATGAGCGATGAGCGAACCCATGTAAGCGTCGAAAGTTGTTGGACGATGCCAAAATGGAGGGCTTC
>Ga0209012_1001797_pt1 | contig 20734 bp, 21 predicted proteins | sample RS3BMetagenome_FD_184735 | JGI IMG/M metagenome (GOLD analysis project Ga0209012, IMG submission 184735) | Ferric oxide microbial mat and aquatic microbial communities from Rainbow Spring, Yellowstone National Park, USA - RS3B (SPAdes) (version 3) ...
GTACTCTCAGCATTGGCGTTCCTTCCTCGCCGGCGTTCCACCGCCAGCGTCTCTTCGATTTCTTCAAAGAGGAAGGTACGTCGCGCCCCCGGTCAGGCGGTGCATCCACAAGTTCTGGTTATAACTCCGATCAGCCGAGCGGGAGCTGATGCAAGCCAGAGGGGTGCTTCGAGCCGCGGGCAACAATCTCAACCAGTTGACCAAGTGGGCGAACGCCAACCACGCCGTCCCTTCTCACATCGAGTCGGTGCTGGCGACGGTGACAAGGGCGACGGGTGTTGTCTCGGAGAGAGCCGAGATGCTGGCTTCAACCTTCGAGGTGCGGTCCCCATGATCGGCAAGATCTCCAAGGGGGCCTCTGGTCGGGGCCTCATCCGCTATCTGTTCGGACCCGGCAAGGCCAACGAGCACCGCGACCAACGGGTCATCGCCACTGGTGTAGCCCTGTGGGCCGAAGAAGGCCACACTCTCAGTGACCGAGAGATTGCCGACCTCGGGGCATCGCTCGATGCCGCGAACGATTCCTACGGCAACAGCCCGACCGGCGGGCACATCTGGCACGTCTCGCTGTCGCTGCCACCCGGGGATCGGCTCCTCACCGACGGCCAGTGGGGAGAGATCGCCAACTGCGTCATGTCGGCGGTGGGCTTCGAACGCGAGGGTCTGGAGCCCGCCGCCTGGGTGGCGGTTGGGCATGGGACGAGCGCTCAAGGCAATCAACACCTCCACATCGCCGCCTCGTTGGTCCGACTGGACGGCACCCGGGTGGATATCTGGCAGGATCGAAAGACCCTCTCTTTGGTCTGTGCCGAACTCGAGCACACCTACGGCCTCAATGTGGTCGAGGGACGGGCCGGTAAGGGCATGCCCGGGCTGACCCGGGCCGAGCTGGAACGTACCGCCCGGGAACAGTTGGCAGAACCGCCCCGGATCGCACTCGCCCGGATGGTCCGGGGGGCCTCGGTGGCCTCGGAGACTGAAGCGGAATTTGTCCGCCAGCTGCGAGGGAGCGGGATATTGGTGCGTCCCCGCTTCGAAACCGGTGGCACGGAGGCCGTAATCGGATACTCGGTGGCGATGAGGCCACGGACCGGGGACTCACCGATCTGGTTCGGCGGCGGCAAGCTGGCCAAGGACCTGACCTTGCCCAGCCTCCGCCAGTTCTGGGAGTTGTCACCGGCGGACCGTCAAGCGGCTGTCGCCGAGTGGACGGTGGCCACGTCAATCTCTGGAAAAGTGGCGGTCGGGGGAGGAGCCGGGGACTGGCAGCGGGCGGTCGACGTGGTGAGCGATGCTGCGGAGGACCTGGCCAGTGTGCCGGTATCGGACCTCGCGGTGTGGCGAGGTGTCGCCCGCGAGACCGCCGGGGTGTTCGCAGCTTTGTCGAGACGTATCGAAGGAAACAGCCCGGGACCATTGGCGGCCACAGCCGACGCATTGGCTCGATCGGCGCAGGGTCGCCCGAACGACCCGGTGGTTTCTCGATCTCCCAGGCGAGGACTGGGAGGAGTTGCCGCGATCGTCGCCCAGTCGGGAATGACTAATGAGTCGCCGATGGCCTGGATGATGTTGCTCGACCAGCTCGGGCGTACCCTTCGGGCAACGAGTGCCGCCCACGTCGCCCGAGGTGAGGCAGAGATGGCAACCGACCTCGTCGAGTGTCTGGAGGGTGAGTTAGTCGCGCTTCACGATCGGTTCGAGAGTAGGTGGGTTGACAGGCCAGTTCCCGACGCCCGGGGGGTGCGGGCACTTGACGGATCGCAAGAGATGGAGGTGTTCGATTCCCTGGCGGGGCTCGATGACGAACTCGATCTGGATCAGGACGCGGGGCTCGACTTCGAGAAATGAACGGGACCTGACCCGCGCGGTCCACAAGCGCGCGGTCCGGCAACTCGCCGATGCCGTGATCGGACGCGTACGCAGGGCGCCACTTCAGAGTCCGGACTGACGTGAGATGAACACGTCGAATCGCGTAATACGGGCTACGGTCCCGACCTGGTCGAACGTCTCGTCGATGTGGAGGAGACGGCCAGTTCTAGTAGTCGGTGCATGGTTCCGATCATGATGACCGTTGCTGTTAACCGACACCGACCACTGGAACTGGCTGTCGTACAATGAGAAGATATGCGAGTTGTGGAGACTGTTGGAAATTGAAAGGAGCAGCTAATGCTGGAATTTGAGGTACTCGGCGTCGCTCGCAATGTTGTACCTCCGCAGGGAGACCGCCACGTCACGGAGGTTACCGTTCTTATTGAAGGGCAACAGTCGGTTCGCAGCCTGGGAGAAGTGATTAGCCGTATTGAAAATGGCAACGAATTTCTTCTTCATGATGCCCAGGGCAACCCGAAATCCGTTCGCCTATACAAGTGTCCTTGCGGCTATACGTCAATTTGTACAGAAGACAACTACGACGACAAAAGTCTGCCCAGCAGTTAGCCCTCATACCGTTCAGTTAGGTGCTCGGAGCCCCTAAGGGTCCCCGCCAAGTTAGTCCGCGCGTAGTATCGTGAGGGCGTGGAGGTCACCCCGGAGGAGCTCGCGCGATTCTTCGAAGTGGTCCTGCCCCACATGAATGAAGTTCAGCGCAGAGTCGTCGCCGGTGCAGTGTCGGAGATGCTCGGTCGGGGTGGTAAGTCGGCGGTGGCGACCGCCTCGGGAATGAGCCGCAACACGGTGATCAAGGCCGAGGGCGAGGTGGCTGCCGGCATCGAGCCGACGGACCGGCTGCGGGCGGTGGGTGGTGGCGACAAGCCGTTGACCGACAAGTACCCGGGCTTGCTCGAAGCGCTCGACGAGTTGGTCCAGCCGGAGACGCGTGGCAATCCGATGTCGCTGCTGCGTTGGACGTCGAAGTCGGCGGCCAACCTGGCTCCTGATCTCGCCCGCCAGGGCTTCGAGGTCTCTCCCCGCACGGTGCTGCGCCTCCTCCACCAGCTGGGCTACTCGCTGCGGGCCAACGCCAAGGTGACCGACGGGAGTCAGCACGCCGATCGTGACGCCCAGTTCCGCTACCTGAACCAGAAGGCGGCGGAGTTCCTGGGGAGCGGTCAGCCAGCGATCAGCGTCGACGCCAAGAAGAAGGAGCTGATCGGGGACTTCGCCAACAGGGGGGTGGAGTGGCAGCCCGAAGGTGCGCCCGAGCGGGTCCGGGTCCACGACTTCATCGATCCCGAGTTGGGCAAGGCGATCCCCTACGGGATCTACGACATCGGCAACAACGAGGGGTGGGTCAGTGCCGGTGACACGGCCGACACTGCGGAGTTCGCCGTCGAGTCGATCCGCCGATGGTGGAACACAATGGGCAAGGAGCGATTCCCTGATGCACAGCGGCTCTTGATCACCGCCGACGCCGGAGGCTCGAACGGCTACCGACTCCGGGCCTGGAAGGTCCACCTCGCGACACTTGCCGCCGAGACTGGGCTCGACATCACGGTCTGCCACTACCCGCCGGGCACCTCCAAGTGGAACAAGATCGAGCACCGCATGTTCAGCTTCATCACCATGAAATGGCGAGGACGACCGCTCACCAGCCTGCGCACCGTCATCGAACTCATCTCGGCCACGACCACCAAGACTGGACTGAAGATCCAAGCCGCCGACGACCCGAACTGGTATCCGACCGGCGTCAAGATCAGCGATGCCGAACTGGCCGACGTGCCACTCGTCCCCCACGACTGGCACGGCGACTGGAACTACACCATCAGTGCTCAATCAGTTGTGGCGTGAGGCCTAAACCTGATTCTTCGCGCGGTTCCTTTGAATCGACTCGGGACGCGATTTCGGCGATCTGAGCGTGAGCGGCCGGCGTTTGCAGGTTCTCGTTCGCCGAAGTCCGGATCATCGACCGTTCTGTCGGGGTCCAAAGGACCGGGCAACCGTCCCGGGGAGCGCGTCGTCAACCTGGTGCCGTCTCACGGGGTCCAGTCAGGGGTGATGAGGTCGATGCGTTGGTAGGCGTCGAGGAGCACCTGGGCGGTCGGCCAACCGTCGATGATGCGCACGACGTGGTGTCGGGCCCAGTGCACGAGGCGCCCCGGGGCGCGGAAAATGCCCCATCGCATGGCCTTCGGTCGGGCGTCCTTCCAGGATCCGTCGCAGCACGGCAGCTGGAACCATCGCACGAGGTCGGCGGCCATGGCAACGGTCATCAGCCAGTTGGTGTTGGCCTCGAAGCTGGCGAGGGGGAAGCGACAGAGCCCCGAGCCCTTCAGTCGTTGGATGTGGGGCTCGACGTGGGCATGGGTCCGCATGGTTCGGTCCAGCTCCCTCGGGTCGCCGTCCTGGTCGGCGTAGTAGCCCCAGGAGCGGTAGTCGAGACTCGGGGCTGCGTTGGGCCCCGGGGTGGAGCGGTTCACGCCGGACGTTCCAGCCGGGTGCCGGATGGGAACTTGGTGGCGTCGATCAGCGAGGTGAGCTCGTCAACAGCCGCTCCGTCCTTCATCGCCCCGTCCTGGGCGAGAGCAGGAAGCCATACGTCTTCGATCCCGATGGCATCAAAGATGGCTGCGGTGAGCTGGGCATTGGATCGGGCAGAGACGCAGAACCCCACGTTGCGGGCCCGGCAAGCGGCCAGGAACTCCTCGGTGAACCCGGCCAGCGGGGGGATGCTCAACCAGGTCGGGATCGTCGTCTGCGTGGTGGCAACGAGTGATGTCACCGGGCAGTTTGGCGATGGCGCCGTCGAAGACGGTGATTTGGTCGGCCACGGTGTGGTCGGCCACGGTATTCGAACCGGCGTTCCCCGGACGGAGGAGCGGCGACAGGGTCTCACCCGTGGCGTCCGCGAATCAGAACAGCGGGTGGAACCCGAACCCAACGGGAGAGGGTTTCCCCCATTCACCGGTTCTGAGTTCGTGACCTGCAGGCGATTCCTCGGAGCACACTCCGTGCTCAGTGACCTCGACCCAGCCTGTCCTGGGGATAGAGACTGAGCAGGCCAACCCGCTGGCTAAAGGCGACCGCGAATCGATACCGGCTGCCAGACCCGACCTGCACTTGGCGGTCCAAACGGTCCCGGACGATCCCGGAAGGCATCGTCGAGGTCGACACCGGTGCATACGAGGAGGTACTTGCAGCTGACGCACGCCTCGTCGAGAGTTTCAGCAGCGCCGACCATCATCCTGTCGAACTCATCGACATCGATCGCGTGATGCACGCGACCACGGTCAAGGTGCCGGAGCGGGGGGCACGTAAACACCTCACCATCAGGACCCAGGCAGGCCTTGTCCGGTCGAGCGAATCGCGGATTCGGCACCCGCATAGCGTCCTCAGGCCATTCGTCGCCCATGACCGGGCCACCGATTCCGACGAAGATCCCGTGGCGATCGCGCACATCTCGTGCCTGCTGGTACAGGTCCTTCCAGATCGGCTCGGAAAGCCGGCTCGAGCCGAGGTTCACTCCTCGGCCAAGATCGGCGTTCGGGAACACCGTCCAGATCTCGGCCCCAAGGGATTTGACAAGGTCGCCAATAGATCGGAACTCATCCACGTTCCCAGCGTGCAATACCGAGTTGACCCCCGAGATGGTTCCACCGGCGCCCCGGAGCCGATCGATGCTCGCCATCATCCGATCGAACGTGCCCTCACCTCGCATCCAGTCATGGGTGGCCGCCGTCGCTCCATCGATACTGATGTGCACCCCGAACGCAGGAAATCGGCGCTGAGCATCGGCGATCCGTTCGGAGACTGGCTCGGTGAAGAGCATTCCATTGGATATCAAGGTGGCCCACGAGATACCGGAACTGAGTGCATGTTCCATCAGTTCCACTGCGTCGCGACGCATCAGCGCCTCTCCACCATTCACCACCACGCTCTCGATCCCCGACGCGGCAGCCACGTTGATGATGGACTTCCAACTCTCGGTCGAAAGCTCATGGTCAGCGGGCGATTGCTCGGCCGGTACTGCACAGTGCCGACAGGTGAGGTTGCACCGTTCCGTCAGGAGGATCTGAATCTGCGATACGCCTGTTGCTCGTTTGCCGCCCCGTCCTACCAATGCCCGCTCCAATCCTCCGCACGCTGCGGCAACTGTAATGTCACGAGCCGTGGAGGTGCAATGGTACCGATGAGCGGAACCGCCCTAAATGAACTCATCTTCAGCCGTGGCGAGGCCGGGGTGGCCGAGGTCGTGCGACTCATCTTCGCGCACGGCCACTTGGAGGTGCGCTCGCTCGATCTCGATGACCCGAGGCGAGATCTCGTGAGGATCGGCGAGGCCTTCGGGGAGCTGGTCAACTACGGGTCGAACGACGAGCCGTGCATCGAGCTCACGAACCGGGCCGAGACACCTGCAGCCGAGCGAAACAGCGCGGTTGAGTGGCACCAGGACGACATCCACACCGAGGCGCCCGTGCGATTCACGCTGCTCTACGGCATCGAGGCTCCAACCGACCCCCCACCCACGAGGTTTGCGGACCTCACCAGGGCGTACGCTGATTTGGATCCGTCGGTCCGAGACGCCGTCCGTGACCTCCGAGTACGTCACGACCCCCTCGGTGGCAACGTGGGAACAGCCGAAGAATCCTTCGGACGCTACGGACACCAGGCGGTCGCGAAACTCTCGCATCCCCTCACGCGGCGCCACCCGGGCACTGGCCTCCGGCAACTGTTCGCGCTCGCGGGGACCGCCACCGGCATCGTCGGGATGCCCGATGGCGACGGGCAGCGGTTGCTCAAGTCCCTCAAGGCCCATGCCACGGAGCGCACGTATCAGGCGAGCGTGCAAGTCAGACCTGGCACGCTGCTCATCTGGGACAACATCGGCCAACTTCACACCGGGTCGACCATGCAATACTCCAATGAGGACGGCGAGCGTCGAAGGGTCTTGCGAGTATCAGTGCATTGACGATGAAAGGACTGAACTTGTCTGAGGTGACAGAGGATCGACTCGGGACTGCCAGAGGTTCCGCACTTTCCACGCCCTACGAAGAGCTCACGCTGTTCAAGGTGTCGGCCTGGAAGGCAAGGGTCGCTCCTGATACCTGGTGGATACCGCTGATGGTGGCAGACCTGCTCGCATCGATCGAGGCTGACCCGATGGATCCAGTGGGGTTGTCTTGCCTGCGAACCAAGCCCACATTGCACACTAGGACGGAGCCCCATTGGATAGAGTTCTTCAACTTTGTTCGGGGTGTATTCGATTCGATCCTGGTCACTGCACCGGAGCTGCGATATCAGCACTTTGGTACCCGATCCTGGGGGGTGCTGATCGACGGTGATACGTGGAAGAAGGACCTCCGGCACGGGCCAGCCCGAATCGTCGAGACCCACAACCACACCCCCGCCATCTTCACGAGCGTCTTCGCGTGCGAGCTCCCGACGTATCCGCCAGCCGACGAGCTGGCCACCGTGTTCCATAACCCGGCTAAGCACATGATCTGTCCGTGGCAGGAGCGCGTGGTGCTCGTACCACCCGCGGTCGGGCAGCTTCTGGTCTTCCCTGGCTGGGTCGAACATTCAGCCCCGGTCGTGATGCCCATCGCAGACGGCCAACGCCGTGTAATCGTGAGCACGGACTACTTCCCCGATCACATGAATACCGCCTTCGAACCGCGGCCAAACGAAGGGTGATGCCGTCGCGGGCCGACCGACGGTCGGACCCACGGTCGATCGTTCGCTCCAAAGCACCGATCGAATGGATCTTTTGCCCTGGAAGCAAATGTTGATGGAGGCGCGTCCACCATCTGACGGACAGGGTTGCCCAGACTTCGATGATGACCAATCCTGTGCGTGTCCGAGAAATCACCTGCGCCGAGGGCAACACGCTCCTCGTGATCATGCGACGAGGATCGGGGTAGGTCGTCCGGTGGCGAAAAACCCAGATCGTTCTCTGCCCCCTTCAGACTATGGACGGGCCCGTCCCATTGCCAACACCACCCTTACCTCCGAGGATCGGGTGTGCGTGACGTGAGGCAGAACGTCAACGTCGACAGGTTCGACTCACCGGCTCCGAAGTTCACGCTGCCCCATCGCCAAGCCATCATGGAGATCGCTCTGTCCCGACCAAAAGACTAAGAGGCCCATCGAACAGGTTGGTCGCCTCCCGGCAGATCAAGTTCAAGCGCTGCTCGACCGCATGAGCGAACGGGAACAGATCGGTGTCCAGGAGCGCTGAGCCCGTGCGTGCCACTCTGGGGCAGTTGAGCACCTCCTGTGACGTATCGACAAGCGCCGCGGCGATATCGCGTTCGGGCTTCATCACGAGGCCCGGCCGCCAGCCGTGATGTCGGTCCGGAGAATCGCCCACCTGTTCATGTCAAGGCGTCGGCCCGCTCGACTGAGTGCGCCGCGAGCCACACCTTCCAGTCGCAGGCCGCCAGCGGTGACGAAGCGCTCGGAGGCTCCATGGCCGGGCCGGATGAGCGCATCGACGCGCTCGAGGTGGTCGCGCCGCATCTCCGATCGGAGCATCAGGCGCAGACCCGCAGACATTGCCCCTGTTCCCGCCAAGCGCTCATCCGCACCAGCGCCCAGATCGGCAGTGTGCCAAGGCACAGACGCCCACCGGACCAGACAGAGCACCCCCGCCAGGCCTGAGTGAGCTGTGTCCACCCGGAACCACTGTTGGGTATTGTCTTGAGCCAGGGCCTGCCAGGCTTCCGCATCCATCGGAACGACGAAGTCCTCGCCGTGGTACTCACGGTTGTGCCGGCCAAATGCGGCCAGTTCGGCTGCATCGTTTGGGCCGACCGACCGGACCTTGACGGCGACGTCGACCGGACCGTTCATCGGACTCGCAGTCGCTCGCTTCGGAGCCGCTCCGCCAGCCAAATAGGCGGGTAGAGCAGCTTGTCGAGGTAGACCCACTCATCTCGGGCCAATGGACTCACCCGGACGATCGTTCCATCGATCTCCAGGGCACCGATCCGCTCCAGGTATCCGAGCTCGTCGGCATAGACGTCGGCCGGATCTAAGCCGGTCGCCTGTTGGTGGAGTGCGAAGTCAGCCTCGCCCGACCGGTAGAACGCGTTTACCAGGCCGGCTGCGAGGCGCTCGGGAGGATCGCAGTCTTCGACGTCGACGAGACGCCCGATCAACTCATACCCATCAGTGGAACGATGCTTGCACGACAGGTATCTTCGGTCTCGGAGGGTCGATCGTGCGCTCGCCCCGATCCCGAGAAGCGAGTTGCTTATCTCCGGTCGATGACGGGTCTCGTAGTGGTTGCGATCGGGGAACGGGCTCACCGTCGACCGAGCAAACCGGACATGCTCACCATGCACTGGACCGAGGCGCACGTATCCATACTCGACGGCTACCGCTGTGGCGACCTCGATTTGCTCAATGCAGGAGCTCACATAGCGGTCCATACCACCGCGCCTAACGATCTCGTCGGCGCGAGCTGGCCGATATCGATACAGCGAGATCGTGTCGCACCCGGCTCCGAGTAAAGCGCCGACGTCGGTTGCCAAGGTTCCCGGCCCGATTCCCTCCATGCCGACAAGGAGGTCGACGTTCACTTCGGTCACTCCGGACGCGCCAAGTTCCACCAACAGTCTGGCCACGGCATTCGGTGAGAAATAGGAGCGTCCTGATGCCGCGATCGCTGCAGCATCGAAGGTCTGGACTCCGAAACTTACCCTGTTGTACCCACCAGCGACGATGGCTTGGATCTTCTCGACAGTCGCGGTTCCAGGAGACATCTCAAAGGTTCGTTGAGCACCGGATTCGAAGTCGAACGCGGCATTTATCCCGTTACACAGCCGCACGATCTGGGAAGGCTCGAGGACCGACGGCGTGCCCCCACCGGTGTAAATTGACGCGATCGGCCGGTCACCCACCGGGGCCACCGCTGCGAGCATGGCCTCGAGGCCGGCCAAACATGCCTCCGTTCGCATGCCTTGATCATCGATTAGGCCAGCGAAATACATGCAGAACCGGCAGTGCTCTGCGCACAGGGGGATCCCGATGTAGAGGCTGAGGGGTCCCTGGTCCTCACTGTTGAGGAAGGGCACGAGGGCAACTTCGTAGAGCTCGCGCCCGGTGCGGCTGGCGAAGTACGAAGGTGGAACGTGCAGGTTCAGCGCAGCGGTCGCCGCCCGCGTGGCATCCACCCGCTCGGACATCTGCGCCACGGAGGGGCTCACTGGCCAGGTCCCTGGAAGCTGAGGAGCACTGGTACACGAGGAGCGAAGCCATCAGTACGACACGCCTCAACCCTGACCACCTCGGGACCGGCAAACACCACCACGAGATCGTCACGCACCTCCAGCCGATCGCCGCAGCGCAGTGCCTCATATAGCGATTCGTTCGGGCGATTAGAGGGCACGAGCGACGCCCCGGCATAGGTGATTCCATCGCCGTCACGGTTGATACCGTGCAGTGCGAACGCCTCCCACTCAGATAGGAGCAGGAAAGTTCCCGTGCACAGGCCATCGACGATTGGCACCAGCTGAGGAGCCGTTCGAAGGGTCAGATCCCGAAGCTTCCGGGACTGCTCGGTGGTGGCCGCACAATCGTACGAGCAGGGCAGGTGAGGCGCCCAGGTGAGGCCGGTGAATCGCATGATCGAGTTGCACAGACCCAGCGGGTTGCGGGTGACGCGAGCCGCCTGGTAGGGCATGTTGTTGATTGACCAATTGTTGTTGCGAGCGAACGCTTCCAGGCAGCAGGTCGGATAACCGAGTCCCTCGCCGAACCAGATGTGATCGATCCAAGGCTTGCTCGTGGCTCGTTCGCCCACGACAAGCGGGTACCACCCCGCGTAGAAGGTGTTGTCGACAACCGCTGGGTCCCTTCCTACGAAGACGTGGACCGACCCACGCGGATCGCCGATTTCGCGGGCGCGGGCTCGTGTTGTCGTCAGGGTCCCGCTGCCCACCGCTTTCTCCGCTTCCTCGTGGGTCATCACGTCGAACTGGATGCCAGAACGCACGTAGAGCCCGAAGCGCTCACACAAGTCGGTGTACCGCTCGATCGCTGCCACCGGGATCCAGTCGTCAAGGCACGGCTTCGAGCCGTCGATCACCGCGAGCAGATTGAGCACTTGTCCGTGCTCACGACGGATCGCTATGTACTCACCGAGTGGGTCCGGAAGACCGAGGGTTGTCAGGTCGGGTAGCGCGAGTTCACCGAGCACGGAGATCATGAGCGATCCACTCCAGGAGGTCGACGATCAATTCAAGGGACGACGAACCTGGCATGCCGGCCATGTTCGACTGGGGCCACGCCGCTGGGATCATCCAGTTGACTGCCTCTGCGACCTGCACTACCTCGTAGGGGTGCAGCACCCAAACGCGGACCACCTCTTCGCGCCCCGCATGGCGCAGCGACCAGCATAGGTCTCGCCACGTGTCGGTATCACCCGCCCGACCCGCGAGGAGGTCCGCGTAGATCGCCGCTGCCTCGAGATACCGGCGTCGGATGTAGGCGACATGGGCGCCGACACGCCGGGAGAGGATGTCCGTCCCTCGACTTGCGATGTCCTCAATTTCGGCGAACCGCCCTGGCTCGCGCACTGACAGCAGGGAGAGGTGATCGAACGACGCGTCCTGTCGGATGCGGTCGGCACCGAGCTGGTTCGGCTCGATCGACACAGGGATCCTCATCTGGGTGAGGAAGTCGACGAGGACGGTTGACGTCGGGGGCTCAATGACATCGATCGTAGGGCTCATGCGCGAGCCGCCGCCATCGGCCCAACGATCGATCAGCTCACGAGCCCGCTCCGTCAAGGTGATCGGCTCAACATACTGATGCGAAACGGCGTCACTGGCGGTTGAACGGTCACAACCGGGCTCGGCTGCGGACCTGTTATCGACCCACGTCGGTTCTTCCACGAGTAAGGATGGGTTCGTGGCATCCCCCTCCAACTCGACACATGAAGCGACCTCCGGCCAGCGAACGGCCTGACCGTCGGCAACACCGCCATCAAGGACGCCGAAATGACCGGCCCGTCCTGCTCGGACAAGAGGGGCCTGCGCCACCGCACCGGTGCCGGGCAGCCATGCCGCCCCATGCTCATCGAAACGCACGGTCACCGGCTCGCGGCCGATCCGTAGCGCAGCGAGCAGGTTGACTGCCAAACCGAGGTGGGCCGCGACCTGTCCTTCCGGAAGGATCTCGAGCGCACCGCGATCGACTAGACGGACCGCTGTGGCCAGCCAGCGTTCTGTCCATGGATGCGCTAGCAAGGCCTGAGCGTTGGGCGCCGAGCCGACGTCCGCCAGCACCTCGCCGAGCACGTCACCCGCGAGATGGCCCCGCAACACCAGATCGCGGCGAAGCCATTCGAGCCCGATCACCCGCGATCGGGCCAGCGTCTCTGCAACGGGCTGCTCGGCGGCTGCCTGGGTCACCATGGATCCTCCCACGGTCAAGACGCTCGAGTAAGCGATGCCGGGTCCACCTTGTGCACCACGTCAGCCAATTCGGTCAGGTGATGCTCCCAGCTAGAAGGGCGTTTGGCGGGAACCAGAATGAACTTCGACGCACCGGCTGCCGCAAACTGATCGATGAGCTCGACGATCGCCTCCGGGCTCTCCGGCAGGATCTCCGACGGTTCGCGGTCAGGACGGCGCCACCGGATGAATGATTCGACCGAGGAATCCGAAGGCCCGAGCGAGTACATGAGCAATACGCCGTAGTGATCGTCATCGATCACTCGACCTGCTGCACGGGCCGAGCTGCTCACGATGGGGATCGAGCGCGCAACCTCGTCAGGCGCCACGAAAGAGGCGAGCCAGCCGTCACCGAGCCGACCGGCCCGGCGCAGCTCGCGGTCGCTGCGGCCTCCGAGCCACAGCGGAATGCGACGACGGAGGGGGTGAAGGTGCGGGGCGTAGCCCGTCAACTCGTAGTAGGTGCCGTGGTGGTCGACTCGATCCTCTGCCCATATCCGCCGCAGGAGCGGAACCATCTCGTCGGTCATCGGACCACGATCGGATCGAGCCACGCCCATGGCTCCGAGCGCATCCGGGTCAGTCGTGCCGAGGCCCAGCACAGGGAAGAACCGTCCCCTAGACAACATGTCAAGGGTGGCGGCCTGCTTGGCCAACTGGGCCGGCCGGCGCCCAGGGGCCACAAGGACGCTGGTGCCGAGCTTGATCCGTGTGGTCCTCGCGGCAGCGAACGACAGTGCAGCGATGGGGTCAGGGGCATGCGATCCGAGCACCTCGCTCGCCCAGAGTGAGTCATAGCCGAGGCTTTCCAGCGCATCAACGATCTCGGCGAGATCGTTGCCGTCCTCGACGAGGCGCCCAACACCCAGGCCCAGGCCCACTCGGCATGGCATTGCCGCCCTCGTCACGCCAGTGTCTCCCGCAAGCGGCGAGTCTTAGCCCCGTTGAAGAGCGGTTCCCGCTGCATCGCGCCGCTCAGGTACATCGGCAGGATCCGCTGGACGAGTTCCCGGTGAACGGCGTCATACGCCGCGCAGTGTGGATCGGGCTGAGGTACCGCCGGCTGGGAAGGGTCATGGCTTATGAGGGTGCACCCGCCGCCACAAGTGGAAAGCCATGGGCACCCGCCACAGGTGCTCGGCGCGGCACGAAGGCCAGCGGGCAGTAGGTCGACAAGCGAAGGGCGGACCACCGGAGGCGCCGAACCGCGACGCGTCGGCTGAAGCCGAACCATCGTCGACTTGCCAGCCGGCACGGCGTCATCCACGAACCGCGGGCACGCGTGCGTTGCTCCGGTCGGGTCGACCACATGGAGAGACCGCCCGCTCCCGCACGACCTCGACGTGCAGGAATCCCGCCACCCATTGCGGTCGCCGAGAATTCGCGCCATGAACTTGGTGGCAGTCTGGTCCAGGTATTGCGAACCGTGCTCGGCGGCGTGCCGAAGCACTGAGGTCATGAATTCGGCATATTCCTGAGCGCTGACCCCTTCTGCGTCCCACGCCGCGCCGGCCTCCCCTTTAGCAAGCACTGGCTTGAGTAGGAAGCTAGTCGGCTGGTGCGATACCAGCTCTTCGACCACATCGATTGGTCTATCGACGTTGTGGCGTCCGATGGTCGCGATCAGATGGACCGCCACCGATCGCTCTCGGAGCAGGCTCAACGCACATGCGACCCGCTCATAGGAGCCAGCTCCCGAGCGGAACTGCCGAGCCGCATCGTGAAGCTCGCTGGGTCCGTCGAGGCTGATCCCGACGACGGCATCGAGCTCGGCCAGCAGGTCCGCTGCGGTCGGGTCGATCGTGGTTGCATTAGATTGGATCGCGATCCGTGCTCGCTTTCCACGGGCCTCAGCCATCTGCAGGGCGGCGCGAGCCACGGTTTCGAAGCGTGACCCGGCCACCGCAATCTCACCAAAGTCGAACATGACCTCATCCCACGGCTGTTCTAGGGCTTCTTCGATCGCGGCCAGCGCAGTCTCGACGGGCATCGCCACATCGGAGGTGGGTAGGTGATGCCCCAAATAGCAGTAGTTGCACGCAAGGTTGCAGCCAGTGCTCATGAGCAGGACGAGGGTATATCGCTGGCGGCTTGCCTCGATCGCTCCCTCGACATTGATGCCCTCAAAGATATGGTCGTGACCGAGCCGAGCAAGTCCCCGACGCCACAGCAAGTCCACCAGCGGGTTCAGCGCAGGATCGCCCTCCGTGCCCCATAGCGCATCAATCTCGCGGCGGTCGTCGTCATCACAAACCAGCCACCCGCCAGTTGCGCTCTCGAGGAGGGCGTACCGCTCACTGCCTTCGATCGGAATCCACGTGATCTGGTCCACCGGGGCGATAACCCCGGCCGTCGGTGGCTGCCGATCCACCACGGAGCCCCAGCTTGCCAGCGGCTCCCTTGCCTCAGCCCATTCGATCATCGAGGGTTCCTTCCGATGGACACCGATACGGCACCGGCAGCAGACACCGACAGCCTGGGTTCACCGAACGGCAAGGTTGCCACGAGTAGCGGCGCACCAGCATCCACACCCGTGCACAGCGACCTGAACTTGCACGTAGGGCAGGCCCCGGCCATCGAGATTCGAAGGGACTCGTCGACATCACTCCAGGGGCTGCCTTCGATCACGTCCAGGACCTGGCCGGCAGTGGTGTGCCGAAGCGGCGGGCAGGTGAAGACAGCGCCGTCCGGGCCAACCACGGCCTGCGGAGAGTGGACGACACGGGGAGCAGGTACCACCAGCACGTCGCTCCACTCGTCGCCGACCGTTGGGCCCATGATGCCAAGGTCGAGGCCAGCTGGCGGAGAAGTGGCCAGTTGGTGGAGCAGTCGCCTCCAATCCTGCTGACCGAGTCGCAGATCGTCGAGATCGACACCGCGACCGAGCGCCGCGACCGGAAATACGGTCCACGTTGTCGCTCCGAGGCCCCGGGCCAGGTCGGCCATCGCTTCGAGATCGTCTACGTTGCGCCGGTTGACCACCGAGTGGACACCATCGACACGGCCTCCGGCGGCACGGAGTCGCGCCAGCCCAGCCATGGTGCGGTCGAATGAACCGCATCCGCGGATCAGATCGTGTGACACCGCTTCCGCACCATCGATCGAAACATGGAGCAGGAGCCCGGGCCATCGTCGCTGCAGATCTGCGAGGCGAGCCGAGGTCGTGGTTGGAAGGACGGTGCCATTTGTCACGATAACCACGGCCTCGGCCCCCTCCATGAGGGCGTGCTCGGCGATTGCCAGGCAATCGGTGCGTAGTAGCGCCTCTCCACCAGACAGCACGATCCGCCGAACCCCGGACTCGAGGACTCGATCGATGAAGGTGTTCCACTGCGCTGCATCCAGCTCATGAAGGGCCGGCGAGGTCTCCTCAGGGACGGCGCAGTGGGAACAGGTCAGATTGCAGCGCTCAGTCAACAGCAGCTGGAGCTGCTGGAGCGGCGGCTGAATAGCCATCACTGGCGCGCCTCCGAACCTGGGGCCGTGCCCAGAGCGGGCCGGTACTCCGCTGGGAGCATGCCCGCCAGGTCCCGAGGTGAGCCGTCGAGCGACCACGGGGACCCGATGTGGTCCAAGAGGGCGCCCATGTCGATGTTGAAGAGGGAGGCAGGTCCGTCCAACAAGATCGCCCGTCTCATCTGCTCGTCCAGGTCGTCGCGGTCACGGACAATCGCGATGGGGTCGGGCCAAGCTCCGTCCATGTGTGGCCAATCGCTGCCGAAGACCACCCGATCACACCCGATCAGATCAATGGTCGGGCGGAGCCCCAAGTCAGCGGGTTCGCCCGAGATCCAACACTGCGCTCGAAACGTCTCGATCGGTCGGCGCTTATGGTGCTTCGAGAGCAAGGCGAATTTGTCGTATGTCTCCTCCAAACGGCCGAGCCAGTGCGGGAGCCAGCCGACGTCGCCTTCGAAGAACCCCACCTTCAGGTCCGGATTCCGGTCGAGTGCGCCACCCTCGATCATATGCAGGATCGCCATCTGCATTTGCCACGGCTGACCCATCTGCCACTGCACACGGTTGGCGAACACCCACCCGATCCCCAGCGCGTTCGCCGCAGGATTCACGGCATGGACCACGGCGGGCATGTCCGCCTCTACCAGGCGCTGCCAGAACGGATCGAGCTCGGGGTGGCCGAGGTTCAGGCAGAGGCCCTCACGGTCTGATGACGCGAAGGGCGTCTTGCCCGGCCCCGATCGCGGGATCGGCGAGAGCATCACGGTGCTCGCCCCGAGGGAAAGGCAACGCTCGAGCTCCTCCATCGCGCAGTCGAGACCGACAAGCGGGATCACCGCACCCCATCGGAGGCGGATCGGGTCCGTCGCGCAGAATCGGGCGATCCACGTGTTATACGTTCGCGCGTATGCCCACCGGAAGTTGATATCCGGAACGTCGTCAAGACCGAGCGTGCAGGACGGGAATAAGATGCTCACAGCGATGCCCTGCTGATCCATCACCTCCAGGCGACGGACCGGGTCCACCACGCCGGGATCGACGTGTTCCTCAAGGTCCAAATCGAGCCTGCCACCCACGGAGGCTGAACCCGGCGTGCACAGCGTTCCGATGGTCCACTCGAGATCGAGCGGCAGTCCGTGGTGATAGAGCACCTCTCGGCCGGTCTCGTCGACGATCCTCTGACGAGCGACCGGACGAAACTCCTCGGGCAGCTCCTCATCCCAGAGCGTAAACGGCTCGACGACATGAGCATCGCCGTCGATGACTGGTAGCCGCGGAGTACTCACAGCGTCATTTCCGCGACGCGCGCCTCGGTTCGCTCGCTCGCCTCGAGAGCTCGTTCGATGCCGGTCGAGACGGAGGACCAGGAGCCGGCAGATGCCCAGCCGTCGAACGAGCCATCGAGGAGCACGCGTGCTACCGGATCGGGCTGCGACCCAATCTCTGACTGGAGCGCTGCAGCGACCCGGTGTTCGCCGAGGTGGGCGAATGCTCGCGCCAGTCGCAGCACCGCCGCGATGCCTCCGTCAGGACCGCCTGGCCCCTCGGGGGCTCTGAGACTGTCCCAGGCTAGCTTGAGGGCTCGCGTCGAATCGGGGCCGGTGAGCTCCCAGTCGATGACGGATATCACCGAGGGCCGCAAGCCGTGGCCGAAGAACCGATGGCTCCAGGCGGCAACCACGGAGGTGGGCATGTCGCCCTCCGGCGCGTCGAGCCCGGCCGAGCGGCGCAGCCACATTACCCGCGACTCCGCTATCGCATCGTCGATTGCGACCGCGACGATGGGGTCCACGTTCGTGGCTCCGCCCACCAGGTCCTCTAGGCCGGACACGAATACTTGACCCTCGGCGGTTAGCAATCCGGACGTCTGCAATTGGGCGATCGCATCTTTCGTGTGACGGTACCAGCGCTCCAGTTCGAGCGACGATCGAAGGCGCAGCCGATCTTCCGCTGCCGACTCACGCTCAGTCCGCCAGAAGTCGGTGACCGCGCTGAACGCGCAGGCCCCCTGCAGGAGCGCCTCAATGGGGCGCGGATCAGACCGCCAGCCAGCGTAGAACCGTGGAGTGAGGTCCGGCTTGTGCAGTTCGACCTCGTGCATAGCTGCACTCAACAGCGAGTGCCGGGATTCGTGCACGATGGCCACCGCGAGCGTTGGAATGTCCTCCGTGAACGAGATTCCGATAACGCCAAGCCCGTCAGCATTCGATGATGAGACGTGTCGGTCAGGATCCGGAGAGTGCTGCGGAACGATGATTCGCGCCGCGGCCTGAACTGCAGGGACGTAATGCCGATGCCGATCGACGATGGCCCGCCAGGCCAGACCGAGGAGGTGGCTCCATCGCCGCTCGTCATCGACACCGAGATCCAGTGGTGGGGACGGACCCACCACTGCCGACGCTGGGTCGTCGTTGCTGAGTGCGACCCTGAGCTCAACCCCCGCTGCGGTACAGCAAACTTCCCGAGCCGGGATCCAAGTCATCCCACCTGAGGATCTGACGCTAGTGCCGGCGAGCACTGTCGTCCCGAATGCTCCGGTGACTTGGAGTGATCTCCCATCGGCCCGAAGCGACGCTTCTGTCCCGCCGACGAGGAGGCTGCCACCCCAACGAGGCAGATGGAGGCGACCGTCAACGAGACTGACTGAAACCTCGACGGGCTTGTCCACCCCACATAAGGGCGCTAGCAGTCGGGCGACAGCGCCTACGTCGTCCAACGCACGATCGCCCCGAAGCACCGACTCACCCCAGATGCCGACGAACGGGTCCTGGAGGATCGCAATCGAGTCGTGCCCGCCCCGACCCAAGTGATCGAGCCACCAGCGTAGGAGGTTCGCGACGATCCCGACGGCGCCAGCGGCCTCCTGGTGTTCGCGCCACAGCAACTCGAGCACCTGTACCCGCCGCCGCTGGTCCCGGGCGAGGAGCTCCTCCGCTGCCTCGGATGTGAGGCGCCCAGCGCCCAACAACCACAGGATGTCGAGCTCGTGTTCGGTGCTCATCGTGGTCACGCTGGCCCGCGATCGTCAAGGGCCGATTGAATACGCGTACGGATGTGAGAGATCAGGCCGTAGAGGTCCGCGCAGTAGACGGACGGGTTGAGGAACCCACTGCCTTGGCGATAGCGGTGTGGGTAGTAGCCACCACCACAGATCGAGCTGAGGTCGCAATCGAGGCACGTCTGCGACAGAGCTCCGGAACCGAGCTGCCGAGCTGCCATCCCGGGAGTGGCGAGCGCATCATCGAACGACGACTCAAATACCGACAGCCCGGTTTCGGCAGCACCATCGAACGCCGACTTGAGCGAGTCGACCTGTTCGATCATTCCGTTGGTCTCGATGACCACAAGGGTGGCAGGCGTCAGTCCGATGGTCTCGACCTGGCTGAAGCCCCCAAGCACCAGGTTCATGATCTCCTCAAAATACCGGACTCGGACCTCCCGGCGCGGCGCGTCGAACCAGCGGTCGAAGATCGGGATGAGCCAGTCCGCGTGGGCCGTGCGATCGGGTCCTTCCCACCCCGGCGGTGGCTGCGACCAGTTCCCGTGCGGCAACAGGAAGTCGATCGCCGGGGCGCCCAATGACACGAGTTGGTCGTAGGTGGCCACCGGGTCGTTCGCCAGATCGATCGTGCACAAGATTCCAGTGAAGAGCTGCGGATGACCTGACGCCAGAAGCCGCTCGATCGCACTCACAACCTTGTCGTAAGACGATCTGCCGTTCTTGAAGTTCCGGTGCCGATCGTTGGCTTCGCGTCCGCCGTCAAGGCTGATCCCGACCGAGATATGCAAGGCAGCGCAGAGATCGATGGCCTGTTCAGTCAGGAGCACGCCGTTCGTCTGCATGCCGAACCCGACGCGGGTGCTTGGACGCACTGCACTCCGGATGACCTCGGTGAGCGTGCGGAGGAATGCAGCACCGGCCAGCAGCGGCTCACCGCCGTGCAAGATGATCCGCACCTCGTCCAGGTCGTGGGCATCGACGTGCTCGGAGATGCGCGTGGCCGAGGCCTCGAGGACCTCCAGCGACATGATGGCTGGCTTGTCGCGCCAACTCTGATCGGCCAACTCGTAGACGTAGCAGTAGTCGCAGTTCAGGTTGCAGCGAGTGAAGACCTTGAAAAGGAACTGCCGGATCGGAACCGGCTGCCACTCGAGCGCGTCAAGTGTGGCACCGTCAAGCCAGCCCTCGGGCCATTCTGCGCGACCCTTTCGCTGCGGGCCCGGTACGGAGGAGATTGTCATATTGCTTCCGATCCAACCAATCGTCCAGGGGGTGGGTCGCTGGACCCACCCCCCAAGGACCGATGCATTACCAGGGCGATGAACTGTGCTGGTTGAACGCGCCGAACGCCGCGATCGGATCGCGGGCCTCCAGCGACTCGCGGTGGACGCGTCGAACAGCCTGAGCCAATGCGCTGTCGTCCAGCGAGGAGATCTCCTCTACAAGAGTCGATAGGTCGTTGGTATCAACACTCATAATTCACCTCCCCTCGATCAGATGGTCGATCAATGAAGTGCTCGGGCGCGCTACGCGGGGCGATTGGTTCCGGCAACCTCGACGTTGCGGTCATTATGCCATCAGGTGGCCGCGGACGAGATCTTGCGATTGTCCACGCTGGATGATGTTTATCAGTTCGGTAGGGGCAATTACGGCGCCAATCGATCGAGCAGCCTCTCGATCGACGATTCGACACCTGCCGGGAACGCCGCGAGCGCACCTGCCACTGTATCGAAGAACAGGATTTCGCCGGTCAGCGGATGTTTCAAACGAACATTGCACTGTGATGGTCGAAACGTTCCTCCTCGTGCCCCCAGAACCAGGGCCACGTCAAAGTCAGCACTCTGACCGCCTGACCAGGTAGGTCGCTCCTCGATTGGCGCCTCGAACATCCGCCGTGGTAGCCCTTCTCCGTGCCGATGCGCTTCGAGCGATCCCAGAA
>Ga0209012_1001805_pt1 | contig 20616 bp, 15 predicted proteins | sample RS3BMetagenome_FD_184735 | JGI IMG/M metagenome (GOLD analysis project Ga0209012, IMG submission 184735) | Ferric oxide microbial mat and aquatic microbial communities from Rainbow Spring, Yellowstone National Park, USA - RS3B (SPAdes) (version 3) ...
GCCGGGATCCTTCCACACGTCGACCCGGGCCTCCCACGAGGCGGCGTCGCCGTCGGAGGCCTTGGGCCACAGCACCGTGCGCAGCCCGTCGGCGATGACCAGGTCGAGCAGGGCGTCGAAGGGGGCCTTGCCCTGCTCCTCGGCGATCGAGCCGACGTCGCGCCAGCTGTAGCCGGCGTTCTCGGGGGCGAACGTGTCCCCGATGACGTAGTTCGCCCAGCTGGCGAGGCGGCGGAACACGCCGGCCCCCTCGGAGTGGGCCAGCTCGTCGAGCTCGGCCCGCACCGCCGGGTCGCGCAGCTTCTCGATCCGCTCCTCGAGGGGGAGGCCCATCACGACGCCCCACCCGGGGATGAGGAACAGGGCGCAGTGGGTGCGGAAGCTCATGTTCATCGGCACCAGGGTCGGCATGGTGAGGGCGACGATCCTGCCCCCGGCCGCCGCCGCCGCGGCCGAGGCCTCGAGCTGGCGGGCGGTCTTGTCCGGCGTCCGCGAGTCGACGGTGAGGAGGTTCCAGTTCAGCGGCCGACGCGCCGTGGTGGTCATGGCCACCATCAGGTCGATCTCCTCGTCGCTGAAGGTGTCGAGGCAGCCGTCGGTGATGTACTCGAGCGTGGTGCCGGGGTGGTCGCGGACGACCTCGCAGAAGGCCAGCATCTCGCGGCGGTCGGCGTAGCGGGACGAGATCGGGTTGCCGTCGCCGTCGGAGTGGGTGCGCGACTGCGACGACGAGAACCCGAGGCCGCCGGCCTCGATCGACTCGGCCAGCAGCGCGGTCATGGCCGCCAGCTCGTCGTCGTCGGCCACCTCGCCCGCCCGGTCGGCCCCCATCACCCAGCGGCGGACGGCGCAGTGCCCGACGAGGAACCCGGCGTTGACGCCGAGCCTGCCCTCGAGCCGGCCGAGGTAGTCGCCGAAGCTCTCCCAGTCCCACTCGATCCCGTCCTCGAGTGCGACGAGCGGCATCCCCTCGACCTTGGCCATCATGCGGCGGATGTAGTCGTGGTCGGCCGGCTTGATCGGGGCCAGGGTGAAGCCGCAGTTGCCGGCGATGACCGTGGTCACGCCGTGCAGGTTCGACGGGGAGGCCGTCGGGTCCCAGAACAGCTGGGCGTCGTAGTGCGTGTGCGGGTCGATGATCCCGGGGGCGACCACCAGGCCCTCGGCGTCGAGCTCGGTCGCCCCGGTCTCGTCGACGGTGCCGACGGCGACGATGACGCCGTCCCGGATCCCGACGTCGGCCCGGAACCCGGGAGCGCCCGTCCCGTCGACGACGGTGCCGTTGCGGATCACGTAGTCGAGCATGGTGGCGTTCCCTCCGATTGGCCCGGACGGTCGCCCGCAGCCGTGTGCGCATGGATGTGGTGGCGGGACGGCGGCGGTCGTGTCCGACCCCCTGGCCGCCTCCCCCCGAAACTGACTGTGCGTCAGATTATGGCATGCGCCCGCCGGGTGCGGCAGGTCCGGGTTCGCCCGGGCGGGTCGCGGCCCCGACGGTAAGGTGCGGGCATCCACCACGGCTACCTGAGGGACAACCTGCTGCCGGTCATCGTGCTCCTGCTCGGTGCCGGGCTCACCGTACGCTTCGCCCACTGGGTCGGGGCCCGCCGCCGCGCCTGGATCGACCGCCAGATCAAGCGCCAGATCGAGTCGGGGATCGTCGCCTCCGAGGCGCTCAAGCGCTCCCGGGCCATCAGCGAGGCCGTCGAGTGGTCCGTCGTCGCCCTGACCTACTTCATCGTGGCCATCCTGGCCTTCGACCAGCTGGGCATCCCGCTCACCACCCTGGTGGCGCCGGCGACCGTCATCGGGATCGGCCTCGGCTTCGGCGCCCAGCAGATGGTGGGGGACCTGCTGGCCGGGTTCTTCCTGTTCGCCGAGCACCAGTTCGCCTTCGGGGACGTGATCCGGCTGTCGATGCCCGGTCAGGGCACCGGGATCACCGGGACGGTCGAGGAGCTCACGCTCCGGGTGACCAAGCTGCGTACGGCGCAGGGTGAGCTCGTCGTGGTGCCGAACAGCGCCCTGCGCCAGGTCACCAACCTGTCCAAGGACTGGTCCCGGGCCGTCATCGACATCCCGGTGTCGGTGACCGAGGACCTGGAACGGGTCACCGGGTTGCTGCGCGAGGTCGTGGTCGCCATGGCCGAGGACCCGGCGTGGTCGGGGCTGCTGCTGGGCGACCCGGTGGTGGCCGGCGTGGAGACGATCGACGTCGGTTACGTGCAGCTCCGTCTCATCGCCCGGACCCTCCCCGGGCGCCAGTTCGAGGTGGCACGGGAGATCCGGCTGCGGGCGACCGGCGCGCTCCGGGCCGCGGGCATCGCCTCGCCGGGCGTGGGTGACAGCGCCACCCGGGGCGCACCGTGAGTCCGGTCGGTCCCCGGGACGGCGCCGGGGCGACGGCGGTCGGCGGTTCGCGCGGCGGCTCGGACGATCCGCGCCCGACGGGCGAGGTCGCCGAGGCGAAGATGCCCCACAGCGCCCTCGCCGGCCTGATGGCCGAGCCCGTGTCGCGCGCGCTCCCCGTGCGACGGTCGACGGTCCTGATGCTCGTCGCCTTCCTGGGCTTCGGCACGCTGATGTACCTGTACCCTCCGACCACCAAGACATTCACCACGTACACGACGAACAACCCCAACGGGCTCCCGGCGGGCCTGGTCCCCTCGGCCACGACCACCACCACCGTGCCGCCGCCGACCACCACGACCACGGCGCCGTCGGCGTCCACCACCACGTCCACCACCACGACCTCGACGACGTCGGGCGTGTCGACCACGACCACGACGTCGCGGCCGGCGGCGTCGACCTCGACGACCGTGGGGAGCACCACCACCACGACGCGGGTGGGTACGGCCACGACGTCGACCACGACGGCCACCTCGACGGTGCCCTGACCGGCGGACGGGACCGCCGGACCGCCGGTCAGCGGTTGACCAGTGGGAGGACCTCGGCGCCGAACGCGGCGATCTGGTCGCACAGCTCGCCAGGCGAGTGCGCCGGGAACCGGACCTGCACCTGGTTCACGCCGGCGTCGCCGAACGGCCGGAGGTACTCGGCCAGCTGTTCCGGTGAGCCCTGCACCGTGCCCGGGGGCAGCTCGTTGCCGGCCGCCGGGGTCCCCAGGTAGAGGGGGTAGGAGATGGCGCCGATGTCGAGCGGTGCGCCGGCGCGGTACTCGGCGCGCAGCTGGCGCAGGGTGGCCAGGAGCTCGAGGTTGGGGCCGACCGACTGGGGCAGCCAGCCGTCCGCGAACCGGGCCGTGCGCCGGAGCGCGGCGGGCGACGACCCACCGACCCAGATCGGGGGCCGGGGCGACTGCACCGGCCGGGGCCGCAGGCCGACACCGGACGCCGGCCAGCGCGGCCCGGGCAGCTCGGGGAACTCGTGGGCCAGGCCGAGGGCCAGGCCGGCCACCGCCTCGTCGGTGGCCGGGCCCCGCTCGTGAAAGGCCGGGCCCATCAGGTCGAACTCCTCGGTCACGTGCCCGGCGCCCACGCCGCAGATCACCCGGCCCGACGACAGGACGTCGACCGTGGCGAACTCCTTGGCCGCCCGGAGCGGGTGGCGCAGGGCGGCCACGTAGATGTGGGACAGGAGGCGGATCTCGCGTGTCACCCCGGCCAGCCAGCCGAGCGTGGCGATCGTGTCGTACCAGGTGGTGCTCATGGCGCCGGCCAGCCGTTCGGGGATGAACGTGTGGTCGCAGACGCCCACGTAGAAGAACCCGGCCTCCTCGCAGGCACGGGCCACCCGGGCCAGCTCGGCCGGCCCGGCGCCGGGCTCCCACGGCTCGACGTAGATGGTGGACTGCGACTGGACGGGCAGCTGCATCCCGAACGAGACCACCCCGGGGGGCAGCACGGGCACCACGTCGGCGGGCGGGGCGATGGGGGAGTCGGTCACGGGTGCACCTCACTTGCTCGGGTCCCCCGCGGGGGACGTGTACTCCGGCGGGCGCGGCCCCGGGGCCGCCGCCGGTCCTGGGTCAGTCGGCCACCGGCGGGCCGGTCACCAGGGACTCGGCCAGGGACTCGGCCAGGGCGTCGTCGCCACCGAACTGGGTGGCGAGGACCCGGGCGCGCTTGTAGGCGAGGTGCGCGGGCACCTCCCAGGTGAACCCCATGCCCCCGTGGACCTGGATGCACGAGCGCCCGTTGGTGACGGCCGCCTCGTCGGCCAGCAGCTTGGCCCCGGAGGCGGCCACCTCGGGATCGCCGACGTCGGGCTGGTCGACGGTAACGGCCGCCGCCTGCACGGCGCAACGGGCCACCTCGGCCCGCACGGCCATGTCGGCGCAGAGGTGCTTGACCGCCTGGAACCCGCCGATCGGTCGCCCGAACTGGACGCGGCCCTTGGCGTACTCGACGGCGAGGTCGCACGCCCACTGGGCCATCCCCACCTGCAGGGCGGCGGTGAGCACGGCCCCGTCCCGCCGCCACCGGGCGGCCACCTCGGGCCCGGCCACCGGCTCGCCGGCGGGCAGTCCGGGGAGCGACCGGACCGGGGTGAGCGGGTCCATGGGACGCGGCAGCGGGGTGGCCTCCAACGTCGCCGGGTCGAGCCGCTCGACGCCCTCCGCCGACCGCACGAGGAGCACGTCGAGGTCGGCCAGGTGCTCGAGGACGACCGGGAGCGAGCCGGTGCCGACCGCGCCCGGGACCGGGCGCTCCACCAGGCCCACCACGACCGTGCCGTCCTCGGCGCCCTCGACCAGGCCGGCGGCCAGGTGCGAGGCGACGAGCGGCCCCGGCACCAGGGCGCGGCCGAGCTCCTCGAAGACCAGTGCGGCCTCGGCCAGCCCCAGGCCCACGCCGCCGTCCTCCTCGGCCAGGCACAGGTGGAACACGCCGGCCTCCCCCAGGCGCCGCCACCCGTCCCGGTCGACGACCCGGTCGGTCGACTCGGCGCGGCGGACCGCCTCGAGGGGGAACACGCCCTCGCACAGCCTGCGGATGCCGTCGGCCAGCTCGCGCTGGAACTCCGATACCTCGAAGTCCATCCTGCCCCTAGCCCTTCGCCCCGGCGGCGACCTGCGGCTCCTTCGGGAGCCCCAGGATGCGCTCGCCGACGATGTTCCGCTGGATCTGCGAGGTGCCGGCGGCGATGGTCAGCGAGATCCCCCGCAGCCAGTCCTCGACCACCGTGCCCGCCGGCAGCAGGCCCCCGCCGTCGGTGCCCTCGAGGTCGTGGGCGGCCAGGCCGGCGCGGTCGAGGAGCCCGAGGGAGAACTCGCCCAGCTTGTGCCGGGTCTCCGAGTAGGCCAGCTTGAAGTAGGTGCCGCCCACCCCGGGGATCCCGGTGCGGGCGGCCTGGGACACGTTGCGCCGGGTGAGGGCCCACAGGGCGTCGAGTTCGGCCTTCAGGTGGCCGGCCTGGCGGCGCACCCCGGCGTCGGACCACGCGCCGGTGCGGCGGGCCACGGCGACCGTGGTGGCCAGGAGCTCGAACGCCTCGAGCAGGTCGCCGACGAAGGCCGTGCCGCGCTCGAAGCTGAGGGTGACCATGGTGACCCGCCAGCCGTCGTTCTCCTCGCCCACCCGGTTGGCCACGGGCACCCGGACCTCGTCCAGGAAGAGCTCGGCGAACTCGGTCGACCCGGCGATGGTGTGGAGGGGCCGGATGTCGACGCCGGGCGAGTCCATGGGGAGGATGAGCCACGAGATGCCGCGGTGGCGGCTGTCCTCGGGACCGGTCCGCACCAGCAGCTCGCAGTGGTCGGCCACCTCGGCGTGCGACGTCCAGATCTTCTGCCCGGTGACCACGTAGTCGTCGCCGTCGCGGACGGCCCGGGTGCGCATCGAGGCCAGGTCGCTGCCGGCGTTGGGCTCGGAGAAGCCCTGGCACCAGACCTCGTCGCCGCGGAGGATCGGGGGCAGGAACCGGGCCCGCTGTTCGGGGGTCCCCTCGGCGATCACCGTCGGGCCCGCGTGCAGCAGGCCCACGAAGTTCACCCCGACGTAGGGGGCGTGCGCCCGCTCCAGCTCCTCCTTGAACACGAGCTCCTCGACCGCCGAGCTGCCGCGGCCGCCGCCCTCGACCGGCCAGTCCACCCCGGCGTAGCCGGCGTCGAACAGCAGGCGCTGCCAGTGGGTGTCGTAGGCGCGGCGCCCCGGCCAGTCGTCGGGGGACGGCCTGGGCGGCAGGCCCGGGAGGGTCGCCTCGAGCCAGGCGCGCAGCTCGTTCCGGAACGCCTGCTCGGCGTCGCTGTAGCGCAGGTCCACGTCGGACTACTGCCCGGTGGTCACTGGAAGTCGAGACCGAAGAGCCGGATGGCGTTGCCGCGCACGACCTTGTACCGCTGCTCGTCGGTCAGGCCGGCCATCTGCTTCTCCGCGATCTCGCGGGTGCGGGGCCACGTCGAGTCCGAGTGCGGGTAGTCCGACTCGTAGGTGATGTTGTCCTCGCCGATCTCGTCGATGAGCGTGAGGCCGTTGGGGTCGTCGAAGAAGCAGCCGAAGACGTGGTCTGCGAAGTAGCTCGACGGGGGGTTCGGCACCTTGTCGCCGACGCCGCCCCACCCCCGGTTCTCCTCCCACACCACGTCCATGCGGTGCAGCAGGTGGGGGATCCAGCCGATCTGACCCTCCGAGTAGGCCACCTTGAGGTTCGAGAACCGCTCGAAGAGCCCGGACAGCAGGAAGTCGGTCATGGACAGCTCGGCGTTGATGTGGGTGAGGGAGGAGCCCACCGCGGCCGGGGCGTCCGGCGAGGTCGACGGCATCTTGGAGCTGGACCCGATGTGCATGTTTACGACCATCGACGTCTCGTCGCACGCCGCGAAGAACGGGTCCCAGTAGTTGTCCGGGTCGTGGATCGACGGCAGTCCGAGGTAGGCGGGGATCTCGGAGAAGCAGACGGCCCGCACGCCGCGCTCGGCGTTGCGCCGTACCTCGGCGGCCGCCAGGTGCGCGTCCCACAGCGGCACGATGACGAGCGGGACCAGGCGTCCACCGGTCCCGGCGCACCACTCCTCGACCTGGTAGTCGTTGTAGGCCTCGACGCACAGGAGGGCGAGCTCCTTGTCCTGGGCCTCGGTGAAGGTCTGGCCGCAGAACCGGGGGAAGGTCGGGAAGCACAGCGAGGCTTCGATGTGGTTGGCGTCCATGTCCTCGAGGCGCTCCTTCTGGCTGTAGGAGCCGGGTCGCATGTCCTCGTAGGTGATGCCCTTCATGGTGACCTGGTCGCGGGGCACGCCCACGGCCGAGTCGACCCGGAGCAGGGGTCGCTTGAGGTCCTCGTAGTACCACCAGTCGGTCGGGTTCCCCTCGGAGCCCGGCGTCACGGTGAGCTTGCCGCCGACGAAGGTGATCTCCCCCATCGGGGCCCGCACGATGCGGGGGCACACGTCGTGGTACCTGCTCGGGATGCGGTCCGTCCAGGTGGTGGCGGGCTCGACGATGTGGTCGTCGACGGAGATGATCATCGGCAGTTCGGCCATGCCCGGGAGTGTATCCCCGCTTCTGACGGTGTGTCAGGTGGAGGGCGCGCCGTCGTTCCGGACGGACCGGCACCGGGCCGGGCCGGTACCCGGCGTCGCCCGCGGGCTCCCGACGCGGGTGGCGCGGCGACGCCGGACGGGTGGAATCACCCCTTTCGGGCGCCGGGGCCGCTGCCTACCATGGGGGCGATGCGAGGCCCGGGGCGAGCAGCACTGACCGCAGTCGTCGCCGTCGTCCTGACGGCCGTCCTCGGTGCCGGGGCGGCGGGACCCGCGCAGGCGGCGCCGCTGGGGTCGTCGCTGGTCGGGTCGGCGCTGTCGGTTCCCCACGTCTACGCGGGCGGCGGCGTCCTCGGGTTCGGTGCCCCGACGGTGGGCGCCCCGATCACGGCGCCGCTCAACTCCGTCGTCGTCGCCCAGGCCGCCGACCCGGCCGCCACCGTGTCCGACGAGGGGTACTGGCTGGCCTCGGCCGACGGCGGGGTCTACGCCGTGGGCAACGCCGGCTTCTTCGGGTCGCTGGGCGCCCTCCGGCTGCAGGGGCCGATCGTGGCCATGGCGGCCACCCCCGACGGGAGGGGCTACTGGCTGGCCGCCCTCGACGGCGGGGTGTTCGCCTTCGGTGACGCCGGCTTCTACGGCTCGATGGGCGCGGTGCCGCTCAACCAGCCGATCGTCGGGATGGCGCCGACCGCGGACGGTCGCGGCTACTGGCTGGTGGCGTCCGACGGGGGCATCTTCGCCTTCGGCGACGCGCCGTTCCTCGGCTCCATGGGAGGCACGCCCCTCGTGTCGCCGGTGACCGGCATGGCCCCGGCCCACACCGGCGCCGGCTACTGGCTGGTGGCCGGCGACGGCGGCATCTTCGCCTTCGGCGACGCACCGTTCCACGGATCCATCGGGGGGACGCCGCTGAACGACCCCGTCGTCGGGATGGCGGCCACCGCCGACGACGGGGGCTACTACTTCGTCGCCACGGACGGCGGCGTCTTCACCGAGGGGGACGCCGTCTTCCGGGGATCGCTGGGCGGGGGACTGGGGGGCGATCCGCACGTCATCCTGCCGGTGGCCGGCATCACCCTCGACCGGGACGGCACGGGCTACTGGCTGCTCGACCCGGACGGGTTCTCCTACTCGTTCGCCAACCCGCCGGATCCGTCGCCGTCGCCGACGGCCTCGGCCGTCGTGTCGGTGGCGGCCGGCCAGGTCAACGCCGATCCCTACACCGGCTCCTTCTGCAACCCGTACGGACCGTGCGAGGAGTGGTGCGCGCTGTTCGCCACCTGGGTGTGGGAGCAGGCCGGGGTCCCGATCCCGTCCTACGCGTTCACCGGGGACATCTTCACCTGGGCCGCGGCCAACACCGCAGTGCTGCCCCCGAGCGCCCCCCCGCTGCCGGGCGACGCCGTCCTCTACGGCACGGGTCCGTGGTCGACGGCGACATCGGTCCACGTCGGCCTGGTCGCCCAGGTGTGGCCGGACGGCGCCGTGGTCACGGTCGAGGGGGACGCCGGGCCCGCGGCGACGGGGAGCCTGGCCGTCATCATCAACGGCCCCTACCTGCCCAGCGACTCCCCGCAGTACAACGGGGTCCCGGTCTACGCCTTCGCCCGCCCCTGACGGTCCCGCGGCCCGGTCGGTGAGGCGCCGCGGCGGGCGGTGCCCCCGGCGCCCCGGGGGTCCCGCCGCCGGTCGGTAGGCTCCTCCGGCGTGGCTCCCCACCGGATCGTCCGCCTGGCCGACCGTCCCGAGGCCGTCGACGTCGTGGCCCGATGGCACGTCGAGGAATGGGGCTCGGTCCAGGGGGCCGAAGGCTTCGAGCGGGGCCGCCGGAGGCTCGCCTCCTGGGCCACTGCAGGAGGGATCCCCTGCGCGTACGTCGCGGTGGTGGCCGGCGAGGTGTGCGGCTCGGCGGCGCTGGTCGATCACGACATGCCCGGACCCCCGGAGGGGACCGAGACCCTGGGGCCGTGGCTCTCGGGTGTCTTCGTGACCTCCGGGCGCCGCGGGACCGGGCTGGGCCCGGCCCTCGTCGGGGCCGTGGAGGAGGCGGCGGCCGCGCTCGGCCACTCCCGCCTCTACCTCTACACCGCTCCGGCGACGGCGCAGAGGTTCTACGCGCCCATGGGATGGCGGGGGATCCTCACGCCGCACTACGACGGTGAGGCGGTCGTCGTGATGGAGAAGATCCTGGCCACGCCGGGTACCGACGCCCGGTCGACCGACGGCTGACGGTGTCCCGGATCAGGCCGTCCCCGGCCGGCCCGTGCCGGGTGGCGCGCCGTCGGCGTCAGCGCTCGGCGAGCAGCGAGTCGAGCAGCCGGGCCCGGTGGTCGACGGCCGACCCCCACGCCTCGGCCAGGGCCCAGGTGCGCTTGAGGAAGAGGTGGAGGTCGCACTCCCACGTGTACCCGATGGCGCCGTGGACCTGCAGCGAGACCCGGGCCGCCTCGGCGGCGGCGTCGGACGCCCGCGCCTTGGCCACCGACGCCGCCCGCGAGGCGTGGGCGTCCCCGGTGTCGAGCGCCCAGGCCGCCCCGTAGACGACCGGACGGGCGAACTCGAGCAGGACCTGCGCTCCGGCCAGCAGGTGCTTGACGGCCTGGAAGCTGCCGATGGGCCGGCCGAACTGCTGGCGGTCCTTGGCGTACGCGGCGCTCCGGGCGACCATGGCGTCGGCCAGGCCGAGCAGCTCCGCGCCGGTGGCCACGGCCGCCCGGTCGGCGGTGGCGGCCAGGTGCGGGGCGGCCCCGGCGCCCGCGACGAGGACCGTGTCCGGCGACGGCGTCCACGCCGGGGTGCCCAACCGGCGGGTGGGGTCGAGCGACGGGACCGGCGTGACCGGGACCGACCCCCCGTCGAGCCCGTGCAGCTCGGGTCCGTCCGGCCCGTCCGCCACCAGCAGGAGGAGGTCGGCCCCGACGGCACCGGCCACCGGCGCGGACGGCCGGGCCGGGTCGGCCACGGCGGCGACCAGGTCCCCGGCGGCCACGGCGTCGAGCCACGGCCCCATCCGGGCGCCGGCGGTGCCGGCGGCGCCGGTCGCGGCGAGGTCGGCGAGCAGCGGTGCGGCCAGGCCGGTGGTGGCCACGAGCGGCTCCGGGAGCGCCACCCGCCCGGCCTCCTCGGCCAGCAGCACCAGGTCGACGAGGCCGAGGCCCAGGCCGCCGTGCGCCTCGGGCACGGTGAGCCCGGCGACCCCGAGGTCGGCCAGGGTCGCCCACCGCGGCGTCCGGGCCGCCGGTGCCTCGTAGGCGGCACGCACGTCGTCCGGGGTGCACTCCCTGGCCAGGACCTGGCGGACGGTGTCGCGGAATTCGAGCTGGGTGTCGGTGAAGGCGAAGTGCATGTCGGTCGCTCCCGCTCAGGCCCGCGGCAGTCCGAGCATGCGCTCGGCGACCACGTTCCGCTGGATCTCGTTGGTGCCCGCGTAGATGGGCCCGGCCAGCGCGAACAGGAATCCGTCGAGCCACCGGGCGTCGACCCCGTCCCCGTGGAACTCGGCCTCGGGACCGAGGAGGTCGAGGGCGGTCCGGTGGATGGCCAGGTCGGTCTCGGACCAGTGGATCTTGTTGGCGCTGGCCTCGGGCCCGACCGACCCGCCGTCGAGCACCCGGGTGGCCGTCCACAGCGTGTTCAGCCGGTAGGCCTCGGCGTCCGTCCAGGCCCGGGCCACGGCGTCCGCGCTGCGGCGGGCCCGGTCGGGGTCGGTGGCCAGTCGTTCGGCGTACAGGTCGACGAGGCGGTCGGCGGCACGCGAGTAGCGGGCCGGACTGCGGAGGCTCAGCCCCCGCTCGGACCCGGCGGTGGCCATGGCCACGTTCCAGCCCCGGCCGACGTCGCCGAGCACGAGGTCGTCGGGGACGAGCACGTCCTCGAAGAACAGTTCGGCGAACCCGGTCTCGCCGTCGATCTGCGGGATCGGCCGGACGGTGACCCCGGGGGTGGCCATGTCGATCAGGAAGTAGGTGAGCCCGCGGTGGCGCTCGGCCTCCGGGTCGGTGCGGAACAGCCCGAAGCACCACTCGGCGAAGGCACCGCGCGACGCCCACGTCTTCTGCCCGCTGAGCACCCAGCCGCCCTCGGCGTCCGAGCGGCGGGCCCGGCTGCGGATGCCGGCGAGGTCGCTGCCGGCGTCGGGCTCGGACCACCCCTGGCACCAGATCTCCTCGGCCGAGGCCATCGGCGGCAGGAACCGGGACTTCTGGGCGTCGGTGCCGAACTCGAACAGGGTCGGGGCCAGGAGGAAGATCCCGTTCTGGCTCACCCGCAGCGGAGCCTGGGCCCGCCAGTACTCCTCCTCGAACACGAGCCACTCGAGGATGCCCACCCCCCGCCCGCCGTACTCCTCGGGCCACGACACGACGGACCAGCGGTCGGCGGCCAGCTCGGACTCCCAGGCGCGGTGGGCCTCGAACCCCTCGGCCGTGTCGAGGGAGGGGAGCGACCCGGGCGCCGGCGCGTGGGTGGCCAGCCAGGCCCGGGCCTCGGCCCGGAACGCCTCGGTGGCGTCGGTGTGGTGCAGGTCCATGGGTCGGTCCATCGGGCGGGTCCCTCGTTCGGCCGCCGGCGTGGCCCGCCGGCTCGGTCGAGGGGAAATCTGACACACCGCCAGATTTCCGGCAACCGTGGCCCATCGGCAACAATGGCCCCATGGCCAACGCTGTGATCGTCGACGTCGTGCGCACCCCGGTCGGGAGGAAGAACGGGCGGCTGTCCGGGTGGCACGCCGTGGACCTGGCCGCGCAGCCCCTCGCCGCGCTGGTGGCCCGCAACGACCTGGACCCGGCGATGGTCGAGGACGTGATCTTCGGCTGCACGATGACCGTGGGGGAGCAGGCCATGAACATCGGGCGCAACGCGGCCCTGGCCGCCGGGTTCCCCGACACGGTGCCCGGCACCACGGTCGACCGCCAGTGCGGGTCGGCCCAGCAGGCGGTGCACTTCGCCGCCCAGGCCGTGGCGTCGGGCGCCATGGACATCGTGATCGGCGGCGGTGTGGAGGCGATGAGCCGGGTCCCGATCGGGTCGACCACCGAGCACGGCCCCGGCGAGGCCTACGGCCCGACCGTCCACGGCCGGTTCGACTTCATCCACCAGGGCCTGTGCGCCGAGGAGATCGCCCGGCGCTGGGACATCTCGCGCGAGGAGATGGACCGGTTCGCGCTGCGCTCCCACGACCGGGCCGCCCGGGCCATCGCCGAGGGCCGCTTCGAGCGCGAGATCGTCCCGCTGGCCACCCGCCGGGCACGGGTCGAGGACAAGGTGGCGGTGGCCGGGACCGACGAGGGCGACCCGGCGGGCGAGGGCCCCCTCGCCTCCGACGAGGGCGTCCGGGCCGGCTCCACCTACGAGAAGCTGGCGTCGCTCCCCCCGTGCTTCGTCGAGGACGGCCGGGTGACCGCCGCCTCCTCGTCCCAGATCTCCGACGGGGCCGCCGCCGTGCTGGTCATGTCCGAGAAGCGGGCCGGCCGGCTCGGCCTCACCCCCCGTGCCCGCTTCCACACGTTCGCGGTGGCGGCCAACGACCCGGTGATCATGCTGACCGCCCCGATCCCGGCCACCACCCTGGTGCTCGAAAAGGCGAAGCTCTCCCTCGACGACATCGACCTGGTCGAGATCAACGAGGCGTTCGCCTCGGTGGTGCTGGCGTGGGAGAAGGAGCACCACCCGGACATGGACCGGGTCAACGTCAACGGCGGGGCCATCGCCATCGGGCACCCGACCGGCGGTTCGGGGGCGCGCCTGCTCGCCACCCTCCTCAACGAGATGGAGCGCACGGGCGCCCGCTACGGGCTGCAGACCATGTGCGAGGGCGGGGGCCAGGCCAACGCCACCATCATCGAGCGGCTGGGCTGAGCGGAGGGCAGCGGCGCCCCGACGGCCCGCGGGCCCGCCCCGCGTAGCGGGCGCCGGAGCACGCCGCTACGCGGGGAGGTCTGTCTGCGGGGTCGTCTGCGCCTGCTGGGTGAAGTCGACGTGCTCGGCGCTCACCGGCCGGGACATCAGGTATCCCTGGTACAGGTCGCAACCGAGGGCGGCCACCCGCGCCAGCTGTGCGGGGGTCTCGACCCCCTCGGCCAGGACGACGAGCCCCAGCGCCTTGGAGAGCTGCACGATGGCGGCCACGATGGCCTCGTCGGTCTCCAGGATGCCGAGCCCGTCCACGAACGACTTGTCGATCTTCAGCACCTTGACCGGGAAGCGCTTGAGCCGGGCCAGCGACGACTCGCCGGTCCCGAAGTCGTCGATGGCCAGGCCCACGCCCATGTCGTGGATGCCGTTGAGTGCGTCGACCGTCTCGGAGGTCTCGCTCATCAGGAGGGACTCGGTCACCTCCAGCACGAGGGCCTCGGGTGGCAGCCCGGAATCGGCCAGGGCCTGGGCGATGGAGTCGAGCAGGGTCGCGTCGCTCAGCTGGTGGACCGACAGGTTGACCGTCACGTAGGCGTCCGCCGCCCCCGGTACCTCGCTCCGCCAGCGGGCCATGGTGAAGCACGCCTCGCGCAGGACCCATCGGCCCAGCGAGAAGATCAGGTGGGTCTCCTCGGCGAAGGGGATGAACTCCATCGGACCGAGCAGGCCCCGCGTCGGGTGGTTCCACCGGACGAGCGCCTCGAGGGCCACGATCTTGCCGTTGGCCACCGAGGCGATCGGCTGGTAGTGGACCACGAGCTCGTCGTTCTCGATCGAATGGCGCAGGTCGTCGTAGATCTCGAGACGGGCGACCGAGTTCTCGCGGAGCGACTCGTCGAACACCTCGATGCGCGAGCGCCCGTTGTTCTTGGCCTTGAACATGGCCGTGTCGGCCTGCTGGAGGATGTCCTGGGCCGACTGTTCGCCCCGGACGACGTAGGCCACCCCGACGCTCGCCGTCACCACGACCGACCGACCGGTCGACAGCGTGAAGGGCGCCTCGGTCACCTGCAGGTACTCGGCGGCCAGCTCGACGGCGTGTTCGAGGGAGCGGACGTTCGGGCACAGGACGACGAACTCGTCCCCCGAGAACCGGCTCACCACGTCGCCCTTGCGGGCCGCCGTCTTGAACCGCCGGGCCAGCTCCCGAAGCAACTCGTCACCGCTGGTGTGGCCGAACGAGTCGTTGACCAGCTTGAAGCGGTCGACGTCGATGAAGAGCACGGCCAGGTTGGTCTCGTGCTGCATCGAGATCATCAGCTCGCGCTCGAGCTCGTTGTTGAAGGCCTGGCGGTTGCCGAGCCCGGTGAGCGAGTCGTGGAAGGCCATCCACTGGAGCTGACCCTCGGCCTCCTTGCGGTCGGTCACGTCGGTGAAGGAGCAGACGACCATCGGGGTGTCGGACCGGCTGGCCCCCGTCAGGAGGCGGGAGCTCATCGACAGCCACTGGAATCCGCCCGACTCGTTGGTGACGCCGATGACGACGCCGTCCGAGGGCTCGCCGGTCATCTGGGTGCGTACGTGGGGGAACATCTCGCGTGTGAGCGGCTGGCCGTCCGACGACGTGGCGATGGCGTCGCCGGTGAACATCCGGTGTCCGGAGAAGTCGGTCAGCCGGCTCCCGAGGATGGTGGCCGCCGCCTGGTTGTGGGCGCTCATCTCCCCGGACTCGTCGAAGAGGATGATGCCCTCGCTGAGCGACGCCACCACCGCCTCGTAGCGCTCCTCGGCGGCGCGGCGCCCGGCCTCCGCCCGGCGGGCGTCGGTGAGCTCGGTGCAGACCACGACCCACCCGGCGGGCTGGGTGTCGTCGTCGATCAGCGGGTCGATGGCGACGAGCACCTCGACCTCCGACCCGTCCTTGCGGCGGTGGCGGCGCTGGCCCCGCTCGAGCACCGACGCACTGTCGCTGCGGTTGGCACTGACGACGGCGCTGATCGACAGGCCGGCCACCTCCGACTCGGTCCATCCGTAGATGTTCTGTGCCGCCTCGTTCCAGCTCTCGATCTTGCCGTCGGCGTCGATGCCGATGATGGCGTCGGACACCTGGGCGACCAGCATCGCCCGGTAGCGGTTGGCGGCCTCGGCGGCGTGGCGCTCCGAGACGTCCCGCATGATCACCTGGTAGGCCGGCTGACCGGCCCAGTGGGTGCGGATGCTGGTGACCTCCACGACCACCGAGGTGCCGTCGGGCCGGAGGATCCTCGCCTCGCCGTGCTCGAAGAACTGGCCGTCCTCCTGCAGGGCGGCGATCCGCTCGATGGTGTCGCCGATGTCGTCCGGGTGGAGGAACTCGGTGATGAACCGGCCGTAGAGGTCCTTGGCGTTGTCCAGGTCCATGCCGACCAACCGGAACGCCGCCCGGTTCCCGTAGACGAGCCGGGCGTCCTGGTGCACGACGACGGCGTCGGGGGAGACCTCGGTCAGCAGTCGGTAGCGGTCGACCAGGTCGCCCAGCTCCTGTTCGAAGCGCTGGGTGTCGGTCACGTCGATGACGACCCCCACGTAGTGGTCGTCCTCGGGCCGAGTGGATCCCCCGCCACCCTCGGCGCCCATCGCCATGCGGTACGCCCGGACCACCAGCTCGTGCGGGTCCCCCTCGGGGGTGACCACGACCATCTGCAGGGCGTACTGGTCGGCCGCCACCCCGGAGGACAGCGGTGCCAGGATCGGTGCGAGGACCGCCGCTCCGAGGTCGACGGCGGCGACGGGCCCGAGCGGGGGCGCGTGGACGGTGTAGTCCGGCTGGCCCGTCACCGGCGTGCCCGACCGGACCGAGAACCCGGGGGTGCCTTCGGCGTAGCCGAAGAGCTCCTCGAACGGGAAGGACCAGTGCACCTCGTCGGCGGCGCGGTCGTAGACCCACGAGACGCTGCGCAGGCCGTCGATCGTGAATTGGACGTCCTCGGACAGCTCGAGCATGGTGGCGGGACCGCGCTCGATCCGGTCGAACGAGAGCGTGGGGCGTTGACTCCCGAAACCGCTAGCCGTAACCATATGCCGCACCATCGGCAGGCGGCTGGTGCAGCTTGAGCCGGAATCGGCCCTTCCGTGCCTGGTGGCCCGGCCCGGGCGGTGCCGTCAGACGGGGGTCAGCTGTCGGGCTCGCCGATCACCACGACGGCGTTGTAGCCGCCCATCCCGATGGAGGACTTGACCATCGGTCCCGGCACCCGGGGCGTGTGCCCGGACACCAGTCGTGGATGCCCCGGGGCCACCTGGCGGGGCGCCGGGATGTACCCGGTCTGGAAGGCGTAGACGGTGGCCAGGACCTCGACGGCCGCGGCCGCCGCCTGGCAGTGGCCGGTGAGCGGCTTGACGGAGAAGATCCCCCGCGCCTGGGGGAACATCTCGTCGAGCACCCGGGCCTCGGCGGCGTCGCACTGGGCCGTCCCCGGCCCGTGGGCGTTGAGATAGGCCACGTCCGCCGGATCGACGCCGGAGATCCGCATGGCGTCCTCGAAGCACCGGTAGATGTGGGTGAGGCTGGGCTCGATGGCCACGGCGCTGTAGCCGTCCATCGTCATGCTCCCGCCGAGCATGGTGGCGTAGGAGCCACGGTTCTCCTTGGAGAGCACCATGGCGACGGCGGCCTCGCCGGCGACGAACCCGCGGCTGCCCTCCTGGAAGGGCCGGCACGCCTCGAAGGGCGGCGTGTCCCCGACGGCCACCCCGACGTCGACGAAGCCGCGGAGGTCCTGGCCCATCAGCGACAGGTCGGTGGCCAGGAGGAGGACGTCGGTGGCCACGCCCGTGTCGATCCAGGACTTGGCGGTGATGAGGCCGGCGTTGCCCGACGCGCACATGGCGGACACGCCCATCGTCGGCCCGTGGAAGTCGTTCTCCTTCATCACCATGGAGAGGACCGTCGACGGCATCATGTTGACCCACTGGCGCGCACGCACCCGCTTGCCCTCGGCGCGGTGGAAGTCCGCCCACATCTCGACGTCGCCGAGCACGAGGCTGTGCACCACGCCGACGACCGGTCCGGGCCGCCACCCGCGCTCGCGGGCGTCGGTGATGGCTTCCCGTGCCGCGAAGCGGAGCGACCGCATGAACCGGCTCGGGCCGTCGCGCCGGTCCCCCTCGGCGGCGATGGTGGCCAGGTACGACCCGTCGCCGTCGAGCTGGTCGGCGACCTGGGTCAACTTGACCGCGCTCTCGCCCAGCATGAACCCGTCCCACATGTGCTTGGTGCCCCATCCGTAGCCCGTGACGGCGCCCACGCCGGTGATGTTGACCGGCGCGCCGCCTGCGGGAGTCCACCGGCGGTCGCTCGTGGATCGAAGGGACTGTCCCGACATGGCAACTCCTCTTCTTCAAGCGGCACTACGGGGCGCATGGACGCTGTCCGGAGTGACATGTCGACGGTTGGCGGGCTGTGGCGGGTGAACGGTGCTGTGCGGGTCACGTCGACTCGTCGACCCAGCCACGATTATCGCCTACCGGCCACTCCGGCACAATGGGCAATCCTCCACCGGTGCACAATCCGGCGCGTGAGCGCGCGTCGGCACCACGGAACGTGGCCCGTTGCACGCGCGCCGCACCGGGTGGACGCGTGGCGTCGGTGTGCCGGCCGGGCGCGGATCAGGAGGCGGGAGGAGCCGGTGCGTCCGCGCCCGTCAAGCGGGCGAGCACGGCGTCGGCCTCGTCCACGACCCGTCCGACGAGGTCGGCCACCGTCGGGAGCTCGTCGATCTCCCCGACGACCTGGCCGGTCGGCAGCACACCGACGTCCGTGCGACCGTCGACGAGTGCCGCCTTGGTCATCATCGGCGCGTTCGCCGCCATCACGACCTGGGGCCAGGTGAGCTCGTTGCCCCGCTTGAGGGCGCGCCCCTCCCGCCACAGGTCCGGCAGCGAGGTCTGCGTCTCCTTGCGGAACGCGTGCGCGTTGGCCATCGCCCGGGGCAGGGCCCGGAGCCAGCCCGAACGTTCGAGGCTCTCGACCAGGTCGGTGCGGATCACCCGCTGCGGAGCGCCGTCGACCTTGGTCGACACGACCGTGCCGGTCACCGGCGTGCGCAGGTAGACCTGCTTGACCTCGTCCGGCACCCGGCTCTCGCGGGTGAGCAGGAACCGGGTCCCCATGGCGATCCCCGACGCGCCGTAGGCCAGGGCCGCCACCAGGCCGCGCCCGTCGAAGAAGCCCCCGGCGGCGATCACCGCCACGCGGTCGCCGACGGCGTCCACCACGGCCGGGGCGAGCAGCGACGTGGGCACGGTGCCCGTGTGACCGCCGCCCTCGCCCCCCTGGGCGATGACGGCGTCGACGCCCCACTCCGCCACCTTCTCGGCGTGGCGGCGCGCCCCGACGGTCGGCATGACCACGAGCCCGGCCGAACGGCACCGGTCGACCAGGGCGGGGTTCGGGGCCTGGGCGAAGCTCGCCACCCGGACGCCGTTGTCGATCATCAGCGCGACCCGGTCGCCCACGTCGGCCACGTCGGTGCGCATGTTGACGCCGAAGGGCTCGTCGGTCCGCGACCGCACCTCGGCGATGGCCGCGGCCAGCTCGTCGAAGGTCATCGTCGCCGAGGCGAGGATCCCCAGCCCGCCGGCCTCGGCGGTGGCGGCCACGAGCCGCGGCCCGGCCACCCAGCCCATGCCGGTCTGGACGATGGGGTAGCGCACGCCGACGAGGTCGCAGAAGGGGGTGTGCAGGGCCGGGTGGGTCATGCCGGGACCTCGCGGTCGCGGAGGGACGACGGGTCGAGCACGGTCCGGAGCAGCTCGAGCTCCTCCGGAGTCGGCATGCGGGTCTCGGGCACGTCGTCGGGCACCACGAGGGCGAACCCGGTGGCGGCGACGACGTCGTCGACGGTGACCCCGGGATGGACCGATGCCAGCCGCATGACCCGGTCGGGGGTGGCGAAGTCGAAGACGCCGAGGTTGGAGACGACGGAGCGGATCTCGTGGAACCGGGTCGCCGACGGTCCTGCCGCGGCGGCGCGTGCGTACCCCACGCCGGACACGACGTCGACCTGCTCGACGAACGACCGGGGCGAGTGGTTGGGAACCCAGTAGCTCGTCGTGTGGTTGACGGTGTTGCCGGGGGCGCCGCGCACGCCGACGAGCTGCGCCCGGGGCCGTGCATGGGGACCGATGGCACTGATGTTCTGGTTGCCGGTGCGGTCGATCTGCGACGCCATCATGATCAGGTTGCGCCGACCCGACCACACCACGTCGAACACGCGGCGGTACGGCATGTGCGACTCGTAGACGAGCGACGACGGCCGGGCGCCGAGCGGAGGGGCCCCGTCGACGAGCGCGGCGTCCCCGTCGGTCAGGACGAGGTCGGGGGCGAACGTGCGCCGGGCCAGGCGGGCCCCGAGCGCGGGCGCGGTGCCGAAGGCGCTCGCCATCACCTCGCCGTCGCCCCGGAAGACCTCGGCGCAGGCGACGGCGCAGTACTCGGCCCGGGTCACCCCGGTGTCGGCGGTGCCGGTCATGCGTCCTCCTTCGTGGCCCGGGCGGCCTTGGCGGCGGCACGCTCGTCGGCCGCCTCGCGGGTGGCGGCCTGGTAGCCGGCCTCGTCGACGGAGAGGAACCGCTCGTGGAAGGCGGCCCAGGCGTCGGGGTCACCGGCGGCGGCGACGTACTCGCGCTGGAATCCCTCGTCGCGTCCGTAGTCGGGGACGCACGCCGTGAAGTGCGCGCCTCCCGGGGTCTCGACGACGCCGTCGGTCAGCAGCCGGCTGATGCACATCGTCTGGATCGGCCCCTCCGCGGACAGCTGCTCCGTCGGCACCACCCGTTCGGTCGTGACGAACCGCCGGTCCGCGGCGCCCAGGAACAGCTCGTCGAAGAAGGGGTCGGGGCCGAGGATCTGGCCCGACCCGGCGGCGTCGGCCCGGTTCACGTGCACCACCGCCGCGTCGAGACGGAGCGCGGGCATGGCCACCAGCTCCTCGGCGTCGTCGTAGGGGGACCGCACGGTGCGCAGCGACGGGTTGAGGGTGAGGACGTCGGACCCGAGGCCCGACCGGGTGGGGAGGAAGGGGACCCGCTGCGAGGCGGCCAGCAGGCCGAGGTAGAACATCCCCTCGTCCACCTCCATGGTCTCGACCGCTCCCGATTGGCGGGCCGCCTTGAAGTGGGGGTCGGTCGGGATCGAGTCGAGGGTCACGAACCCGAAGACCACCTTGGCCACCTTGCCCGCCGCGCACAGGAGCCCGACGTCGGGCCCGCCGTAGGACACGACGGTGAGGTCGGTCAGGTCGGAGCGCAGGATGGCCCGCACGGCGGCCATCGGCTTT
>Ga0209012_1001806_pt1 | contig 20614 bp, 22 predicted proteins | sample RS3BMetagenome_FD_184735 | JGI IMG/M metagenome (GOLD analysis project Ga0209012, IMG submission 184735) | Ferric oxide microbial mat and aquatic microbial communities from Rainbow Spring, Yellowstone National Park, USA - RS3B (SPAdes) (version 3) ...
TACCATGAATGATGCAGCCGTCTTGAATTGAATTCATGATTAATCGAACAAAAGGGGTAGATGTTAAATGCGCATGCTGATAGCCTTTGTTAAATATGAAAACAAGATTTCCTTAAAAGGTCAGAAATACTGTCAGATTAAACAATAGAAGAGATATTTAAGAGCAGATGCTATTGCAATGAAACCTTATTCAATTCACTCTTTTCTATAGAATCATTTTTCAGGCATGTATAACTGAAGGCTTGGCCCTTTTATTCTCGTTTTGTATACCTTTAAATTCCCGGTCTCTCTCCATCTACCATATCTTTTTGGGTATGGTATTCTACCATGCTTCCCTGTGAATACATCAAAAGTGTATCCGTGCCAGGGACACTTGACCTTTCCATCTATCAACTTGCCCTGCTGTAAGGGCCCTCCCTTATGAGGGCACCTTGAATCAAAGGCAAAATAATTACCCCTAAACTTTCCATAAACAACTATTCTTCCATTTATCTCTCTGAAATAGACCTTCCCTTCTTTGACCTCACTATGCTGTGCAATTGTGTGCCACAACTAGCTTATCTCCTTTTATGCTTTAGATTGCAATGGTATTAGCATTAATCAGAAAAATAATTAGAAGATAATAAAAGTGATTTATTAAGAAGAGCCCGGAAACCTTGACGACCTAGGCCCTTCACCTGGAAATCTCCTTCTGAAATGTCCTGAAGGTCTTCCGTAAAGAAGCTCGAGGAACCAAGCCTCATGTTCAACTTCCTCTTGCAGTATTCTTTGTGCCAGGTCATAGGTTCTTGGGTCTTTACCTAGAGTCATGTTACATACATCTGTCCATACCCTTATTGCGCATTGTTCAGCTTTGAGCAGGACTTCAAGTATACTCTTGGGGTCCTTCCAGTCCTTTGGCAAATATGCATCAGGGCATGCAGCCAAATCAGCGAACTTTCTTATATCATTAGGTATCTGGCCTCCTAGCTCGTATATCCTTGGGGTCATCAGTTCAAAGTGAAGCCTATCCTCAAGCCTTGCGTCTTCAGCTATCTCCTTAAGGCCCTCTCCTTCCATGCCTGTAAGATGCATTCTTAAAATTGTATAATAGTAATAGGTTGTGAATTCTGCAGCAACTGCAGCCACAAGCTTGTCTATAAGCTCCTTTACATTTAGTCCGGCTTTCTCCAAAACTTCCCTACCAACAACTTCAGGTTCTTTACTACGTTTACTCATATTTAATAAGAACTTGGTGGATATATATATGTATTCTGTCTTGATTAGCCGATACCGTTAAGATAAGGAATTGAGCTGTTGGTCTATTCCTCTTGAGATGTAAATTGGACGGCTCTTAGAAGATGCCATACGTTTATGCTAGCGTACGACACGCTTCTGAAAGCCGTTCGGGCTCTTCACATCTTTGAGAGGAATAAAAAGCCTCTGGAGACAAAGATAGTTGCCTGTCTGCTCTACATGAGTGGACTCTCATACAGAGGGATGACCTACCAGACTGGGCTGATAGGCGCGAGCCACGTGGCGGTACACTGTTGGGTCCGCTCCCTGAGGAGCATGGCGTCGAAGGTAAAGAAGAGGAAAAGGAGGGTTGTCGCTATGGACAAGACAAAGCTCAAGCTTCAGGGGAGGGAGGTCTTCATATGGGCCGCGATCGATATACATAGACACGAAGGAGCTCCTCTCCTTATACGCTTCTTACCAGAGGTCATCCATCAACACGATGATATTTGTCAGGAAGGTGCTCGAAACGTGTACGAATAAGCCCGTAGTATTGGTTGATGGCGGCCCGTGGTACCCGTGGGCCCTTGAAAGGTACGGGCTGAAGTGGCTTCACATTACGTTCGGGCTGAGGAACTCGATAGAGAGGCTCTTCAGGACGTTAAAGGAGAGGACCAGACGGTTCTACGACAACATACCGTCGAAGGAGGGCTCGCTGAAGAACGTGAACCTCTTCATACAGCTGTTCATGCTCTGGTATAATCATTTGAGGAGGCATCAGACGCTGGGATGTGTTCCCGTGGAGGTGAGCTTATCTTAACGGTATCGCGTTGTTGCCGATACTTTTAAATGAGACAAAGGGTGAACAAATGAATATAGTGCCTTTTCTCATGAACGTGGAAGAAAACGCGAAGGCCAGTGCGTATTTCAAGAGGTTAGGTCGAGCGGAGACGCTATACTGGTTCCTAATTGGGACCTCATGGGCTCCGCTTGTGGCACTCTGGACCATTCCGGTCGGCGCGCTAGTTTTCTCTCTGTGTGTGATCCTGTTTTCCTATGTCCTGGTGTCGCTTCTTCATTACGATGCAGACCGAAAGTACAAGGAAGTGGCAGCGTCGAGAACGGATTACCTAAAGCTCAACGCATCACGACTTGCGGTCTCTGCGGTGCCAGTATTCTTGATTCTAGGAAGCCGATTCATTCGCGCTGGCTTCAATCTAGCCAGCATAGCCTTGGCTGAAGGTGCAATCCTTCTTGTGGCTCTCCTAGTCTTCGAATTTCCCTCGATCCAAAGACTGGGCAAGAAAGCAAGCCCTGTCGCGGATCAGGCGCTGCTTTCAGCGTTCCGTAGAACAGCAGGGAGAATGGGAGTGGACAACGTCGACCTCTATTCCCTTGCTTGGTCGCGGTTCAAGATAGCAAATGCGTTCCAAGCAGGTCCAAGGAAATTCTCGGTATTCGTCTCAGATTACTTGCTGAATAACATGACCGCAGGCGAGATTAATGCGGTCCTTGCGCACGAACTTGCACACGCAAAGATGAAACACGTTGCCAAGATTTTCGCAATGATAATGGGAAGCGTAGTCATCGGCTCGAGTCTGCTCCTCCTCGGATTGTCCATGTTGACAGCCGGAATTGGAGATCTCCTTTCGATTGCCGGGTTGCTTGTGATTTTCCTGGGGTCCCAGGTCGCGGCTTATCTCTCGAGGAGGTTCGAACTGGAGGCTGACGAGGTTGCGGTGCGCACTCTGGGTGAGGGCAAGTCGATGGTTGATGCCCTGAGGCGCCTGAGCGAGCTCGACCTGATACCTGGTGACAGGAAATCTCCGACTCATCCTCCTCTCAGCAAACGTATCGAGCGAATAGAAGCGATGGCTCTCCCAGTTGACTGGCATTCCTAGGGGTGTTCGTTTCCCCCAGATGACAACATCTGAGAGTAAATGAGCACTCAACCAAGTCCTTCCTACTCGGACGGCGGGGACCGGATAGTAGCCTATGCCATCGATCTAAGACGAAACGACATAGAGACGAAACGAACGACATGGCACGACGGAGCGATCTTGCGGCGGGGGGTGACGGCGGCCGAGGCGGGAGCGGCGGCGTTCTTCAACGGAAACAGCCGATGATTAGTGGGTGTCCAGGTTAACAATATATAAGCAGATGAGGACGATTGAGGGAGCGTATGATGAGCGCGCCGCCCCCCGATCGGATCATTACGGTATATTGAATCTAAAAAATCCCCAACTTGAGAGTTTCTCCACACGAACTCCCTTTGAACCTCTGGCACTACATAAAAATCCTGCTCCGAGTTGCTCCAGAACATCTTGTACTGACGGCATACCATTCTTATTCGAACTTTACGAATATAAAGTTGACTACTCGAAGAAAAGAAGTGAGGCCCATGTCGGATGATGGACCCACTTCATCTTCATGCCTGATCTAAGTCCATAAATTCGTTCTATGTTGTCTGAGGAAATGCGTCGTGTCGCTGTCGACCTCGTCCATAACTTCTCGAGTTACCACGGTTTGCCGAGGTTGAGGCCCAAGAAGTCGCAGCCTACAAGGGGAAGAGGGACGCCAAGGAAATGGATTCGGAGGACACCGGCGATGGCAGCAGGAATAACTGATCATAGATGGACGATGTGGGAGCTGATGGAGTACCAAATAGATAATCAAATAACTATCGAGGGACGCTGTCGAATCGGAGATAACCAAGCTATTCCAAAAGATGTATTTCCACTAGGAAAGATTAAGTTGTAGCGTCGGGTTTTGGCGGATGATTAAAGTTCCAATCTTTGTGGCGGACTGCTAGGAAGATTTTAGGAAGAAGGAGTAGGGGTAGGAACTTACTCGTATTGGGCATATTCTTAATTTCCTTTGGCGAGGTTTTTGACATACTCAGAGGAATCACCGACGTTCCTCGTCAACCTCCGAATGTCACTAACCCAATAATCATGATAGGTATTTTCGCATTCGTGTGGGGGTTATTTGCATATGTACAGGGGGAAGATTAGTCCATACAAACCGGCTCTGAGGATCATCTTCTCCTTGGCACAATAAAAGAATAGCCAAAGGTCGACGGTATCACGATTCTTTAAACGGAATCCAGAGGCTTTTTATTCCTCTCAAAGATGTGAAGAGCCCGAACGGCTTTCAGAAGCGTGTCGTACGCTAGCATAAACGTATGGCATCTTCTAAGAGCCGTCCAATTTACATCTCAAGAGGAATAGACCAACAGCTCAATTCCTTATCTTAACGGTATCTGATTAGCCTTGTAACGTGGCTCTACGTCAAATTGGTTCAATGATTTACAACGCCAGCATATCTCGTTTATGTATACTGGCATGAATATATCATTCTAAAATCATCATTCCCGGAAAGGTCTGAGTACACAACTTGCTAGCTATCCTCATGGTTCCTCATCCTATCGTATTGTTTATGAGCTTTGACATAGCAGCTTCTGCGATAACTTACGGCTCTTTTCGTTATGTAGAATTTTCCTTTACGGTTTGAATTGAATCAATGCTTGCAACTTTTGAAGCAGAAATAGCCTTATACCGGAAAGTCTTTTCAAGCACTTAAAAAGCGACCAAGTTTCTTCTATCTTAGTCGGAATGATGCCTAGCGATGAAGTTTTGTATGTTATAAACTGAGTAATGTTGTGTAATGAATATAAAAGTGCCAACATTTTAGCCGAATGTTTTATTTTTATGATTAGATAGCATTAAGTTCAGGTCTAGCTATTATAATTGAATTGTTCTTATCTTTATATATGCTCAGAGCTACAAGAAAGTCAAGTCCGGGTTCACACTGGGTTTGATGCTGTTCGCTGTATTTTTTTCTAATTCAGAATTTCGTTATCATAATCTTCTGGTCAGTTCTTTATAGTCTCGTACCAGCAGCTCAGAATGTGGTTCTTTCTGCTGCTCCTTATCTATTCATGATCAATCTAACTGAAACAATAGCGCTTGTTAACCCAGTAAGGGTGACTTGGAAGTAAAAAATAGAATAATACTGTATGCCAAGCATGTTTTGCTATCAATACTGCTTTAATAGCCATAAAAACTCGTTTATAATAAGATGAATATTGCAATTATCCATGGTTGATATCACTTTACAAGCAAACTATACCCCCTTTTTACTCTTAATTGACGAAGACACTGATAATATGTCTGCACTACGTTATCCCTGACTGCTTAGTCCCACATCCAACAACTCTTTCTTTGCCTTACTCTGTTTTACAGCCGGCAATTCCACTCTGACAGTAGTGCCAACTCCCCAGGTACTCTGAATAGATATATTGCCACCATGCGCTTCTACTATTCTCTTGCATATAGGTAATCCAAGACCCATACCTTGAGGCTTTGTGGTAAAAAGAGGCTTGAACATGTTTGCCAGCTCGCTCTTTTTTATACCTATTCCGTTATCCTTGACTGTAACCCATACTCTGTTTTCATCTGACCCTCCCTCAAGTATTACTTTTCCACCTTTTGGCATTGCATCTATCGAATTCTTCACAAGGTTTTCAAATACCCTCTGCATTCTTGATGCATCTACATCTGCTATAACATCATCAGGTATGTTGTTCTCTATCTCGATATTCTTTGGTATTCTTAGCCTTTCTATTGCAGATTGAACAAGTCCTTTCATTCTTTCCACCCTTGTCTCTGCTATTGTACCTCTTGAGTATTCCAGGAGCTCTTCTATTATTCTATTGGCATGGTCTATGCTCTTCTTCATAGTCTTTATGGCAAGCTTCAATTCTTCGCTGGCATTTTCAGAAAGCATGCTGTCAAGGAGATATATAGCTGTGTTTATACTGGTCAGAGGGTTCCTTAGGTCATGACCGACCTGAGCTGCAAGCTCTCCTATAGCTGCCAGCCTTTCAGCCTTCACAAGCTTCTCCTGAGATATCTGGAGCTGCTTTGTTCTCTGTTCAACGAGCCTTGTCAGCTGCTCGTTGAATTCTCTGAGCTGGTCCTCAAGGTGCAGCCTTTCCGTAAGGTCTACAACTACAAACGCTATAGCTATTGGCCTTTCATCCCTTCCCATTATCTCAGAAACAGAAACTTTCGCAGGGAACTTTGTACCATCCCTTCTTTCAAGCTGAATATCTCCGTTCCAGCTACCCAGAGTCTTAAGAGAATCGATAGAAGGTAAAGAGGTACCGGCAAGAGGCTCTGGCCTAATAATATCAAGCAGGTTTCTCCCCATCACTTCGCTTACCTTCCATCCAAACAGTTTTTCAGCTGCCACATTCCAATATGTTACTTCCCCTTCAAGAGATTCAGCAACGACTGCACTTTCTACCTGGTCTAGCATAGCTGCCTGGAACCTTATCCTTTCTTCTTGCCTCTTCCTTTGCGTAATGTCGCTGGCTGTTATTACAGCCCCAACAACTGTTCCCTGTACAAAGACCGGGTCTACTGTAACCTCATAAGAAATGAATGTTCCATCCTTGGTCCTTAGCCTTGCTTCCGCAGGACCAAAAGTTGCTCCTCTATAAATTGTAGACATGAAGCCTCCAAGCTCCCCTGTATTGAGACCGATGAACAATTCTCCTATGTGTTTGCCGAGAAGTTCATCCCTTGTATAGCCTGATGCAAGTACTCCTCTTCTGTTGACATAGTCTATTCTCAAGTCTAAATCTATGGTGAGAATTGCAAAAGTGCTATTATCAAGCACAGATGCCAGTTTATCGTTTGCTGCCATTAACTGCCTTTCAAGCGTCTCGTTTTCCGTAATATCTTGACCAACAAGCACTAAAGCTATATCTTCAAGGTCAATAGGCTCCACTTGCCAAGAAACAAGTCTTTCAGCACCTTTTTTTGTTCTTATCGAGAGCAAGACAGAATTGAAGCCTTCCCCCTTCAAGGACCTTTGTAGTATGTCAGAGGCCCTTAACTTGTCCCTCTCCGGAAGAAGTGACAAAAATTCTATCCTGTAATAATCAGAGTTATCAATGCCGAGCATCCTGAGAAAGAAGTTGCTGGCATAGACTATCTTCAGATTTCTATCAAGGAGCAAAAATGCTGTATTTATCTTACTAAGCAGCCCTTGTAGCTCCTTGCTAATTATTGTCCTTTTCTCAGACAGCTCCATGGCTAGTAATCGTGCTAAGAGATATGGTATATTATATACTCTCTGCCAGAAGAAAGCAGATTTTAATCAATTCTTAAAGGTCAAATTCGGTCTGGTTTGCGGAATGATAGGAAACATTATTAGAATCCTATCATACAGAAATTACATCATGGACAAAGAGCAGATGACGAATGAGATTTGGGAAAAACTGAACTATGTTGTAGACCCTGAAATTGGGGTGCCTATAATTGAGCTTAATCTAGTAGAAAAGCTGGAAATAAACGATAATGGTGAAGTTTACACTGAGGTCAGGATGACAACCCCAGTCTGCCCTGCAATGTTTGCATACCAGATAGCGGAAGATGTTAAAAGGTCCATTCTCGAAGTTGAAGGTGTGAAGAGCGTTAAGGTGAAGATAAAGGACCATTATATGGCCGACGTAATAAACCAGAACATAAATGCTCAGGACAGTTCGATATCAAGTCAGCAGGGATTTTAGAGTTAGAATAGGGTTTGGGTCAAGGTTTAAATCTGTCAAGAACTTCGAAAAAGTTGATAACAAGTGGGAGAAGACTTTCCTGATTTCTTTGACGACATAGATGACTTGCTAGAAGAAATGGAAAAGGAGATAGAGGAGATGATGAAGGACTTCAGAAGAGAGAGAAGGGAAATGTTCAGGAAACCTTTCGTAAAGGGATTCTCATTCGAACTTGAAGATGGTAGACCAGTTTTCAAGACGTTTGGAGATGTTTCTGCTGGAGCAAGAGAACCCCTTATCGAACAGGTGATAAGAAATGGGATGCTTAATCTGATAGCAGAGATGCCAGGAGTAGAAAAGGATTCAATAAAGCTCGAAGCCGATGAGAATAGTGTATCGATAGATGCAAAGTCTGAGGACAGAGTATATAAGACTCGTGTGCAATTGAAAGAAGCTGTGGACCCTGATTCTGGCAAGGCAACGTATAAAAACGGTGTGCTGGAGATAAAGTTCAAGTTGCATGGTAACGGTAATAAAGCCTATAAGCAGCTTGATGTCGAGTAGGGGGAACTGCATTGAGCGCGGAGACAGTTAACCTGAAAGTGCTTGAAGCATATACGAGAGATGTTGGCAGGGGTGTTGCTAGGGTAGATTATGATGTAATGGACTCTTTAGGTGCCTCTACTGGTGATGTGCTGGAGGTAAGGGGGAAGAGAAAGACTGTTGCAAAATGCCTGCCTTTGTATCCTTCTGACGAAGGAAGGGGTATTATAAGAATAGATGGTCTGACTAGAAATAATTCAGGAGTTGCAATAGGAGATACAGTTTCTGTAAGAAAGATAAAGGCTGTACCAGCTGAGAAGGTTATAGTCGCACCTTTGGAAAACATACCTCCTATAGATGAGAGGTACATTACAGATGCTTTGGAAGGAGTGCCAGTAACAAGAGGAGATAACATTATGGTTCCATACTTTGGAGGAAGGTTAACATTTCAGGTTGTAGGTCTCACGCCCAGTGCTGAAGCTGCTATAATAAGCCAGAGGACTGTGTTCCAGCTCTCAGAAAAGGGTGAACTTCTAAGAGGAGTTCCGCAGGTCACTTATGAGGATATAGGAGGCCTGAAAGATGAGATTCAAAAGATAAGGGAGATGGTTGAGCTTCCTCTGAGGCACCCCGAACTGTTTGAAAGGCTTGGAATTGAAGCTCCTAAAGGCGTATTGCTTTATGGTCCTCCTGGAACTGGCAAGACTCTGCTTGCAAAGGCTGTTGCAAACGAGACAAATGCTCACTTCATTAGCATAAGCGGGCCAGAGATAATGAGCAAGTTTTACGGAGAATCTGAAGCTAGGCTGAGGGAGATATTCAAAGAGGCGAAGGAGAAATCTCCAACAATAATCTTCATAGATGAAATAGACTCCATAGCTCCAAAGAGGGAAGAAGTGACTGGAGAAGTGGAGAGAAGGGTTGTCTCACAGCTATTATCGCTTATGGATGGGCTTGAAGGAAGAGGCAAAGTTGTTGTCATTGCTGCTACCAACAGGCCAAATGCAATAGACCCTGCATTAAGGAGACCGGGAAGGTTTGACAGAGAGATTGAGATAAAGGTTCCTGACAAGAAAGGGAGGCTTGAGATACTTCAGATACATACAAGGCATATGCCCCTAACAAGCGATGTTGACCTTAACAGACTGAGTTCTGTTACTCATGGTTATGTGGGGGCTGACTTGGAATACCTCTGCAAGGAAGCAGCTATGAAGACTCTGAGAAGGAACCTCCCTGAAATAAAGCTTGACGAAGAAAAGATACCTCCTGAGACTCTTAACAAGCTTCAGGTATCTATGGCAGACTTTGAAGAAGCACTGAGAGAAATAACACCGTCTGCAATGAGAGAAGTGTATCTTGAGACACCTGACGTGCACTGGAATGAAATAGGAGGGCTGGAACAGGTGAAGAAAGAATTGCAGGAAGCGGTTGAATGGCCTATGAAGTATCCTGACGCATACAAGAGACTTGGCTATAATATTCCAAAAGGTATACTTCTGTACGGTCCTTCAGGAACTGGCAAGACTATGCTTGCAAAGGCTGTAGCTACAGAAAGCTCTGCCAACTTCATATCAGTCAGAGGTCCGGAGCTGCTGAGCAAATGGGTTGGAGAATCTGAAAAGGCAGTCAGAGAAGTATTCAGAAAAGCCAGACAGGCAAGCCCCTGCATAATATTCTTCGATGAAGTAGATGCTCTTGCGCCTATCAGAGGTGTAAGCTCAGACAGCATGGTAACAGAGAGAGTAGTCAGTCAGCTTCTGACAGAGCTTGATGGAATTCAGCCCCTTACAGGAGTGGTTGTGCTTGCAGCAACGAACAGAATAGATATGGTTGACCCTGCATTGCTGAGAGCAGGAAGGTATGACAAGCTGATATATGTTCCCTTGCCAGACAGAGCAGCAAGGCTTGAGATATTGAAGATACACTCAGCCGGAAAGCCTTTGGCAGCAGATGTTAACTTCGAGAAGATAGCGGACTCCACAGATGGATTCAGCGGGGCAGACCTTGCCTCAGTGATAAACACTGCGGTATCTCTTGTTCTTCAAGATTTTCTTAGCAAATACCCTGACCCTGAAGATGCAAAGAAGCATGTAAACGAAGCTGCAATATCCATGCAGTACCTTGAAGATGCTGTGAAGAAAGTAAGGGCTTCAAGAGAAGGAAAGCTGATAGAGAAGGCGCCTGTACCATATTACAGGTAATTTGCAAGGAGAGAAATATTTTACAACCCGGTTCATAAGGTAGTGGAGACTGTTGAGCAAAGAGTCTGGAGAAGAATTCAGACATGTAGAATTCAAGTTTCCTTTATTGCTAGTCAAGACGAGAAAGGGTAGAGGGCTTATGGATAAGCTTTCAAGAAGCAAAATAACTCCAGCAATAAGCAGCTTTTACCTGTACATCATGCCTGTAATAGCTGCAGCAATGATTTATCTTGCATTATTCGCAATATACAGATATATTACTTCGCCTGGCCTGAGCCAGTTTGTGAGGGGACTAGGTCCTCAAGCAAACATATTGCTTCCAGGAATTAACCCTTACTTACCAATAGTTTATGGTTGGATAGCGCTATGGATAGGTTTGATAGTTCATGAAGGCTCACATGGGGTTATAGCAAGGCATCAGGGATTTACTGTGAAGGATTCTGGGCTCATATTTTTCCTGTTTATACCCATAGGAGCCTTTGTCGAGCTTGATGAAGAAGAACTGAAGAAAGCATCGCCATCATCTGCAGGAAGAATTTTGGCTGCAGGAGCCGGGAGCAATTTTGCCGTTGCAGTATTAGCTCTGATTTTAATGCTTCTGATAGTCAGCAGCTATACGCCCATAGCAACATCCCAGGGTCTAGGGGTGTTGAGCGTTGAAGCAAATTCTCCATCTTATAATGCAGGGCTTTCGGCAGGAGATATACTGATATCTTTGAATTCGACAAATTTCAATACAATTTCCCAACTTTCAGAATTCATGGCAAAGACTCACCCGGGAGAGATATTGATTATGCAGTATGAGCATTTAAACCATATATACACTAGCCAGGTTAATCTTGTCGCAAATCCCAACAATAAGACGATAGGTTACCTAGGTATAACACCAAGTGATAACCCATCGCTTGTTCTCAAGAATTTCCTCAGCTTTTCGCCTCTTTCAATATCAAGATACTTTGTCTTTCCAAGCCTTGCAGCAGCTCAAATACCTTTCAGCAACGCTATGCAGATGTTTTACACAAGCCCATTAGGAATTCTGACCTTTCCTCTGACAAACCTGCTATTCTGGATATGGTTTGTTAACTTAAACTTGGCTCTTTTTAATGCATTACCTCTAGGCCCTTTTGACGGAGGAGTTGCCTTCAGGCATTTGGTAAGAGCGATAACTCATGCAGACTGGGATAGCAAGATAGTTAGAAACACAAGCAATATAGTGACACTGCTCATGGTTTTTATAGTCATAGCCTTGTTAGCAATTCCCTACATTATATGAATTACAAATCTAACCTTTTCATATTCTTTGAATTCACGTGATGAAAAGTCCATCTTCCTCTTACCTTGCTTGCGAAAATAGGCATGGCATCGAATGAAGCAGCCCATGCAAGAAGCATGTCCTTTTCTTCTTTAGAAATGTATTTTCTCCTTTTTACCTGAATCGCAAGTTTTTTCTTTCCATCTGCTGCTAAAAGGTCTATAGGGGTGTGCGAGCCAGCACTTCTGAGTATGTATTTGTACCCTTTTGAGATGAGAAGATTCTTTATTGTATACTCTGCATTCCTACCTGATATATAGTTGTTCAGATGCAAACACCCCTATTCATAAGATTCCTCTCCCCCGCGGAAGAGCATTGAAAGGTTGCCGCTTATATCCTCAATCCCTTCTGTCGTTGCTGCAGATACGGGTATCAGTTTCTCTATGAATTCGCCTTTTATCAGTGCATCTGCTAAATAGGTATACAGCAAATGGTCTTCCCCCTTCAGAGACAAGTCGTCAATCAGCTTCTCCGGTTCAGACGACCAGCTGATTACTCTTCCTGCCTCCTCTCTTGCCAGGTCAATTTTGTTCAGAACAGATATGAAGGGAATTGAAAACCTTAATCTAACTGAAGAAGCAAGAAGCGAAAGGGCAAGGAAGTTTTCAGGAGAGTTACACAGCCAGGCATCATAAACGAACAACAATGCCCTTTCTTCTGAAGAAAGGCCTTTAGCTATAACCTGTCCGCTGGGTCTAAAAGCAAAGAGCTCAACCTGCCCAGGAGAGTCAAAAAGTGCATAATCTGCCCTGTATGAATCTATATCCTCCTGGAGTTCGTTTAGCTTAGTAGCAACCATGTCAGTTGCCAATACCAGAGCACCGTTAGGGCCCAGCTGGTACCTCTGCATGAGTTCATGTATATCAACGTAAAGCCTTACATCTACATCAGGCTGATAGGGAAGAGATTCTGCACCAGGGTCAAGGTTTACTGTTATGACGTTAGCTCCCTTCATCACCATCCAGTCTTTGAGAGATTTGGTAAGAAGGCTCTTGCCGCAGCCAGCTGTACCTACCACAAAAACGCTGTACATCGCCAGCTCAATTATGGCTAAAGTTAATATCCTTTTGATTTTCCTTGCAGTAAGCCATGAATGACATGGTTGCAGAGATAATTTGTGTCGGAGATGAGATTCTCATGGGAAGGACTCTTGATACAAATTCAAACTGGCTTAGCAAGAGGCTCTACCAGATGGGAGCCAGGATAAGGAGGATAACTGTTGTTGGTGATGATTTGCAAGAGATATCTTCAGCCATAAAAGAGGCATGCGGCAGAAAGGCTGACTGGGTGATTATAACTGGAGGACTTGGTCCGACATACGATGATAAAACGTTGCAAGGTCTTGCTATAGCAGCAGGGAAGCAGTTAAGGTTTGATGAAGATGCTATGAATATGGTAAATGAGTCAGTTAAGAGAAGAGGCTTAGTCTACAGGGGTGATGAGCGGTCAATCTCTGAAGGAAGAAGGAAGATGGCAACCATCCCCGAAGGCTCAAGACCTTTACCAAATCCTGTAGGCACTGCACCTGGTGTTTTTATGAAGATTCAGGAGACAAATGTAGTATGCCTTCCAGGTGTGCCTGAGGAGATGAAGGGTATATTTGATACTGCTGTAGCTGAACTTATATCCACTTCTGAAGTAAAAGTAAAGAGCATAGATGTGGTTGTTTATGGTATACCTGAAGCAGCTATGGCAGGTATTATATCAGAGCTGGTAGCAAAATATCCTGACCTGTACATTAAGTCTCATCCCTCTGGCTATGAAAAGGTCAGCAAAGTTGTCGTTCAGTTTACAGGTAGAGAGAGAAATGCTCAAAATGTTGAATATGCTGTTGGCTTATTCAAGGAATGGCTGGATAAAAGAAAAGCAAGCTACGAGCTAGCCCCTTGAAAGCTATAGGCGCTCAATGCTTTGACGAAAGCCACCACTCCAGGTAATCGTCCTGCATCTGCCTTCTCTTTCTCTTATCATCCTCAGCTCTTTCCCTGATTTTTACCCTCAGGTCGTAGAGCTGCTCTCTAGTCACATAAAGCCCACACTTTTTGCAGGTGAAGTGTTTAGTGGCAAGGTCATAAGCCATGGCGCCGCCGCACTCTGGACAGGTTTGCGTCGACATAATCGAGGCTTGACATTATGTATTTTTAAACTATATGGCATTTGCCAGCTTATAGATTCGGAAAGATGAAGATAGATTTGCAATCAGTTAAAATATGCAAGAAATTGCCAGTCTGCTGTTTAAGATTTGGACGATTTCTGTGTTGTATCAGGACCCTCGTCAAAGGGAATTGCGAAGAAGATGGCTGAAGAGCTGAGAGCCAGGCTGATAGATGTAGAGTACAAAACTTTTCCTGATGGGGAGAATTATGTAAGGATAGACGAGCAATGGATTGCTAAATACTCTGTTTTGGTTCAGAGCACTTCTCCACCTCAGGATAAGAATCTCATGCAGCTGTTTCTGATTTCAGATTTGTTAAGAGACCTTGGAAGCAAAGTAGTGGCTGTAGTGCCGTACCTTGCATACGCGAGGCAGCACAGGATGTATCTGAACGGTGAAGCTATCAGCATAAAGACAGTTGCAAGATTGCTGGAAGCATCAGGGGTTGTAAGATTCCTCACTGTAGATATTCATAATGTTGAAGGGCTAGGCTATTTCACAATACCTGCGAACAGCATCTCAGCAGTTCCTATTCTTGCTGAATACTTTAAAAATAACTTTGATGTTTCTAACATGATAGCTGTTGCTCCCGACGAAGGTGCAAAGGTCAGGGTTGAGACATTTTCAATGAGAGTAGGCTGTGAATACCTAGTTATGGAGAAGACTAGAGATAGAATTTCTGGTGTGATAAGAAGCCAGCTGAAGAGCCAAGCAGACTTAAAGGGGAAGGATATAGTTATTGTGGATGATTTGATATCAACTGGTGGCTCTATAGCTGAAGCGTCAAAGATATTGACATCCTTAGGTGCAGCGAGTATCAGCGTTGCATGCACTCATGCCATCCTTGCTAACAATGCAGTGGCAAAGATGAAGGAGTCTGGTGTGAAGGATATTGTTGCAACTGATACTATACAAACAGAATACAGCAAGGTAAGCGTTGGGCATTTGCTGAGTGATTTCATAAGGAGGCTTTGAAAGAGCTGCTGAATGCAGGTTGAAATACTATACAGTATTCAGCGGTCCTGACTATTCTCTAGCATTAGTTGAATTACAGAGCCTTCTTGAAGCTTACAATATCCCTTCAAATTTGGAATTAGTTCTAAATGGAAGGATAGGTTTGTTTGAAGCACCAGGTCTGCCTAAATCATTCTTTGAAAGGCATGCATTGGTAAAAGAGGCTGGAGAGGTCTACGGACTCTTTAAAAGTAAAGAAGAAATGTTCAAGTTTGCACATCGTTTAAGCATTGATGATACTAGTAAATTCAAAGTTGACAGTGTTGGCTTTGAAGCTCATGAGAAATCTGAGATTGATGTTATGATTGGTAAGGCTTTGGAAGCCAGGGGTTTTGTGGTTGATTTAAAGAAGCCTGAGAACATCATAAGAGTAATCAATGCTGGTGAATCATACATTCTGGGCAAAGTAATAGCTATGGCAAAGGCTAGATGGGTAGCAAGAAGACCTAGAATCAGGCCATTCTTCCACCCCTCTGTCCTTCATCCTAAACTTGCAAGGCTTATGGTGAATTTAAGCATGATAAAAGAAGGTAAGGTATTGCTGGATACCTGTGCCGGGACTGGGAGTATCCTGATTGAGGGTGAGCAGGTAAATGCTATTAGCATAGGTCTTGACCTCTCCAAGAAGATGGTTTATGGATGCTCAAGGAATATTCATATGTTTGCCCCTGAGAATGCTGAGATAATATTGGCTGATGCAAGAAAGATACCTTTGAGAAAGGTTGACGCTGTAGCCACAGACCCTCCATATGGAAGAAGCAGCTCCAACATGGGAATAGATACCATGAAGCTGAGGGAAGATATACTGAAAGAAGTTAAGAGTATTATGGCAAAAGGAGGACTATGCGTAATGATGAGCCCATCCAATCAGCTGCCTCAGGGGAATGATGGGCTAGAATTAAAGCAAAGACATAATTTATATGTGCACAGTCAGCTGACGAGAACAATTTCCATCTTCAGGAGGGTATAGGCTATGTTCAGGGTCACTGTGCTTGGTTCATCTGCAGCAATGCCAAGCAAAGAAAGAGCATTACCAAGCGTAGCTGTTGAAAGAGAAGGGGAGCTTTTCATCTTTGATTGCGGTGAAGGAACACAAAGACAGCTGGTAAATGCAAAACTTGCCAAATATCAGCCGGATGTGATTCTGATAAGCCATATTCACGGAGACCATGTTCTTGGCATTTTTGGATTGTTGCTCAGCATGTCGCTTCATGATAGAAGGGAGCCAGTGACAATAATAGGGCCAAAGGAAGTTAAGGAGCTGGTAGAATATGTGCTTTCAAAGCTGAACTCAAAGGTAGTATATGATATAGAGTTCAGAGAGGTCAAGCAGGGGATAGTTATGAAGAAAGATGAATACGTTATAAGAGCTGTTAAAGCATCACACCAGGGAGACTCATACAGCTACAGGCTGGATGAAAAAGATAGGCCGGGTAAATTCTATCCAGAGAAGGCGAAGGCTCTTGGCATACCTATGGGGCCGTTATGGCAGAAGCTGCAGCATGGCAAGAGCATAGTGATAAATGGCAGAAGGGTATTGCCTGAAGAAGTTGTGGGCCCTAAGAGAAGGGGGAGAAGCTTCGGCTATTCTGGAGATACAAGAGCGACAAAAAGATTGCGCAGATTTTTTGAACGTGTTGATATTCTTTTGTTCGACAGCACATACAGCGATGAATACTCCCAAGAAGCCAGAAGGTTCGGTCATTCAACAGCATCAGAAGCTGCAAAACTTGCATCTGAAGCAAAAGCTGGATTGCTAGTGCTAACTCATATAAGCCAGAGGGTGAGTGATATGAAAAAGCTGTTAAAAGAAGCCAAAAAGTATCATGCCAATTGCGTGGTAGCAAACGATTTTGACCAGTTTGATATTCCCCTTCATCGCTGAAAAGACTTTTCGCTAGTCAGGTATGATGCTAAAGCTTGTACATCACTTGTATATATCTCAAGATATACAGGGCCCAAAGGGGATTCTGATTCTGATTCTACGAAAGAAATTATACCTCTCGTTAAAGCCTGCTTGTTAAGCATGATTGTAATCTTCCCTTCAGAATAATTTGATAATAGCAATCGTCTGAGCACAGCCCTGACTCTTCTGGCAGCTGCCTGGTCCCTCATCTTCTTCAGGGCTGAAGAGCCTGTGAAGATGATGTGTATTTCATTATTCATGAATTTTGTCTCTGATTCTACCTCTGGGTAGGCTAGTAGACGAAGAGCTGTCTCGACAGCTTTAGGGTCTTCTGATGGGTTAATCTTTGCATAAGCTTCGCATCTATAATTTAGCTTGCTCATATTTGCTCAAGCCAGGAGTTAACAATCTTTTCAACGCTTCTCTGCAGTTCCTCCACGGATATCAGTTCGTTTTCAACAACTCTATCTGCAAGGGCTATTACATTACCTACTCCTAGCAAAAGTTCAGTGCTGTCTCTTTTATCAAATTCGCTTTTATCCTTCGGGTCATCCTTTCTCCCTCTTCTGCTCAGGTACTGAAACCTCTTGGAAGGAGAGGCATGTATGCAGAGGACTTTGACTATGCCAACCTTGCCAAAAGTTTTCACTTCGTCGATAGACCTTACACCATCAACCACAACCCTCTTCATATCTTTCTCGACTATTTTTCTTGAGCATAGCTCTGCTATCGCTGAAGGACCACTTTCCTCTCTGAGTAATTTTTGGGTCATTCTCTGACCTTCTGCGTCAAGCCCAAAACCTCTTTTCTTTGCTTCTTCTCTTACCACATCACCCATGCTGATGCTTTGAAACTCTAATGAGTTTAATCGTGATATGGCTGTTGTTTTGCCAGCTCCTGGCATACCTGTTATGCATATGATAAACTTGGAAGAAGACAATCCTTTATCAGCTCGGCAAGACATTCAGATAAGCATTTTTAAGCATAAGGAAATGTTTTAGACACTACCGTTAGCTATATCTAATCCCTTTTGCTGCTTCAGGTGTCAGATAATGAGATTATTCGTTGCTCTTCAGCTGAAGGATGAAGCGGTGAGAAGCAGGCTTGCTGAATACGAAGAGGAGCTGGAGAAGACGGGGGCAGATATTAGGCTTGTAGCGCCACAGCTGTTGCATATAACACTGAAATTTATAGGTGAAGTGCCCGATAATCAGGTTGAGAAGATTGCAGAATCGCTCGAGCAGGTAAAAGGAAAAGCCTTCACTGTTAACTTTGATACGGTTGGCGCATTCCCTTCGTTGAGGAGGATAAACGTTGTCTGGGCCGGGTCATCAAGAGATAGCGCCGAACTTGAAAAGCTGGGGGAAGAAGTGAACAAAATAACGCATGGGATTGGGGAGGAGCAAAGAGGGTTTAAACCCCATATCACACTTGCAAGGGTAAAGAGCGGTAGAAACATCGAATCTCTAAGACAGTTTCTTCTTTCCTCTGCGGTACAGTTCGGTCAGGTGGAATTCTCTGAATTCCAGCTTAAAAAAAGTGTTTTGACCCCTTCTGGTCCAATATACTCTGATGTCAGAGTTTACAGATTGGTGAGCTGATTGAAGTTTCATCTGAAGCATTGGATGTCGATTCATGAGAAAGAGGTTACGCCAAGCAAGGATGAAAAGAGAAAGAATGAAAAGGTTGCTAAAATGATGGTAGAAAGATGCAGAGAAGCAGCGAAGATGTATGGAAAGAAGGTCGATGTGATTCTTGGAGGTTCTTATGCTCATGATACTTGGCTACCTGGCAAGGGGGATATAGACCTCTTTCTTGCGTTTGACAAGGAGCTTGGAAAATCCATACTTGCAACAGAAGGGCTTAAGATAGCATACCAGGCTCTTTCTGGTTATGAAGTTGTAAAGAGATTTGCTGAGCATCCTTACCTTGAGGGATTTGTTGATGGTATCAGAGTAAATGTAGTGCCATGCCTAAAGGTCAAGCAGGGAGAATGGATAAGTGCAGCAGACAGGTCACCATTTCATACTGAATTGATGACGAAAAGGCTGGATGAAAAAATGAGGCTTCATGTAAGGCTGCTCAAGAAGCTGTTGCAGACACAAAGGCTGTACGGAGCGGAAATCAAAATCAGAGGGTTCAGTGGCTATGTGTGTGAAGTGCTAATAGCGAAATGGGGTGGGCTTGAAGAAGTTATAAACGCAGCATCAGAATGGAAGAATGACACTGTTGTTTCTTTGGATGATGTAAAAGCAGAGACAAAGATAGAAGGATTTGCTATTCTTGACCCGGTAGACCAGAGGAGAAACCTTGCCAAAGCTATTGCGCCATGGAAGATCTCAGAATTTATTTTCCTCAGCAGAATCATGATGAGAGGAACCAGCTGCGACCCCTTCGAAAAGCCTTTGCTGAATTATCTGGATGAAAATAAGATATCAAGCATGATAGACAATGTTCTTGTTGTAACTTTCAGACACAAAAAAGAGCTTGAGGATACGATATGGGGGGAGCTGGGAAGGAGCTCTCTGGCATTGGTGAAACATCTAAAAGAAGAGGGTTTTGAGATTATAAATTACGCATTTAGCTCAGACCTGGATAATTCAGCCATAGCCATGCTTATGCCTGGAGACATGCATATGGATTTGACCCAAAAGACAGGGCCAGAGGTCTTTAGAGCATCAGAGACAGACAGGTTCCTTTTTAACGATAGGAACATATCATGGTTCTTTCTGGACAATTTCAGAAGCCTCAGAATTGAGCAGAGAAGGCTAAAAAATATCAACGATGCTATAGCATACTTTATGGAGAAGCCTGTAGAAAGAGTGGGTTTTTCGAGGGGTATAGCTAGCGATGCCAGCAAGAGCTGGAAGATAATGCATGGAAGGACTATTGCAGAATGTAAAGATATGGTGGTGAAAGATGCTGTCAGAAGAGTCTTCGGATATTCCCCTAAGATGGATACCTGTTGAAGAACTAGGGGAGAATGAATGGATATTCTGCTATCCTTCTATGGATAGGAATTGCATAGAAAAAACAAAGAGGGAGCTAGTTGATTTAGCAGTAAAGAAGGTAAGGTTTACTGGCAATACAATAGTTAAGGGTTGCTCAGTTCTTGGTAAAGGCAAGAACAGCATTGTGATTGAAGGTTTGATGAATGAAAGAACTGTAGCATGTAAAATACTGCGTTCGGATGCAAGCAGGAAGGACATGAAGTGGGAAGAAGAAATGCTGAGGAGAGCAAATTCAATCTCGGTCGGTCCGAAGTTGGTGGGAGCTGGAAACAGAGTGCTTGTTATGGAAAGAGTTTATGGCTGCACTCTGGATGAATTTTTGAAAAAAGCTGGTAAGGAAGAAATGATTATAATGATATCAGGACTGCTTGACCAGGCAAGGGCTCTTGATAAGGCTAAAATAAGGCATAAAGAGCTGGCAAACGCAAGCAGGCATGTTATTGTTGATAGAGTTAATCCGACGATAATAGATTTTGAGAGTGTTTCGTTAAATTGCAAAGGCCATAACGTTGCAGCAATATGTCAGTACATCTTTATCAGGAGAATGGGAAACTTGATAAGATTATCGAAAAAAGCACTAATAGAGCTTATAAGAAATTATAGAAGGAATCCTGCTGAAAAGAATTTCTTACACTTGAAAGAGACAATAATTCAGAATATCAGCAGATGAAACTTCTAAATTTTGAATATTGCTATCA
>Ga0209012_1001807_pt1 | contig 20597 bp, 20 predicted proteins | sample RS3BMetagenome_FD_184735 | JGI IMG/M metagenome (GOLD analysis project Ga0209012, IMG submission 184735) | Ferric oxide microbial mat and aquatic microbial communities from Rainbow Spring, Yellowstone National Park, USA - RS3B (SPAdes) (version 3) ...
TACGACGTCTTTAAACGGATGGAACCGGCGAGCGTGTGCTAGCACGAAGAGCAGCTACAAACCGCGCCCCCGCCCCCCGACCGGCATCAGTGATGGACTGAGAGATATTGCCCAGGAGAAGGACACGAAAAGATGGAACTCGAGGCGTGTTTCAACGGAGGATCAGGTGCTGAGCGCTGCTCTCTGTGTTGCGATTCATGGGCGACCACAGTATTGAATCGTCGCGAGAACTGACGTTGTCGGAATGCTCGCTTGACTCTTCTTCACAAACAGCGGCTTGCCCCTCTATGGCAACGTCTATACAAGTCTCGCATTGGTCATCGATGAATTTGTCATCATGCGAGATGAACGCCCGTCGCTTCCACGAAAAGTATTCGCATTTCTATACAGAATCTGTTGTGTATTGTTCGAAATGGTGCGGTCTCCTGTTGAGGCGTGCCTGTTTCTTGATCCATCCGCGTCTCTTCATCTCCGCTCGGGTAAACGTTACCGAAAGTTTACATGGAATTGCATCTTTGGTGGCATTACGGTGCGAGCATTTGGACTGGAATAGATTGTCGAGGGAAGAGTCGTTGGCCTAGAGTTTGGCAAGTTCAGTATTTGGTGCACTGCATTCGGGATATGAACGAGCAGAGGGATGGATCACTCACTAGCTGACCGACGAATAGCTGGTTTGCACAAGTGAGGCCATTTCTCCAAAGCTAGCAGTGCGCACACAAAGTCTTTCCGCGACCTTTCTCCAACCTTCATAGAGACTCTCTTTGTTAGACAAAAAACCGCCTGCTGGTACAGATGTTCCAGGATTCACTGCTCTGAGTGGAACGAGCGGCGCTAGCCTATTCTTGGCGATTGTTGCGACCATGTAGATAGGCAGAGTGCGGGTCTCTCAGGGCTCGAGTTCGCACAGACCAGTATGGGTGAAGTGTCCATAGGCAGACGTATTGGGAATCGCACCTTCGACATGCGGATACTTGGCCACATGGTGCAGCTGTCGATTGTGCCACTGTCCGGAGCGCAATCGTCCGCTGATCATTGGCAACTGCACCTTCTGGTTGATAAGGCTGAAACGTTTCGATTTTTTTCGAAATTTTTCACATGTCCATCCTCGACGCTCGAGGTGCTGGAACAAGTGCTTGCGGATTCGTGTGTAATTTTAGTATTCTCGGTTATGTTTTTGGAGTGGATCCGTCGACTCTCCACGCTGAAATTCGTTTCGCCATCGTCACCAAGATGGTTCGCGACACCCTCCAACAAGGGTTCGTAAAATAACCGATATCATTATCCATCGCCTTCGCAGAAGCCTCCATTCGTTTCCCGTCCTTACTCGTAGCATGCTCAAATCACCCGTGCTTGAAGTTTTAGAACATTGTGTTTCAAGTCATCTCGTTGGCGCAGCAACGCATCCAACTGGATTGAAATGGAACAAAAAATCGACCTCGTCTCTTGTCGGCTTGTTCACAAGTACCTGCCAAAATTTTACCGGGCTTTTCATGTCAAATAATGGAGTCCATTCGAAAGAGAGAATCTAACCGCTTCGCGGACATCGATGAAACTGCATTCAACAGCAGCAGCATGATATCTCGTACGGGCTGTTCACCAAGAGGCTTCCTTTTGTTCCACTTGCATGGAAAAGGATCTTGAAATCAGACCTCAGGCAACGCTGCGATCGCTTACAGTGGACAGCGCGTCACCGCTTGGCACGAAGGCTGCCAACCCGGGTTGAGGCCTTATGGCGTCTTCTCGAGTCCGGAACTTGCTCCCGGTGCGTGCTCTATCATGGACAATATTGCGTTTCAGAACTCCTCGATCGAATAGACGAGCGTGCGCTTGCAGCGGACGCCGTACTCGCCGAGGGCATCGCCCACATCAAGCCCGTGTGCGTGTAGGGTACACCACCAGTTACGGAAACGGAAGTGCGTATCGTAGAGCGCCTTCAGCAATCTTCACCAGCATGTACCGAACGATGAAGCAAGCGTTCAGGCGCCACGGGACGGCCATTCGTTGAAGCGGTATGCACGATATGCTACAGCATCTGAACACACCGCCATGTGTCGCGGCAGTGAAGAGCGCACCAACGCTGGGCACGAACAAGACAATGGAAATGGCAAGCGAGGCGTTGATCGCGACTTTTCGTCTGTGCATGAGATGCTTTGACCACAGCGATGAGCGGCGTAATCAGCACTTGTACGTTGCCGTCAATAACCCTCGACCGCCGACATCGCATCTTGACGGAAGGAGAGACCGGCGAATGTAAATCCAGCAAGAAGAGAAAGCGAACGGATGCAGTTGCAGAATAAGCTCGTAATAGCCTGCGTTTGCGACAATTGGAAGAAACCCAAACTTTAGCTTGTGTACCCGATGAAGAGCACCTGTCGAACTGTGTGCCAGTATGGATAGATACCAGTCTGGCGACACCAAACATCCATACGCGCAACGCTCCTCCAGCTTCAACGTAGGCGGTAGCGCGCAGGACTGCGCCTTCAAAAACTCGTGGTTTCCGAGTGAACCCAGGCCGTAAGTGCCAGGGACCCGGAGCCTCAAGCGATGCCAACACGGCACAAGGTCCGTCGAAAAGACCAGGGTCACAAACCGTCTGCGTTAACGCGGTTGCAAAGCCAACTAGAGGCTCGTCTACGTGCAGCGCACTTTCGGTACTTGAACGAGCAACTTTACTCGCTAGACTCGCACGAGGTATTTCAGCTGTTTCTGAAACAGCCTGAACTCTTTGCCCTCTATCATAAGGGTTATCAGGAACAGGTCGCAAAGTGGCCCCTGAACCCAACGCAAGTGTGCCTGGAGCTGCTGAAGCGGCGGATACACCAGTTTCATCGCATGCGGGGCACCAAAGCGCATCCGCAGAACACCACTTTCAATGCTCAAGCCTTTTCGATCGTCGACATGGGTTGTGGTGAGGCAACCATCGCTGCCTCGCTGGATAGCAGACTCGCCAACTCTTGGTCGGCCCGAAACGGTTTCACTGTCGAGGTGCATTCATACGACTTGGTTGCGGCAAACGAACTCGTGACGGCCTGTGATCTGGCACGGGGCACTGGTCTACCCAGCGACTGCGCAGATGCAGTCGTTTTCTGTCTTTCACTCATGGGTCCCAATTACGGCGCGATGGTCAAGGAAGGCCTCCGCCTTTTGCGTTGCGACCCGACTCGATCCGGTTTGCTGCTCATTATCGAAATAACAAGCCGTTTTCAGAGCCGAGCGGAAACCCGGGACACGCCCGGCGCTCGGGTCCAGCTGCAACGGGGTGCATCGACGACGGCATCCACGATGTCGAGCTCGGTCGAGGCAGACTTTGTCGTCGCACTCGAATCGCTCGGACTGCGGCTACAAGAACATCGCCAGCTTCATGATTACTTTACGCTTTTCGTATTCGAGGCGACCGAATCAGCAGCGCGCAGGATTCACATCATCGAGATGCCTTCCCTGAAACCTTGTCTCTACAAGAAGCGCTGAATTTTCAGCCAAAGACTCCATAGTCTCTCTGCGTCGAGCGACCCCCTCGAGTAGCGATGCGAAGCGATGTCGAGCGCTGCCCCGTGGTATACACGCTAAAACGGAGGCTGTGCGCCTTGGATCCGCAGCAGACCTGCATTGAAGCAGGGAAGCACTGGTTCGCTATCTGCTGCGTCTTTCTCATGGGTCAGGCATACATTTCGACACAGCGTCTGGCGCTCAGCGCCCCTGTGAGACGACCAGCACCTGCTTTCGTCTAAGCGAATGGAGCGCTCGAACCCGGGCAAGGCGCCCTGCACAGCGCCTCTGGCAACGCCACTGCTTTCGACATGCTCTGGAAAACATCGCCATCACAGACATGAACAAGACGGAGACAGGGGCGTCCGAGTGCTTCATGTCAAGCGGTCCCATGTGTTTATGGTTTCAACCTCCTGAAACGTGGATCTGTGTGGAGCACGGCGCCAGCGTCGCCACAGCAGCCACTGCGGCGCCTGTGCGCGTGTCGTTATTCAGCGATAAAATGCGAACTCGGTTTCGTCCTTACCGACATTCTCCTTGTAGGCGATATCGAAATCCTTGTGGAGCACCACATATCGATTGTTGCGCACAGCCAACATGCCCGCCTGTTGACAGATCGCAGCAATAGCAGCACCGGATAGATGATCTGGTCGCGACACGAACTCCTCAAGGTCGACGTCTTCGGCGAGGTTCATTTTCCCCGTGATGACCTGAAATATTTGGCGCTTCTGGCGGCGGTCTGGCACCGGAAATTCAATCTTGCGATCCAAGCGCCCTGGGCGCAACAACGCTGGATCTAGCGTATCGGCCCGATTCGTAGCCATGATCACTTTCACATTATCTTGTTGATCGAATCCGTCCATGCACTGAAGAAGCTCCATGAGAATGCGCTGCACTTCACGATCGGCCCCGGTTTGCGCATCAAAGCGCTTGGTTGCTACCGCGTCGATCTCATCGATAAACACAATAGCCGGCTGGTTTTCGCGGGCAAGACGAAATATGTCACGAACCATGCGTGGGCCCTCGCCGAGGTATTTCTGCACAAGTTGCGAGGCTTGCACACGAATGAAGGCGGCGGTTGTATGATGTGCAACTGCTTTCGCCAGGAGCGTCTTGCCGGTACCCGGTGGTCCGTAGAGCAAGACACCGCGCGGCGGATCAATGCCGATGGATAGAAAGAGCTCCGGGTTTGTTAGAGGGAGCTCAACTGCCTCACGAATCTCTTGTTTCTGGGTATCGAGGCCGCCAATATCAGCATAGGTGACATCGGGCTTTTCGCTCTGCTCTAGTATTGCAATGCTCGAGTCCGACTCGGGCGGCAGTGTATCTACCAGTGCATTAGAGTGGCGATGTAAAGCAACCGTAGCGTTCGGTTTGAGGAGTTCACGATTAACGGTGGACAGACACCGCACGTACGAGTTTGCTCCAGTTGTACTGCTCACTATGACGTAGTGCTCATCGATAGCTTCCAGAAAACTTCCCAGAACAAGTGGAACCGACTGAATTCGTCTAACCTCCTCCTGGGCGTGCACGAACTCTCGTTGAAGATGGCGAAGCTCGTCTTTCACGTACTCCTCTTGGATACAGAGCAGTTCGTAGTGACGTTGCAAGCGTTTCAGCCGCAGGAACGCGTCTTCCAGCGCCAGCGTCCGACTCTCTTTTTCAGTCGCTGTGTGCTTTGTCAGCGTTAGCGACCCATCGGCGTTGCCAACGGGCAGTACAGCAGTCGTAGAGCCCATTCGTTGTTCTTGATATGGCGCGCAGAACGGACTGCTGAACCGTATGGTTACGCTCTCGGGGCTGGCAGCGCCAACGGATGAGCAGCACGCCAGGATCGTCGCGATGGCGCGGGTGCCAATGCCTCCAGCGCATCGAGCGCTGGTATCTTCAGAAGGGCGCTGTGTGTGTTGAAAGAGGTCTTGTGGACTGCAGATGACTGCTGTTGGAAGTTCAAGTTCAAGCTGAGATTGGCTTGTTGATGACGTGAAAAGTGCGAGGTACGCAGTTTCTGTCCTTGAAAGTAAAGAAAGAGGTAAACTTGTCCGGCTGCGCGCTGAGTTGCATGAAGGCTACTGCGCTCTGAGCAAGTGAGGTACGAGCTGGTAAGCGTTCGCTGTTGAAGCCACTGCCGCGGAATCTATTTCACATAGCAGTCATTAATCTTTTCGAATCAAGAGCAAGATTATTGGTGGTCGCGTGGTGCTCTCTAACTAGAATATCGCGAGCGATGCAGGTGGAATTTCGCTGGGACGCGGCGGCGACGAGGTGAAGGAAAGCCTCTGTTTGCGACCTTTGATACGCGACCCGTAAGCAGTACCTCTGCTACAAGGATGCCGTACGTTGTTCGCGAGTGGCTATTAATTCGGGTTCTCGGAGTCTCGCCGGGCTCTCTGGCAGTACACTCATGTTTAAGACCAATGTGGAACACTGAAGTGGTTGCTCTGTTGCTGCGTGTCGATTGTTTTGCGAATTGTTTTTCACATTTGCAGTTTCAATATCCGAATTGCATCAAAGAGAAATTGCGGATCCATACGTAGTTTTTCCAAGTTGCTCGGGCGTGTTTTCGACGTCGCTTCTTCGACGCTTTTCCGCTGAAATCCATGACGCGACCAGAATGAAGACGATTCGCGACGCCCGCGAACAAAGGTTCTTAAAATAACCGATATCACTATCAAGTCCATGCGTATAAGCGTCCATTCTTGTTCTTTCGTAACGTGTGTAGCACGTTCCAATCGCACATTCATCAAGTTTTCGATCTCTCTGTCTCAAGGCAACTTGTGGGCGCAGGTATTCGCACCTCTGGATCGACGACGAAGAAAAAACTCGATGTCATTCCTTGAGTAGGCGTTCATACTTTCATGACGAAATTTTTCCGAACTTGGCACTTCAAATAATCGACTCCGTTCGAAAGACAAACTCTCTTCTCTACGTGGCCATGCTCGAAATGGAATTTCACAGCAGCATGATACCTCTCGCCGGGGTATGCCCGCGGGAGCTCCCGTCTCTCGCGTTTCTATGGAAGACGATCACGGACTCGGTTTTCAGTCACCTCAGCGATTTGCTGCTGTCGGAGCGTGCTTCATCACTTTGCATGAAAGGATCCTGGACCGATCGAAATTTCTCGACTTGTTCTCCAGCCAGGGTTCACCTTCTGGCACATGTCTCGTTATGGACGGCATCGCGTTCCACAAATACGCTGTAGACTGAAACAGTGTGCGCGTGCAACGGACAGCATACTCGTCATAGTGATCGCAAGGAACAAGCGTGTGATCCTGGGTTATGGCACTCAGGCGCGGAAATAGAGGAGTGAGTCAAGTGGAGTCTGCTGTATCCGATACGGACATGTGCCCAGCGATGAATGAAAAGCTCATACGTCAGAGCATGGTCCTCGGAGGAGAATGCGTCTAAGAAATCCGGGAGCGCCTGACCGTAGCCCAGTTTCACTACTGTGAATGGAGCACGGAGTCTATGTCCAGAGCGGATGAAAATGGCAAGCCGCAGTCTGGATCGCAACAACACCCGTCTGCGCGTGGAATGCGTCGACAGCAGCCGGACACAGCGAAATCGGACCATGAACGCTACCATCAATACCGTCCGACTAGTGACAACGGAGCTCGAGGTACAGGGGAGACGGTCTTATTTGAAGCCGCAGATACGAGAGAGCGGGAGGACGCAGTCGCGGAAAAAGCCTGCAACTCAGGTGTTGATACCAGTGGGAAGCGACCCAAACTACGGAGTGTACGTCCGAGCTAGGGAAACAATTGCGCTTTATTCTGACATCGATGTAAACGACTACTGCGACGATTACCTTTCCTGCAATGACTAATGATAACGGCCGAGTAAACACTTGCTCTAAGGATTGAAGCGCTCGGGCGGTACCATATGCTGGCCTCTTGCAATCAGCACGGCTTCCGGAAAGCGTCCGGCTCGATGGGCAGTGCGGGGTCGCGTCAACAAGAACGTGTCACAGAAGCGCTTACAAAGCCATGCAAGTACCATGGATCCTCCAAAGCTTGCTACAATGCGAACGAACGAGTAACTTGTATGCTCTTGCGCAGCGTCTCTGTACAGCGGCACGCCTAAATCGTGCTACAGGTGATTCGCGTCTGACAGCGCCCATTTGAGCATATTTTTGTCTCTTCACAACGCTGGTAACCACCAGGGCGGCGTCTCTGTTGGAAGGTGCGACGCTGGCGAGAACCGCCCGGGTTACTACCCATAAACTCGTTGAAGAGGTCCTCAAAAGGGAAACCTGTATCGAAGGCGCCTCCGGCCCTTCCCCCGTTATCTTGAAAGCTGAAGCGAAAGTTCGACCCATGTTGGTGTCCAAAAGGTCCGCCTCCAGGGAAAAAGAACTGCTGGAATTGACCAGACTGGCCCTGGTAGGGTCCGGTTTGGCTGCCACCCTGCTCCTGCTGACGCAGGCCCTCCTCGCCCAGCTGGTCGTATACTCTCCGTTTCTCTGTATCGCTCAAAACCTCGTAGGCTCGAGCAATGAGTCGGAACTTTCGCTCGGCTTTTTTGTCACCGCGATTCTTGTCCGGATGGTACCGTTTCGCGAGTTTGAGGTATGCCCGCTTGATTTCTCGCTCGGTAGCGTCTCGCGAAACCCCCAGCACTGTGTAGTACGACTGTGCGGCCTCAGCGAGCGCCACCCGTGGAAGCCAAGACGACACCCGTAACAACGCTGCCGTGCTCCGGAGGCCACTGGACCAGTCAGGCTCCCGTGACACCGGAAGCTGCTGCGTCTGCCGCCCAAGCCAGTCTGGCGGCTGCGACACTGCCAAAAAGAGCAGCGTCGTTATGAGCAGCACCCATCGTGAGACCCGTCTACCCGCTATCGCGCTATTTGATCGAACACACATCGAAACGTCGTACTGAACACTACAAATACATGGCGTAGGAGGCGACGCAGGTGCCAGCACCAGCATCCGTCGCTTTCCATTTCCATCTTTAATTAGACAATCATAGACACACAGGCTAGCATTCCTTGTCTATGCGCTTGATATCAGCGCGCGGTGAAGCACCGCTCGATTCACCGAGTCCCATAGCCCATACCTCTTCTCGGATATACGAGTCGCTTCATACATTCTATCGTGCATCGAGTGCCTGCCCTGATCGTCGGTGGTACCGCCTATAGCGCCGGTGCGGTCGTGGCTCGTCGACGCCTGTGAAGTCTGTCCAGGTGGGAAGCAAGCGCGCGTCCAGCGTTCACAGACGACCCCGCTGTAACGGGACATAGGTTGAACCCTCACTGGATCCCTGTCCTCGTGGATGCGTCCATACGCATGCTCGTCTGTTTGTGAACCATCGAAATCGAAACAAAGCGTCCCATGTTTATGGCATGCACTCAGGGGATCTGATGCACTGCCCATCGAACTGGGTACTCTGGTAGGCTCCAGACGACATAGAGGGCTTCCCCGTTTACGAAAGACATGCGGGACCTCTGCGTAAGCCGGCTCGCTGAAGCCGTGGATGCGTTTGGCCGCTGCCGTGGGTTACCTGCGCTCCCTGGCAGTAAACAGATATTGAGTTGCGGTCGGGGAACACAAGTGCTTCCATGAACCAGGCTTATAAACGTACTACAGCGTCCCGCAGGTGATTTCTTCGTCGAGTGCTCACATGACATACGGCCCAGGGGACGTACAGCCCGAATGAGAGACACTGCGGTGACCAGCATCTCCGCTATACACGACTGGTCGATGCAAATGACCGAAATTCTCCACCATGGTTCCGAGGCAAGCGTGCTGGCACAGCGCTGCCAGTCTCTTGATTTCCATTTTTGTTAAAAACGTAGCCCTTTCAAAGACGCATGCTGTGCGCTTGCGACACGGGTTAGAGCCCATTTCCTGCTCAAATCGCTGTCAAAACACTCGACACTCGGAGCCTGTAAAAGTAATTGCTGAGAGGTTTCTGGTGCGCGACCACGAAACTGAAAGGTCAGAGATCTTTGACTAGGCGATCGAAGGATGGTTGTGATGCGCCACGCTAGCACCGCTTCAAGTAGAAACACGCGAACACAAGCGTTCGAATAAAACCTGAACACAGCCTCACAGCGCAAGAGAATCCAAAACAAGGCCGTATCCGCAATGACCACAGGAAGGCGCCTTCTCCCTCTAGGCGAGGCGACTCCTTGCGATACGAGGGTCCACTTGCACAGTATGCGCGACTATGGACAAACACCTGCGGCATAAGCGTTGATGCCCGCCACTCCATCCGGAACGAGTCATACCAGATCGGTGTGAGCGTCGACAGCATCTTTGCTGAATGAACGAGCGGTTCAGAGGCAACCTGCCTATCCCAGGTACCGCTCGAACTAAAACAACGCCGTCGTCGCGTCAACATCGCATCTCGAAAGCACTCTACTCGACGTGGCGGTTACCATCGTGCTTCGAGTCGCCAGCGCCTGCATTCCACGCGAGAGCCACACGATGTGGGCGGTTTCCCGGAGCCGCAACCGATACACACAACGAGCATATCCCTGGTCAATAGGGCGACCTGGCGAAGCTGCCATCATCTTCGGTCGGTATACGCGCGAAATAACTTATTCGCCTTGTTGTTGAACGGCTGACGTCCGCGCAGAATTCGGTACCGGCAAGATCACTCGATCATACTTGTAACTCGCTGGTGCTCTTTGCAAATCCAGCGGATGATACCATGACAAATCGAGTTCCATATTCTGGGCAGCCGCTTCGAGATCTCTTGGATCAATGAGGATCATCTCAAGAAACTTCGGGTCAATATGGGCGTTCACCTTAACTTTGCTCGGGGGCTTCCTCGAACACAACACCTTGGCCAGATTTTTCAGACCTTTCGGCTGAAAAGGACTAGCATGGCCCCGAAACGTGTACTTAAAGGACTCAGCAGTGGTCTTGTTCGTGAATATAAGCACCGTATGGAAAACAGTAAGCGCGCCCGTAAACACCACACCAAATAAGGCAATGATTAAGGAGACCAGGCTCGCAGCGGTAGGGCCGTTCGAAAGCGAGCGGGCAAAGCCCGCAAACCCAGTCGACGATGCTCCGATGCTTACCTTCTGGTTCGACACGTCCACCAGGTAGAGAATGGTGTACGCCACTACGAGCCCCGACAGCACCAAACAAGATGATATGAAGATGAAGAACGTGCGGTAGTTACGCAAACCCACGCAGTTGCTCACCCACGGGCAGTGATGATCGAAGCGCTCGACGCAGTTATTGCACGAAGAGCAGTGAGAGCAGCGCGGTGGTCGGTATAGCTGACAGGTCTCGCAGTATTTCAAGACAAAGCGTTGACCGTCATAATACACCTCCTTCTTCCGAAGAAGCGGCGCGTTACGCCGAATTCTCCGTGCAAAGAGATCAACGCTCTGGCGAGGCAGGATACCAGGGTCGTCGAAAACCGTCAGGAAGAACGACGTTAGCGTCACCACAAGAAGCGGCAGCGTCGTCGCTAGCACAGCAACTCCCGTTCGAACATAGTTTTCCAGTAGAAACGGAACGGGTATCGCGAGGAAAAGCCCCGTGGCAACAGCGATCAGAGCAAACGTTAGCAGGGCACCCCAGGGGTCCGGTCCACTGATGCACCTGCCTCGACAGTAGATGCGGTTCCGCCCGGGCCACACGTCACTCGGAAAGCGACCGCGGAGGGTCATCAGGCCTTCACCACCCGCGAGCCCTGTTTCTGGTAACCGCTCACACACGCAGCGTGCTTCACGCAACCAGCTCCTGAACAAGGTACCGCCGCTTGACAAGTAAAACTGGACACTCACCTGCCATGAAGCGATGCCGCTTGACAAGCGATCCACAGACGCCTGCGCGCGATCATCGCATGGTGCACTGACGACTGGAAGCGGCGCTGATGCTATCCTCTGGGGCAGGGCTCGGCAGGGCAGGGTGCGCTCTGGAGTCGTCGCTGCGCTGGGAGCGCCGGACGCGCGCGCGCCTCAGTACCACATCAGCGCGATCGCAGGCGAATCGCGTGATGTGGCGGGAAAGCGTTTCGCGCATTTGCATGTGCATGCATGCGTGCTGGCATCGCGGCATTTGGATGACGGGGAAGCAGTGCCTCGTCTTCCCCAAGTATCGAAATGGACTAGAACAGGTATGGTTGCGTGAGCGTGTGCGTAGCTTTTAATGTTTGGTAGTTGGGTGCGGCAAAGTTTATGCTGCAGGTAGCAGCTCACGCGCGCGTGTGTGTATACACCACGGTGCAGGTGACGATTGCTGCGTGCGGTGTTGTTTGTTGGTTGCCACGCTGCTTTTAGAGCATGCTGTGGTTTGAATGAGCAAGCAAATTGCAATTCCGCCTTCAGAACGCGCAACATAGACATCCAGAGCGGTGGTATCGCAACGCAGCGTACGCAGACCTGGGCAGGGCGCTGGACTGGCGTTCGCGTCTGTGCCGCAGCGCGCACACTCGGCGACTGCACGGCTCGCTCCGTTTTGTGGTGGAAGCAGTGGGAGTGTATCGTTGCGAAAAGCCCGGTATTGGTATGGCTTTATCGTACTGGTGACCGTATCGAAGCTTTCACTGGGTGAGGGTGGATCCGTCTAGCCCACGTTGTGCAATGAACGTCACGAGAACATTCTCAGTGGATGCTTCCTTCTGGAGCGAGCGCCAAAGCTCAGTCCTTTGTGAAGCAGTTTTGAAAGGAAAAGATTCCCAAGATGCGTTGAATGCGTTAGGCATCGATGAATGGCCAGGCGAGAGCGAAGTGCATGCAGCAGGCGCGCTCCGCGGCACTGCATGTGGTAGCTCTTCTTCAGCTAATGTGCACGCCGATTTCCGGAATACTTGTGAATGTTTTGGTTACTTGGCGGCCGCGGGCGCGACGCTCCTCCCTAGCGCAGGATAGGAAGACATGTGGACTTGTGATTTCAGGTCATTGATAACGATACATCCAAGCTTGAGCGCATTCATGCATGACTGCGCGGACGACCTACCCTCCAGAGATGCTCCGCGGCGTCGACTGGTCTGCATGAACGTCTGATTCGCGGATTCTCCGAACAGATGATATGTCCGATGGAATGATCACACTTTTGAGAAAAAAGAGATGCAGGGCACAAAAACGCGACATCACAGGAGCATGCTGAGCATCTGGATCTGTGCTTTGCGATAATCAATTTCGTATGGAGCAGCACAAGCTGCGTCCATGGACATCCGAAATTGCACTGGATCGGGGACCTGTCGCGCCGGGACACAGACGGTGCGCAAAGTGCTCTGCGATCTCGGCTTAAATGACGATGTACTCAGAATTCGCTGCGGACAACGGAGTTTGCGCGTTTTAGAGGAAGACAAACCCATCAAGCGACCCCGCAGTCTCGCGTCGCATTCAGTGAGCAGATCCACCATGGCACTGCGCTCTGTCGTTTGGAGAACGTCAGAATACAACAAGTCATGGCATGCTCGAAGACCGCATTCGATGAGCAATTCCACGAAAGCACTGCTTTCCGCCTTTGGGCGAACGACAGACGCAACAAGTCTCTTTACAATGGAATCCCGCATTCGACGAGCAGCTCCATTATAGGCCTGCTCAAAGAAGGATCGGCATGCCGATTTCCACTCGGTCTCGTGGGATGCCGAGTTCCGAGTCCACCGAGGCAGCTATAGTCTTCAGGTACTGGTAGCAGTAGACCAACAAACGGTGCAGCCAGTGACGCTGCGAGTCCACGAGAATATCCGTGTAACCCTTCACGAACACCACTTTCTCCCCAAAGCTTTCGTGAAAGAAAGCAGCGGGTACCTCGCGTAGAGACTCCATAAGACTCCTGATCGACTGGGCATACCCGACGTAGATACGGGCGCGGAAGCGGCCCGGTGCCTCCTCCACAATCACAAACCGCCGATGATCATCGACGAACGGCACTGGAACGTTTCGCACCGTTACGAAGATGGTGGTTTGGGGAATCACACCAATTTTGCTCACGAAAACCTGGAAAGAGTACGGTACGCCGTGCTGCAAGCCAGCCAGAAAGACAAAAGTACCCTTGAGCACCGGCGATGAATCTTGTCTAACTCCTTCGCTCTGTTGTGCTTTCCAAACACGTAATTTTCGCTCGTAGTATTCGTGTTCTCGTTTTGTGCCCCAGTCCCAGAGAAGCATGGCCAAAGTGAAAACGGTAGAGATGATGACTGGAATATAGCCGCCGGTGGGAAACTTTGTAATGGCACTCGACCAGAGCAGGAGGTCGACCAAACCAAACACCGCCAAGTAGCTGAGCCAAACGTAGAAGCGCTGTTTCCAAACGAACACGAGCACAATGACGAACAAACATGTTGTTGTGATGAAGCTCGTCGTGACAGCCACACCGTACGCTGAGGTCAGCGCGTTACTCGTCTGAAACCCCGCAGTCACAGCCACTGTTAGAATCCCCATGACCAGATCCATCTCCGGAATAAAGACTTGGCCATAAATGCGCCAGTCAGTGCGTTTGATATGCATCCGTGGTAGCAGGTCCAAGGAAATCGCCTGGCTCACGATCGAAAACGCACCGCTGATGATCGCCTGAGAGGCCACGATTGCTGCCAACGTCGTGAGCACAATCAGGGGCCACAGGACACTGCGCGGCGCCTGGTAAAAGTACAAAGCGTCTCCCGCTGTCTCAGCTAGTGATGGATTGGACGCAAGTAATGCCAGTTGGCCCAAATACGACAGCAGAACCGACGGCAGCACGATCGTGAACCAGCCCAGGCGCATGGGCAGGCGCCCAAAATGCCCCATGTCTGCATACATCGCTTCTGAACCAGTCACACAGAGCAGCGCGTCCGCAATCTTGAGGAAGCCCACCTTGCCATCTTTCCAGTATACGCCGATGCCTTTCAAAGCATAGTACGGATTCAGCGCTTTGAAAATCGCGGGATACTTTGTGATCCCGTATATGCCAAGCATGGCTTGCGCGACGAAGAAAACCACCAGAACGGGGCCGTAGGTGATTCCCAGGCGCGATGAGCCCAGAAACTGGCCCAGAAAGACGAGAAAAAGCACACCGATACTCAAGCCGACAACGGCGCCGGTAGGAAATGAAGGCGACCCAACCTGAATACCCTGAAAGGCACTGACCACCGTGATTGCAGGCGTCAGGATTCCATCTGCTACCAGGGCACCTGCACCAATCACAGCTATAATGACAGCGAGGCGAGCCCAGCGGCCAGAGAGTCGTCGCTGGCGCATCAGTCCAATCATGGCGAGCGCACCGCCTTCGCCGTTGTGATCCGCCATCGCCACGAGGAAGGCGTATTTGATAGAAGGAATGAGGAGCAGGAGCCAAAAGATCATGCTAGCGCCGGCTAGGATGGTGAACTCGCTTGGCGCGACGTTGCCGTCATAGAGGCTGGAGATGGTGTACAGTGGTGACGTTCCGAGGTCACCGTAGATGAGCCCTACGGCCTGCAGAGTGCGAAGGAATAGGTGCCAGCCCTGTAAGCGCTCGGGTTCATAGCGGTAAGCGTCGACGGACGGTGACGGAAGCGCTTCCTCTAGAACATTTTCTCGCGAAATCTCCCTTGAGAGTGCTCCGGATCGACTCGTGCTGCGACGTCGAGAATCGAGCAAAGTCTTTCGGTACTGGATCTTGGTGGTCCTTGAATGACAGGCCTCAACGGTACCAGGGTCGTCCAGCTCTTGGGGATCCTCTTCGGCGCCATCCTTGTGCGTGACGCTCTCACCACTCTCTTCTGAGCTCATATGGTGCCGTTCGTGCGTAGACGACGATGAGAAACTTTTCCAGTCGCCAGCCAATAGGTTCAAGGCACTCCTCTGCCAAACCTGGACCGGACGCAAGGAGCGTGCATTGTTCAGCGGACAAGCCCGGTACCGATCGTCGACACGTGTCTTATGCGTGACCCGAGGCGTGCCCCTGCGTGCAGCGACGCGCATTCGCCACAGGTGCGGATGTTGATTAGAGCGTGCGCCGGGCGCGCCGCATCACCACCATCACCATCACTATCACTATCAGCATCACTATCACCACCACTGTCACCATCATCATTAGCATCACACTCACTATCACTATCACCATCACCATCACTATCACTATCAGCATAAGCATCACCACCACTATCACCATCACCATCACTATCACTATCACTATCAGCATAAGCATCACCACCACTATCACCATCACCATTAGCATCACTATCAGCATCACCATCACCATCACTATCACTATCACTATCACCATCACACTCACTATCACCATCACTATCACTATCAGCATAAGCATCACTATCAGCATCACCATCACCATCACTATCACTATCACACTCACTATCACTATCAGCATCACCATTAGCATCACTATCAGCATCACCGTCATCGCGCTCATGGAGCAGTGCTCAGATGCCTACGTTGATTCAGAGATTGCTGTTCCTGCAACTCGATATTTTTTCTTGTAGATGTGCAGGTTCGAGATCCCAACATCATTAATGCTGGCTTAAGGATGCATTCGTAGTTTTAGGGGTGTTGGTCGTGTTTTTTTGCCTGTGTCCTTGTGCGTTGTGCCGCTGGAATTCGTAACGTCACCGGAATAAAGACGATTCGCGGAACCATGGAGTTGGGGCTCGCAATATACGCGTTATTATGAAACAATTCCCAGGAACAAGACTCCATGCTGCTGGTTTTCTTACATGTAACATGCCTAAATTACGCTTGTTTTACGTCTTCGATCGTTCTGTTTCAAACCGATTCGGGGGCACGGCAATGCGCGTCGCTGGATGGATGAGGAACGCTCATCGACGTCGTCCGTGGACGGCTGCTTCATGAGCTCATCCGCAAAGTTCTCTGAACACCTCGCGCGAAAGTATCTATTATCTTCGAAAAGCAAGTTCTCCTCTCTTTTTGGCATTCGACGAAAAGGCATTTCACAGCAGCGTGATGCCGCAGAAGCGATAGGCTCCCAGAGGCTCCTGTGACCTCTTTCCCCATTGAACAGTGCCATGGACTCGGGCTTGAATGCTCACAATGATCGCTTCCGCTGAGGAGTGCATCACTGCTTGGCACGAAGGCAGCGTAGACGAATCGAGATTTCCCAGCTTGTCTTTCGGGCTCGATTTCGCTCCCGGTATTCGATCCATCTTGGACAACATCGTGTTCCGCACCATCCCGTGTCGAATCGGACAGCGTGCGCTTTCACATGCAGCGAACAGAATCCTCGACGTGACGATCGTCTAGAACAAGCTCCTGATTATCGCGTACGTCATTGGGCGCGGACTCGGAGGATGCCAGCGAGTAGAGACTTCCATACCTGCCAAAGGCATGTACCGAAATATGATGCAAGCCTTGAGGCGCCGCGGAGCAGCGCTCGGAGCGAGCAGTGTCGCTCACACATGGCAAGCGCTGACCAGTGCCAGATGTCAACGCTGCGAGGGCCGCACCGAGACTTTAAAAAAATAATACGAAAGCGGCAAGTGAATCACACATTGCAGCTACCTTTTGACCGTGAAATGTATCGCCAACGATGGCGAGCAGCGAAATCAGGTATTTCACGTAACCACGAGCATCCTTTGAATCCTGACAACGGACCCGGGACGACTTTAGAGACCCGTGTATTTAAAAAATGGAACAAGCCAGAGGAAAAGCAGGCAGTTGCAGAAAGAGCCCACAGAAGCCAGTGTTAAGCACAGTGCAAACAGACCCCATCTTGCGTGTGTACGCCCGAATGAGACTGCCGCCTCCATTCCTCGCAGGCATTCGTCTACACAGGGCAGCATCCGTGTCATGCAAAAATCGGACACCTCTGGATGCTGTGCAGTGACGCCGCCCGCTGCAGATGCTCACCCGAGTCCCTGGAGCCACGATGCTCCGCCAGAACGAGCGGCTGTGAACGGCCAGCGTTGCCAGCCGCTGCAGCAAACGCTTACATCGGTGCGTTCTCGTGAACGCGTGACTCGCCTACGACCTGATCAAGCGCTAGCTGATGCCTCTACACAAGACGAACGTTGAAAAAGGCGGTGCGAAGCGTTTTCAGCATATCGACACAAGCTCGCTGGCTTTCGAGACCGGTTTTGCAAGCTTCGCGCTCGAGGAGTTCCCCAAGTACCAGTTGCGAGCCGAGCCGATGCCGTCGGCTGTTGCCGAAGGTATCATTACGCAGGAGCTGGAGCTAGACGGTAACCCTGCACTAAACCTGGCATCCTTTGTGACGACGCGCTTTGATGAAACGACGCACAAGCTCTGTGATCGCATGCTTCCGGTGAACTGGATCGACTTTGACGAGTATCCGCAAACCGTGGAGATCCACAACCGCTGCGTCAATATCATAGCGAACCTTTTTCATGCTCCTCTCGAGGAGGGTCAGCAGGCTGTTGGCACCAGCACTGTAGGCTCCTCTGAGGCGATCATGCTGGCGGTGCTCGCGATGAAGTGGCGTTGGCGAGCAGCTCGCAAGGCAGCCGGCAAGGACTACGCACGCCCGAACATGGTGATGGGTTCAGAAGTGCAGGTCTGCTGGGAGAAAGCTACTGCTTACTTTGATGTGGAACCACGCTACGTACCATTGCACGACGATGTATACGTCATGAATCCGGAAAAAGCTATAGAGCTTTGTGATGAGAACACCATCGGAATTTGCGGCATTCTAGGTACCACCTACACCGGACAATTTGAAGCAAGTTGACGAAACTTCTGGGGCTTTTCCTCAGAAATAACCGAACATGAAACTAACCATTGCGAAACAATCGATTCGAGTCTAGGACATTGCCACTTTGGACGCTCTCGTGACGCAGATGAACGAGCAGAAGGGTTTTGATATCGGTATCCATGTAGACGCAGCATCAGGAGGCTTCATAGCCCCGTTCTGTTACCCCAATCTCAGGTGGGACTTTCGTTTGAAGAACGTGCGTTCTATCAATGTTTCGGGGCACAAGTACGGTCTCGCGCCCTGCGGCATCGGATGGCTCATTTTTCGCAGCGCTGAGTATCTGCCGGAGGAGCTCGTCTTTCACGTCAATTACCTGGGCGCGGACCAAGCCTCATTCACCTTGAACTTTTCACGCGGTTCCGCTCAGATTGTGGCGTCGTACTATTTGCTGTTGCGCTTAGGCCGTCGGGGATACCAGAATCTAATGCACACCCTGAAAGAATTGGCTTCGTACTTTGCAACACGTATCACGGAGGATGGGCGTTTCCGCCTGCTTAGTGACAACGAAAGCCTGCCCTTGGTTGCGTTTGCGATCCCAGATGACCAGCGCACGAAACTGGGTTTTGATGAGTTTGCCATAGCGGGAGAGTTACGCAAACGTGGATGGATCGTTCCCGCGTATACGCTGGCACCGAACCTGCAGCACCAGAAACTGCTGCGGGTGGTGGTGCGGGTCGGTTTTACCCGCGATCGGGCAGATATGCTGGTCCAGGATATTCGGGCCGCATATGATCATTTAGTCGCCATGGCTGGACTGTTGAACCTATTTGGACAGGGCCTGGCTGTGGACGATACGGCGTCGACAAAGAAACCGGAAAGCGAGCATACCGCCACCGCCCTCGGTAAGATGCTGCACGGCAACAAGTCGCTACAGGAACACGCGGAAGAGCTGCGGCGAACGCACGATTTACCGGGAGCCCGCCACCTCATTCATATGCAAAATTGGGGAACCATTCATGCGAAAGAGGGCACCAAGGATGCAGAACCGCGTCGCTCGCCTGTGGACCGCCACCAACGGCACAAGAAACGCAGCGGTGCTGTATGCTGAACGGCATCGTGGGGGAGCTTGGGCAACCGCAGTGCCGCTTCAGCACTGCGGTTGCACAGATATCGGGCACGTCAGGGTTCGGCTTCCATTGCGAAAAGGCAATGCGGAAGAGCCCAAACTTGACAGAAAGGCCCATGCGAGGCAGTTGGATCGCCAGAACTTGGGAAAGCGAACGGACCGTCGCTGGCGCAGTCGCTCGAAACCGCGGATGGAGCAGCACAGTAAACGCACACCCGCTCATGCCGTGTTTTCTAGAAGCTACAAAGGTTCGCCGCTTTGCGGAGCGCTGGTCCATGCAGATAGAAAAGCCACCATCGAACTGCAGTCTGTTGTGCTTCTGTGGAAGCGTCCCGGTATCATTGCGCATAGGCAGCATAAACACGCATGCGTTCGTCGATATCCTGGACCAGGTGAAACAAACAGCACGCCAAGACGCAGCCTACGGCGAGTCTAGGCGTGAGGACAAGTAGAGTTCTCGCTCGCAGCGGCAGTGCTCGCGCAGCGTTTCTGAAAGCATGCTGGCCATGCGCCGTGCCTATCACGCACGCTGAGGCGTTTCACGCCCCTCGCTATGCACCAGCGTGTGGCAGCGTCACTCCAGTGCCTATGAACATCGTGACGAATCCTCCAGGCACAGCAAGTAGCCGCCTGTATGGGAACTCTCTCCATCAGACCAGTCTACGTGTCATTATCTCGCCGAATCATCGATTCATATCTTCAAAGATTTTGCTCAAGTGCCCGTGCGACCGGGCGACGCCTCTCAGCGACGCGCGCGGTCAAGGTAAGCGGCTTGCCAGGGCCTAAGCACCCACATCGTCGAGCAAGAGGCTGTTCCAAACAACACCAACCAGCCAACCAACCAACCAACCAACCAGGAAGTGTGCAGGCCTCGCAGGAAACACTGGATTCTGACCGTTGCTCGTCGAGCGCCTTGCTGCGAGCACAAGTCGCCAGAACCTCTACCATCGAATCGGAAAATCTGACAGCTGCGTTCGGATTTGGATGCAGTGCAAAGCGATGCCAAATCCATGAGGGATACTTGGTTCCAAAAGATCTATATTTGTTCAGCTTGTACGAACCGTATGCTCCGGCCGTGTTCCGCCAACTTTGCACTGAGCTGCCGCTGCGTTGCTGTACTGGCCAGTCAGAGCAACTCGTCCCGATCGCAAGCGTCTGGGCCGAGAAGCTGCTCCCATGCGTAAGCGGTTACTGTCAAGGAGGCAGAGTCGGTGTTGCGCCCGACGCTATGCTGCTTACCTGGTAGCGCTGGTCCTTGTCCTGGTGTTCGGAGCTTTCCAACAGATCGAGACTGCTGTTGCACGTGCGACTGCACACCGCAATGGGACCAGTTTGCGCACGTCTAGTGAGCGCGAACCCGTGCAAACGAAACCTACTCTCGATCCGCACACAATGAGCTCTTTGGTGCCGGGGGTGTTTGCGGGCTA
>Ga0209012_1001808_pt1 | contig 20567 bp, 16 predicted proteins | sample RS3BMetagenome_FD_184735 | JGI IMG/M metagenome (GOLD analysis project Ga0209012, IMG submission 184735) | Ferric oxide microbial mat and aquatic microbial communities from Rainbow Spring, Yellowstone National Park, USA - RS3B (SPAdes) (version 3) ...
CAGTCCAAAACGTAAGCAGGACACGGCGTTGCGCCCAAACCCCCAGGTCAAACACCCACTACAACGTCACAAGAGCCCGCGGGCGCCGCGTAATTCCCCGTCTTATTTTTTCCTTAATAAAATGTTGTCAGCCAGCCGCTACACCGCCTGTAGCAACGCTGAAAACCTTTTCTAAGAATGATTAAGCTCTGCACAGCTAACGCTGTGGAGAAAGTTCCCGCTGCCCGTACTTGTCACAGTATTCTCATAATCAAAGCCCGAAAGAGGGAAATATCACAAGAGCTCCGGGAGTTCCGCACGCGTGGCGGACCGCCGTCGGCGTATTAACCTGGCGACGTCGTCCGCGACCCCGCGTCTCTGGATCTGCATCGCCGTGAGATGGCCGTGGGATGGAAGTACGGCGGATGCGACGAGGTGGTACCGGCCATGACGCGGGGCACCGCGGCCATCCGCGGACACGTCCACCGAGGACGGCCGGTGGCCCGGGCAGGCGAAACCTATATTTGAGGCAAGGTTCACGAGTCCTCTTATCGTGTCCGCTGCCCTGCAACACTGGCCTCATGTCGGAGCAGAAGTTGAAACCCTATGCGGCTCCGGCCGAGCCTTGGACGCCAAATTCCGCACGTTCCGGCGCCACCCGTCTGCCGATCCTTCTGGTCCTGTTAATCGGCAGCGGATGCGCAGCGCTGATCTATGAGATTGTCTGGTTCCAGCTTTTGCAACTCGTGGTCGGATCGTCGGCGGTCTCGCTGGCCGTCCTGCTCGGTACGTACATGGGAGGCATGTGCCTGGGCAGCGTACTGCTGCCCCGCTATGTTTCCGCCCGCCTGCATCCCCTCCGGGTTTTCGCGATCGTCGAAGGCGGCATCGGCGTCTGCGGACTTCTTGTTCTGTCGATCCTGCCCCTGCTCGATCGCCTGTACGCCGCCGTCGGCGGCAGTGGCTCGTCCGGAAGTCTGATGCTCGCGGTGGTCGCGGCCATCTGTTTGATCCCCCCTACCCTGTTGATGGGCGCGTCCCTCCCCGCCATCGCACGCTATGTCGGATCGTCGCCGCGCGGCGTCTCCTGGCTGGGATATTTCTACGGCGGCAATATCGCGGGCGCGGTATTCGGATGCCTGTTCGCGGGGTTTTATCTGCTGCGCATCTACGACCTGTCGACGGCCACCTACGTCGCGGTCGCAATCAACGCAGTCGTCGCAGGGCTCAGCTACGGCCTTTCGGTGCGGACCCCCTACGAGCCGGCGCCTCTGGTCGATTCGCCCGCTCCTGAAGCGTCGCCGGCGGCTATGGCACGAAGCCCCGTTTACATTGCCATCGGCCTCTCCGGCCTCACCGCGCTCGGCGCGGAGGTCGTCTGGACGCGGCTTCTCGCGGTCATGCTGGGCGCGACCGTTTACACGTTCTCGATCATCCTCGGCGTGTTCCTGGCCGGTCTGGGCCTGGGCAGCGGCGTCGCATCGCATCTCGCGCGCGAGATCAAACGCCCGCGCGTGGCACTCGGCGTCTGTCAGATCCTGCTCGCCGCGGCCATTGCGTGGACCGCTTACACGCTCGCCGACGCACTCCCCAACTGGCCGATCAATCCTCTGCTCGCCAGGAGCGCTGTTTTCAATTTTGAGGTCGACATCATGCGTTGCATGTGGGCAATCCTCCCCGCCGCCTGCCTGTGGGGAGCGAGCTTCCCCTTCGCCCTGGCCGGCGTCGCGACGCGAAGCGGAGATTCCGGAACCCTGGTCGGTAGGGTCTACGCCGCCAACACCGTCGGCGGAATTGTCGGAGTCCTCGGCTTCAGCATCATTCTGATTCCCTGGATCGGTACCCAGAATTCGCAGCGACTGCTCATCACGCTCGCTACGGTCTCAGCCCTCGTCATTTTCGCACCCATCGCGAGATCACTCAGAAAAAGCGGAGTCGCCGCCATCGTCGCATCGGTGGTCACCATTACCTGGATGATCGCCAGCATCTCGCCCGTCCCCTGGCTCGCCGTCGCCTACGGCCGACGCATGATGCTGCAATCGAACCCCGGACGCGCTCTTTACGTCGGAGAAGGCCGCAATTACTCGGTGGTGATTTCCGAACTGTCCGACGGCGATCGTTATTTCCACGTCGCCGGAAAAGTGGAAGCGTCCACCGCGCTCTATGACATGCGCCTGCAGCGCCTGCTCGGTGACATGCCTGCGCTGTTTCATCGGGACCCTAAATCTGTTTTGGTCGTCGGTTTCGGCGCGGGCGTCACCGCAGGAAGTTTCGTGGTCCAACCGACAGTCGAAAAAATTACCATCTGCGAGCTCGAGCCTTTAGTCCCTCCCGCCGCAGCGGAATATTTTGAAAATGAGAACTACAATGTCAAGAACGATCCTCGGGTGAGGATTCGCTACGACGATGCGCGACGTTTCATCCTCACGTCGAAGGAAAACTTCGATATCGTTACTTCCGACCCCATCCATCCCTGGGTCAAAGGCATGTCGTCGATCTACTCAAAGCAATATTTCGAACTCGTCAAAAAACATCTGAGACCCGGCGGCATCGTCACCCAATGGGTTCCTCTCTACGAGAGCGATCTCGCGACTGTGAAGAGCGAGCTCGCCACGTTTTTCGACGTTTTCCCCAACGCGACCGTGTGGAGCAACGATATCAACGGCGAGGGTTACGATGTCGTCCTGCTCGGCACAGTCGAGCCTTTGCATCTCGACGTCGACGAACTCGAAGCCCGCTGGAGTAGTCCCGAATACGCGCGGGTCGCGCAATCCATAAGCTCCGTTAATCTTCACAATGTAACGGACATTCTCGCCACCTACGCCGGCCGCGCAACGGACATGAAAAGCTGGCTTGCCGGCGCTGACATTAATGAGGATATGAGCATGCGGCTGCAGTACCTGGCCGGAATGGGCCTGAATTACAACAGTCCTGCCGCAATCTACGCGGAAATGCTCGGATATCGTCGCTTCCCCCGCGAGCTCTTCACCGGCTCCGAGCAGCGCGTGCACATCCTCGAGGACCTGCTGAGCACGACGAGGCGCCAGGGCTCTTAATTCGCCTGAGTTTTCCGGGTGAGGCGCCGCTCTCGGCGGCTGCTCCTTGGTTTGGCCGCACGGGATGCGGCTGATCCCGGATTCATTTCCGAAAACAACGTGTCGAAACCGCGGCACAGCGGACGGTAGCCGCGGTGCAGGCACGTCAGCGAAGCTTGTCGCGAATTTTATAGGTCGAGGGCCACGACTTGCGGGACTCATCTCCGGTCAGCGGGGTTCCCATCCCCCCGACCTTCACGTTGTACGCCTCCTTACCAGGACCGACCTCGCGGTTGGCGTGTTCCTGGGCCAGGTAGTACAGCTCGTCGATGGTGGCTTCGTCGTAGGCGACGAACGAGGTCTCCCGGACGACGTCGTTGATACCGGCAAGCATCCGACCGGGCAGGAACCGCGACGCCAGCGCCGCCAACCCCAGCAGCGCGAACGGAATAACCCAGTAACACATGAACGACAGCGGCGTCTTGGCGTCGCGGAGCGTCGCCTCGATTCCCGCAGAGCCGGCCAGGATCGGAGGGATCGCCGACGACACCGTCATGGCAGCCAACGTCGCAATCCACATCCACGTCAGCACGGTGGCGACCCGGCCGAACAACTCGGTCTTGACCACGTCGGGGGGTTGTTCGGCGGCGGCGAACGCGCGTCCGAACGGTCGACCGATCAACGTGCCGATCACCGCCGCCAGCAAGAGCCCGGCGATGCTGAGGGGCAGTAACCATCGCTGCAGGAAGCACTCATCGAGAACGAAAGTCAGCACCGTTAGGACTGAAAACGTTGCCAGAGATCCGATTTCGAGAGTTCGATCAGGCTTGTCAACAACCCCACCGAGCGTCGATCCGCCCAGGGCCATCGCTGCGGCCATCGCCAGCGCGACCAGCACGGCGGCGATGAAGGGCACGTTACCGACAAGGACCCAATAGACGATCCACGGCGCGAGGCCGCACAGCATGCCCACAATCGGTCAGTGTAGGAGTGACGCGTCATCGCGATGTCGGCGGCAAGCCGGTCGGGCGATGGGGCGTAGGGCAACAGCGGCCGGTGCCGTGGTGGTCGGCACATCCCCGCACGGCATCGAAGTGCTCCGCGACTTCGCGGCGGCGACGCCGCGCGCGAGGTGCTGCTCGATGCCACGCAGTGTTGGGTCCAGTTCAACTTTCTGGCGGGACGATCAGGTACCTTCCACGATGGCTGTCAGGCGGAACCGGGAGGGAAACAGCCCGAACCGACCGAACGAAAGGGACAACAAGATGAGTTCGACCAGCGTGACCGTGAGGCGCGATGACGAAGGGAACGTAGTCGCTCACTGGGTCGGCTCAGTGACCTTCCATCCGAGTGTCTACGGCAATCCCGGTTCGTTTGGGTCGCTGATCGACGAGTGCGTCGAGAACTTCAAAAGGGAGTTGAAGGCAGAGATCAACCTCGACTTGACGAGGTAACGACAGTCCGGCGGGCTTCAGACTCAATGAACGCGGCCGCCTGTGCCGCCTGCCGGCGACACCGAGACCCGGCTATTTATTGGTGCCCCAGCCGGACTCGAACCGTCACCGGACGGATCACAATCCAATGGCTCTTGGCGTTTGCTTACTCAAGCTGTGCTGGACGCTTTAGAAAAGTGCTGCTCAGAGAGTTGGTTGTGTCGACCAGGGCAGGGGAATCGGCCTCGGTTTCTTCTATCAGCAGGGAAGCGGTGCCCCCAGTCGGACTCGAACCGACACTGGGCGGATTTTAAGTCCGCTGCCTCTGCCAATTGGGCTATGGGGGCCCGGCGGCCAATGTAGCGCGGCGCGGGCCGTCGAATCGCAGGAGGCGTTCTCCAAAAGCGTGCCCGCGACAGCCGGCGCGGGTGGTGCAGCCGATGGGGATGTGTTGTTTGTCAATCTCAGCCGGGAAGGCCGGAGAAAGGGGATTTGTTGGTCTTGGCGCTGGACTTCCCGAGGTAGTCGGGGCAATAAACGCTCGAGGCGATCGCCGTGAACCTGGTGGAACCAGAGAGCCCGAATCCTGGATTCAGGCTCATCACCTGCTTGATGACATCTATTTCCTTCTGGCCCGAGTCCATCATGTCGCACGCCGTTCTGGCGGCCGCGACGGCAGCAGGCCCATTGCTGTAGCTGATGCCAGCTTGGTTGAGCTGGTTCAAAAAGCTCGCATCCAGACCCGGATCCGCGCCACCCGGATCGGCCTGGGCCGGCACGGCCTGGCCGATGACCGCGGCGATACTGGCAAGCATCACAATCAGTCGCATCATTTGATCATCCCCCAGGCTGGCGTGGTTGTCCTGTCGGCTCAGATCGCATCGACGCAACCCCGAGCCGTCACCGTCGGCAGTTCCCACCACCAGGGAGTGTGGCTCCTGTCGCAGGGCCGTTGCGCGCCGTCGGGTCAGGGGCCGCTAGCGGGAAGCAGGCAGCGCGGTAGGCTAGCCGCCCGTGGGCGCGATGAGGTTCCGACGACGCGGCGGCCTGCCCGAACCGGCGAAACGCGACCCGCGTTACTCGTCGTACCAATAAAGCGGTTTTGCTGCCCAGATCCGACGCGAGATGCGGACGCGTCGCCGTATTTGGTAAATAGGGTGTATGAGATGCATCCTGGCGCTGGCAACCTTTGCCATCATGGTCGGCATGGCCATCCCGGCGTACGCCGACAGCACCGACGATCAATTCCTGGCCCAACTCGGGGAAGCCGGTATCACCTACCCTGATCCGAACAAGGCAATCGCAGCCGGCAAATCGGTGTGCCAGATGTTGGTGGACCAGAATATGATCATGGTGAATGTGATCATTGCGATCCACAATTCCAACCCTAAGCTCTCGTGGGACAAGGCCGCCAAGTTCACAGATATCGCCTCCAACACCTACTGTCCGACGCCGGGAGACAACAGCGGGAACCCGTCGTAGCCCGTTCAACGCGTCCTCCGTGCACGGCGACGTCACGCTCGGGCGGTGGCGAGCCTTGCTTAGATCTGGTCGACGGCCTTGACACGCACCAGAAGATCGGCGCTGCACGGGGCTTCCGGCCGTCGATGAATTGGTCGATCGCGGTGGCGAGGTCGCCGACACCGCGGGAACCGCCGAGTGTATGCGGCGTGGCGATTATGCACGCCCCCAGCAACCCCGTTTGTTCACGAGCTCGAATTAATGATCGAAGAAGGAACCCGGCGTTCAAAAAACCGCGATCACCATCGGGAAGCATCACTAGTGCGCGTGCCATCGACTTTTCTCGCAAAAATCAACCGGATAAATTCAGGCGCATTAGCTCAGCTGCTATATATTCATTAGCTGCCGGGAGGCCCGGAAGAACTCGTTCGGATATTGCATCGGGGTTACGGTCCGAACGCGCCATTTGAGCACAAAATATTTGCTACTCCCACGGCCCGGGCGCGCGTTGCGGGATGCCACTAATTGGGGCATATCGGCTGCCCGCCGCCTCCTCTGGGGTTTCCGGGGCCGACGCACGGGAATCGCTTTGTGGTGTGCTCGGGCGACGGAGGCGGGCTGCCGCCCGGCGTCGCCGGGCCGGGCTGGCAGGTCGGGCACGGCGGAGGCGGGTCCAGAGGGGGGATGTTAGCCAACCCCAACCCCACCGTCAGGGTTGACACGACCACGCCAGTGCCGATCGAGAGTGCGCGGAAAGTCCTCTGTAGATTCACTTCGGCGTCCGCCCTTCGACTTGATCAACCACAGCGGCTGCTAGATATCCGTGCCGACAGGCTCTTTCTTACAGAGTACGCGGTCGGCTGGGGACGTGCCTGTTCGCACGGTCCAACGACGAGCTGGCTGATCTATCCTCCGGCCATCCCCTGCAGCAAACAGTTAGATACTCTAGGCTGACCGACATCGCACCGCCGGGGGGCGAGGGTGACCGGGAGTTGACTCGCACCGTTCCCGATCCAGCCGCCCAGCCGCCGCGACACACCACTGCAACCGACTGCGACGAGTTGGAGTATGCCAGCGATGAACTACGACGACGTGGGCGAAGGGGCAAGCTCGCCGCCGCAACTTGCAGAGACGGAAGTTGTTCAGGGAGGCGGTATGACGTCACCTCCGTTGCACCACAAGGAGAGTCCGGTCTTTGCAGCCGACCGGGGCGCCTTTTGGCGGCACCTGCGCGCCCTGGGCTCTGTGGTGAAAATCGAGGCAGGCAGTCCAGTGCTGCACGGCTATTATTTCACCAGGCGGGATGATATCCGCGCGGCTTTGCTCGACCCGGTCACATTCATGTCGCCGCCGAAAACCTTCAAAGTCACCTCGTTCGGCTTGCCGCTTCCCCAGGTGCCGCTCTCGTGCGGGACCCGGTCGGAGCACGCCCGCTTCGGCCGCGTCCTACATCCGCTCTTCAGCCCCAAAAGTTTGGCGCCCTTCGTCCCGCACCTGCGCGCCCGGTCCGCGACTCTGATCGACACTGTCGCCGCCACGGGGCAATGCGATGCAACCGAAGTTGCTGACGCCTACGCCTGCCAAGCTTTGCTCACGGTGTGCGGGTTGCCGGCGGACGACGCTGAAGCGGCGCTACTGATCCGGGCCGCAGTAATCGGCGACTCCGACGGGTCAGCCGAACTTAAACTGTTCAACTGGCTGGATTCCGGGCTGGGAGCCGGGATGAGAAGTCCCCAGCGGCCGGCCGGGATTCTGTGGCCGCTGGTGGAGGGATCCGGCCGCGACAAAAATTTCCCACTCAACCGGGTCGAAGTGGCTGCGGTCGTCCTGCTGTTGTTCTCCGTTGCAGGCATCGAAATGGTTTCTGCAGCAATTTGTTTCTCGCTTCTACGCCTCGCGCAAGATCCGCATATGCAGGCCCGGCTGCGCGCAGACCAAGCACAGATTCCGGCGTTCGTCGAGGAAATGTTGCGGTTGGAGACACCAGGCCCGGCCATTCCGCGCGTCACCACGCGGGAGGTCAGTATCGGCGGCGTCACGATCCCGGCGGACAGCGTGGTGTGGCTTGCGCTGGAGTCAGCGGGAAGAGAAAACGGCGGCGACGAGATCGCGACGGCTGGCGACGGGAAGATACTGCGGCAACGCCACTGGGCGTTCGGCAGTGGCATCCACAGATGCTTAGGAATGCACCTTGCCCGGATTGAAATGGTGGAGTTTTTGACCGAGTGGTTGAGCCGCATCCCGCAAGTCGAACTTCAACCAGGCTTCACGCCGACCATCAGGCACCTACCGACGAGCGTCACCCACCTGGGCAGCCTTATCTTGCGCTGGCAGGTCCCGTGAGGGTGCCGCCAACGCGGGCCGCCACGCAGCTATGGCGACAGTACGGCCGTAGTGACAAGTGCTTCAGATAGCGGCACTAGAGTTCGGCCGTCTACCCGATGCCGGCAATAGCGACCTCCGTGACGCATCCGAGTACACGGCCCAGATTTCGGGACGGCCGGCAGGAACGGGCTCCAAAGCAGGTGCGCCGAACACGCCGCATGGCTTTCCCGGTGCCGCAGCCCGCGGCCACGTGACACCGAGATGTCGCTCGGCGGGGACTTGTTAAAACTGGCCGTATCAGCGTTAAAAAGCCGTAAACGGCTGTCAACTTGGGCTTCTCAGCAGGAATGTGGAGACGTGGGTCGTTAGCCTTACGCCAGCACACAGGGCCCATTGCGCCAACGCACAGGATTGATCCACAGCATGGGGCCTACGGATTTGACACGAGGGAGCTAAAACATGTCATTTGTGACAACGGTCCCCGAAGAGTTGGCCGCCGCGGCGGCAAAGCTCGAAGCGATCGTGAGTTCGCTGAGCGCGCAGCACGCCGGCGCTGCGGCCGCGACCACGGCCATCGCTCCGGCGGCCGCCGACCCGGTATCGCTCAAGCAGGCAGCGCTCTTCTCCGCGTACGGCACGCAATATCAGGCGACCGCGACACAAGCTTCGACCGAACAACAGCAGTACGTGAACACGCTGAGCCAGAGTTCGGGCACCTACTCAGCTACCGAGGCCAGCAACGCCGCCCAGCAGTCCTTGGACCCAGCCTCACTGATCAACCAGCTCTACAACTTTTTGAGCAACGGCAACGGGCTCTTCAACCCCTCCAGCGGCGGAACGACCATCGTCATGGACGAGATGGGCAACTTCGCCTCGGGCTACTCGGACACCATCGGGATGGGTGGCGGCGGTCTTCTGTCTGCTATCTCGGCTCCTAGCGACGCCGGCGCCGACCTGGCCGGGCTCGCCGGCGCAACGGACCTCGCGGGCACGACGGCGCCGGCGGCCGGCTCGGGCATGGCCGGCCTGGGTGCGATGCCGGTGGCCGCGGGTGTGGGCCAGGCCACCATGGTCGGCAAGTTGTCGGTCCCGCCGAGTTGGGCCGGCGCGGTCACGACGGTGTCGAGTACGACGCCGATGGGTCTACCGACTGCGGGGTGGACTGCCGCAGCACCGCAGGCGGGTCCGGGGACGATCGTCCCGGGCATGCCCGGGTTGGGCGCGGCCGCGCGCAACAGCGCCGGATTCGGTGCGCCGCGCTACGGCGTCAAGCCCATCGTCATGCCGAAACCGACGGCCGTCTAGGCGGCGGGCACCCACGCGGTCGCAGCCAGTCAACAAGTCACAGGTACTCGACAAAAGCACCACCACAAAGGAACGGGACGGAAACAAATATGGTTATGGATTTTGGGGCTATCCCGCCCGAGGTCACCTCGGCACTCATGTACTCCGGGGCGGGCTCCGGACCGCTCATGGCCGCCGCAACATCGTGGGCAAACCTGGCCGCCGAGCTCAGCACCTCAGCGGCTCAGTGGGAGTCGATCATCACGACCTTGACCACCGAGCTGTGGACGGGTGCGGGGTCGACAGCGGCGGCGGCCTCAGCCGAAACGATCGTGTCGTGGCTCACCACAGCAACGATGGCGGCCGAGCACGCCGGCGCCCAGGCGACGGCGTCGGCGGCCGCTTATGAGGCGGCCTTCGCCGGGACGGTCCCCCCGCCGGTGATCGCCGCCAACCGCGCGCAGCTCGCGGCGCTGGTCGCAACCAATTTCCTGGGCATCAACACCGCCGCGATCATGGCAACCGAGGCCCACTACGCCGAGATGTGGGTCCAGGACGCCACCACCATGTACGCCTACCAGGCCGCCGCGACGGCCGCCGGGGTGCTCGAGCCGGTCGCTCCGCAGACGCCGGCCAGCAACCCGGCCGCAGCGGGCATTCAAGCCGCAGCGACCGCCCAGAGCGCCGCGGCGACTCCTGCACAGGGGGGGTTGAGTTCTGTCATCTCGGGCGTGCAGACCGGCTTCTCCAACCTGCAAAGCACACTGAATTCGGTTCTGACGCTCGACGGCCAGATCCCGTCGATTGGGAAATTCGCCTCGATCCCGGTCGTCCAGAATGTCATCTACAACGTCGGCGTCACCGTGGCTTGGAATACCGCCATGATCACTGCGACGTTCCCGCTCCTGGGACACTTTCTTGCCAGCGCTCCGTTAGGCGTCACGCCGTTCGTCGACGACGTCAGCCCCCTCGGCGCCGGTCTGGGCATGGGAACCTCCCTGGTGGGATCGACCACCCCGGCGGGTTTGGCCGCGCCGGCGGCAACAGCGGCTCTGGGTGAGGCGTCTTCAGTCGGCGGCCTGTCCGTACCGGCGAGCTGGTCGGCGGCGGCCCCGGTGACGCTGGCGTCGTCGACCGCCCCGCTCGATGGCTCCGGCTGGACCGTCGCCTCCGAGTCGGAGCCGGTCGCGGCGATGCCCGGGATGCCGGGGATGGCCGCGGCGGCCAAAGGTGCCGGCGCCTACGGCTCCGGGCCGCGTTACGGCTTCAAGCCGATCGTCATGCCCAAACACGTCGTTGTCTGACGCGGGAAGAGTCTGCCGCAGGGAAAAGGGAGGACATTCAGGCAATCGAGACGAGAAATTAGCCGTTCGGCCGTAATCTGTCAGTGATGCGGCCCACACCGCAGGAACCAAGTCAAAAGCTTCGACGAATGAAGTCTTCAGGAGAAGGAGAAAGGCAACATGGCTACACGTTTTATGACTGACCCGCATGAGATGCGGGCGATGGCGGGTCGTTTCGAGGTGCACGCCCAGACGGTGGAGGACGAGGCCCGCAAGATGTGGGCGTCGTCGATGAACATCGCCGGTGCCGGTTGGAGCGGGCAGGCGCAGGCGACGTCGTATGACACGATGGGGCAGGTCAACCAGGCCTTCCGCAACATCGTGAACATGCTGCACGGGGTGCGTGACGGTCTGATCCGCGACGCCAACAACTACGAGCAGCAAGAGCAGGCGTCCCAGCAGATCCTCGGCAGCTAGCCCTCGGTCCCCCATTCTTGTAAGGAGTTAAGCAATGACCATTAACTACTCGTTCGGCGATGTGGACGCCCATGGCGCCACGATTCGCGCGCAGGCGGCGTCGCTGGAGGCCGAGCACCAGGCCATCGTTCGTGATGTGCTGGCTGCGGGTGACTTCTGGGGTGGCGCCGGTTCGGTGGCCTGCCAGGAGTTCATCACCCAGTTGGGTCGTAACTTCCAGGTGATTTACGAGCAGGCCAACGCCCACGGCCAGAAGGTGCAAAGCGCCGGCAGCAACATGGCCAGCACCGACAGCGCCGTCGGCTCCAGCTGGGCCTAACAGAACAACCTGAAGAGGGGCCCGCACACCCAAGGTGTGCGGGCCCCTTCGCATCCGGGCATCCCGCCCAGCGGCAGCGTGAACACGCCCGTAATGAGCACAGCTCTCGAGAACGGACACGGTGTCCAGCGCGGCGCTCAACCCACACTCGCCGAGGCGCTTTCGATATCGGGCGTAAAGAAAGCGTAAAGGTGCCTTGCGGCGCCGTTAGGAAACTGTCAACCCCAGGGCCTCCCCGGCCTGTCCCACTTAGCTTCGATCCGACCTCGCCGCTGGGACTGCGCTGCGTGGACTGCGCTGCGGCCAACTCGATGAGGTCCTAATGTGTGCACGTGAATGGCGCAGAACGGAGACAAGATGGGCGTGCTGGTGTTCATTGTGCTGACGTTGGTGGTATTCGCCGTGCTCGGCCTGGCGCAGAAGCTGGTCGAGCGGCTGTGAGCTACCAGAACCTCGTCGGCCTAGTGCTTGCGATCTTGCTGGCGCTCTATCTCGCGGGCGCCCTGCTCTTCCCGGAGAGGTTCTAGTGAGCATGACAACAGCGGGGATCGTCTTCCTCGTCGTTCTCGTCGCGGCACTGGCGGCGGTGCATTTCGCCTTCGGCGATTACATGTACCGGGTCTATGCGTCGGAGAAGGACTCCCCCGTCGAGCGGGTGATCTACCGGTTAACCGGTGTGAATTCCCGCTCGGAGCAGACGTGGGGCGCCTACGCTCGCAGCGTCCTGGCGTTCTCCTCGACCAGCATCCTTTTTCTGTTCGTATTCCAGCTCGCCCAGGACAAGCTGCCGCTGCACCTGCACGACCCGGCCACGGCGATGACTCCCTCGCTGGCATGGAATACCGCGGTCAGCTTCGTCACCAACACCAACTGGCAGGCTTACTCCGGCGAATCCACCCAGGGCCACCTCGTGCAGATGGCCGGGCTGGCGGTGCAGAACTTCGTCTCGGCCGCCGTCGGCATGGCCGTGGCGATCGCGCTGGTGCGTGGATTCGCCCGTCAGCGCACCGGCGACCTGGGGAACTTCTGGGTCGACCTGGTTCGCGGCACGCTGCGCATCCTGCTGCCCATCGCGGTCATCGGCGCGATCGTGCTCGTCGCGGGCGGGGCGATCCAGAACTTCCACCTCAACGACCAGGTCGTCACCACCCTCGGCGGAGCCCGGCAGACCATCACCGGCGGCCCGGTGGCCAGCCAGGAAGTCATCAAGGAACTCGGTACCAACGGCGGCGGCTTCTACAACGCGAACTCCGCCCACCCCTTCGAGAACCCGACCACGTGGACGAACTGGATAGAGATTTTCCTGCTGCTGGTGATCGGTTTCTCGCTGCCGCGCACGTTCGGCCGCATGGTCGGCAACACCAAGCAGGGCTTCGCGATCGCCGCGATCATGGCGACGCTGGCCCTGATCAGCTTCAGCATGACGATGTGGATGCAGCTGCAGCACCACGGTACCGTGCCCGCCGCCGCCAACGCGGCGATGGAGGGAGTCGAGCAGCGGTTCGGTGTCGGCGACTCGGCAGTGTTCGCCACCGCGACAACGCTCACCTCCACCGGTGCCGTCGACTCGGCTCACGACTCCTACACCAGCCTCGGCGGCATGATGACGATGTTCAACATGCAGCTCGGCGAGGTTGCGCCCGGCGGCGTCGGTTCCGGGCTGTACGGCATGCTGATCCTGGCCGTGATCACCGTCTTCATCGCGGGGCTGATGGTCGGACGCACGCCGGAATACCTCGGCAAGAAGATCAACCCCCGCGAAATCAAGCTCGCCGCAAGCTATTTCCTGATCACCCCGATGATCGCGCTGATCGGCATCGCGATCGCGATGGCGCTGCCGGGCGAACGCGCCGGGATGCTCAACACCGGTCCGCACGGCCTGTCCGAAATTTTGTACGCACTCACCTCCGCGGCCAACAACAACGGCTCGGCCTTCGCCGGGCTGAGCGCCGACACCAATTGGTACAACACCGCGCTCGGGCTGGCCATGGTCTTCGGCAGATTCCTGCCGATCCTGCTCGTGCTCGCCCTGGCCGGCTCGCTGGCCAAGCAGGGCCACACACCCGAATCGGTGGGCACACTGCCCACCCACCGACCACAGTTCGTCGGGATGGTCGTCGGCGTCACGCTGATTCTCGTTGCCCTGACGTTCCTCCCCATGTTGGCGCTCGGGCCTCTCGCTGAGGGAATCCACTGATGTCCGCAACCACCGCCGACTCGGCCGGACAGGCGCAGCCGAGCGTGCTCGCAACCCTCAAACAGGTTCAGGGCGGCTTGCTCGATCCGACGATGCTGCGGAAGTCGATCCCGCGTGCGCTGCGCAAACTCGACCCACGCACCTTGTGGCACAACCCGGTGATGTTCGTCGTGGAAATCGGGGCCGTGTGGAGCAGCGCATTGGCGATCATCAACCCGACATGGTTCGCCTGGTTGATCGTGATCTGGCTTTGGCTGACTGTGCTGTTCGCGAACATCGCGGAGGCGGTGGCCGAAGGCCGCGGCAAGGCCCAGGCTGAAGCGCTGCGCCAGGCCAAAACCCAGACCATGGCCCGGCGGCTCAAGGACTGGCAACCGGACTTCCCGGGTGTCGAGGAAGAGGTCGCTGCGACGCTGCTGCGGCGGGGCGACATCGTCGTGGTCGAGGCCGGACAGGTCATTCCCGGCGACGGTGACGTGGTGGAAGGCATTGCGTCGGTGGACGAGTCGGCGATCACCGGCGAGTCGGCTCCGGTGATCCGTGAATCCGGAGGTGACCGCTCCGCTGTCACCGGCGGCACCACCGTGCTGAGTGACCGGATCGTCGTGCAGATCACCCAGAAGCCGGGAGAAAGCTTCATGGACAGGATGATCGCGCTCGTCGAGGGTGCCAACCGGCAGAAAACCCCCAACGAAATCGCCCTGAACATCCTGCTGGCCGCCTTGACGATCATCTTCATCTTCGCCGTCGCGACCCTGCAGCCGCTGGCGATCTACTCCAAGATGAACAACCCCGGGGTGCCAGACACCCAGGCACTCAATACCAACGGCGTCACCGGGATTGTGATGGTGTCGCTTCTGGTGTGCCTGATCCCGACGACGATCGGAGCGCTGCTGTCGGCCATCGGCATCGCGGGCATGGACCGGCTGGTGCAGCGCAACGTGCTCGCCATGTCCGGGCGTGCCGTGGAAGCCGCCGGTGACGTCAACACGCTGCTGCTCGACAAGACCGGCACCATCACTCTGGGCAACCGGCAAGCGGTCGACTTCGTACCCCTCACCGGAGTGCCTCCGGAGCAGCTAGCCGACGCCGCGCAGCTGTCCAGCCTCGCTGACGAAACGCCCGAAGGGCGTTCGGTGGTCGTGTTCGCCAAAGAGCAGTTCGGGCTGCGGGCCCGCACGCCGGGCGAACTCGCGCGCGCGAAGTGGGTGGCATTTTCCGCCGCGACGAGGATGTCGGGGGTCGACGTCGGCGCGCACCGGCTGCGCAAGGGCGCGGCCAGCGCGATCGGGGAATGGGTGCGCGGCCAGGGCGGCACGGTTGCAACCCAGCTCGACGAAATCGTCGACGAGATCTCCGCCGACGGCGGCACCCCGCTGGTCGTCGGGGAGAGCGTTGGGGACAAAGCCGACAAAGAAGCAAGAGTGCTCGGCGTGATCCACCTCAAGGACGTCGTCAAGCAGGGCATGCGCGAACGCTTCGACGAGATGCGGAAGATGGGCATCCGCACGGTGATGATCACCGGTGACAACCCGTTGACCGCCAAGACAATTGCCGACGAGGCCGGGGTCGACGACTTCCTCGCCGAGGCCACGCCGGAGGACAAACTCGCACTGATCAAGCGTGAGCAGGAGGGCGGCAGGATGGTCGCCATGACCGGTGACGGCACCAATGACGCGCCGGCCTTGGCTCAGGCCGACGTGGGCGTGGCGATGAACACCGGCACGTCGGCCGCCAAAGAGGCCGGCAACATGGTCGACCTCGACTCCGACCCCACCAAGCTCATCGAGATCGTCGAGATCGGCAAGCAGTTGCTGATCACCCGCGGGGCGCTGACCACCTTCTCGATCGCCAACGACATCGCGAAATACTTCGCGATCATCCCGGCGATGTTCGTCGCGCTGTTCCCCGGGTTGGACATGATCAACATCATGCGGCTGCACAGCCCGCAGTCGGCGATCCTGTCGGCCGTCATCTTCAACGCGCTCGTCATCGTGGCCCTGATCCCGTTGTCCCTGCGCGGCGTGCGCTACACACCGAACAGCGCGTCGAAACTGTTGAGCCGAAACCTCTATATCTACGGGCTCGGCGGCATCATCGCCCCGTTCATCGGAATCAAGCTGATCGACTTGATCGCCCAATTCGTCCCCGGGGTGTCCTGACATGAAGTTCTCCAATTTCGTGCGCTTACATTGGTCGGCCTTTCGCGCACTGCTGGTGCTGACCGTCATCACCGGTGTCGCCTACCCGCTGTCGATCTGGCTGGTCACACAGCTGCCGGGGCTGCGCGACAAGGCCGAGGGATCAATCCTCACCGCCAACGGCAAGCCGGTCGGCAGTCGGCTGATCGGCCAACTGTTCACCGACAACGACGGCAACCCGCTGCCGCAGTACTTTCAGAGCCGTCCATCGATGGCCGGCAACGGCTACGACCCGCTTTCGTCGGGCGCGAGTAACCTCGGTCCGGAAAGCATCGTCGACACACCGGCGGATCCGGCGCAGTTGGCGGCGGGGAAATCCGCCTCGGATGCGGGATTCAAGCCCGGCCTGCTGACGCAGGTTTGCACACGCAGCGCCGCAGTGGCCAGGCTGGAGGCCTTGGGGAAAGAGGGCGGGTCTCGTCCGTTCTGCACGGGCAGGGGCGTGGGCGCGGTGCTGTCGGTGATCGGCCCCCGCGACGCCCGGGGGAACGTCGCCCACCCCGTCCGGGTGGTCAGCGTCAACGAGCCGTGCCAATCCACGCAAGCGCCGTTCCTGGCGATCTTCGAAGCTGTGCGGGTCGAGTGCGCCAGGTACGGCGAGGACTACTCGATCGGCCAGATCGTGCCCATCCGTGGAGCCGCGCCCGCCAACCCGGTCGTACCCCCCGACGCGGTCACCGCCAGCGCCAGCGGCCTCGATCCAGACATCTCGGCGGCGTACGCCGACATCCAGGTCGCAAGGGTGGCCAAAGCCCGCCGTGTCACCGCAGACCAGATACGTGCGGTGATAAGGCAGAATCTCACCGGCCGCGCGCTCGGATTTTTTGGCGAACCGTGCGTCAACGTGCTGCAACTCAACCTGCAACTCGACCACAAGTATCCGGTCACGAGCTAGCACCGGGTGAATGATGGTTGACGTGAGCGACGCGAGTCTCCGCCACCGATCCAAGCGCGGCGAGCTGCGCATCTACCTGGGCGCGGCTCCAGGCGTGGGCAAGACCTACGCGATGCTCGGCGAGGCGCACCGGCGGCTGGAACGCGGCACCGACGTGGTGGCCGGCGTGATCGAGACGCATGGACGGGCGAAAACCGCCGAGCTGATCGCGGGCATCGACGTCATCCCGCCGCGCTACATCGAGTACCGCGGCACCCGCTTCCCCGAGCTCGATGTGCCCGCGATCGTCGCGCGCCATCCCCAGGTGGTTCTGGTCGACGAACTCGCGCACACCAATACGCCGGGCAGCAAGAACGCCAAGCGATGGCAGGACGTCGAGGAACTGCTCGATGCCGGGATCACGGTGATCTCCACCGTCAATGTGCAGCACCTGGAGAGCCTCAACGACGTCGTCGCCCAGATCACCGGAATCGAACAGCAGGAAACGGTTCCGGATTCGATCGTGCGCCAGGCATCGCAGGTGGAACTCGTCGACATCACACCAGAAGCGCTGCGCCGCAGGCTTTCGCACGGCAACGTCTACGCACCGGAAAGGATCGACGCGGCGCTGTCGAATTACTTCCGGCGCGGAAATCTGACTGCGCTGCGGGAATTGGCGCTGCTGTGGCTGGCTGATCAGGTGGACACGGCGCTGGCCAGATACCGCGAAGAGAACAAAATCACCGACACGTGGGAGGCCCGCGAGCGAGTCGTGGTGGCGGTCACGGGTGGTCCCGAGTCGGAGACGTTGGTCCGGCGGGCGTCCCGGATCGCGTCGAAGTCGAGCGCCGAGCTGCTGGTGGTGCACGTCATCCGCGGCGACGGGCTCGCCGGCCTCTCGGACACTCGGATGGCCAAGATTCGTGAGCTGGCGAACAGCCTGGACGCGTCGCTGCACACCGTGGTCGGTGATGACGTGCCCTCGGCTCTCTTGGATTTCGCCCGCGAGAACAACGCAACCCAACTGGTGATCGGGACGTCTCGCCGACCCCGGTGGGCGCGCATCTTCGACGAGGGCATCGGCCCGGCGATCATCGCACGCTCCGGAAAAATCGACGTGCACATGGTCACGCACGAGGAATCCAGCCGCGGATACCGGATCGCTCTGGTCGCGCACCGCGAACGACGGGTCACGTCGTGGCTGGCAGCCGTCATCGTCCCATCGATCATCTGTGCTGTCACGGTTTCAGTGCTGGACCCGTATCTGAACACCAGCGGCGAGAGCGCCTTGTTCTTCGTCGGGGTGCTGCTGGTCGGGCTGCTGGGCGGTGTCGCTCCTGCAGTGCTTTCGGCGGTGCTCTCCGGCCTGCTGTTGAACTACTTCCTGATGGCACCGCGGCACAGCCTCACGATCGGCGACCCAAACGGCGCGATTACTGAAGTGGTTTTGCTGCTGATCGCGGTCGCGGTCGCGGTCCTTGTCGACGGTGCCACCAAACGCACCCGCGAAGCGCGGCAGGCCGCCCAGGAGGCAGAACTGCTGACGCTTTTTGCGGGATCCGTGCTGCGCGGCGCCGACCTCGACACGCTTCTGGAACGGGTGCGAGAAACCTACTCGCAGCGGTCGGTGACCATGCTGCGGGAACCCACAGAGGGCGAGCGGGCCAGCGGGAAGAGGAACGAGGTCGTCGCGTGTGTCGGCGATGATCCTTGTGTGAGCGTCGATTCGGCTGACACCGCAATCGAGGTCGGCGACGAAGAGTTCTGGATGCTGCTGGCCGGCAAGAAGCTTTCCGCACGCGACCGCCGGATACTCAGCGCAGTCGCCAGGCAGGCCGCGGGGCTGATCAAACAGCGCGAGCTGGCCGAGGACGCCAACCGGTCCCAGGCGATCCTGCAGGCCGACGAGCTGCGCCGCTCCCTGCTCTCGGCGGTCAGCCACGACCTGCGCACGCCGCTGGCGGCGGCGAAGGTCGCGGTGTCCAGCCTGCGCGCCGCGGACGTTGCCTTCTCTCCGGAGGACACCGCGGAATTACTGGCCACCATCGAGGAGTCGATCGACCAGCTGACCGCACTGGTCGGCAACCTGCTCGATTCCTCACGCCTGGCGGCAGGCGTGGTGCGACCGGAACTGCGCCGGGTGTATCTCGAGGAAACGGTGCAACGCGCGCTGGTCAGCATCGGCAAGGGCGCTACCGGGTTCTACCGATCTGCCATCGACCGCGTCAAGGTGGACGTCGGTGACGCCGTGGTGCTGGCCGACACCGGACTGCTGGAACGGGTCCTCGCCAACCTGATCGACAACGCGCTCCGCTACGCGCCCAACTGCGTCGTTCGCGTCAACGCGGGCCGGGTGGGCGACCGCGTGCTGATCAACGTCATCGACGAAGGCCCGGGCATCCCGCGCGGAACCGAGGACGAGATTTTCGAAGCCTTCCAGCGGCCGGGCGATCAGGACAACACCACCGGGGTGGGCTTGGGGATGTCGGTGGCACGCGGCTTCGTCGAGGCGATGGGCGGCACCATTGCCGCCAACGACACACCGGGCGGCGGACTCACCGTGGTGGTGGATCTGCCTGCGCCACAGGAAGAACGGCGCCGATGACCCGCGTCCTGGTTATTGACGACGAACCACACATCTTGCGCGCGCTGCGCATCAACCTGACCGTACGCGGATATGAGGTGATCACGGCGTCGAGCGGTGCCGGCGCGCTGCGCGCGGCGGCCGAGCACCAACCTGATGTGGTGATCCTCGACCTCGGCCTGCCCGACATTTCGGGCATCGAGGTGCTGGGGGGTCTGCGCGGATGGCTTACCACACCGGTAATCGTGTTATCCGCGCGCACCGATTCGTCGGACAAGGTCCAGGCCCTTGATGCCGGTGCCGATGACTATGTCACCAAACCCTTTGGGATGGATGAGTTTTTGGCCCGGCTGCGCGCGGCGGTGCGCCGAAACGCGGCCGCGTCCGAAACGGATGAACCGGTTATCCAGACCGATACATTTACCGTCGACTTGGCCGCCAAGAAGGTCACCAAGAGCGGCGCGGAAGTTCACCTCACCCCGACCGAATGGGGCATGCTCGAAGTGCTGGTACGCAATCGTGGCAAGCTGGTCGGCCGCGAGGAGCTCCTCAAAGAGGTGTGGGGTCCGGCATACGCCACCGAAACCCATTACTTGCGCGTCTATTTGGCTCAGCTGAGGCGGAAACTCGAGGACGACCCGTCGCACCCCAAGCACCTGTTGACCGAATCGGGGATGGGTTATCGCTTCGAGGCCTGAGCGATTTCGCCGCACAACCGAAAGCCCTAACCGCACGCTCGCCCGTCAAACCTGCGCGTCGTCCCCAAATCCCAACCGCAACATCCGTCTCCCCGGGAAAGTGACCGACTCTTTGCCCGCCTCACAGCGACAACTTCGCCGTTTTGCGCAGAACCAACAGCCTTCGACAACCTGCCGCGGAAGGAAAAGCCCTGCCGGCTCAGCGCATCCGCCATCTCGGCAACGGTGGCAGGTCCATTGTGGGCAAGGTGCACAGTAAGCACGTAACGCAGCTCGATTCCATGAATAGTCATCGGTGAACAGTCGAACACCGGTCTGACCCTGATTTTTCAGCCTGATGTGGGTGATGGCTGTGTCGTGACACGGAAGTGCCCTTCGTGCAAGGGAAAATCGTGATGGTAGAAGTCATGATGTCCC
>Ga0209012_1001815_pt1 | contig 20508 bp, 13 predicted proteins | sample RS3BMetagenome_FD_184735 | JGI IMG/M metagenome (GOLD analysis project Ga0209012, IMG submission 184735) | Ferric oxide microbial mat and aquatic microbial communities from Rainbow Spring, Yellowstone National Park, USA - RS3B (SPAdes) (version 3) ...
GGCGGCCTCCGCCGCATCCGCGGCGCACGCCGCCGGCCCAGGCCCCCACATAGCCGTCCCCCCCGCGCACCCCACGTCCGCCGTCCCTGCGCCCGGCGGCCTGCCCGCACCCTATATCCCGCACGCCACCGCGTCCGCCACCCCCGGCCTCCCACCCCCGGCGGCCATCGATACGGTCCGTGCCGCCACGCTCCGGGGCATCCTGCGGGCGTCGCTCGCCGCGGGGGTCGCCCCCGCCGACATCCTATGGCGGGCACTGCAATGGTCGGTCGCCGCGGCCCTGGCGACCGCCCTGGCGGCGGCAGCCGGCTTCACGCTGGTCCTGTTCCGCCGCCCGGAGCACCATCGTCGGGCCGCGGCCGCCCGACCGACCTGGGCGCGTCACCTCTGGCCGGACGCGCTCCTGCTATTGGTAGGGGCGGCGGTCGCCACGGCCGTGGGATCGGCCGGTCCGCCCGGCGCGGCCGGTGCGGGGGTCGCCGCCGTCTTCGGCGGCATCCCCTTCGTCGGAGCCGTCGCGGACCACGCCCATCTGTCCTTGCCGACGGCCTACCTCGGCGCGGCCGCAGCCCTCCTCGGCGCCGGCATGCTGGCCGGCCGCCTGCTGTCCCTCGGCGTCCGCACGCTCGAACACCGCCGGGACGGCCACCTGTCTGTCGTGGCGGTGCTGGCGGCGCGCGCGGTCGGGCGCGGCGCCTCCCCGCTCAGACTGGCCCTCCTGCCGGCGCTGGCGACCGCGACCGTCCTGTTCGCCGTCTCCGGCGCCCTGGGCGCCGCGCGTACGGACCGCATGCTGCGGAGCCTGGAGGTGGGCGCTCCGCTGCGTATCGGCGAGCAATGGACGTCCGGGTGCGCCGACGGCTGCAGCAATCCCCGGGCGATGCCCATCCTCCCGATCGCCACCTGGAACGCCGACGCGCCGGGGGTGACGGCGGCCGCGACATTGCTCTCCATCGACTCGTCGGTTCACGCCGCCGCCGGGTATGTCCCGGCGCAACTCCTCGGCATCACGCCGGGGGCCTTCGCGCAGACGGCGGACTGGCGCTTCCTCCCCGACGGACCGGCCGCCCTGCGGGCCATGGCGGCGGCGCCATCCCCCGGGGGCGCCGTCATCTCGGCCGCACTGGCGCAGGGCGCGTCGCTCGGCGCGGGGGATATCTTGGATACCAGTTCCCTCCCTCCGCTCCGGATCGTGGCCGTCGAACCCGGCTGGCCCGGCCTGGGTCTGGGACGCGGCCGTTGGGCCGTCGTACCTCAGTCGCTCATCCGCGCCTACCTGCAGTCCGGTCTGCGCTACAGTCTGGCGGGTGTGGCCTCGATCCTCCTGGCCCGCCTCCGGCCGGGCGCGTCGGTGTCCGGTATCACCGCCAACATCCGCGGTCACCACGCCGTGGTCACAAGCGTAGCGGTGTCCGGCTCGGGCGGGTGGGGCCTCGGCGCCCTGCCCGTCACGGTGTTGCCGGAAGTCGTCGGGCTGCTCTTGCTCTGCGGCATGGCGCTGCGCACCTCGCCGGTCGATCCGGGGTCGCTGCCGGAGGGCGACGCCCTCGCCGCGCTCGGGGCGGCCGCGGAGGCCGAATGCGCCCGGCGGCGTGTGCGGCACCTGGTCACGGGCTGGGGGCCGGCCTTCGGCGCCGCCGCCGGCACGTGCTTGGCCCCGTTGTTTTGGAGGGCACTCCGTCTTGGGTCTCCGGCGCTGGACGGGGTGCCGTTCCAAGCGGTGTGGTGGGGCCTCCCGCTCGCGGGTCTCCTCCTCGCGGCCGGCACTCGGGGCCTGATCGGGGCCATCCGCTCGGAGCCGCCGCCGGAGACCGACCCCGTCATCGCCGAGCGGGTGGCGACCGATCGCTTCGCGGCGGGGGCGCCCGACCTGACCGCCGTGATCCTTGGGGCGCCGCACACGCCGCCCGGCGAGGAGGCGGGCCGCGAACCCTCGGGGGTGTCCGCCGCAGGCGCCCGACCGCCGGCCCCCCGAGGGACGGCTGCCTTGACCCGCGGGATCCGCGCGCTCTCCGCCGGGGCGCGGGCGGTCGCCGCTGCGGGGCGGGGCGCGGTGCTCGCCCCCGCCCTGGCGAGGCGCCGGCTTGCCGCCACCTGGACGAGGCTGCCGGGGCTTGCCGCCGGCATGCTGCTGGCGGCCGCCGTCGCCGCCGTCGTGCCCCTGTTTACCGCTGGTGCCCTGACGCGCGTGCTCCACGCCGGCCTCCCGGGCGAGAACGACCGCCCGTCGGGGGCGCTCCTGCTCTCGGACTTCCCGCCGCCCGGCGTCAGCGCCGGTACGGCGAACCTCGCCCGCCTGGCGGCCCTCGCCGCCTCCGTGGGCGCCGCCGCCGGCACTGCGCAGACCCCGCCCGTGAACCTCCTGGTGAGCGGCGTCGTCCAGGTCCGGGCGGCACCGGGGTCCGGCGCCCCTATACCGGCCCCGTACCTGCAGGTGGCGACCATCGCCGGTCTGGCGGCGCACGCGCACTTTGAGAGGGGCGGCCCCCCGCCGGCCGCCCCGGAGCCGGACGGGACGATCGACGTGGCGGCCACCGCCCGGGCGGCGGCGGATCTACCGCTGCGGTTCGGCCGGGTGTACGTCACGGCCCGGACGTCCGGCGCCCCGCTGCGCATCCGGCTGACCGGTATCTTCACGGAGGTCCCGGGCGACGGCACCTACTGGCCGTACCTCTACCCGGACCAGGACGTGTTCGCGGCCCCCGCGCTCTGGCGGCAGGTCGTCCTGGTACGCCACGCCCTGCCGGTGGGGGAGGCCACCTGGTACACCGTGCTTCACCTGGGCGACCTGACGGCGCAGCAGGTGCCGGCGGCCGTGGCCGGTCTCGGGCGCGTCGACACGCAGGCGGCGGACGCCGCCCCCGGCACGTCCCTGGCCGTGTCGCCGGTCCGGCAACTGCAGGGCTTCCTGGTGCGGGAGGCGACGCTGGGGGCCCTGCTGCGCCTCGCGGGCGTCCCCGTGTTGGCTCTGACGCTCTACTTCGTCGCCATCACCGCCGGCCTGGTGGTCGCGGCGGAGGGATCGGAGATCTCGGTGCTCCTCGGCCGCGGCGCCGCCGCCGCGCAGGTCGCCACCGTCTACCTCGCCGAGTGGATCCTGCTGGCCATCCCCCTCGTCGCCGTCGCGCCCTTCCCGGCCGTCCTCCTCGCACGGGCGATGGGCGCCGCCGACGGGTTCCTGCGGTTCGCCCCGCGCGCCCCGCTGCCGGTCTTCCTACAGGTGCGCGACTTCGCCTACGCCGGAGGGGCCGCCCTGCTGGCGGTGCTGGCCGCCCTGCTCCCGGTGCTGGGGGCGGTCGGCGGCTCCACGGTCGAGGCGCGCGCCCGCATGGGCCGGACGCCGGCCCCGCCGTTGTGGCAGCGGACGTACCTGGACGCGGCGCTGCTGGCGGTCCTGGTCGTGTCCTGGGCCTTCCTCCGCGGGGCGAAGCTGCAGGGGGCGGGCGCCGCCGCGGTGGCCGGCGACCCGGCGCTCTACGTGCTGCCGGCCGTGCTCCTGGCGGCCGCCGGGTTCCTCGGCGTCCGCTTCCTGGGATGGATCTTCCGCCGTATGGACGCCCTGTGGGGCACTGGACTGCCGCTGCCGGTGTCCCTGTCGCTGCGGCGGATCGGGCGCCTGCCGGCGCAGTTCGCCCCCGTGCTCCTGCTCCTCTGCTTCACGGCGGGCCTTGGGACATACAGCGCGGCGGCCGCACGCACGCTCGACCAAAACCTGGCGGACACCGTCCACTACCAGGTGGGCGCGCCCGTGCGGATCGTCGAATCCTCGCCCTGCACCCTCAGCCCCATCGCCCCGCCCGTCTGCACGCAGTACGGCCTGCGGGGCCCGTCACCGCGTCCCCTGCCCCCGTTCCGGGCGAACCTGCAGGTGCCCGGCGTCCGCTCGGCGACACAGATGCTGGAACTGCCGATCACGGTCGTGGCCGCCGGTACGGGAGGCATCCCGGCGACCCTGGTGCTGGTGGACACCGCCAACTTCGCGGCCACGGCGTGGTGGCCCGCCGACCTCAACCCGCTGCCGGAGGCGCGCTACCTGCAGTCGCTGGGCTCGGCGCCCAACGCCGTGCTGGTGTCGCCGGGGCTGCCGGGAGGGGGCGGCGGCCCCCTCACCGCCCAGCTCTCCGGCGGACCACAGGCCGACCTGCACTCGGTGGGCACCGTCCCGCGCTGGCCGGGCACGGACGCGGCGGGCCCGATCATCGTCGCCCCGTTGTCGGCGGCGGTCGGCGTCTTTCGCATCACGTGCGCCTCCCCCACGGCTCCCTGCGCCGGTGAGCGCATCGTGCTCGTGTCCCTCGCGCCGGGGACGACGGCCGCGGCGGTGGACGCGGCCCTGCCGCCCCTCGGCTTCGCCGTGGCGCGCACCGACGTGGCGGCGGTGGAGGAGGCGGCCGCGATCGCCACCCCGGAGTGGGCGGGCCAGACCGGCCTCCTGACGATCGGCTTCCTGATCGCCCTGGCCGTCACGGCCGTGGGCTACCTGCTCTATGCGGCCGTCGTCCTGCGCGGCCAGACCGCGCAACTCGGCCTGTTGCGGGCCGTGGGGCTGCGGTGGAGCACCCTGGTCGGGAGCGTCGCGGTCGAACAGGGCGCACTGGTGGTCGCGGGGGGGATCGTGGGGGTCATCGCCGGCCGGATCGCGGCGGCGCTGTTCCTCCCCCTCTTCAGCCCGGCCTTCACGGGCCCGAATGCCCCGCCCTTCCTCGTGGAGGGTCCGGGGGGCGCGCTCCGGGAGGTCGCCGGCCTGTTCGCGGGCCTCCTCGCCGTCGTGTTGGGTCTCCTCCTCGTCCTGCTGCGCCGGATGCACATCGGGGAGACGGTGAAGCTCGAAGATTGACCCCTGTGCCGGGTCGGCACCACGGCATGACACCCGGCGTCAGGGGTGACGGCGGCCCTCGAATGTCGGGATGTCGCCTCTTCTCTGGTGCTCCCCGTGGAGGGAGCGGCCCACCGGCTGGTCTCCGCCCTTTCGCGCGTACGGCCGCAAGAGGGGACGGGGCCGGCGCCGCGACGATACTCCCGACCCGCCCCGAACCCCGTACCCGGCGTTCCGCCACCGGCCGGGGTGGGGCACCGACGGGCGCCGCGCTACCCTTCCCGGCCTGATCGACGTCGTGGGTGCAGTACATTCCTGCATCCGCCTTCCGGCGGCGTTCCCGGCCAGGCCTGCTTGCAGGCGTGCAACCCCTCGACTTTTCCGGGGTGAGTAATAAGTTACTATGACGGACTGCCAACCTGTCGGTGGAGCGGCTGCGCGGCGCTGATCGGGTGGCCGGGCAGGGGCCCGGGAACCGCGAGGCGACCGGCGGGCGCTACGGTGTCGCGTCGGCAACGGCGGCCGTCGGCATAGCGTGCGCAAAACAGCGGATCCCACGTGACGCCGCGGCCGACCATCCCGACGCGACGGTATAATCCCGCCCTTACCTTGTAAACCGGTCCTACGTGGATGCGCGACAGTCCATTACCGTCGCGGCACGCCCCACCTTGACCCGGCGGCGCTCCCGCCGTATAACTAGCCCAGTTCCTTAGATGTCTTCCTAATGCTCTAAGGGCACCGGCGCGCGGGGCACCGGCAGGGGGGGGCGGGGCGGTGTCGCTGTCGGACGTGTTCCGGGCCCTCGGCGACCCCACCCGCCGGCACATCCTGCGCATGCTGGCCCAGCGCGACATGCCCGCCGGCGAGATCGCCGCCGCCTTCGACATCAGTAAACCGAGCGTCAGCCACCATCTGGCCGCCCTGAAGCAGGCGGGCCTCGTCCGCGACGAGCGGCGCGGCCAGCAGATCATCTACTCCCTGGACTCCACGGTGCTGCAGGACGCGATCGGCTGGATCTTCGAGATCGCGGGCCGCGGCAAGGGGGACGACCGCCATGGATGACGCCCACGCAGAAGGGTACCAGGTGGGCGTGGAATTGAGGCGCGACATCGTCGCGCCCATCCTCGTCGCGGTCATGCTCGCCGGCGGAGCGCTGGCCTACCGGCACCTGCCGGCCCTGGTTCCAATGCACTGGGACGCCGCGGGTCGCGTCACCGCCTGGGCCTCGCCCCTCTGGGCGGTGCTGTTCCCCCCGGCCCTGGCGCTTTCGGTCTGGCTACTCCTGCTACTGCTACCCGCCATCGACCCACGGCGCGCCAACTACGCCGCCTTCATCGGCTTCTACCGCGCCGTGCGGATCGCCCTGGTCCTCGTCTTGGCCGCCGTCGACGCCGTGACGCTGGCGGCGGCGCTCGGCCATCCGGTCGACGGCTCTGTCGTGGTGCCGCTCGTCGTTTCCCTCCTCCTCGTGTTCGTGGGCAACTCGCTGCCCCGGGTGCGTCACAACTACTTCGTCGGCATCCGCACGCCCTGGACACTCGCCGACGAGGGGGTCTGGCGCCGCACACACCGCTTCGCGGGCCCGGTATTCGTCGCCGGCGGGCTGCTGGGGGCGGCGGGGCTGCTCCTGCCGCCCCCGTGGCGGGCGGCCGCGCTCCTGTTCGGGGCCGGCGGGGCCGGGCTCCTCAGCGTCATCTACTCGTACTTCGCCTTTGCACGCCGGGAGGGCGCCGGCCGGCCGTAGGATCCCGCGACGCGGGATCTGGCTGCGGGCTGTTCTGCCGCCAGGCTTTCGGTTCGTCGCCCGGCAGCGAAACCGCTTTTTGCAGCGCCGTCCAGCGCGGCGCACGCGGTTCCGGCCGGGATCCGTGAGGGGGATATGCCCGTGGTCTGGGTTTCGGTCGGCGGTATCGTCGCGGTGGTGGTCGTGGCCCTGGTGGTCGCCGCCCGGCAGGGCAAGGGGTGGTGGAAGTTCCTGCTCGCCGGCGCGGCCGGCTGGCTGGTCGCTCAGTGGGCCAAGGGCTTGATCGTCCTGCCGTTGGCGGCCGCCTACGGGCACGGAAGCGGCCTCGCGCGCGGCAGCGCCATCCTCTCGACCCTGTGGTGGTTTCCGGTCTTCGGCGCCCTGTTGGCCGGGGTGTGGGAGGAACTCGGCAAGTACGTGCCGCTGCGCTGGCTGCGCGTGGACGCCTATGGACAGGCGCTCGCCCTGGGACTCGGCGCCGGGGCGCTGGAGGCCCTGGTCCTGGCGGCGGGCGTGATGGGGGCGGCAGGCGCGGGCTTTGGCGGCGAAACCGCCGGTGCGGCCCTGATCTCCGTCTGGGAGCGCTTCTGGGCCATCGCCCTCCACGCCGGCCTGGCCACCGCCGACGGTCTGGCCGTCGTGCGGCGGCGGGTGCGCTGGCTGCTGCTCGCCATCGGCCTACATACCGCAGCCGACCTCGGCGCGGGCTGGTACCAGCACACGGCGGCCGTGCACGCCGGGGCGGCGCAGGCGGCTCTCTTGACCGCCGAACTGGTCGCCGCGGCAGTGGCGGTCGTGACGTGGATGGTTGGTCGGCGGATTTGGGCCGCGGACCAACCATCCACCCCCGCCTGAGCACTGGCGGGCCGCAACGAAAAAGCACCGCATCCCGAGTCAGGGGGGCAGGGGCCGGCCGGAGCGATCCAGGTGCCCGAACCTTCTCCCGCCGACCTGCCGCCCCGGGTGCCGCCCCGCAGACGTCGGATCCCCTCCCCCAGCGTGAGCATCCCCACACCCCCCACGCGACCCGTTCCTCCCTGCACACCCCCGCATGAAAGCCTGACACCCCAATCGGATCCTTCTCGCCCGAAACGGGTCCCGTCGGAGGGTCCCCGCCCCCCCCTTGACCTCCGTTCAATTTACCATCCAATAGGAGGGCTAACCCATGGCACGCACGCCCAGTGCCGACGGCTACCCCACCATGTACCTGGCCCTCTTGGCGGACGGTCCTGCGCACGGCTACGTCCTGGTGCAGCGCCTGGCAGAGCGCACGGCACACGAGATGCAGATCCCCGCGGGCCTGGTGTACTCGGTCCTGCACGAACTGGAACAGCAGGGGCTGGTGGAGGCCCACTGGGCCCCGGGGGCGCCGGGTCGGGGGCGCCGGGGCCCAGTGGGCGGATCTACCACATCACCCGCGGGCGCAGGGTCCTGGCCGAGCGCCGGCGGGAGTGGGGGCGGCATCGTCGCGCGGTGGACCTGGTTCTGCTCGGGAGCACGGGGACGGGGACGGGGGTGGCAGCCGGTGTCTGACGAGCGGTGGGCAACCGCCCTGGAGTGGCAGGCCTACATCGAGGAGGCCACGGCCGACATCCGGGACAACGCCGAGGCGGAGGCGGCGCGGGAGGCGTTGCGCGCCCACCTGGTGGATCAGTCGGCGTTGGCCGCGGAGGGGTCGTCCCCGGCGGAGGCGGCGCGGGAGGCCCCAGCACAGCCATGGCCGCCTGGTGCAGCGTCTCTGCCGCCGGCAGGAGAGCCGTCATGGCGCGGTTCGCCCCATCGGTCACCGCCGGACGGGTGCGGAATCTCGCCGTGAGCGGCTGCACAGGGCCGCCCGCGGCCCACCCGATCCCCTAGGCCCCGATCACCCTCCCCCGAAGAGCCCCGGTATCTCCGCCGCCCTTGCGATCCGCGCGTCCGGCCCCCGCCCGGGCACCGTCCATGCGCCGACGTCCCCCACGAACACGCCGCCGAGGCCGGCGTCCATCGCCCCCAGCACATCCGCCTCCGGGTCGTCGCCGACCATGGCCACCGCCTCGGGCGGCAGGCGGAGGCTGCGCGCGCCCTCCAGGAAGAATCCCGCCGCCGGCTTGCCGATGACGGTGGCGCTTACGCCGGCCGCGTACTCCAGGGCCGCGACGGCCGCCCCCACGTCCACGGCCGGTCCCTCGGGCGTTGCAAACCACCGGTTCTTGGCCATGGCGATCAGGTCGGCGCCGGCCCGCAGGGCCCGGAAGGCCCGGTCGAGAGCCTCCCGGCCGAAGATCTCCGGGGTGTCGCCGACCACGACGTGCGCTGGGAACGCGGCGGCTTCAGCGATCCCGGCCAGGTCCTCGCGCACCCCCGGGCGGACGAAGAACAGGCAACTCCCCCCGACCCGGCGCAGGTACGCGGCGGTGGCCACGGTCGCCGTCAGCAGGTCCTGCGGAGAGACCGGCAGTCCGGCCCCGGCCAGACGGGACGCCAGGGCCCGCCGGCTCCGGCTGCTGGTGTTGGTCAGGAGCCGGAAGGGGACACCCATGCGGCGAAGCCCGTGAAGTGCCTCCGCCGCCCCCGGCAGCGCGGCGTCGCCGACCTGCAGGACCCCGCCGACATCGATCAGGCAGCCGCGCCAGGGCATGCGGCCCCGCCCTCCTTGCTTTTGTGTCCCCATTTGATACGCTTACGCAAGTCTCCCATACGGGAGTGGAGCGTCCATGCCCCTTCCGCCCCCGGCCTTCCCGCTCGGCACGCCGGCTTCGGGCCGCGACCTGGTGGGGCGCGACGAGGCCGTCGCCGAATTGGCTCTCCGGCTCTCCACCGGCCAGCACCTCCTGCTGTTCGGCCCGCGACGGACGGGCAAGACCAGCGTCGCGGAGGCCGCCCTGGCCCGCCTGCGCGCGGGCGGCCTCCTGGGGGCGCGCGTGGATCTGACCTACACCCCTTCGAAGCGAGCCCTGGCCGACGCGTTGGCCGGCGCGTGCCTCCAGGTCGCGGGGACCGGCTTCCGGGCCCTCGAGCAGTTGCGCGCCGCTCTGGCCTCTGTGCGGCCGGAACTCCGCTTGCGCCGCGAACTCGGCCCGGAGGCGGCCGAATTCGTCCTCGGCCTGGCACGTCCGGACACCCGCCCCGACGCGGAAGACGAGGTACTGCGGAGTGCACTGGCGCTCCCCGAACGCGTCGCCGCCACCCGAGGCCGGCGCGCCATCCTCTGCCTCGACGAGTTCCAGGAGGCCGGCCGCATCGACACGGGCATCTACCGCCTGATCCGGGCGGAGATCTCCGCGCAGCGGCACACGACCTACCTCTTCATGGGCTCTCAGGGCTCGCTCCTGTCGGGCCTGTTCGCGCGACGGAACGAGCCCCTGTACCAATTCGCCACCGTGTGGTCACTGCCCCCGGTCCCGGCGGAGGCCTGGACCGCCTACCTCGCGGCGCGCTACGCGGAAGCCGGCCTGTCGACCACGGCGGCCGGGCTGGACGCCCTGCTGGCGGCATCCGGCGCACACCCCATGCACACCATGCTGCTCGCGCAGGAGGCGGCCGTCCTGGCGCTCACGGACAGGGGCGTGGTCGACGCGGACATCGCCGGCGCGGCCCGCGCCTCGGCCGCGCGCGCGCTGGCCCCGGCCTTCGAGGAGGTGTGGCGATCGCTCCCGGCGCCCGCCCAGACGGCGCTGATTCTGCTTTCCCGAGGCGACTCGCCCTGGACGGGGCGCGGGTCCCGCACGACCAAGCGCGCCATGGATGCCCTCCTCGACCGCGGCATCCTCGTGCGCGCCGGCCGCGGCCGCTACCGCTTCTTCGAGACCATGTTCGAGGAGTTCGTGCGCGGAATCGCCTGACCGCTCCCCGACGGCCTTCGACGGGTGCGCGGCACCATGGCCGACCGCTCGCCCGCCCCAGACGGATGCGGCGCCCGACGGGGCGGCCAGGCGGCACCGCGGCGTCCGTTCGTCGGGTCCACCTGAGCTCCGGCGTCGCCGCGATCCCAGGGTGGAGCGGCCTCCCGCGCGCGTACGCCGCTCGCCCTCCGGATGGTCTCGCCCGCACACACCCCCGCCACTCCGCACACACCCCGTCACTCCGCACCCGCCGCCCGGCGGCCGCGTCCCGCCCGGCGCGCCGATTCCAGCGTCCCCTTCCGGGCATCCTGCCCCCCGAAGGGGGGCCCTCCGTTGCGCGTGCGCTTCGGCTTCGTCGCCATGGCCCCCGGCCTCGCCGACGCCTCCCCGTCCCGGACGCTGACCGCCACCGCCGCCGCGGCCCTGGATCCGGAATCCCGCCTGCACCGCCTGCGCGCGCTGGCCCGCGCCAACCTCGACGCCACGCTGCGCATCCTGCGCCACGCGCACGCCCACGGCGTCGCCCTCTACCGCTTCAGTTCGCGCCTCGTGCCGCTGGCCACGCACCCCCTGACCGAGGGCTGGGACTGGCCGGGCGAGTTGGCGGAGGCGTTCGCGGCCGTGGGGGCCTTCGTGCGCGGGCACGACATGCGGGTGAGTTTCCACCCCGACCACTACGCCCCGCTTTCTTCCCCGCGCCCGGAGGTGCAGGACGCCGCGCGACGCGACTACCTCCACCACACGCGCATGATCGCCGCGATGGGCCTCTCGGGCCGCGTACGCCTGGTCGCGCACGTCGGGGGCGCCTACGGGGACGCAGAGGCCGCCATGGAGACATGGGCCGCGACAGTGTCGCGGCTCCAACGATCCCGCGAAACCCTCGCCCTGGAGAACGACGACCGCATCTACGACGGGGCCGCCGCGCTGGCGCTCGCCCGGCGGGCGGGCGTGCCGCTCGTGCTCGATTTCCACCACCAGCGCGTCCTGCGGGGGGACGCCGGCCTATCCGCCCTGGCCGGGGCGGCGGCGGCCACATGGAGCGATGCCCCGCCGAAGTTCCACCTCTCCTCCCCCGCCTCGGCGGCGCGCCCGCGCGACCACGCGGAGTTCATCGATCCGGCCGGCGCGGCCACCGCCCTCGGGGCGCTGCGGGACGCAGGCCTGGAGGCCGCGGACGTGATGCTGGAGTGCAAGGCCAAGGACGCCGCCGTCTTCCGCCTGGTCCGGGACCTGGCCGCGGGCGGGGGTTGGGAGGCCGACGGCGAGGCGGCCGTCCGCCCGCTCTGAGGCGGAGGCCCGGGCGGTATCTCCGGGGTACGGCACCATTCGGCCGGCCGCATCGCCACGGACATTCTATATATAGTGGTTGCTGATCGATTAGGCATACTATATCCTGCGCCCACCACCCGTTTCGGGTGGAGACGCCCCTGGGGGAGTGACGGCGTTGGGCGCGGTGCGATCGGTCCTCAAGCGGGACGGGCATGTCGTGGAGTTCGACGCCTCGCGCATCCGCCACGCGGTGGAGATGGCCTTCCGGGCCGAGGCCGGGTGCCCGTTCCCCGACGCGCTGGACGTCGGACTCGACGAACGGGTGCGCGGCGTAGCGGAGGCCGTGGGCGGCCGCCTGGAGCGACGCGCCGAGGGCACGCTGCACGTCGAGGAGATCCAGGACGAGGTGGAGCGGGAACTGATGGCGGCCGGCCACCACGCGGTCGCCCGCCGGTACATCCTCTACCGCGAGGCGCGCGCGGCGCGGCGGGAGGGGGAGCGGCTGCGGGTCCTGGCCGAGGACGGGCGGACGGTCCTGCTCGACCGCTCGGTCCTGCGGCATGAGATCGCCCTGGCCTGCGCGGACCTGGTGGGTCCCGCCGAGGTGGAGGCCCTCTACCGGGAGACGGTCGGGAGCCTCTACCCGGGAATCGCCCTGCGGGACGTCGAGCAGGCCAAGATCCTCGCCGCGCGCGCCCGGGTCGAGCGGGACCCCGCCTTCGCCTTCGTGGCGGCGCGCCTGCTCCTCGATACCCTCTGCGCGGAGGCGGTGGGACGGCCGGTCCGGCACCGGGACATCCGCGGGACGTACGGCGACCACTTCCGGGCGGGCCTGCGGCTGGGGGTGGAGGCGGGCCGGTACGACGGGCGCCTGCTGGACTTCGACCTGGAGCGTCTGGGCGCCGCCCTGCGCCCCGAGCGCGACCTGCTCTTCCGCTACCTGGGACTGCAGACGCTGCACGACCGCTACCTCGTACAGCACGAGGGGCGGCGAATCGAACTGCCGCAGGGCTTCTGGATGCGGGTGGCCATGGGGCTCGCCCTGCGGGAGGACGAGCGCGACGGGCGCGCGATCGAGTTCTACGAGGTCATGTCGCAGTTCCTCTACGTGCCGTCCACGCCCACGCTCTTCAACGCCGGGACCCCCTACCCGCAACTCTCCTCGTGCTTCCTCACGACGGTGCCGGACGACCTGGGCGGCATCTTCAAGGCCATCCGCGACAACGCGCTACTCTCGAAGTGGAGCGGCGGGCTCGGCAACGACTGGACGCCCGTGCGGGCGCTCGGCGCGCGTATCCGCGGCACGAACGGCCGGAGCCAGGGGGTCGTCCCCTTTCTCAAGGTGGCCAACGACGCCGCCGTCGCGGTCAACCAGGGCGGCAAGCGCCAGGGGGCCGTCTGCGCCTACCTGGAGACCTGGCACCTGGACGTCGAGGAGTTCCTGGAACTGCGCCGCAACACCGGCGACGAGCGGCGCCGCACGCACGACATGAACACGGCCAACTGGGTGCCGGACCTGTTCATGCGCCGGGTGGCCGAGGATGGGCAGTGGACGCTGTTCAGCCCCGACGAGGTGGCAGACCTGCACGACCTCTGCGGGCGGGCCTTCGAGGAGCGCTACGTCCAGTACGAAGGGCGGGCCGACGCCGGGGAACTGCGCAACTGCAAGCGCGTGCGGGCCGCGGACCTGTGGCGGCGGATGCTCTCCATGCTCTTTGAGACCGGTCACCCCTGGATCACCTTCAAGGACCCGTCGAACATCCGCAGCCCTCAGGACCACGTCGGGGTGGTGCACAACTCCAATCTCTGCACCGAGATCCTCCTCAATACCGGCCCGGAGGAGGTGGCGGTCTGCAATCTCGGCTCGGTCAACCTGGCGGCGCACGCCGGGCCGGAGGGGCTGCACCTGGACCGCCTGCGGGCCACGGTCTCGACGGCGATGCGCATGTTGGACGACGTCATCGACCAGAACCTCTACCCGGTCCCCGAGGCGGAGCGCGCCAACCGGCGGCACCGCCCCGTCGGGCTCGGGGTGATGGGCTTTCAGGACGCCCTGCACACGCTGGACTTGAGCTACGCCTCGCCCGAGGCCGTGGCGTTCGCGGACCGGAGCATGGAGGCCGTCGCCCACTGCGCGATCCGCGCCTCGGCCGAACTCGCCGCCGAGCGCGGCGCCTATCCGAGTTTCGCCGGGTCGAAGTGGGACCGCGGCCTGCTACCGCTGGACACCCTGCGACTCCTGCGGCAGGAGCGCGGCGGCGACCTGGAGGTGGACGGGGGGGCGGCGCTGGACTGGGAACCGGTGCGCGCCGCCATCCGCGCGCACGGCATGCGCAACAGCCACTGCCTGGCGATCGCCCCGACCGCGACCATCAGCAACATCGCGGGCGTGTCGCCGTCCATCGAGCCCACCTACCGCCACCTCCACGCCAAGAGCAACCTCTCCGGCGAGTTCACGGCGGTGAACGAGCACCTCGTGGCGGAACTGAGGCGGGTGGGCCTCTGGGACGAGCGGATGATCGACGACCTGAAGTACTTCGACGGCTCCATCCAGTCGATCGAGCGCGTGCCGCCGGAGATCCGGCGACGATACCCGACCGCCTTCGAGATCGACCCCGTCTGGCTGATCGAGTGCGCCGCGCGGCGCCAGAAGTGGATCGACATGGGCCAGTCCCTGAACCTGTATGTCGGGCAGCCCGACGGCCGGCGGATCAGCGACATGTACTTCCTCGCCTGGCGGCGCGGACTGAAGACCACCTACTACCTGCGCGGCCTCGCCGCGACCCAGGTGGAGAAGTCGACGCTGGACGTCAACGCCCGGGGGATCCAACCCCGCTGGATGGCCTCCCGGAGCGCGTCGGCCGCCATCCGGGTCGAGCGGGAAGACGGGCCCGGCGGGGGGACGGACCCGGACCCGGTGGGCCGCGGGCAGGGGGGGGCGGACGCCGGCGGGGCGCCGCGCACCGCGACCGTCCCGGCGTGCCGCCGGGAAGACCCGGAGTGCGAGGCGTGCCAATAGGGCGCGGGGGCCCCCGCGTAGCACCCGTGCGCGAGACGGGTGCCGCCCCCCGGGACGCTTCGGGGGCGGAAACGCCGGCGGGGTACGGCGGTGGGCGGGCGGGGTCCGCCTCCCGTGGTCGGTGCCGGCGTCCCGCACTCTCGCCGATGCACGCGCGGGAGGTAGGGGGTAGCCGGGGTAAGGGGCCGGTTGCTGCGGGCGATGTCGGCCAGGGTGGCCTGCAGGCGCGACCGCGGGCCGGCCCGCTCCCCGTGCGGCAGACCACGCCCGCGAACCATCCCGAACCGGGAGGTGCCGTCGCAGATGGGAGACGGGCGCATCCGAGCCGCGGACAAGCGGCTGATCAACGCCGCCGGGGTCGACGTCAACCAGTTGATGCCCCTGAAGTACACCTGGGCGTGGGAGCACTACCTGAACGCGCTCTCCAACCACTGGGTGCCGAGCGAGGTGCCCATGGGCCGGGACATCGAGACATGGCGCACCGGACGGCTCTCCGCCGCCGAGCGCCTGCTGGTGCTGCGCAGCCTCGGCTTCTTCGCCACCGCTGAAAGTCTGGTGGCCAACAACGCGGCGCTCGCCATCTTCCGCTTCGTCACCAACGCCGAATGCCGCCAGTACCTGCTGCGGCAGGCCTTCGAGGAGGCCGTGCACACCCACGCCTTCCACTACATCGTGGAGAGCCTGGGGCTCGACGAGGGCGAAGTCTTCAATATGTATCGCGAGGTCCCGGTCATCGCGGCCAAGGACGCCTTCGAGGCCGCCCTCACCGCGGATGTGCTGCGCGACGGCTTCACGACCGCGACCCCCGAGGGCGCGCAACGCTTCCTGGAGAACCTGATCGGCTACTACGCCATCCTGGAGGGCCTGTTCTTCTACGCGGGATTCGCCATGGTGCTCAGCCTCCACCGGCGCAATCTCCTGACGGGCGTCGGCGAGCAGTTCCAGTACATCCTCCGGGACGAGACGATCCACCTCCACTTCGGGATCGACCTGATCAACGGCATCCGCGCGGAGAACCCGGAGGTCTGGACCGACGGCTTCCGGCAGCGGACCCTGGAACGCATGGACCGGGCCGTGGAACTGGAGGCGGCCTACGCCCGCGAGGTCCTGCCCGACGGTGTCCTGGGCCTCCAGGCCGGCATGTTCCGCGACTACGTCCGCCACATCGCCGACCGGCGCCTGGAGCGCATCGGCCTCGGGGCGGTCTACCGGGCACCGAACCCCTTCCCATGGATGAGCGAGACCATCGACCTGCCCAAGGAGAAGAACTTCTTCGAGAGCCGGGTCACCGAGTACCGCAGTAACGCGACGCTGCGCTGGGAGTAGGAACCGGTGGACGGGTGCCGCAGGCGCCCGGGTTCCACCGCCGGCCCCTCGCGCCCGTCCACGTGGGCAGGATTCCCTGCACGACGGCGGAAGCCGGCACACATGCATACAGGCGGCGCCGCCGCGGGCTCCGCGCCCCTCTCGGCCGACCGGATGGCCCGCCTGGTGTACAGGGTCCTGCCGGTGCCCATGTGCGTACTGGACGGCTCGGGCGCGCTCATCGGCATGAACCCCCGGGCCGAGGCCTTCTGGGCCACCTCCGCCGCCGACGTGTGCGGCGCCCCGGCCGCGGAGGTACTGCGCATCGGGCCGCCGGGGGAGGGCGGCACGCAGGACGTCGTCGGCGCGGCCCTGCGGACGGGGGTGCGGGTGCCCTGCCGCATCGCCGACCGGGCCGGCCGAACCCATGTCGCATCGCTGGTCGGCTTGGCGGTGCCGGGCGATGACGCCCCCCACTCCCTGCTGGTCGTCGTCGACGAGCGCACCGCGCAGGTGTTGGAGGACCCGCCCGCCTGGGCGCTCCAGGATCCGGCCACCGGCCTCGCCAACCGCCACCGCTGGGACCGGGAGGCCCCGTCCTGGAACGCGCGGGCCGGCACCGTGGTCTTCTTCGACCTCGACGACCTGAAGGCGCTCAACGACCTCTACGGCCACCGCGCGGGTGACCGGGCCCTGCTCCTGGCGGCCCGGTCCATCACCGCCGAACTCCCCGCCGGGGAAGCGTTGGCGGTCCGGCACGGAGGGGACGAGTTCCTCGTGGTCCTGGAAGGGGCGACCGTCGCGCAGGCGGAGGCCTTCGCGCACCGGGCGGAGGAGCGCCTGGTGCGGGAAGCCGCCGCCGCGGAACTCCCCCTGATCCCCCGGCTCAGCCACGGCACCGCCCCGTTTCCGCCCGGCGGCCTCGAGGCCGGTACGCAGCAGGCCGACGAAGCCCTCTACGAACGGCGGGGTGTGCTCCTGCGCGCCTCGGGCGGGGGCCGGCTCATCCTGACCAGGGAGGGACGGCAGGCCGTGACGGGCCCCGGTGAAGGCGGCGAGGGCAGCGGGCCGGGGGCCTTCGCCTCGGGCTTCAGCCCCGAGTTCGACCGCTACTTCCGCGCCCAGTACGCGCGGGCCACCGAACAGGCCGAGGGCTTCGTGCGCTTCGTCGCGCCGGAGCCCGGCTCCGCCGCCGTCGAGGTCGGCGCCGGATCGGGGCGCATCACCTTCGACGGCGGGCTCGCGGGGCGCATCGGGTCCGGGGGCCGGCTCCTGGTGACGGACCCGTCCACCGCCCAACTCCAGGCGGCACGCCGGCGCGCGCACCGGCTCGGCATGGCCTGGCTGCGGTTCCTCCCGGCGCCCGCAGAGCGCCTCCCCCTGGCCTCCGGGACCGCGGACCTCGTACTCGGTGCCGTGTTCCTGCACTTCACCGACCCGGGGCGCGCCTTGCGGGAAATGGCGCGGCTGGTGCGGCCGGGCGGGCGGGTCGCCGTCAGCACGATGCTGGAGTTCGTGTGGCCCGAAGTGTGGTGGGACATCCTGCAGCCGGTGCGGGAGGAACTGGGCCGCCACGGGCTGCCCTTCCGGCATGCCTTTCCCTCGGCGTCGGCGTTGCGCGGCCACCTGGCCGACGGCGGCCTGCGCCTGGAGCGGTCCCGGATCGTCGGGCCGGAGCCCTGGGAGTTCCCGGACATCGACCTGGCCCTGCCGCTGACGCGCCAGATCGGGCTGGTATCGCTCCTCCTCCGCGGCGTTCCGGCCGAGCGCCACGACGCGGTGCGCCTGGAAGTGGAGGACCGGATGCGGACGGCCTTCGCCCGCACCACGCCGGCGGAGCGGTTCGCGGATGTCCAGTGGATGGACGTGGTCGCCTGCCGTCCGGGGTAGACGGCCTTACCGCCGGCAGGCGCCGCCCCGCGGCCGGCGGTAAGGAGCCGTCACGAGATAAAGTGCCTGCGCTTGACAGTGGAGTTTCGCACTTTTGGGGTCGGGGAGGGGCTGGAGGCAGAGTCGGCGGACGGAGAGCGCCTGTTCCCCTGGACATGGGACCTGGATGCATTTAGCATCTGGCCATGAACACATTGGCACCAGCCCAGCAGACACTGTCGGTGCGGTACTGTGCTCGTGACTTCACCCTCAGCGATCTGGCAACGATCCGTACCATCATCGCCTCACCCCAGAACCGGACGCGCGCTGCGATCGCGCGGGCGGTGTGCCGAGACTTCAACTGGCTCAAGCCCGATGGCGGTCTTAAGACGATGTCCTGCACCGTCGCGCTGTTGCGCATGCAAGCGGACGGCCTGATCGAACTACCACCCCCTGCCCATCCGGCACCCCCTGCGCCTCGGCCGCCCGAGTTCACCGCCGCCTCCGACCCTGGGCCGGTGCTGATGGGATCCCGTGGCGACCTCGGTCCGCTCGAACTCGTGCGTGTGGCTCGGCCGGCTCAGTCCCGCCTGTGGCATGAGTTGATCAGTCGGCACCATTACGCAGGGTATTGCCGGCTGGCGGGAGCCCAACTCCGCTACCTCGTCTATGCCGACGGACGGCTCCTGGCCGCGCTCGGTTTCGGTGCTGCCGCCTGGAGCGTATTCGATCGAGACGAGTTCATCGGTTGGACCCCGCAACAGCGCGAGGCCCGCCTCCATCTGATCGTGAACAATGCACGCCTACTCATTTTGCCCTGGGTGAAGGTTCGTTTCTTGGCCTCCTCCCTGCTCGGCGCCGTCGCCCGCCAACTCCCCGACGATTGGGAAGCTATTTACCGGTATAGGCCCCTTTTGCTGGAAACCTTCGTCGAGTGCGACCGCTTCGCCGGCACCTCCTATCGCGCCGCCAACTGGCGCTGCGTGGGAGAGACCGTCGGGCGCGGCAAACTTGATCGGCTGCACAACCGCCCCACCACGTCCTTCAAGTCGGTCTGGGTCTATCCCCTGCACCGCCACTTCCGGGAGATCCTCCGCGGCGAATTCCCGCCCCCGGCTGTATACCAACCGCGTGCAGACGGCCTTCCCGGGGGGCGTCGCTGATGGCCGACGCCCTCGCCTGGGAAACCATCCTCGCGGCCGCCGCCGCGGTCTTCACCCGGCCCGCCTTCCGCCTCTTCCGGCACATCGCCTGCGGTTGGGTGCTCTGCCCCGCGCGCCACACCATCACCGGCATGCTGCCCAGCGCCGACCCCGACGGTGAGCACGCCCACGACGCCTTCCATCGCTTTTTTCGCGACGCGGTCTGGAAGACCGCCCCCCTCTGGAAGACACTCACCGTGGCCTTGGCCGCCGCGCTACTGCCTTCCGATCAAACCGTAGGGACCAGCGTCGACGACACCATCGCCCACAAGACCGGCCCCAAGGTCGACGGAGCCGGCGTCTTCCGCGACCCGGTCCGCTCCACCAAGCGCAAGATCGTCTACGCCTTCGGCCTCAACGTCGTCGTCCTCTCCCTCCGCCTGACTCTGCCCTGGGCACCCCAGCCCTTTGGCCTGCCGGTCAACCTCCGTCTGTACCGCAAGGGCGGCCCCTCACACGTCCAACTTGCGGCGGAGATGCTGCGTGAAATCGCCCAGTGGCTGCCCTTGCACCACTTCATCCTGACCGCCGACGGCGCATACGCCTCCCTCGCCAAGTTGCGACCGCCCCGTACCCATGTCACCTCCCGCATGCGCCGCGACGCCGCCCTCTACGATCTCCCCGCCCCGCGCCAACCCGGTCAGCGCGGCCGTCCACGCAAGAAGGGTGAGCGCCTGCCCACTCCTCCAGCGATCGCCAGCCAAGCCCCCACTGCCGACTGGAAGCTCACCAACGTGCGCATGCGCGGTCGAACCGTCCAGCGTTGCCTTCTTGCCCGTACGCTCCTCTGGTACAAGGTCGCGACGGACACCCCCGTACTGCTGGTGATCGTCCGCGATCCCGCCCGACGCGAGCACGACGACTACTTCTTCACCACCGACATCCACGCCGATCCGGGTGCCGTCGTCTCCGACTACGCCGGCCGTTGGTCCATCGAAGTCACTTTCCGCGACGCCAAGCAGATCCTCGGCGCCGAGCAACCCCAGTCCTGGCGCCGCCAAGGTCCAGAGCGCACCGTTACCGTCGCCTTCTGGTTGCACTCGGCGGTGTGGCTCTGGTACATCACGGTCCGCGGTGACAAGGTCTCTTGGCCCCTCCGCCCCTGGTACACGCGCAAGCGTTCGCCTTCCTTCGCCGATGCCCTCGCTGCCCTCCGCTCCGCGCTCTGGTGCCAACGCATTTCAGCGTCCTCGGCTACCAAGCCCGAACTCACCAAAATCGCCGCATCCCTGGTCGACCTGCTCGCCCGCGCCGGCTGACCCCTACATGCCCACCGGCCCCACTTTGGCGCTATCAAGGGGGAAGTGCGAAACTCCACCTCGAAGAGATGGTGGGATTAGACCCCCATGCCCGCGGACGGGCGCCACGTGGCATGAAAATGCGGGGATGGTGACGAACGGTGGTAGTGCGGTGGGCGAAGAGAGGTCGGCTCGCCTTGGTGCCGTGAGCCCGTGGATTAG
>Ga0209012_1001820_pt1 | contig 20474 bp, 18 predicted proteins | sample RS3BMetagenome_FD_184735 | JGI IMG/M metagenome (GOLD analysis project Ga0209012, IMG submission 184735) | Ferric oxide microbial mat and aquatic microbial communities from Rainbow Spring, Yellowstone National Park, USA - RS3B (SPAdes) (version 3) ...
CCTTCAGTTCCTGACAGATTTCAGTGGTCTGACGACTTTGCCAAACGATCGCGTGATAAATCGGCTCGCCCGTATGCTTATCCCACACCACGGCCGTCTCCCTCTGATTCGTAATGCCGATTGCAGCCACGCTCGTCGCAGGAACATTCGCCTTTTGAAGCACCTCCGTCGTGACTCGAACGGTCGTCGCCCAAATCTCGTTCGCGTCGTGCTCCACCCACCCAGGCTGCGGATAATGCTGCGTGAATTCCTCCTGCGCGACGCTGCGGATCGCGCCCGAATGATCGAACAAAATCGCTCGCGTACTCGTCGTTCCTTGATCAATCGCCATAATCAACCGATCTTCCATGTAACGCCCACCTCTCTCTAGCCTGACGCCTGTGTCCGTTCTTTCTTCAGTATAATCCCCGTCTACTCAAACTGCGTAAGAGTGCTAAGAGTTTCCACCTGTTGGGCGACGCTTTTTTTAGCGCGTTCTTCAAGCGTCAGGGCGATAAACCACTTGTAAACCCATACAGCAAACGCTGCACCGACCAATGGACCAATGATTGGCACCCACCAATACCCGAAGGGACCAGGGAACGCATTGGATCCCCAACCCGCCAGCCAAGTGAACAGCCGAGGGCCAAAATCGCGGGCTGGGTTAATCGCATACCCGCTGCCCGTTCCATAAGACATCCCAATCGCCAACACGGCAAGTCCGACCACAAACGGAGCCATGTTAGACTGAACACCCACATTTTTCTGATCGACAATCCCCAGGATAAAAAGCACCAGGAAAAAGGTTCCGATAACCTGGTCGATTAACGGCCCCAGCATGTTGCTTCCATAATACGAGGCTGGGAACGTCGCAAAGATGCTAAAAGTGGTGAGTCCTCCCGACGAGGCGCGAGAGGCCACGTGATGAGCCAGGTTCCACGCATTAATCGCACTATTGTAGTCCATGTAGACGAGAGCAGCCCCAAGGAAAGCCCCTGCCACTTGGGCAATCCAGTAAAGGGGAACTTTTCGCCAGGGGAAGTCTCCTTTGATCGCAAACGCGAACGTGACCGCGGGATTCAAGTGCGCGCCAGAAACACCTCCCGTGACGTAGACAGCCATGGTCACGGCCATGGCCCATCCCCAGACGATCAGCATCCAGCCGCCCGCCCCTTGAAATATAACAAGCGTACGACCCGATTCTGTGAGCCCGACAACGGCAACCGCGACGACACCGGCTCCAAATGCGATGAGAATGCCCGTTCCCAATAATTCTGACAAAAACTCTCCCCAAATCGTCGTTCTCCACCTGTTTTTCACAGATTGAGTCTGCAAAGGCCTTCCCTCCATTGCTGAATAAAATAGTGTACAACATTCCAGGATTTCAGGAGGCCGCCGCTACTCTGCCCGCAAGCCGCTCAGCACGCGCACCAGAGCCTCAGCCGCCGCCTCTTCGTCCTCGCCGTCAGCCTCAATCACGACCGTGGCGCCGGGTTTCACGGCCAGCGCCATCACCATGAGGACACTCTTGGCGTCCACCCGTTTCCCCGCTGCCATCAACCAGACGCGGCTGGCGTAATGTCTGAGCGTGCGCACGATCTCCGCCGCAGGGCGAGCATGCAGCCCTTCCTCCCCGGATATCACGACTTCCCTTATGATTGACATGGTGTTAAAGACTCCCTTCCAAATCCTTGCGATAACCGCGGTACATATAGCGTCTGAATAAGGCCTCAGACGCTATATCTGGAATCACTGCGCCTGCATCGCGGACTTTATCACTGCTCCCCTAGAGAATCTTGCGGTGACCGAGCGCCCCGGCCGCAGCCGTGGCCACTTGCTCCAAGTCTCCGCCGACGCTCACCTCTACGGCGGCCGCGATGGCGCCCTCCACAAGGGGCGTGTCGACGATTCGCACCACGGTTTGAAGCTCAGACGGCAGCGATTCGACAGCCATTTCCGCGCTCATGAGCGCACTGCCGAGATCAAACAGAATCACGGCGCCGCCGCCTTCCGCGGCCACAGTCAGCAGATTCGCAATATGTGTGACGCTCGTGCCGAGCTCGTCGCCAAGTCCGCCCGCGTTGACGAGCGGCGCCCTGCCGCCCGACAGGGGCTGCAAGAGTTCGATCAATCCGTCCACCAGCTTCTTGCTGTGCGAGACCATCACAAGGCTGACCTGTCCCATGTCAATCGATCCGTCCTTCCCGTTATTGCGGCCACGATTTCCTCAAATAAGAGGGCGCTCGACACCCCACCGGGGTCGCACGTTCCGCGGCTTCGCTCTCCGAGATACGACGCGCGCCCCTTGCGTGCGACCTGTTCCTTCGTTGCCAGAGCGGCTGATTGCGCCGAAACTGAGACCTGCTCGAGTGCAGGAGCAAAACCAGGCGCAGATGACGGACTCTCGCTCGCAGCCACAAGTCCTTGCAGACGATCCAGCGCGGGTCGCCACACGTCCAGCATCGTCTTGTCGCCTGGGGCCGCTTTGCCTCTGGCCACGAGACCTTCATAGGCGGCCTCAAGTCCGCCCGCCAGGGCGACCAGATCAATTTCCAACGCGTCGCGCCACGCGCCTGAGAGCTTTAAAAACACCGTTCCATAGAGCGGCCCTGACGCGCCGCCGACCGCTCCCAGAAGCGTCATGCCCGCGTCTTGGCACATGGCCGAGAGCGCGGCTGGGCGCCCCTGTCTCCACTTGTCCGCGACCGCCGTGAAACCGCGCGTCATATTCGTCCCGTGATCCCCATCCCCGATGCGGTTGTCGAGATCGTTCAGCGTATCCTTAAAGTCTTGCAGACGGGCGGCGTAGTTCTCCATCATTCGCCCAAAACCTTCTGCCGTGAGCACGCCGCGTCCCCCTTTCTATACCCGAAGCGCCGGAGTATCGGCCGGGGCGTCCAACCATTTTGTCAACTCCGGATCCAACTTTAAGAGACTGATTGAGAATCCCGCCATTTCCAGCGACGTCATATATTCCCCAACCAAGGTCCGATGCGTGTGCACGCTCCGTTCCGCCAACACGTCCGCCACGCGCCGATTGACGATGAACAATTCGCTCAGCGGCGTCGCTCCGAGACCATTTATGAGAACGGCGACATCGTCTCCCGCGGCGCCAATTCCATCAGCGAAAATGCGTTCGAGCAGCACGTCCGCCACCGCCGCCGCCGACGGCAACTCGCGCCGTTCGGTGCCAGGCTCGCCGTGGATGCCCATGCCGATCTCCATTTCCATTTCTCCGAGCACAAAGCTCGGCTTGCCGCTCGCCGGAACCGTGCAGGGCGCGAGGGCCATTCCCATGCTGCGCACCTGACTGATCGTCTTCTCGGCGATCCTCAACACATCAGGCAAACTTTGCCCCGCCTCCGCCGCCGCGCCCGCGATTTTGTGAACGAACACTGTGCCGGCAATTCCGCGGCGTCCGACCGTGTAAGTGCTGCCATCCACTGCGACGTCGTCATTGACAATCACGCGTTCGACTTCGATGCCTTCCGCTTGGGCGAGTTCCGCTGCCATTTCGAAGTTGAGCACGTCGCCCGTATAATTCTTGACAACCAGAAGCACGCCCTTGCCGGTGTTCACCGCCCGGATGGCTGCGAGCACCTGATCGGGCGTCGGCGAAGTAAAGACTTCGCCTGCAACGGCGCTGTCCAGCATGCCTGTTCCGACAAACCCGGCGTGCGCCGGTTCATGCCCGCTGCCGCCGCCGCTGACAATCCCCACTTTCGACTTGAGTTCGCGGCGTACGATCACGTTCGTTCCAGGAACGCGCACGAGCGCAGGCACTGCTGCGACAAGTCCTTCCAACATGTCGTCTACATACGTATCAGCTGAGTTGAGCAGCTTCTTCATAGTCACACCTCCCATTTCTTCAGGAGCAACTTTCGTGCCAAGCACGCGATCGCTCCCGACGCAATCATTTAGGTTTCTGTTATGTAAGCGCATTCGCCCGTCGTTCCAGTCCGCGCAAAGTTGCACCCGTCTTCTCCTTGGGAAAAACGAACATCTTGAGAAAAACGCGCAAGCGAACTTGCGCGTTTTTCCCAAGGAACATTCGCGCCTCGCACTCGCAATTCAAGCCGCTTCACCGCCGCCTGGCTCACTCGACCAGGCCGTATTTGCGGGCTTTAGCCGCCACCGTCTTATGCGACAAGCCCAAGGCCTTGGCAGCCCGATTGAAACTGCCATGCAGCCGCAACGCCTTCGCGATGATCTCCCGCTCATACTCGTCCATGGTGCGCACGACCTCTTCCAGCCCGTCCGCGTCCACGCTCGCGGCCTGGGCGACCCGTTCGCCTGTGGGCGAGCGCATGAACGCAGGCAGGTCGCGCAGCTCGATCCATTTGCCTTCGGCCACATTTATCGCCCGTTCAACAACATTTTTTAGCTCGCGATTATTCCCCGGCCAGTGATACGCCGTGAGCGCTTTCATCGCATCGTGCGTGAAGCCCCTCACCGTTTTGCCCATGGCGTCGCCCAACTCCGACGCAAAATGTTCCGCCAGCAGCGGCACATCCCCCGTCCGCTCGCGCAAAGGCGGCAACTGGACGTGGACCACATGAATCCGGTAATAGAGGTCTTGCCGAAAACTTTTCCGCTCGACCTCGCGTTCCAATTCCCGGTTTGTCGCCGCGATGACGCGGACATCCAGGCGGATCGTCCGAGTGGATCCGATGCGCTCCACTTCCCTTTCTTGCAGCACGCGCAACAACTTCGACTGAACCTCAAGCGGCAATTCACCGATCTCGTCCAGAAAGATCGTTCCTCCGTCGGCCAATTCGAACTTTCCTTTGCGCATCGCCGTTGCGCCTGTGAATGCGCCGCGTTCGTGGCCAAACAGTTCACTCTCGATCAGGGTTGGCGGAATGCCCGCGCAATTGACGCGCACGAACGGTCCATCCCGGCGCGGGCTCGCTCCATGAATCGCCTGCGCCACGAGTTCCTTCCCTGTTCCGCTCTCGCCTGTGATCAAAACGGTCGATGACGTCCGTGCGGCTTTTTCGGCCAGACCCAAACAGTCCAGCAGGACGCCGCTCTGGCCAACGATGCGCAAAAACGCCAAACCGAGACCGCGCTGGCGCGACAGTTCGTCTTGAAGATACTGTTTCTCCATTTGCAGGGTATGAATTTCAGCGAGCAGTTTTTCGACTTCGGACAAAGACCGCGAGACAGACACCATCCCGCGCATCTCTTCACCGACGTGGATCGGCAACGCATCTGCCACGACTTCTCGTTTCGTTTCGCGACGGACGATTTTACCCAGGACCGCCTGCCCCGTGATCATCGCGTGATCGCAAAGTTCGCCGAGGGGACAGTCGCGGATCGGCCGTCCGACAACATCTTCCGCGCGGATGCCGTACAACTCTTCGTAAGCCTCGTTCACATACCGCACGTTGCCCGTCTCGTCCGCGACACAGATGGCGTCATGCACAGCTTGGAGCACCAGATCCAGCCGCGTCTTCAACTCTTTGACCAACGACAACTCTTCGGCGAGACGCTCCACTTCGGAAATATTTTGAAAGACAGCCATCGCCCCTGCGATCTCGCCATCGACGACGATCGGCGTGCGATTCGTGAGCACCGTGCGCTCTCCCATTCGCTGTTTTTGCGCAATTTCGGGGCGCCCCGTGCGTAGCACCCATGCGAGACGCGTGTTTGGAACTACGTCTTCAACCGACTTGCCAATGGCCTCAAATTCATCAGCAATGTCCAAATAGTCGCGGGCCGTGCGATTCATGTAGCTGATGTCGCCGTGGAGATTGACCACAATCAACCCGTGCGCCATTTGCTCGAAGATCGTGTAGCTGGTGAGGACCATTTCCTGAATGCGCTCATCGACGCGCGCCTTGCCCGCTTCACTTTCCTCAGGCTGTCCCAAATAGCGGATGACCGGCTCCAATCTTGCTTCGTCCAACCCGTCCTCCGCGATGACCTCGATCTCGTCGCCCATTTTCAGATTGAGGGACACAACCGCCAACAGATCAGTAAAGAGCACCCGATGGCCGCGCGCCTTCAGGTACACACTGTTGCATCCGGCTCGCGACACGCACCGGAACAGCAAATCCGCCGCCGTAGCGGCGACGCGCGTGTGCAGTCCGCCCGCGTGTGCGATCGCCACTTTTGCCATCGCAAGCCCCCCTTGATCCTTCATTGACCGCGAGTGTCAAAAAACGCTTCGGCGGCCAGGGCCGTCACGTCCCTTTCCGTCGCCGCGCTCACGGCGCGTGCCGCAACCTCCTCCAGTTGCGCAATCGTAAAGCGAGACAGCCAGTATTTGATTTCCAGAGCCGCCATTGGCGATACACTGAGCTTGCGAACGCCGAGCCCGACCAAGAGAAGGGCGCCAGTAGGATCGGCCGCGAGTTCTCCGCAAACGCTCACGTCCACGCCGTGCTTCACTCCCGCGTGCACGACTTCTCGCATAAGGCGCAGCACAGCTGGATGAAGCTGCTGATAGAGGCGGTGGACAGTTTCATTGGTGCGATCCACGGCAAGAGTGTACTGAGTCAAGTCATTGGTTCCAATGCTGAAAAAATCCACATGCGGCGCAAATACGTCAGCCGCCACCGCGACGCTTGGCACCTCGACCATGATCCCAAAGGGCGGGGGATTGACACCCGCCTCCATCGCCATCGACCGCCACCGCTCGCGCGCGTGAACCACTTCTTCCACCGTCGAGACCATGGGCACCATGAGGCTGATCGCGTGTATTTTCGCAGTCTGCAAAATGGCGCGAAACTGGTTGTCGAGCAACTCCGGTTGAGACTCCAAATAGCGCCAGCCGCGAAGCCCCAGAAACGGATTCGCCTCCACGATCGCCTGTCCGTCGAGGAAGCCAGGCTGCAACGGTTTGTCGCCGCCGATATCAAAGGCGCGGATGACCATCGGCAGATCGCCGACCGCCTCCGCGATCTGCCGATACGTCTGCGCCTGCAACGTTTCGTCCAGGATTCCAGATTGCTCGCCAAAGAGAATCTCCGTGCGCAGGAGCCCGATGCCATCGAGATTCATCTGCGCGACTTGACGCGCATCATGCACGCTGCCGACGTTCGCAAACAAACCGACGCTCACGCCGTCGCGCGTCTTCGTCGGCAGATCGCGAAGCGTCTCAAGCTCCCGTCGCCGTCGTGAGACGTCCAGCGTTTCGCGACGGTAGGCGGCAATCGTGCCAACGTCCGGAGACAAGATCGCGACGCCTCTCGTCCCATCGATGATCCCGCCTGCCAGATGGCCTGCACGGAGTGTCTCATACGCTTGTCCGTCGCCAAACACGGCAGGCAGGCCCATGCTCCTCGCAATGATCGCCGCGTGGGCCGTCTCGTTTCCCTCTGCGCATACCAAGCCTTTCAGGCGGCTTTTCTCTAAAGACAGCAACTCCGGCACTGCGATATGCCGCGTCACTAGAATGTAATCCCCTGTCGCTACAGACTCGATCAACTCGCGCAGATCCTTCGGGCCACCCCCCAAAAAGGACGCTAACAACTGCCCGAGATCGCGCAGATCCTGTGCTCGCCCACGCATATACGCATCGTCCATCGCGTCAAATAGTCTCGCAAATTCTTCGTAAGCCTCTTTTACAGCCTCCTTCGCGCCGCATCCCTCGCTGAGCAGCGCGGCGATCCGCTCAGCCAGCGCCGGATCGCCGAGAATCTCTGCGTACGCGTCCACGACGCGGGCGCCAGTCGGTTCGTCCGCTGGTTCGCCGCCCTGCAGCCGCTGCAGATATGCTCGACATTCTGCGACGGACTGCTCAATCTCGGAGACAGATTCTGCGATTCCCGCCGCCGCTGTTCCAGCCCCCAATACGCCAGGGTTCCCACCGCCGTTCACGCCTACCCCTGCATCCGCTCCCCTCCCGTCAGTTTCTGCCCCTTCGCGGTCTCTCCCGTCCTCCAGCCGTTCCCGAACCACCATCTCACCGATCGCGATACCCTTCGTCATACACGCTCTGCCTAATTTGAACTCCATATTCGCTGTAACTCACTCCTCAATCGTCTTCCTTCGAAAACATAAAGCAAGATCCATGCCAAATAGACCGCGAATCTACGCCGTCTCACGTACTCATCTCCTTGATCGCTCGTCCTCCAGACGGCGTCCGAAAGATATCATTTGCCAGAACGACAGGGAATACGGCGCTGCTCCTTCTATCAATGCGGCAAATACCGTGTCCACATGTCGAAATCGATGCAGTTCTTCCCCTATTATATATCTATCAAAGATCAACTTTAGCCATTCTACAGTGTGTTTTCATATTGCTGTCTAATTACCGCGAGGGCAAATCGCAAAGAAAAATCGAAAGGTTGACGGGAACTGTCCGCAAAACCATTGGCAAGTATATCCGCGAATATGGCTATCCCTTTCGCTCAGTTTGGCATTGTAATAAGAACACACATTCGTTATACTGATCATAGTCCGTTTGAAATTTGCCATACGCGCTGGTATTCATGTAACCATAAATAACGGAATGGAGTGTGGAGTGTAGAGTGAGCGGCTATGCAAAGCCAACTGTTGCCGGTTTGTTTGTGGGCTGCGGCGGACTCGACCTTGGATTTCAGGCAACAGGTTACGAGATTGGATGGGCCAATGAATGGTCATCAGATGCTGCCAAATCCTACGAGCAACTGATTGGGCACGATGTTGTAGTTGGCGATATTTGGGATCATATTGAGCAAATACCGCACGTTGAAGTTATTGTGGGCGGGCCGCCTTGTCAAGCGTTTTCCTTAGTTGGGAAGCGGCTGGAAGATGATTCTCGCGCCAAGCTGGTATTCGCTTTTAAGCAAGCCATTGAACGTGTGATGCCGCAAGCGTTCGTCATGGAGAATGTTCCGGGACTGATGGCGTCAAAAATTGACGGCAAACGACTTCCCATTCACCTCGCCGAACAATTTACACAATTAGGATATGAAGTCATGATTCTAAAACTGGTTGCGACGGATTTCTTCGTGCCACAGAAACGACAGCGGGTCCTGATGGTGGGACATCGTCTTCCCCGGAAGGTGTTCAGTCTGATTGATTCGGTTAAGTTCGCCCAGTTATTGGGTGATTCACGGTTACAGAAGCCGATTTCTGTAGCCCAGGCCCTTGATGACTTGCCTGCTCCGTTGGTCAAAGGGAGTAAAGCATCCACCGCCTATTTGACGGCGCCGCATTCGGCCTACTCACGACTCATGCGCAAATCAGGTCAACCCGCCGTCACGCTTCAATCGATGCCGACTATGTCAGTGCTTGACCGTGAATTTGTCAGGCACATTCCGCCTGGCGGCAACTATACGAATATACCGGACTCGGTTGCCACCAAACGCATTTTATCGTTCAAGGCCACAGGCGGTAGAACAACCACCTATGGTCGACTCCATCCGGACAAGCCGGCATACACCATTAACACGTATTTCAATCGTCCCAATGTAGGCGCAAATTACCACCATCAAGAAGATCGTCTCATCACCGTTCGGGAGGCATTGCGGTTGCAGTCGTTCCCTGATCATTTCAGTCCCTGTTACAGCAACCAGCGAAGTTTGCACATGCAGGTTGGAAACGCTGTGCCGCCTCTGATGGCGCAGGCTGTTGCCGAGTCTTTAATAGGGTTGTTTGTATGACACAATCCCAACTCACTCTCAACTCAGCCCTGGGCCAGGTCTGGACACCAGAGAACATTGCGCTGGAGATGGCGCAAAAAGCCTTATCATTTAAACCTGACGCCAGAAAAGTCCTTGACCCATCATGCGGTCCCGCTACATTCTCACGGTTCCTGAAGAAAGCCGGAGCGGCTGGTTTGGAACTGATTTGTTATGACGTCGATGAGCGGATGGCACAACTTACCACAGAAGTAAATCATACTCTTGGCCTTTCGGGTGCGGTCAGAACGAGAGATTATTTATCAGACCAATCTCTCTCCGGGGTGTTTGACCTCGTGATCATGAATCCGCCCTATATTCGGCAAGAGGCAATCCCTCAGAATGAAAAAGATACATACCACCAGTATTTAACCAAAATGCTGGAAAGCGATCTGGATAAAAGGGCAAACCTGTTTGTCCTTTTCCTGCTAAAAGGGTTGGTTGATTTGGCGCCTGGCGGCGTTTTATGCGCGATAGTCTACGCTGCGATCACGCAGTCAGGTTACGGGAAGAGAACATTGGAGCTGATGGCCCGCCACGCAGAGTTGCTTTCTTCGAGACCCGTACAAGCTCCCTTTCAGGGGGTTTTGGTTGATGCACAAATACTCCTTTACCGTAAAAGAGAACACGTACTTCCAAGGGAATGTCAGCAACCGGATCGCGCCGACGATGGATTTGTTGCGCTGGGCCAATTGCTTACTATCCGCCGGGGAACGGGCCTACCTCTCCGAAAGATTTTTCTTGCTGCGCAGACTGACCCTTACTACGATCGATCGGAACCTTTCTTCGTCAAACAGGCAAAGCTCTCCGGTCTTGTGATTGATCCAGACGAGCGCGCGTACCTGGCTGATACGCCTCACGACCCAGAGCTGAAACATTGGCTAAGAGAACGGGCGGGCGCGCATAATCTGGAACCAACAAAAGTCTCCATAAAGAGCGTAAGGGGGCCGATTGCATTTAATTACTACATACGAAATGCTCCGCGCCATCTTTGGAATCAGGGGAACATCGCCATCGCGGATAACTTTTATGTATCAACGCCTATTGGTGGATTCCCGGCAGAAGCAGCTTGGCTGCTACTCAACAGCGACCCTTATCTCGACAGCCTTGTGGCTTCATCTCGAAACCAGGGGAACGGTCTGTTGAAGTTGCAACTGTACGAATATAAGCAGGTAAGAGTGCCTGATTGGAGACGGCTCTCCAGCAGAGAGATCAAATCTCTTTCTGCCGCAGCAATGGATCTGATAGATAATGGGGCTGTCTACGACACCGTAAGACAAAAAGCAAATAGATCAGCGGAGGTCCTATTCAATGCCTAAACCACTACTGCCATCCTATTCATCCCCAGACAAATCCTATCGCTTAATTGGCTTTCTCATCCGCGATTGCGATACACCGTGATCGCCTGCCGCCCCATCTGCCGCCAACTCGCCAAGAACGCTCCGCGCGGCACCTTTTCATCTTTCGCGCCATTCTCCGGATTGTTCAGAATGATGTCGTCGCGCGTGTACCCCACCAACAAGACGGCGTGTTCATCATACGTCACGGTCACCGGGCCGTGATCGCTCTGCCAAGTCACCCAGTCATACACAGGTTTGAACGTGACGTTCGTCCAAACTTCCACCGGGCGCCCCGTTGCCAGGTCTCGCAGTAACCTGCTGCTGTCCGTTCCCGTCTGATCCCACACATCACCCCCCAAATATCGTCTGGCCAGGGCTGCGATCGGTCCGTTGTAGACGCCGAATCCATCGCTCCAGTGGCGCATCGACCCCACAAAACCGTTATCCGGATCACCCCAGCGCACGACCTGGCCGTTTTTTACGACGCGCGGCGTTTTGGCGCGCGCCACCTCGTGCGCCAGTGTCATGTTGCTGACGGGAACGCCTTCGAACTGCAGAAGCATCGACAGCGCTGTAACTTCGCAACCATTGGGCAAGGCGGGCCACTGATCAATCGCCGGGGCAGACAGGAGCGCGTGCGCCGGAAGGGGCGATACAAAGACCGCTAGTTTCGGCGAAACACCCAATGCCGAAAGCGCAACAAGAGCGACAATAAACCGATTCAATAGCAATCCCTCCCTCCTCATCAGTACGAGGGATGCCAGACAAAAAAGAACCCCCAATACTAAAGGAGGTTCCTGCAACCAAAAATTATCGGTTCAGAAGGAACGGCTTCCCTGGTTGCGCACAGGAAATGTACCCTTGGCCAAGAGAGAATCCCGATCAAACAGCATCACTCGTCGTGTTCCACCGAAGGTGTGAGCACCCCTGTGAAAATTGGGTTCCTCACATTGCGAATCTCCAGCAGCAAGTAAATCAGGACGCCTATCAATCCCCCAACAACCGGGAGAGGCAAGGTGTTGTAGAAAAAACCAGGCAGGAACGTGTTCCCCCAGAAGCTCACTACAAAGCCGATGAGAAAAGACACAATCGCGGTCCAGGAAATCCAGTCCCGCACAGTGCGGGGAGAGGAGAAGAACTCTCCGGAAGGAGTGGCCTTCTTTTGTACCCACAGCCAGTCCACAATCAAAATAAACGTGAACGGAATCACCACATCGCCAACCATATCGAGGAATCCCGAAACCTGATTCAAAATCCCGCCAACGGCAAGCAGGATGGAGAGAACACCAAGAATCACCGTAGCCAATGGCTGCTCCCAGCGAAAGGGCTTGTGCACCGTATTCATCGCAACCAACAGATCGACAGTTGAGGGATACAGATTCATGGCATTGGTGTGAATGATGGCAAGCGCTACGCCGACGGCCGCCACCAAGCCCCATATCGGAATGTGCGGTCCGAGCAGAGCGACATTCCAGTTCCCCGTGATTCGCTGGGAGTAGATGCCCACAACTCCCATCAGAAGCACGGGCAACATCACCCCTGCGGAAGGCGCGAGGAAGTAGCTGAAGGACGATCCGGTCCTGTCTTTCGGCACGCAGAACCTGGACACGGTGGACAGCTTATAGGTCCAGGCAAGAATCGAGAAACTGACGACGGTCGTGATCGCCGCGCCCCAATTCATGGGCGCCGTAGGAGCGGGATAGGTTATGGAGAAGTGAGTAAACAGATAAATGGCCAAGGCACCATAACAGACAATCAGGAGAACCGAAGTATAGCGATAGAAATATTCCAGCCACTTCATGCCGAATAACACAAGCACAATTTGAATAATGCCAATCAACCAAAACCAAAAGGATCCCGACGAGTGGAAGATGGAGGAGAGAATTTGACCGCCCACCTCGGTATTGAGACCGAACCAACCGACATTTACAAAGGTGAACAATATGGCCAGCAAGAAAGAGCCCGCCAGGCCATATGTTTTTCTCGCTACAATCAGAGCCGTCAGCGGCGTTTCTCTACCCATTTCTGAAAACAGACCCGCCGGAACAACCCCGATTAACCAACCAATCACAATCGCCAGAATCGCATCGGCGAGACCGTACTGAAAGAGTAACAGGCCAATCAGAGGTGTCATGGCGGACGCCGAAGCCATCGCCCACACGTTGAACATTTTCCCTGATGTCATGGTCCGCTGAGAATCTGGAACCGGCAAAACACCCACAGTCTCCATTTCGCCAGAGAGGCGAGTCCACCAAGAAAGTTGAGACACGGTCTTTCCCTCCCGAGATTGTATTTTATCACCAAGTAGGATATGACTTCCCGCAGTGTCTCCGTCTATTCCCCCCATTTCATCAGTCGTCCGACAACTGATGTCTGAATATATTGTATTTCAAATTATACGCATTCACAAGCGCTCTCAGAATTCAATTGAGTGATCAGCGCCATCATGATCAACTACCAAATGAACGAAGAGCGCGCATCATTAACTCCCAAAAATAGTCTCTGTTCAGCTCTAACGCTACGTTTGCATTCGGACTGCGGCCAGTCACCCCGTACAGGTCAACGATGGTCATTCCTGCGGTAAATTCGCCCCTGGTTTCTATATCCACTCTATAGGACTGTGTAGTAAATACATTGGGATCAATCACATATGCCACTGCGCAAGCATCGTGAATGGGAGGCGCCTCAAATCCAAACACTTTGCGATATGTATGTCCAAAAAACTCCAGAAGATCTACTACAATCCCGGATACAGGATTGCCCATGGCTCGAATCTCCCCAACGATGTCAGAAGTGGCTGTTGCCTGATGAGTCAGTTCCAGCCCAACCATCGTCAGCGGTGCTCCGCTGTCAAATACAATGCGCGCCGCCTCGGGATCGACGAACATGTTGAATTCGGCGGCTGGTGTTTTGTTCCCAAAATACGTAGCTCCGCCCATCAGCACAATTTCACGTATCCGCTCCGCAATTCCAGGCTCTTTAATCATAGCCGCTGCCATATTGCTCAGTGGGCCCGTGCATACCATTGTTATATCCCCATCAGAAGCCATCAGTGTGTCGACGATGACGTCCACAGCATGTTTACCGACTGCTTTCAAATCGCAAGCCGGGAATGCCGGGCCATCAAGTCCACTCTCGCCGTGAATGTCCGACGCCACCACTTGCCTTCCGAGAATGGATCGGTCAAGCCCTTTGGCAATGGGAGTCTGAATGCCCGCTAAATTTGCCACATTCAATGCGTTACGGGTGGTTTTGTCAACGGTCTGATTTCCAGCGACAGTGGTGATTAGCACCATATCAATATCAGGGTGACTATGGGCGAGCAGCATCGCGAGTGCATCGTCGTGCCCAGGGTCGCAATCCAGAATGATTTTTCTCACTGCATGTTCCTCCCTTGTGAATGAGAAGCGTCAACCATCATCCACGCAGGCTGACGGTTATGCCCCGAATTGGGCACAAATAAGTTGAGTTAAAAGGGCAGAGCGACGGGGAATATCCGCAATTTCAATGAACTCATCGTACGCATGCGCGCCCCCGCCCACGGCGCCCAAACCATCTAAGGTCTGCACGCCCAATGCTGCTGTGATACAGCCATCGCTGGCCCCACCCGTACTGGCCTCTGATAAAGAGAAACCAAGCGATTCAGCAATCTCTTCTGCCTGCCGGTACAACCTTACGGATGCTTCATGAGGCATCGGAGGCCTCTTAATGCCTCCCGTTATGTCAATGCGCGTATTTGAATGATTGGTCTTAAGACTGCGAATGAGTTCCTCAAGCCGCCCAGCCTCAGTCAGACTCGTAACTCTTAGATCAATTTCCGCCTGGGCAACACCGGCAACCACATTTGCAGCCGTTCCTCCAGTTACTTGCCCAACGTTAACCGTTGACCCCGCCTCGTAATCAGTGAGCCCCTGCAGATATATTATTTGGTGTGCGAGTTCCTCGATAGCGCTGACACCTTTTTCGTGATCTATTCCAGAATGGGCCGGTATTCCTGTAATCGACATCGTGAACCTGCCCACTCCTTTGCGCGCGGTCTTTAATGCGCCCTCCAAACCCAGGGCTGGTTCCAAAACGAAGACTGCCTCACTTTGGATAGCATGCTCTTCGATGATGACACGAGAGGATGGACTGCCGATTTCCTCATCGGAGTTAATCAGAAAACACACTTTACACGGAGTTGAGGATATTTTCCCCAGCGCCGCAAGAGCATAGATACCCTGAACAATGCCGCACTTCATATCGAAAATGCCCGGTCCGTATGCACGCCGTCCATCTCGGCGAAATGGCCGTCGGACTGCCTCCCCCTGCGGCCACACAGTATCGATATGCCCCAGGACGAGTACTTGACGGGCGCTCTCGCCAATGGTCAATTTTGCGGTGTCGCCATGCGTATCATTCCGATAGTATTCCACGTGTGCATCGGTCATCTCTTGAGCTCGTCTTACGACAGTGTGGAGTACAGAGTCAACGAGATCCTTCTGTCGTGAAGGAGAATCAAGATTCACAAGTGTTGCCGCATCCGTCAGCATATCTTCTAAGCAATTCTCAAAATACTGCAGATATGTGTTCATTTTTTCGCTTCCTCATGGTGAGCAGGTTCGGTGTTTCTAGCGGTGAGCGTCTTCGTACCATGATTCTTTCCGCCGCACACACAACGACAGGTGGATACAGGAGCGGTTGAGGACTGACATCGAATCGAGCAAGTGCGGCCTCCAGGCATTTTGCTAATCGTGGCTGTCGTCGAGTGATCATCGCCCATCTCTTCGACCATATTCAAATACCTATCAAGCATCCATTCGGTCGCTTCAGCAGTGATGCGTATGAACGGTTCCTCGTTTCCTCTTTCCACGTCTTCGAGCGCTTGCATATAGGCATCTCGGTTGCCTGCGGTATACAAAGCAGGCGGATATCCATGTTGCATCAGAATGTAATTAACCAATAGCCTGCAAGTTCTGCCATTGCCATCTACAAATGGATGGATGCGCGCCACCCGAATGTGGGCTTGTGCAGCAAGTCCAATCGGATGGACATCCGTCGCTTTTTTTAACCATGATTCAAATTCAGCCATCAACTCCGGCACTTTACGCCAATTAGGAGGAACATGCGTAGCCCCCTTTATATACACAGGAATCCTGCGATAAAACCCAGCTTCCTCTTGCAAAGTTCCCTTCATAAGCATACGGTGAAATTGCATGATGATCTTTTCAGAAGCAGGTTCTTTGTTTTTTATGGCCTCGGCAAAGAAGTCCAAGGCGTTCCTTGCATCGATGACTTCCAAATGGTCTCGCAATGATTTCCCGTGTACTGTGATTCCGTATTCCAATACGGCTTCTGTTTCGTGCAAAGTAAGCGTGTTTCCCTCAAGGGCTGTTGTCTCGTGAATGTAGCGAAGGTGAAAGTCCTCCATCAAGCTACGCACTGAAGCAGACGGGAGTGGACGCGCTTTGTCCAATATGGCTTTTTTGGCATCCAATCGTTGCAACACGTCTGTCAAACTCACAACCAACTCCCCTTCCATCGCCCGCTCCGCATTGTAAACCACAATGGACATATGCTTGCGATTTGTCAACTTCAAGACGGTTCTTTGTACTCAATGATCCCCTCATTTACAACGCTTCATTTTTCGACTAACGTCAAATCGCACCGTGTACAAACACCGTACTCCTTTCCTTCTGCCCGATGCGTGATTTCTCCTATCCCGAAAAATCGCCGCAGGCGAATTTTCATCCCGGCTGTTGGTGCTGCGGAGTATCTCTGGAAATTAAGCATACCCAACCAAGCCAACACATCGGCGTGGTTTGGGGCTTCAAAAAACTTATGCGGACTCAAGCGAAGAATAGAAATGGATAAAAGAAAAAGCGGGAAAACCCGTACTGCAAAAGGGTTTTCCCGCTCCATTCGAGGCCTGGGCCTACATCATGTCCATGCCGCCCATGCCACCCATGCCGCCGCCGCCCGACATCGGTGATTTATCTTTCTCTGGCTTGTCAGCCACAACCGCTTCGGTTGTCAGAAACATCCCCGCTACGGAAGCCGCATTTTGAAGCGCGGAACGTGTTACCTTCGTCGCATCGACAATGCCTTCTTTAAACATGTCGACCCATTCGCCCGTCGCAGCGTTGAAGCCCATGCCAATCGCTTCTTTTTTCAATCGATCGACGATAATCGCTCCTTCAAGGCCAGCATTATCGGCAATCTGACGAACCGGCGCTTCCAGCGAGCGGCGGACAATGTTGACGCCAGTCATTTCATCGCCTTCTGCGTTCACTGCATCGAGAGCCTTGATCACATTGATGAGCGCCGTACCGCCGCCTGCCACAAAGCCTTCTTCGACAGCAGCGCGCGTGGTGTTGAGCGCGTCTTCAATGCGCAGTTTCTTCTCTTTCAATTCAGTTTCCGTTGCTGCGCCGACTTTGATGACCGCAACGCCGCCGGACAATTTGGCAAGGCGCTCTTGCAATTTTTCGCGATCGAAGTCAGATGTTGTTTCTTCGAGTTGCACGCGAATCTGATTGATGCGGGAGTCGATGTCTTTGCGGTTGCCCGAACCATCGACGACGATCGTGTTCTCTTTGGACACGCGAATCTGGCGAGCGCGACCGAGTTGTTCGATCGTCGTATTTTTGAGTTCCAGACCAAGTTCTTCGCTGATCACCTGACCACCCGTGAGGATGGCAATATCCTGCAGCATGGCTTTGCGACGATCGCCAAAACCAGGAGCCTTGACGCCGACCGCAGTAAACGTGCCGCGCAGTTTGTTCACGACCAAAGTCGCGAGCGCTTCGCCTTCCACATCTTCCGCGACCATCAGAAGTGCGCGACCCGATTGCACAACGCGCTCCAGCACCGGCAGAATCTCTTGAATGTTGCCGATTTTCTTGTCGGTGATCAGGATGTAGGGATCCTCCAGAACTGCTTCCATTTTGTCCGCGTCCGTCACCATGTAGGGTGAGATATATCCACGGTCAAATTGCATGCCTTCGACAACTTCGAGTTCCGTTGTGAAACCTTTCGACTCTTCGACGGTAATGACGCCATCTTTGCCGACTTTCTCCATGGCGTCCGCGATCAGTTGCCCGATCTCGTAGTCGCCGGCAGAGACTGCCGCTCCCTGAGCAATGCTGTCGCGTCCTTCTACTGGGCGGGAGATTTTTTTGATCTCCTCCACTGCAGCGGCCACGGCCATTTCGATGCCTTTGCGAAGAGCCATCGGATTGGCGCCCGAGGTGACGTTTTTCAATCCCTCGCGAATCATCGCCTGGGCGAGAACCGTTGCGGTCGTTGTGCCGTCTCCAGCCACATCGTTGGTTTTGGTCGCCACTTCTTTGACGAGTTGAGCGCCCATATTTTCAAATGGGTCTTCGAGTTCGATCTCTTTTGCAATGGTCACGCCGTCGTTGGTGATCAGCGGCGAGCCAAATTTCTTCTCCAATACCACGTTGCGACCGCGCGGCCCAAGAGTAACCTTGACTGCGTCAGCTAGTGCGTCAACTCCGCGCAGCATGGCGCGGCGCGCATCTTCACGAAACCTGATGTCTTTAGCCATGTGTTCTGCCTCCCGAAATGTATATTCCTATGTAGCGAATCGCTACCAGACCAGGTGTGCCGAAAATCCGATTATCGCTCAACAACTGCAAGAATATCCGATTCGCGAACGACGAGATATTCCACACCATCATATTTGACTTCTGTGCCAGCGTACTTTGAGAAAATGACCCGATCGCCGACTTTCACATCGACTGCAACCAGTTTGCCGTCTTCGTAACGTCCGGGTCCGACCGACACGACCTCAGCTTCCTGGGGCTTTTCCTTGGCGGTGTCTGGCAGTACGATTCCACTTGATGTCTTTTCTTCACGCTCGAGCGCGCGCAACACCACGCGGTCACCGAGTGGTTTAATCATGGAAAACCCTCCTCCAAATATGCTCATTTCACTTTTGTTAGCACTCACTTCGATCGAGTGCTAACGACACTGATTATATTAGCGAGTTCAGAGCCGTTTTGCAACCGTAATCGAATGCAATTTGCAAAAAAATTATGAAGCTGAGCTGGCTGTTTGTACGGAGGAATCCTCATTTGACAGCACTCTGTCGACTGTGGGAAGATCATGTCACATTCGTCAGTAGCTTACTGCATGCGCCACTCTTAAGAGATAAGGATGAGATTCCATTGCCATATCGCGTCTTCTCAGGCATCCAGCCATCGGGCCAAATCACCCTCGGCAACTACCTCGGCGCCCTGCGCCAGTTCGTTTCCCTTCAGCACAGTGCGCACGCTTTATATTGTGTAGTTGATCTGCACGCCATCACGGTGGCCCAAGACCCCGCCCTTTTGCGAGAGCGGATCGTTGATCTGACGGCGCTGTATCTGGCCGTCGGTCTGGACCCGCAAAAATCGACACTATTTGTTCAATCCGATGTAAGTGCGCACAGCGAACTCGGATGGATTCTCCAGTGCGTGGTTCATATGGGCGAACTGTCACGGATGACGCAGTTCAAGGAAAAGGCCGAAGGCAAAGAGACGGTGACTGCTGGACTGTTTACCTACCCGGCGCTCATGGCGGCGGACATACTGCTGTACCAGACAACCCACGTTCCTGTCGGAGAGGATCAGAAACAGCATCTGGAACTGACACGGGATCTCGCGATGCGCTTCAATTCCCGCTTCGGAGAAACCTTTACCGTGCCAGAAGTCATGATGCTGAAAGAAGGCGCCCGCATCATGTCGTTGGACGATCCCGACAAAAAAATGAGCAAGAGTAACCCAAACCCACAAAGCAGAATCGAAATTCTCGACTCCCCTGACGATATCCGCAAAAAAATTGGTCGCGCCGTGACGGATTCTGACCGTGAGATCCGCTATGACCCGCAGCGCAAACCGGCCGTCTCCAATCTGTTGGTCATTTATTCGCTCACGGCTGATGTGACGATCGATTCACTCGTTGCACAGTATGATGGAAAAGGGTATGGCTCTCTAAAGAAAGAACTCGCGGAAGCAATCATCGCCCATCTGACGCCGATCCAGGAAAAGTACCGGGAGATACGGCAAAGCGGCCTTGCCGAGGACGTGTTGCGCAAGGGGGGTGCGGCGGCCGCAGAGAGCGCCGGGGAAACCATGGATCTGGTTCGCGAACGCGTTGGCCTGGGCGGCTTCAGACGGCGCTAGCCTAACAATTCGGGTTGGCCGTCCACTGTCTGAACGGCGCCCTTTATCACAAGCGCCGAAAACTCTGTCCTTTAGGTCGGAGATATAAGGCGTATACTAGACATCTTACGAAATGTACTATATGATGTAAGCATGCCAACCAAAGCGTATCGATACCGTTTCTACCCAACTGAAGGGCAGGCGCAACTGTTAGCCAGAACATTTGGCTGTGTTCGCTTCGTCTACAATTGGGGGCTTCGTCTCAAGGCGGACGCCTATTACCAAGAAGGCAAACGGTTATATTACGATGCGTTGTCGGCTCAACTGACCGTATTGAAACGGCAGCCAGAAACGGTGTGGTTGAATGAAGTGTCGAGCGTAGCGTTGCAGCAAAG
>Ga0209012_1001821_pt1 | contig 20473 bp, 11 predicted proteins | sample RS3BMetagenome_FD_184735 | JGI IMG/M metagenome (GOLD analysis project Ga0209012, IMG submission 184735) | Ferric oxide microbial mat and aquatic microbial communities from Rainbow Spring, Yellowstone National Park, USA - RS3B (SPAdes) (version 3) ...
CGAAGGGCCGCTCGGCCCATAGAGGACAGCTTGGCCGCAAGCAGATAGCCAAACGAGGGGGCAGAGCGACGATCCTCGTCCTAACTAGGGCCATTTCTAGTTAAGAGAACACGTGGTCGTGTGGAACCGAGCGAAGTCGCTCTCCGACGGCAAGTGGCGGACACTTGACAGCCGGGGGATCTTCAAGGCGACCACCACGCTCTCCGAACTACACCAAGGTGTCCTGTCAGACCTGTTGACCGAAGCGCTTGGGGTGGGTTGGGAGGCGCGAGGCCGGCGACACTCGACCAAGGCGCGCTACGAGATCGAAGGCGTCGAAGAGGCGTTGATGGCGCAGTTCTCCAAGCGTGCCGGCCAGATCGCCGAGCACAAAGAGCACCTGCGGGCACGCTTCGCCGCCGCGCACGGCCGGCCCGCCACGCGCGTAGAGGACATGCGCCTGGCCCAGCAGGCGACCCTCGCCACCCGGCCGGGCAAGAGCCATCGCAGCCTTGCCGAGCTGACCGACCAGTGGCGAACCCAGGCTGCTGGCTATGTCGGAGCCGAGCAGGTGGCGTGGGTGACCAGCCTCAAAGGTCGAAACGACCTGCCGCTGCTCCGTGCCGATGATCTGGTCGATCCGATCCTCGCCGATGCTGCTGACGCGGTGCTGGCCAGCGTGGCGGAGCGCCATGCCACCTACGGCCGCCAGAACCTTCTGGCCGAGGCGCACCGGACGCTGCACGGGGTGCGTTTCGCCTCACCCGACGACCGGGTAGCTGTCGCCGGTCGCATCACCACGCTCGCCATCGAGCGGTCGTTGGTCCTCACGCCGCCGGCCATGCACCACACACCGGCCCGCTACATCCGAGGCGACGGCTCCTCCCGGCTCCATCCCGAGAGCCGCATTGCCTATACCACCCAGGCGCTACTCGACGCCGAAACCCGGCTGCTCGACGCCGGCAGAACCACCAGCGGGCCGGTGGTCACCGTGGCAACCGTGGCGGCGGTCACGGAAAGCAACCTGCCGGGCCGGGACTACGCGCTGAGCGTGGACCAGGCCCTCGCCGTGGAGAAGATCGCTACTTCGGGACGAACCCTTGACGTGCTGGTCGGCCCGGCGGGGACCGGCAAGACCTCCACCATGACAGCCCTGCGTAGCGCGTGGGAAACCGAGTACGGGCCGGGGTCGGTGATCGGGCTTGCCCCTTCGGCAGCAGCGGCTGAGGTGCTTGGCGCCGAACTTGGTATCGACACCGAGAACACCGCCAAGTGGCTCACCGAGTGGCGTCGCATCCCCGAACTGGTGGCCCGCCGGGACCGCCTCGCCAGCCAGCTCAAGCGCCACCCCCACCCCCTGTCTGCCGGTGCCGCCAAGCTGCGCGGACAGCTGGAGGCTGCCCGGCGGGCTGTCGAGGAGCGTCGCTTTCAGCCCGGCCAGCTGGTGATCGTGGACGAGGCGAGCCTGGCGGGAACGTTCGCTCTCGACGAGCTGGTCTCAGCAGCCAACGACTCCGGGGCGAAGGTGCTGCTGGTGGGTGACTGGGCGCAGCTCTCGGCGGTGGAGGCTGGCGGGGCGTTCAGCCTGCTCGTCGCCGACCGGGGGGATCTCGCCCCCGAGCTGGTCGATGTACGTCGGTTCACCTCGGAGTGGGAGAAGACCGCCAGCGTCGAGCTGCGCCTCGGTCACGAGCCCGCCATCGACGCCTACGACAGCCACGGCCGGGTGTCAGGCGGTGAGCGTGCCGAGATGCTCGAGCAGCTGTATGCGGCGTGGAAGGCCGACGTCGAGGGTGGGAGGACCAGCTTGATGATCGCCTCGGACTCCGCCACCGTCGCGGAGCTGAACCGCCGGGCGAGAGCAGATCGGGTGACCGGCGGCGTGGTGGTTGGCGAGGGTCTGGCGATAGCCGGTGACCAGGTAGCAGGCGTCGGCGACGAGGTGGTCACCAGGGCCAACAACCGCCTTCTTGCCACCGGCAGACGCTGGGTGAAAAACGGGGACCGGTTCGTTGTCACAGCCACCAACGACGATGGCAGCATGGCGGTGCGTCGCAGCGGTGGCGGAGGCGAGGTGGTCCTCCCCGCCGACTACGTGGCCGCGCATGTCGAGCTGGCGTATGCCACCACTGCCCATCGCGCGCAGGGCCGCACGGTCGACACCGCACACGCAATGGTCGCCCCGACGACCACCAGAGAGGTCCTCTACGTCGCCGCGACCAGGGGCCGGGACTCCAACCGGCTCTACGTGGACACCCGCTACGACCCCGATCCGGCGACCTCTCACGAGGGGATGGTCGAGCCCCAGAGCGCCACCGACGTGCTCGTCGGAGTGTTGGGCAACGAAGGAGCGGACATCTCCGCTCACGAGACCATGCGCCGAGCGGCCCGCCAGGCGGACGACTTCACTGCCCTCGCCGGCGAGTACCAGACCCTGGCGCGCGTCGCCCAGGCCGAGCGCTGGGACGCCCTCCTGGAGCGCTGTGGGATGGACACCGACCAAGTCGAACTGGTGCATGCCAGCGACGCGCACGGTCCGCTGCTCGCCGCCCTCCGGGATGCCGAGGCGCGTGGACTAGACGTAGATGAGACCTTTCCGAAGCTCGTCGTCGCACGCTCACTGGTCGACGCGGAAGACCCCGCCGCTGTCATTCACGGCCGGGTAGACCGATGGGTAGCCGCGGCCGGCTCCAGACGCCAGGCGGCCACCAACCTGATCGCCGGGCTCATCCCACGAGCCGCTGGAGTCGCCGACCCGGACATGGCGAGAGCCCTCGACGAGCGAGAGCAGGCGATGGAGCGACGGGCACAGGAGTTGGCCGACGAAGCGATTGAGCGGGGCCAAGTGTGGGTCCGCCGCCTCGGGACACCTCCCGCTGACCCGGCCACCCGGGAAGCCTGGGTCCGGGCTGTCTCGACTGTCGCCGCCTACCGGGACCGCTGGGATGTCGGTGCCGACCGCAGGCCCCTCGGCCCCGAGTCTGCGGTCAACACCATTGAAGCAATCGGTCATCGCAAGCGGGCCCAGGCCGCCGTCGAGCGGGCGTTGCACCTCGTGGGCGAGTCGAAGACGACATCTGCCGGTACGGTCATGACCTGCGGGGCCGACACGAACAGGGAGATCGGAGTCGAGCTTTGACAGCCTTCTTGATCGTCGTCATGCTGCTGGTGCATGGCGAGGCATCGCCAGGGAGCGGCGTCGGCGACAACCGTCTTTCACGACGTTCCCCCTCAACGGCACTACCTGCCCGGTGACCGAAAACCGCTGGGAGTCGCAGCCCGCGAGTTCGCGGGATGCTCGTCATCGGCGGTCATGACCCCATCCGGCGCCTGGCCACCGGAGCGATCCTCGAACCCGGCCAGGCGGCATGACAGCGGAGCACGGCACGCCTAGCGGTTTGGAGTACCGAGGTTTCCTGGGTCGCACAGAGCCGGGTTAGACGGGTCGACGGGCGCACAGCGCAGGCGACGAGGCCGTCGCCTGCGGGTGGCGGGTGGGGGGTGGGGGGTGGCGGGATCGACTAGCTCATCACTTCGAACAGCCTCACCGTACGGGCACCTGCCAGCGGCGAGCCGGTTTCCATATGGCGGGACGACCCCGTTGGGGTACGGATGGACCGCGACGCAGAGGTGATGAAGCTCGACGCCGCCAAGGACTTGAGACCACAGGTCGCCGGGCTGGGCGTCACCACATCGCAGTCGCCGCATGCCATGCCCCTGCCGCTCTCGCCGCGTACTATGCCCTTGCATGCTTCCGAGATCGATCGGGCGTACCCGGCACCCCGTCTGGGAGCCGAGCCTCTTGCCGACGGCCCTGTACGGCGCAGCCAATGTCGTGGAGCCAGGCTGTGACAACGGGTAACAGTTGCTCGGCTCTCGGAAGCGGTAGCTCGCTCAGCCCGAGTCAGCGACGGCCGCGGCGTGAAACCAACGGTCCCACAGGGGCCATCCGGGCTGTCCCCGCATGTGGAACCGACGATCTCCACATCACAACGCTACGGACGAGGAGCATCGCTAGGTGGTCAAATCTAGCGTGGCCAGGCGGGCGTGACCCGATCGCGTGCGAGGTTTCCCTACCACATCCAGGCCTCATACAGCCGCGGTGGGAAACGGGCGCGCTAGGTTACTGCAGGGCCATGGACTCGAAGACCGATTACTCCCGCTCAGAGGGTCTCTGAGGATGACGTTGACAGGTGCTGATCTGGAGTTGCCGCGACGCTTACCGAAGCCGGGGGAGCTGGTGCGGGTCCGGTCCCGGCAATGGTTGGTCGAGAACGTCGAGGAGCGTGGCGGCAGCACCGCTGTGGTCGAGCTGGCGTGCGCGGACGACGACGCGCAGGGTCAGGAGCTGAAGGTCTTCTGGGACTACGAGCCCGACCGTTTGATCATCGAAGCGGAAGGCTGGGACCTCGGGGCGAACGGGTTTGACGAGCCGCGCCTGTTCGCAGCGTTCTACAACACGCTGCGCTGGAACACGGTTACGGCCACCAACCCGAACCTCTTCCAGTCGCCGTTCCGGTCCGGGATCAAGATCGACGCCTACCAGATGGAACCGCTGCGCAAGGCGCTCCAACTGCCGCGGGTCAACCTCTTTATCGCGGACGACACCGGGTTGGGGAAGACGATCGAGGCCGGCCTGATCGCCCGCGAACTGCTGCTCCGGAAGAAGGCGAGCTCGATCGTGGTGGCCGCGCCGGCCTCGGTGCTGGAGCAGTGGAAGGCCGAACTGGAGGAGCGGTTCGGCCTGACGTTCGAAATCCTCGACCGCCACTATGTGGCGGCGGCCAGGCGAGAGCGGGGGTTCGGCGTGAACCCCTGGCGGACCCACAGCCGGTTCCTGGTCTCACACAGCCTGCTGATCGATCCCGCCTACACCGACCCACTCCGGGAGTGGCTGGGAGATTCGCTGCCGGGCAGCCTCCTGATCCTGGACGAGGCCCACCACGCGGCGCCGGCGAGTGGGGCGCGTTATGGGATCGAGACGAAGCTGACCCGGGCGGTACGGGACCTCGGCTCGCGCTTCGAGCACCGCCTGTTCCTATCGGCCACACCCCACAACGGGCATTCGAACAGTTTCTCGACGCTGTTGGAGCTGTTGGACCCGACGCGCTTCACCCGAGGCGTCAAGGTGCGGGGTAAGCAGCAGCTCAACGACGTGATGGTCCGTAGGTTGAAAGAGGATATTCGGGCCGTCCAGGGCGGCGGCTTCCCCAAGCGCGAGGTCCGGGCGATCCGGATCGAGGGCCTACCGACAGACGCGCCGGAACTTCGACTCTCAGTGTTGCTCGACGAGTACCGGACCCTCCGGGAGGAGCGGTACAAGGACGCCTCGAATCGGTCCCGTGCGGCGGCCGGTCTACTGACCGTCGGATTGCAGCAGAGGCTGCTGTCGTCGATCGAGGCGTTCGCCCGATCCCTGGAGGTCCACCGCCGGACGGTCACCAAGCATCAACACGGCACCCCAGGCCCCGACACCGAGCGTGACGAACACGCGGCGCTGCTTCAGGGCGAGATGTACGTGACGACGCCCGGGGCCGACGACGAGCCGGTGGACGAGCAGATAGCCGTCGGGGACGAGGAGGCGCAGGTCTCGTCGCTCAGTGCCGGAGACGCGCCGTCGGAGGACGAACAGGCGCTTCTCCAGGAGATGGAGGACATAGCGAACGCCCAGCGCCATGAGCCGGACGCCAAGGTTCGACGGCTGCTGGAGTGGATTCGGGAGCACCAGTGCCCCGATCTCCCCGAGTACGGGAAGGCACCGACCACCTCGACACCTCCTAAGTGGACCGACACGCGGGTGTTGATTTTCACCGAGAGCCGGGAGGGCACCAAGCGTTACCTGGAAGAGGTTCTGCGGCAGGCGATCGCCGGCACCGAAGCGGAGGACGAGAGGATCGAGACGATCACCGGTCTCCACTCCGGTGCTCACCGGGCGGAGGTGCAGCGGCGGTTCAACTCCGACCCGAAAGACGACCCGCTGCGGATTCTGATCGCAACCGACGCGGCTAGGGAGGGCCTGAACTTCCAGGCCCACTGCGCCGATCTGTTTCACTTCGATCTGCCGTGGAACCCGGGCCGCATCGAACAGCGAAACGGCCGTATCGACCGCAAGCTGCAGCCCGCCGATGAGGTCCGCTGCCACTACTTCGTGTTGCCCGAGCGGGTCGAGGACCGGGTGCTGGAGGTCTTGGTCAAAAAAACGGAGACGATCCGCAAGGAGCTCGGCAGTCTCAGCGACGTCATCGACGAGCGGGTGCAGAGCCGTTTGAAGGGAGGCATCCGCCATGCCGATGCCGACCGGCTGGCGCAGGAGATCAGCAACGAGGATCTGGAGGTTGATCGCAAGCAGGCGATCGGCGAGGAGCTGGAAGCGGCGCGCGACCGCCAGGAGGACCTGCGAGGCCAGATCGATCGTTGCCAGAACCTCCTGGAGACCTCCCGCCGGGCCGTCGGTTTCGACGCCGTCCCCTTCCGGGACGCGCTCGATCGTTCGCTGGAGCTCCTCGCCGCCCCGCCGCTCAAGGCCACCAGCGACGCCCACGGCCGCAACGCCTGGACCTTCCCGGCCCTGGATGCGCAGGCCGGCAGCGACCCGAGCTGGTCGGCCACGCTCGACTCGCTGCGCGTTCCGAGGCGCAGCAATCAGCGGTTGACCGACTGGCGAGCCGAGGCGCCGATCCGGCCGGTGGTGTTCGAGGACGAGGGTATCCTGACCGAGGCGACGGTGCACCTCCACCTGGAGCAGCGGGTAGCCCAACGCCTGCTCGGTCGTTTCCGCTCCCAGGGGTTCTTGCTGCACGATCTCTCGCGTGCTTGTCTGGCCCAGGTTCGAGACTCGATCCCGCGCGTGTTGTTGATCGGTCGGTTGTCGCTTTTCGGCCAGCGGGCGGAACGGTTGCACGAAGAGCTGGTGGTGGTTGCGGCGCGCTGGCGGGAAGTGGCGTACCGGTCGGAGCCGCTGCAGCCCTATGCCCGTGACGCCGAGGCGCGGTCGCTGACGTTGCTGGAAGAGGCGCTGACGGCGCCGACGCAACTACACCAACCCTCCCCTCAGATCCGGGCTCGGCTGTTGGCCGCGGCTGCCATTGACGTCGATCAGCTTCGGCTAGCGCTCGAAGCTCGCGCTGAACTGGCGGCGCAGGAGGCAACGGAGAAGCTGGCGCAGCGGGGCGAGCGGGAGTCAAAGGTTCTACGAGAGACGCTGGAGCGCCAGCGCGACCGCGTAGCTACGGAAAGCGCTCGTCACATGAGCCAGTTGGACCAGTTGACGTTGGGCTTTGCCGAGGCGGAGCGGCGCGAGCTGGAGCAGAACATGCGCCACTGGGAGCGCCGTCTGGCGCAGTTCGACGGTGAGCTCGAAAGCGAGCCGAAACGCATCCAGGACTTCTACGAGGTCCGCGCCGACCGCCTCGAACCGGTAGGGCTCGTCTACCTCTGGCCGGACACCAACTGATGGCAACCGATCCGCACGTTGAAGCCCACCGGGCTTGGCTCGGCCTCCTGCAACCGGTCGGCCTGGTGGTCTCGGCCTCGGCCCTCTCGGCGGCCGGGGCCGTGGTCGACCATGACGACCGCGACGGCCAGACGCGACTACGGGAGTGTGTAGAAGCACTGGGCGTAGGCGCATCCGGTGAGCCGGAGCCACTTATCGCAGACTTCGATCGGTTCGCCCGTCAGGTGCTCGACTGGCGCATGTCGGAGAAGGGGTACGCCTGTGGTGATCTCTCCGGCTCGCCGGAGCTAGAGCTGCGGCTTGACGAATACGACCTGACCCTGAGGCCGGACATCGCCGTCCGAGAGCTGAAGCCGGCGGAAGGCGAGTCGGCCTGGCAGCTGCTGGTCCGGTCGCTCCCGCCCGGCAGTGACCTCGACGGAGTGCCGGAGGGGGACAAGTTCGAGGCGAGCGAGCACTCGCGGCTCGAACGACTGCTCCGCTACACCCGCGCACCGGCCGGCTTGCTGTGCAACGGCCGAACCCTGCGGCTCATCTCGGCGCCGCGGGGCGAGAGCTCCGGATGGCTGGACTTCCCGGTGACGGCCATGACCCAGACCGCCGGTCGGCCGATCGTGGCGGCGTTGCGGTTGCTGCTTAGCGAGCAGCGCTTGCTGGCTCTACCGAAGGAGCAGCGGTTGGCGGCCCTCCTGCGGCGCAGCCGCGACTATCAGAACGATGTATCCGAGCACCTGGCCGGGCAGGTGCTGGAAGCGCTGTACGAGCTGTTGCGTGGTTTCCAGGCGGCGCAGAACCTCTCTGGCGGCGCGCTATTGGCGGACCCGCTCCGGGAAAACCCCGACGAGGTCTACCGGGGTCTCCTGACCGTGATTCTGCGAATAGTGTTCCTGCTCTACGCCGAGGAGCGCGACATGCTTCCCGACGACGACACGTTCGCCCGCTTCTACTCGATCGCCGGACTGTACCAGCGGCTACGCGAGGACGACGCCCGCTACGCCGACACGATGGGACAGCGATACGGCGCCTGGGCCCAGCTGTTGACCCTGTTCCGGCTCATCCACGATGGAGCGGACCTCGGCGCAATGGTTATGCCGTCGAGGCAGGGCGCATTGTTCAACCCTGATCACTATCCCTTCCTCGAAGGCCGCCCGCCGGTCGCAAGACAGATTCACGAGAGAATCGAGCCGCCCGCGGTGCCAGACGGGACCGTGTACCGGGTGCTGGAGAAGCTGTTGGTGCTCGACGGCGAGCGCATCTCCTACCGGGCGCTCGACGTGGAGCAGATCGGCTCGGTGTACCAGACGATGATGGGCTTCAGCCTGCGCCAAGCCACCGGCCGTTCGGTGGCGATCAAGGCGTCTAAAGCGTTCGGTGCGCCCAGCCCAATTAACCTGGATGCCCTCACCGGGATCGCAGCGGACAAACGGGTGGAGTGGCTGCTGGACAACACCGACCGGAAGCTGACCGCGAAACAGGCCGCCGCGGTGAAAGCGGCGTCGGACGTGCCTGCACTGCACGCGGCACTGGCACCGGTGATCGACAACGAGGCCACCCCCGACCTGGTGCCGTTGGAAGCGATGATGCTGGAGCCGAGCGAGGAGCGCCGCCGTTCCGGTTCGCATTACACACCGCGAGCCTTGACCGAGCCGATCGTGCGAACAACCCTTCAGCCGATCCTCGAAGCTCTCCGGTCGGACGGTCAGCCTCCGACGTCGGAGGCGCTGCTCGAGCTAAAGATCTGTGACCCGGCGATGGGCTCGGCCGCGTTCCTGGTGGAGGTGTGCCGCCAGCTGGGCGCCCAGTTGGTGGCCTCCTGGGACGCGCATGGGGGCCGCCCGGAGATTCCGAGCGACGAGGACGACCTGACGTACGCCCGGAGACTGATCGCGCAGCGCTGCCTCTACGGTGTCGACAGAAACCCGGTGGCGGTGGACCTCTCGAAGATGTCCCTGTGGTTGGCGACGCTGGCCAAGGAGCACCCGCTCACGTTCCTCGATCACGCCTTCCGCCACGGCGACGCTCTGGTAGGACTTGATCGCCGGCAGATCGAGAGGTTCGACTGGAAGCCGGGAGGTTCGACGTTCGCCTCGATGCGGATCTCTGATCAACTCCAAACCGCGGCGGAGTTGCGGGAGCAGATCCGTAACGCCCCCGACGACGTTTCCGATTGGGAGCTGCGCGACTTCTGGAGGCAAGCAGGCGAAGAGCTCACGCAGGTCCGCTTGTACGGGGACTTGGCAATCGCCGCGTTCTTCGAAGGCGACAAACCAAAGACCCGTGAGGCAAAGCGGCTGGTGTTCGCTGATGCCGTCACCAAAGGAAGTGCCCGCGACCTCTACGCAGGCTGGCTGGCCGAGCTACGGGAAGGTGACAGGCCACTGGTCCCGTTCCACTATCAGATCGAGTTTCCGGAGGTGTTCGAACGGGAACGCCCAGGATTCGACGCGATCGTCGGCAATCCTCCGTTCGCAGGAAAGAACACCCTCAGCGAGGGGAGCATCGAGCACTACCCGGATTGGCTGAAGGAGTCGCATCCAGAGAGCCACGGCAATGCTGATCTTGTCGCTCACTTCTTCCGGCGGGCCTTCGATCTGCTCCGACCTGATGGTGCCCTCGGCCTGATTGCCACGAACACTATCGGTCAAGGCGATACCCGCTCGACCGGTTTGCGCTGGATTTGTGCGCATGGAGGCGATATCTACGCCGCTTGGAAGCGGGTAAAGTGGCCAGGCCACTCGGCGGCGGTGGTTGTGAGCGTCGTGCACATCGTCAAAGGTCAGTACAAAGGACAACGGCTGCTCGACGGCCGAGAAGTGCCAGTCATCACCGCTTACCTCTTTCATGCTGGTGGCCACGAAGACCCCGTCCGGCTTCGGTCCAATGCCGGCAGGAGCTTCGTTGGTAGCTATGTGCTCGGGATGGGGTTCACATTCGACGACACTGACACGAAGGGCGTCGCGAGCTCGATTGCCGAGATGGAACGGCTGGAGGTCGCCAACCCGGCTAACGCTGAGGTGATCTTCCCGTACATTGGAGGTGAAGAGGTCAATGACTCACCAACTCACGAACACCATCGGTACGTGATCAACTTTGAGGAACGGAGTGAGAAGGAGTGTCGAAGCCGGTGGCCTGAGTTGATGACAATCATAGAGGAACGAGTGAAACCGGCTCGATCGCACCTGACAAAGAACGCTATCGGGCGCAAACGCGCAAAATACTGGTGGCAGTATGGCTCCTCGGCAAAAGAGTTGTATGCAGAGATCAATCAGCTAGACAATGTTCTGGTGACCTGCCGGGTGGAGCCTCATTGGAGTGTGACTTCGCTCCCGTCAGGAGTTGTATTTGCGGAAAGTCTCATAGTATTTCCATTCGAGACTAAGGCGACGTTCTGTGCCCTCCAGGCGCGTCCGCATGAGATTTGGGCGAAGTTCTTCGGGTCGTCTTTCAAGGACGACATCCGTTACACCCCGTCCGACGTGTTCGAGACTTTCCCGTTTCCCAACGACTGGGACACTGATCCGCTTCTCGAAGCGGCAGGCGCCGCCTATTACGACCACCGGGCACGAATCATGGTGGATAACAACGAGGGCCTGACCAAGACCTACAACCGGTTCCACGATCCGGAGGAGCAGGATCCTGGCATTCTCCGGCTCCGTGAACTACATGTGGATATGGACCGGGCGGTGCTGCACTCCTACGGCTGGGACGACATACCGACCGAGTGTGAGTTCGTCGAGGACTACGAGGGTGCGAAGCCCCGGTACCGCTGGCCCGAGCAGGTTCGCGACGACGTGCTGGCGCGGCTCATCAAACTGAACGGCGAGCGGGCGGCTGAGGAACAGCGGAGCGGCGCAGCGGCGACCAAGGGTCGAGCGCGTGAGAGGAGCAAGGGTACGGAGGCCATGTTCTGATGACCGCAGCAGGTGCCCTCAAACCGGACACGGTGGCGGCGATCGAGGTGCGGGAGCAGCTGATCGAGGCCCTGGAGCTTGATCTGGTCGGTCCTGGGTTGGGTCTTGGCGACCCAGAGGAAATGCTGCGGGTGTTCGAGCGCCCGTCCAGTTGGTACCTGACCGGCTTTCTCATCCCGACCCGGACGCCGGAGGAAGCGGCCGGTGAGGACGACATCGACGCCGATAATGAGCTGGAGGAGCCGCAGGAGCAGGAAAGCGGTCCCGAAGAGGAGGCCAGTGACCGCGGCGCGGCCAAGAAGCGCTACTTTCCCTCCTCGATCGGCCTGAGCACCCTAGTGTCAGCAGGCACGGGCGCTCTATCCGTGACTCTGCGCTGGGGTGACTATGCGCTGGTCGAGCGGGAGGAAGAGGGCGACACCGTTTGGAGGCGTTCCCCACGGGAAGCGCACCTGGAAGTGCCTTTGACCGGTGACGGTACGGTACGCATCCACACGGTTCCGAACTGGCTGGGGCTGGAGCTGCACGTGCTAGAGCGGCCAGTAGCCACGGACGCGTTAGGCGGGCAGATTCCGCCGGGGACGCGGTCGGTGTCCCTTTTCCTGCTGAACAACCGGAACCCCGACGGTGAGCATCCGGACCGGGCCTACGTGTTCCAGCCGGAGATCGAGGTCACGTCGGCGCAGCCGTTCGTGCCGCGCCCGGACATGCTCAGCCCCGGGGAGCGGGACTGGGACGAACAGGTCGGCGATCTGCATTACGCCGGTTCGCCCGAGTTGGCGACCGGGCACGGTATCTCGGCCGACTGGCATCTGGTCGACGGTGAGTGTCGGGTGTTGCGGACCCGGTGGATTCCCTCGGCCGATGTGAAGCAGACGGTTCCGGCCAAGCTGGCCGGGGTCGTGCTGGGGATGGACGCGCTCGGCTCACTGGCTGACGGGACGGCGGCGGAGCAGGCGCTGGCGCCGCTGGTGACGCAGTACCGCGAGTGGATCACGGCGCAGGGCGGCACGCTTGGCTCGTTGAGCGGTGAGCGTCTGGAGACGGCGGAGGAGTTGCTGCGCCGGGCGTCGTTGGCGGCCAAGCGGATCGAGCGGGGGGTGGCGGTCCTGCGGGACAACCCGGATGCTCTCGATGCTTTCCGGGTGGCCAACCGCTCGATCGCCCGGGCGCTGCGGGCCCGCCTCGGCGCCACGATCGGGGAGCCGGCGTGGCGGCCCTTTCAGCTGGCGTTCATCCTGATCAACCTCCCGGGGATCGCGGAGCCGACCTCGCCTGATCGGGAAACGGTCGACCTGCTGTACTTCCCTACCGGTGGCGGCAAGACCGAGGCTTATCTGGGGCTGGCGGCCTTTACGATCGTGTTGCGCCGACTCCGCCACCCGGCGGACGGGGCCCTCGGCGGGGCCGGGGTGACGGTGGTGATGCGCTACACGCTGCGGCTGCTGACTATCGACCAGCTCTCCCGGGCCGCGGGCTTGATGTGCGCGTTGGAGCTGGAGCGGGAAGCTGATGTAGAGCGCTTCGGGGTGTGGCCGTTCGAGATCGGCCTGTGGGTCGGGCAGGCGGCGACCCCGAACCGGATGGGCTCGAAGGGTGACGGTGAGAGCACTACCGCCCGGACCCGGGTGATCCAGTACAAGGCCGACCCGAGCCATAAGCCGTCGCCGATCCCGTTGGAGGAGTGCCCGTGGTGCCAGGCGCCGTTCACTGCGGATTCGTTCTCGCTGGAGCCGAACGCGGATCATCCAAGGCAGCTCCGCATCGTCTGCATGAACTTCGAGTGCGAGTTCTCGGGCGACCGGGCGCTCCCGATCGTGGCGGTCGACGAACCTCTTTACCGGCGACTGCCGGCGTTCCTGGTGGCGACTGTCGACAAGTTCGCCACCTTGCCGTGGATCGGTGACTCGGGAGCGCTGCTAGGCGGCGCTACTCGCCACGACGCGGACGGGTTCTACGGGGCGGCATCGACCGGTATCGGTAAGGCGCTGGCCGAGCCGTTGCCGCCACCGGACCTGGTGATCCAGGACGAGCTGCACCTGATCTCGGGACCGCTCGGCACGGTCGCCGGACTCTACGAGGCGGCGATCGACGGGCTCTGCGAGCGGGACGTCGATGGGATGACGGTCCGGCCGAAGGTGGTCGCTTCCACGGCGACGGTGCGCCGAGCGCAGGACCAGGTGCAAGCGCTGTTCGCTCGGGCTAGCACGGAGATCTTCCCGGCGCCCGGCCCGGACCGTCGTGATTCGTTCTTCGCCCAGGTGGTACCGGCCAGTCTGGCCCCGGCCCGCCGGTACCTCGGTGTTGCCGCTCCCGGGCGCAACCCCAAGGTCGTGATGCGGCGGGTATGGCTGGCGCTCTTGGCTTCAGCCGAACGCCTGTACCGCGACCGCGGAGGCAACAAGAACAAAGAGAACCCGGTTGACGGGTATATGACGCTGGTGGGCTATTTCAACAGCCTGCGCGAGCTCGGCGGGGCGCGCCGGATCGTGGAGGAGGAGATCGCCACCACAGTCCGCGCCTACGGCTCCCGACGCCGAATCGGGGAAACGCCGGGGCTGTTCCAGGACCGGACAACCTTCGGCGAGCCGGTGGAGCTGACCTCGCGGGAGTCAACCGACCGGGTGGCGAACACCCGGCGACGCCTCGGCCTACCGCGCTACGAGAACAAGTGGGTCGACGTTGCTCTGGCGACCAACATGATCTCGGTCGGTCTCGACATTCCCCGATTGGGGCTCATGTCGGTACTCGGCCAGCCGAAATCGGCGGCGGAGTACATCCAGGCGACGAGCCGGGTAGGCCGCTCCGACCGGGCACCCGGATTGGTAGTGACGCTGCTGAACGTCAACAAGCCGCGAGACCGTTCGCACTACGAACGGTTCCGTCATTTTCATGAGACTTTCTACCGGGCGGTAGAGGTGGGCAGTGTGACGCCGTTCTCGGCACGGGCACTGGACCGGGCGTTCTCCGGCGCGCTGGTGACGCTGGCCCGCCACTCGGAGCCCTCCCTCACGCCGCCGCTCGGCGCAGACAAGCTGGCCAACGTTCGGGTCGGCTTGGAGCAGCGGTTGAAGGTTCTCTTCGAGCGCCGCCTGCAGGAGCAGCAGTTCGATGACGACGAGCGCGCGCAGCGAGTGGCGAGCGTGCAGGAGAGGATCGTCGACCTGCTCGACACCTGGCAGGCAATCATCGACGCCGACCACGACGACGGCATCGACCTGCAATACCAGCGGCATGAACGCCGGAACCTCAAGACGCCGAAACCGCTGATATACGACGTCCTCGACGACAACTTTCACCAGGCGGGCAGCGAGAAGTTCCGGGTCAGCCGCTCCCTGCGCGGAGTCGAACCGAGCGTCAACCTGTTCCTGACCGATGCGCCGAAATCGAGCGGGGGCGTTTGATGGCGGAACAGCGGGCGCAGGTCAGGCGCAGCCAGATGATCACCACCTGGGGTCCCGGAGCGCTGATCGACCTCCCGACCGACGCGGGGATCGTCGGTGGGCTCGACACCGGGTGGCCGGGGATCGACAAGCTGGAACCGATCGAGGAGCTGCGTTTGAAGCGCAAGATCGCCCTCATCACCGGTATCCCGAACCCTGGGCTGTACGCGCCGCCGGTCGAGGACGGCGCGCCTTGGGAGGCGACGATCGGCGTTCGGGTGTACCGGTTCCCGGAATGGGTGGTCGTCCAGGCGGACCCCAAGGACAAGGAGGGTCGACGCCGCCGGCTGGTGAACCGTAGGGCGCTCGACAACAAAGGGCGCTTCGAGGGGCGATCGGTCGTTCCGACCCGCTTCGTGCAGGCCTGCTCGCACGGACACGTCGAGGACCTGGACTGGTACAGACTGGTCCACGGTGACGGGGACACCTGCCGAAAACCGCTGTGGCTGGTCGAGCATGGCACCGGCGGGGACCTGGCCGACCTGCTGGTCCGCTGTGACTGCGGGAAGAGCAAGGGCATGCACGAAGTCGCCGACCGTTCACTCAACCTGCTCGGAGCGTGTCGCGGGCCGCGGCCGTGGCTGGGGAACGCGCCCTGGGAGGGGTGTGGAGAGCCGAGCCGGTTGCTGATCAGGACGGCCTCCAACGCCCACTTCTCGCAGGTGATGAGCGTGCTCTCCCTGCCGGAGCACCTGAGCAAGGTCGAGACTGCGGTCCACGCACAGTGGCAGGCACTCGCCCTGGTGGAGAATGAGGTGGAGCTGGCGATGCTGCGGAAGCTCCAGCCGCCGGTCGCAGCGGCCCTCGATGGGTTGCACGACGCCGACGTCCTGGCGTCCATCGTAAAGACCAGAGAGGGCGGCGGGGGAACCGAGCCTCCGGTGAAGCTGGTGGAGCTGGAAGCCCTTCTGGCGCAACCGGAGGGATACGAGGACGACGTGCCGATCGACCTCGACTTCCACGCCCGGCGGCTGCCGGAGGCGATTTGGCGTAAGGCGCCGGTGACCGATCCGTTCGCGGCGGTGATCCAGCTGCACCGGCTTCGGGAGGTGCAGGCCCTGATCGGCTTCACCCGCTTCGAAGCCCAGGTGACCGACATCTACGGCGACTTCGAGACCGATGTAAAGCGGGCCGAACTGGCGCTCAACCCGAGCTGGTTCCCGGCGGTGGAGAACCGTGGGGAGGGGCTGTTCCTACAAGTTCGCACCGAGCTCGTGGCCCAGTGGCTCGCTCGTGAGGCGGTAAAGGCTCGGATCGATGAATTGCGGGCCGGGCACCAACGTTGGTGCAACGAACGGAAGATCGAGCGATCGTTCCCGGGCGGCCCGTACGTGCTGCTGCACACGCTTTCGCACCTGCTGATCGGGGCGGTCGCCATGCGCTGCGGCTATCCGGCCAGCTCGATCCGGGAGCGGATCTACGTCGACCACGACGCCAAGCGCTACGGGCTGATGCTCTACACCGCCAGCCCCGACGCCGAAGGCACGCTCGGTGGTCTAGTGGCCCAAGGCCGCCACGCGGCGGCGCATCTGGCGATCGCTCTGCGATCTGGTGCTCTGTGCTCCAACGATCCGGTCTGTGCCGGACACGACCCCGCTACCGGCATGGAAGGGCGCTGGTTGCACGGCGCGGCGTGCCACGGGTGCGCGCTGATCGCCGAGACGTCCTGTGAGATGCGCAACGACTACCTTGACCGCGCCCTGGTCGTGCCAACGCTCAACGTGCCTGATGCGGCCTTCTTCCCGGCGCTGACCTGAGTTCCGCAGCCTGTGATTGACTCTCTGCTGGAGCTGTCGGCCAACCTGCGCTCGCGTCTGGTCAAGGCGCTGGAATCCGGAACGCTGGGGCCTCCCTACACCAAGGCGGCCATCGCGTCAGTTCTGGGATCGGGGAGCGGGTACAGCACGGTGCAGGTGGCGGCTGCCTTGACCTCTCTGGCGGACCGGGACGTGAGCGGTCCGGCGGTCGCTCTCGTCTTGGACGTGGCCGCCCGGTCGACGGCGACCGTCAGCCGTCCCGATCTGGTGTGGTCCGGGCCTACCGCGCCCGGAATCCACACCCGCGGCACCAGGCAGGTCTACGAGGAGCTGATCGGCGCAGCGGAGCGGGAGGTGTGGATCAGCACCTACGCCTACTTCGACGGTCGGCAGGCGTTTCGCTCACTGGCTGATCGGATGGAGGCAGTGCCCGACCTGAGGGTCCGGTTGCTGCTCAACATCCCCCGGAGGTACGGGGACGTCACGCCCGCTGACGCTCTCATCGCGGCGTTTGCCGAGAAATTCTGGAACAAGGACTGGCCCGGGCCGGCTCGGCCAGACCTCTACTACGACCCGCGCTCGCTCGAACTGTCGGGTGGTGTTCACGGCGTGCTGCACGCTAAGGCGGTTGTGGTGGACGACGCGGCGGCGTTCATCACCTCGGCGAATATCACCGAGGCGGCCTTCGATCACAACATCGAGGTCGGGATCATCACGCGGGATGCTTTGCTGGCGACCAGCTTGTCGAGGCACTTCCGGTTGCTCGTCGACCACAGCTTGCTCTCACCGCTGCCTGGGAAGTGAGACACACGGGATTGTCGATCCCTCTGATTGCGTGAGCAAGTAAGCCTCAGAGCAAGTCCTAACCTTCTGCCCGCAGGTGGATTACGACACCGGTATCGTCGCCAGTCTTCGGAGGAGCCCAACACGCTCACATCAACCGCGAACGTCGATGACCATCTATCGCGAAGTTTGGTGACCGCCGACAGGGCCGGTGCGGTCCCGCACGGGGTGAGGTCGATGATCACCGTGACGTACTTGTTGCCCCGGCGGGTGTGCTGCCAGACGTGCTCGTCAACCTCAAGGACCCGCACCCACTCCAAGCGGGCCGGGTCGGCGATGAGGACCCGGCGTCCCTCGGCGAGGACCGCGTCGTTGACGGTGTTCCACGACACGCCCAGGGCGGTGGCGATCCGGGCGACGCTGAGGTGACCGACTACGAGGCTCCGAGCGCCCATGCCAGCGTCCCCCGAGATCACCAACCGGATGGCTACGCCCGGCGCACGGCAAGCCTGACGATAACAGCACCCTGACTGCTCGCCCGAAAGGGCGCGGCGTCAAAAGGCGAGCTGTCTCCCTGCTACAAGGAGACATCCTCGAGGACCGACCAGGCTGCGTGGATACGACCAAGGCTGCTTGGAGGGTCAACTGACTTCGGATGCCAGGCCCAGCTGCGCAGCACCGAGCCGTCGCCGGCCAACTCGCAGAATCGGCTGTTGTCGCCGGCGACAGGCACCCCGGCGAGCAGGCTCGCGTACCGGCAGGTGAGCGCGGTCGACCACGTCTTCAGTCCGAACATGGACACGGTGGGGAAGTCCACAGCCCATCGCAGTCGATGTGCACACCTCCACCCTTGCAGAGAACTGCGATATCTCCACGCACCGTCCTGCACCGCCACCGGCAGACGGACGTCCTCAGCACCCATCACAGGTGCTTTCGGCCCAACTGTTGGCAACCTTTGCCGACCGTCGCACGACTCCCTGCCGTGGTGCTGGCGGCGATCGACGCCGAACTCGCCCGCCGGGGCCGGGCGACCTGGCACGCCCTGACCCGCGTACGACGCCCACGCCTCCGAGCTGTCACCCGCCGCCGGCGAGCTGCACGGCTGGATCTCCGAGGTCGACGAACTCGTCCGGGCGCTCGGAAGGACCACCCACCGGGCAGGTACGCCTGACGACCTGGGGCAACTGCTCCAAGTTGGGACCGGAGGGCCATGTTTGGCCCGTATCTCACCTGTCGCTGCTCCCACGCCCTGGCCTCCGGGTAGCAGTCCCGGACCATGCTCGGGCGCACGCCCCGGGTGGGAAGCATCGGGATCGTCGCTCACCGCGCGGGTATTCCCTTCGGTACCCACATACGTCAAGATGGCATGGTGGATATGAATCGGCGAGCGTCGGAAACTCGCGACGACGTGCTCGAGGACGAGGACGAGGCGTGGGAGCCGATCTTGCCGAGCTACGGCGTCAGGCAGCGAGCCCTCGAAGCGAATGGATCCGGACTCCTAAGGAAATGGACCACCGGAGGCGCTAGGGCGGATCTCATCGGGCACCCCCTAGTCAAAATGGCCACGACTGACAGGCGCAAGGCGGCTCAGGACACCGTTCGTCTCTTCAGAGGAGGCGGTCGGAGACCCATTCGCTGGCATATCCGCTTCAAGGCCTGTTGTCCAGTGACCCATGTACCGCCCGGGATCCCGAAGCCGTAGGGATCAACCTCTTCGACGCCACCATCTGCGAAGGTCCAGTAGGTGTGACTCGAACTGAACATGCCTCCAGAATAGGTACGAGCCTCGAATAGCGAATCGACGGCAAAGTCAAATCGTTCCCGCAACTCGTCGGAGACGGCACGCTTCAGGAACACGGTGTCCTCTGCGCGACTGCTTCGAAGGAACGCCACGCTCCAGGGTCCCCGGTCTGCCGGCGGGACCTTAGCGAGTGATGGGTGCTCTGTGCGGAGCTTATCCACGTCCTGACCCATATAGCCTTTTTCAACTAGCCGAGCAGCTAGTTCGGGTTCTACCCCGCGATCTGCAAAGCCGCGAATTGCATTTGGGGCGAATCCAGCCTCAGCCCACCGACGAGCTACGGCAGGGTCGCGAACGCCTGCCTCGAAATAGAGAACAGCCTTCCCGCGAAGCTCCAATTCTGACCATAGGAACGCAGCGCTGGAAGTAAGTCCGCACAAGGGCAGGTCGGTCAGGTGTTCAGGCGGTACTTGCTTCCCGAGGAGCGACTCAACAATGCGGATGTCAGCATGTCGCTGAAACATGGTGAACAACACGTCTGGACTCAGCCTGAGGGCGACCCATCGTTTGGCCTCGTCGGGCGAGATACCCGCAGTGACTGCTGCTGCGATGAGCGATCTGCCCCCGACTGTTCCTTTGGGGAGCCCGGCAGAGTGCAAGGAGAGAGCGCTATTTATGCTAGCTCCTGATTCTACGATGGCTGAGATCTCGTATCCAAGAAAGCCCTTGGCGAGCCACATCTCGATTTCTTGCATCGAAAAGCCCTTTTTCGAGAGCATGGCAACGAGTCCGCCGTGTTTCTTAATAACTGGTAACCACCTCTCAGAGCGCAAAGTTGCTGCGCCGAGGACCTCGAGGACTCTCATGACGTCCCAGCTGTCCATCCCATCTGCGATGAGTTGGGCAACCTGGCTTTGGACGAGCCCCGCCTGCTTCACGGAGAGAACATCGCTGACGCTGAAGCCGAGGCTGTCCCAGGCGTCCGCTTCCGGTACGTCGCATCCTGCGTTCACCCACTCCGCGGCCAACCAGGGCCGATAGCGTCCCTTCCACTCCTCTGCGTCGGTCGGCTGGGCGAATCCGGCATCAACCCAACTGCGTGCGTCGGCTCTATCCCAACCGGCGTCGACCCAAGACTCAAGGAGCTTCTTCCGTTGGCCAGTCTTAGTCATCGGCATCGACGTCCTTGGTCTCTCCGCTCGATGCAGGCACGCCTGGCCCGACAAGGGATTGTTCACTGACGAAAGCCGCTACGGTCACCTATCAAGGTTAGCCAGTTCGTAACTGTTCAGGTGTTCGTGCCTCGGAAAACCACCGGCGGGAGTCAGTCTCATGAACCGGGTGGCTGTCCGGTGCTTCAGGGGCCGGCGCCGGGCGCTGCGGGCATCCACGGATCCCCTTTGAAC
>Ga0209012_1001830_pt1 | contig 20412 bp, 17 predicted proteins | sample RS3BMetagenome_FD_184735 | JGI IMG/M metagenome (GOLD analysis project Ga0209012, IMG submission 184735) | Ferric oxide microbial mat and aquatic microbial communities from Rainbow Spring, Yellowstone National Park, USA - RS3B (SPAdes) (version 3) ...
CTTTCTTCTTTTCATGAATCCAATAATTGGTTAATAAGACTTAAATAAGCTAGCAATGAGAGTGCGTTCTACAGTATGTTATTCATTGTTTTTACCGAGAGGCTTCCATGCCTCAGTTTGAAATCTGAAGGTGATTGTTACTTTGCCTGAAAAGGAGTTTAAGGTCTCAAAGCATGTTTTTGTACCCAAGCATGAGATCGTTCCGAAGGAAGAAATCCCAAAAATTCTAGCCAGATACCATGCAACGCTTGAACAACTTCCATACATACTTACAACTGACCCTAACGTTATAGAATTAGGAGCTAAACCTGGAGATATCATCAAGATAACTCGTAAAAGCGAAACGGCAGGAGTAACAGAATATTATAGACTTGTGGTTGAGGGGTGAGGGTGTTTGGCTCAAACTCAGCAAATAGTTGATGGATGGCCAATAATAGAGGACATATTAAGAAAAGAGGGTGTTGCAAGACAGCACCTGAATTCTTACAACGAATTCATAAATAGAGGAATTCAAAGTGTAATAGACGAAGTCGCAGAGGTAGATATAGAGACAGCAACTGGTCCATATAAAATCAAATTTGGAAAAGTCACTTTAGGTAGACCTAGGGTAGTTGAAATAGACGGCTCAACCAGCTACATCCTACCTGTAGAAGCCAGGTTGAGGAATCTTTCATACGTCGCTCCCATTAACCTGGAAATAACAATCCTTGACCCACAAATTGGACCAACCGGGCAGTATACGCAGACTTATCATATAGGTGATTTACCTGTAATGGTCAAATCGAATCTTTGTGCTCTTCACGGACTCTCTGATGAAGAATTGATAGAGGCTGGCGAAGACCCAAAGGATCCGGGAGGCTACTTTATAATAAACGGTTCCGAGAGGGTTATCGTAGGTCTGGAAGATCTTTCTCCAAACAAGATACTGGTGGAGACGGACAAAACTAGCGGCAAGATATCTTACAAAGCGAAAATATACTCTTCAATAGTAGGATACAGGTCCAAGCTCGAAATAGAGCTGAAGTCGGACGGAGCGCTTTATGTTAAGCTACCAGCTTCTCCTGTTGACCTGCCTTTTGTTACCATTATCAGAGCACTGGGGCTTTCCAGCGATAAAGAAATAGCCGACATAGTCTCTGTCAGGCCAGAACTGCAAGACCTCCTTGATACAAGTTTCGAGAGGGCAAGTGAAGCTGCTACCCCTCAAGACGCTTTGATGTACATAGGTAATAGGGTTGCGCACGGAATGATGGATGAATTAAGGTTAAAAAGAGCAGAAATGCTATTGGACTGGTACCTTTTACCGCATCTTGGTAGGCAACCAGCTAACAGGATGGATAAGGCCATATTCCTTGGAGAAGCGGCCAGTAAGCTACTTGAACTGAAACTCGGCTGGATAGAAGAAGATGACAAAGACCATTATGGCAACAAGGCAATAAAATTTGCTGGCCAAATGTTGGCAGACCTCTTCAGAACAGCATTCAGGAATATGGTCAGAGATATGAAGTATCAGTTGGACCGAGTAGGGCAGAAAAGAGGCCCTACCGTAGTAAACGCCGCAATCAGACCTGGCATAATAAGCGATAAACTAGCAAATGCAATAGCTACAGGGAACTGGGGAAGGGGAAAGGTTGGTGTAACACAACTTCTTGACAGGACCAACTACCTTTCAACACTTAGCCATCTCAGGAGGATTCAATCTCCATTAAGCAGGAGTCAGCCCAACTTCGAAGCTAGAGACCTGCATAGCACTCACTTTGGTAGAATCTGTCCCGCAGAGACACCCGAAGGTTCGAATTGTGGATTGGTCAAAAATCTAGCTCTTTCTGCAATAATATCTGTAACTTCATCAAGTTACGATGTAGTAAATAAACCATTTTCGTTGGGAGTAGTTAGGTTCACAGAGGCGAATGAAGAACTAAAGAGTAAAGGAGCAAAGGTGTTTGTTGATGGCAGACTGATAGGGTTTGTAGACGATGCTAACCGTTTAGCTCTTGCAATGAGAAGACTAAGAAGAAGAGGCGAAATACCTCCAGATGTAAGTATTTATGTTTATCAGCCGGAGAATAAAAACGCAATAGTAAGGGTTTACATATCTTCCACTGCAGGCAGAGTGCTAAGACCACTCATAGTTGTTGAGAATGGCAGACCTCTTGTCACACCTGACATGATTGATAAACTGAAGAAGGGAATACTTGGATGGAGAGACCTGCTTGGCCAAGGTTATGTTGAGCTGATAGATGCGAACGAAGAAGAGAATTGTTATATAGCAATATCTTATGATAAAATAAATCTGAAAACCACTCATCTTGAACCTTATCCTCCAGCTATGCTGGGCGTAGCAGCCTCTCTAATACCGTATCCCGAACATAATCAATCACCCAGGAACACATACGAATCGGCTATGGCAAAGCAAGCCCTTGGTTTCTCCACTGCAAATTTCAGCGTTGCAAATTATGTCAGACAGCACCTCTCTGTCTATCCGCAGATTCCAATGGTAAGCACTAAATCTAGTAGTCTTGTAAGCATGGAAGAAAGACCTATGGGTCAGAACGCAGTTGTAGCTGTATTATCCTTCGATGGTTACAATATCGAGGACGCGATAGTGCTAAATAAGGCATCTGTAGAAAGAGGGTTTGGAAGAACCTTCTTCTATAGGATATACGAAGCAGAAGCACAGCAGTATCTTGGAGGAATGAAAGATAAATTCGAGATACCTTCTGCAGAAGATAATGTAAGAGGATTCAGGGGCGAGAAGTATTATAGGCTTCTTGAAGAAGATGGCGCCATAGCAGCAGAAAGTATAGTTTCAGGCGGGGACGTGTTAGTCGGAAGGACAAGCCCCCCCAGATTCATGGAAGAGTACAAAGAATTCGAAGTCAAGGGTCCTTACAGAAGAGATACATCAGTAGCTGTTAGGCCAAGCGAATCCGGCGTTGTTGATGCAGTCTTCATGACCCAAAACATAGATGGTAACAAAAACTACAAGATAAGAGTAAGGGACCAAAGAATTCCGGAGTTAGGAGACAAATTCGCTTCTAGACATGGACAGAAGGGTGTGGTTGGAATGCTTATCAATCAGGAGGATATGCCATATACTGAGCAAGGAATAGTTCCGGATGTAATAATTAATCCACACGCCTTCCCTTCAAGAATGACTGTGGGACAATTCTTAGAGTCGATAGCTGGAAAGGTTGCTTGCTTGCGGGGAAGACCGGTTGATGCAACAGCTTTCTTGGGCGAGAATCCTGAAGACCTAAAATCAACCCTCGAGGCCTATGGATTCAAGCATACTGGCAAAGAAGTAATGTATGATGGAAGAACCGGCCTGAGGTTTAATGCCGACGTATTCGTAGGAGTCGTGTATTACCAGAAGTTGCACCATATGGTTGCTGATAAGATTCATGCAAGAGCAAGAGGACAAGTGCAGATGCTGACCAAGCAGCCCACCGAGGGAAGAGCAAGAGGAGGAGGTCTCAGGTTTGGTGAGATGGAGAGAGACTGTCTAATAGCGTATGGTGCAGCAATGGTGCTGAAAGATAGACTGCTTGAAGAATCTGACAAGACTGAAATATACGTATGTGAAAAATGTGGTTTGATAGCCTACTATGATTCAAAACAAAGAAGGTACATATGCAGAGTTGACGGGGACTCATCAAAGATCTCAACTGTTACGGTAGCATATGCTTTCAAACTGCTTGTTCAGGAGATGATGAGTTTGGTTATCGCTCCAAGACTGAGGCTAAGAGACAAGGTGTGAGGTGAAACAATATGACTTTAGAGGAATCTGTTAAAACAGTAGGTAGTATATCATTTGATGTCTTTTCACCTGCTGAAGTGAGAAAATATTCGACTGTAGAAATCACAGTTCCAGAGACTTATGATGAAGATGGAATGCCGGTTCAAGGAGGATTAATGGACAACCGACTCGGTGTCCTCGAACCAGGCCAAAAGTGTGGCACTTGTGGTAACACAAGCGCCAGATGTCCTGGTCACTTTGGGCACATAGAGCTCGCAGAACCGGTCATGCATGTAGCATTTGTAGATATAATTCATCAGTTGCTGGTTGCTACATGCAGGTCTTGTGGAAGAGTACTGATACCCGAAGACGAAGTCAAAATCTATCAACAGAGACTATCTGAGCAGGGATACATTAATCCGAATCTTTTGGAGAAAGTCTCGAAGGAAATTATAGCCAAAACAAAGAAAGCAAAGATCTGTCCTCATTGTGGCAAGAAGAAGCTTGAGATAGAATTCACCAAGCCTCACATGTTTCACGAGATAAACGAAGAAGGAGGAGCCGTAAGACTGCTTCCTGCGGCAATAAGAGAGAGACTTGAAAGGATAACAGACGATGATCTGAAGCTGCTCGGGTTTGACCCTCAGGCTGCAAGACCCGAATGGTTGATCTTGCAGGTTCTCCCTGTTCCCCCTGTTTCAGTGAGGCCTTCGATAACGCTAGAAACAGGAATCAGGTCAGAAGACGACCTTACGCACAAGCTTGTCGACATACTGAGAGTCAATCAGAGGGTTAGGGAAAGCAAGGATTCTGGTACACCTCCCCTCATAGTTCAGGACCTGGTGGACTTGCTGCAGTACCATGTAACCACATACTTTGATAACGAAGTATCAGGAATTCCCCAGGCTCACCACCGCTCTGGAAGACCTCTTAAAACCCTGAGCCAGAGGCTAAAGGGTAAAGAAGGAAGGTTCAGGGGCAGCTTATCTGGGAAAAGAGTAGATTTTTCAAGTAGAACGGTGATCTCTCCTGATCCAAGCCTTGATATCTCCGAAGTTGGAGTACCATACGACGTAGCCATGAAACTAACCGTTCCGGAAAGGGTGACACCTTGGAATATAGATTTCCTTAAGAAATTAGTTCTGAACGGACCAAGTGTTCACCCGGGAGCCAACTATGTGGTTAGACCTGACGGAGTGAAGATCAGACTGGAATTTGCTTCAGATAGAGAATCGATAAGCCAGGCGCTGGCGCCAGGCTACATAGTGGAGAGACACCTAGTAGATGGAGATATTGTTCTCTTTAACAGGCAACCGAGCCTCCACAGAATGTCAATAATGGCACATTATGTGAAGGTTCTACCTTACAGGACGTTCAGGCTTCACCCTGCGGTTTGCCCTCCCTACAATGCAGACTTCGACGGCGATGAGATGAATCTTCATGTCCCTCAGGGAGAGGAAGCTAGGTCAGAAGCTCTTATGCTGATGAGAGTGCAGGACCAGATCATATCTCCAAGGTATGGCGGGCCTATAATAGGTGGTATAAGAGATTTCTTGACAGCTGCTTTCCTGTTAACCAAACAAGATACAAGGCTGAGTAAGGAGACTTTCGCGAACTTGGCATATGCAGCAGGCTACAAGGGTGAGCTTCCTGCGCCTGAATTTAAGGACAAGTACTCTGGAAGACAACTTTTCAGTCTCTTTTTACCAAAGAACTTCAATTACAGATTGACGTCCAAATGGTCAAAGGCAAAAGGAGTTAAGAGTGATAAGGATGACGTTCTTGTGAAGAATGGGGAACTACTGTCAGGAGTTATAGACAAAGCTTCGATCGGTGCAGAGGAGCCAGATACCATACTTCACAGGATAGCAAAAGATTACGGAACTGATGTGGCAAGAAATTTCCTGAATTCAATTCTAAGACTTCTTCGGGTATACATCAGTTCTATCGGATTCTCATATGGATTTGACGACCTGGAACTTACAGAAGAAAGTAGAAAAGAGATACAACAGGTTATCGAAAAGGCCTATAGCAACGTGAACGAACTTTTCAGAAAATACGAAAAGGGAGAGCTCGATGTAATGAAAGGCCTAAGACCTGAAGAGGTGCTTGAACAAAGGATAATGACTGAGCTCAGTCATGCGAGAGAATCTTCTGGGAGAGTCGTCGAAAGGAGTCTTCCAGATACGAATCCTGGCATAATTATGGCCAAGACAGGCGCCAGAGGATCATCTCTTAACCTAGGCCAGATGATGGCAGTAGTGGGACAGCAATCTGTCAGAGGTAAAAGAATAAACAGGGGCTACTACCACAGAGCATTAACACATTTCCAGCAGAGGGATAAGAACCCCGATGCTTATGGCTTTGTTAAATCCAACTACAGAGATGGTCTAAATCCTATTGAATTCTTCTTCCACGCAATGGGCGGAAGGGAAGGACTAGTCGATACTGCTGTAAGAACTCAGCAATCAGGATATATGCAAAGGAGACTCGTAAACGCTATGGAGCATCTCAGAGTAGAGTATGACATGACCGTAAGGGACCCGCAAGGAGCAATAGTTCAGTTCGTCTATGGTGAAGATGGTGTCGACCCATCCAAGAGTGACCATGGAAAGGCTGTTAACATCGAAAGACTTGCTGATTCGGAGGCTCTACTGGACGATCCGAAAGCTGCAAAAGTGACAGAAAGAGACGTTGAATCACTTCTACAAGAGTTTTCATCTAAACTGAATCCAAAGGTAATAGAAGAACTTAGGTATATTCTACTGCCCACAAAAGATTCCGATAGAACACACCTCAGCAAGAAAGCAGCTAGAGCTGTAGTCGAAAAGGCCGCAGAGTTATACAGGGCAGCTCTTGTAGAGCCTGGCGAAGCCATGGGAGTTGTTGGTGCTCAATCAATAGGTGAACCAGGAACCCAGATGACTTTGCGTACATTTCACTTTGCAGGAGTAAAAGAAAGAGATGTAACTCTGGGTCTTCCTAGACTTATAGAGCTGGTGGATGCGAGAAAGCAACCCAGCACCCCTACAATGGATATATACCTTGATGAAGAGCACAGGAGCAGTAGAGCTGCAGCACTGGAAGTCGCTAAAGAAATACTTTTCACAAAGGTCTATGATCTGATACAACAGGTAAAGAGGGATTACGCAACTAATTCACTGGTATTCGTCTTTGACCCCGTGAAGATGAGTGAAAGGGGGGCAACACTGAACGAGGTAGCTGCAGTAATTAAAGCACCAAAGGCGAACATCGCTATAGAAGAGGAGACAAATTCGATTAGGGTAGTCATGGAGAATGTCGACGAAGCAACAATTCTTGCTTCTAGAGACAAATTCCTCAATACTCGAGTAAAAGGAGTACCTGGCATAAACAGCGTTTCTGTAATTACCTTAGAAGGAGAATGGATGATACAGACCGCAGGATCTAACCTTCAGAAAGTGCTCAAGATAGAGGGGGTTGACCCCACAAGGACTACTACGAACAATATTTACGAAATAAACATGGCTCTAGGAGTGGAAGCTGCTAGGACAGCGCTTGTGAAAGAGATAATTTCTACTCTCGAGGAGCAGGGACTGGAAGTGGACATAAGGCATGTATTACTGGTAGCTGACTTGATGACTAGTAAAGGCTTCGTTCAGCAGATAGGCAGGCATGGAATTGCTGGGTCGAAGACAAGCGTTCTAGCACGGGCTGCCTTTGAAATTACCGTACCAACACTCGCTGAAGCAGCAGCAAAAGGCGAGATTGAAGAACTCAAAGGAGTAACCGAAAATGTAATTGTTGGCTCTACTATACCAGTCGGAACTGGTATGGTAGATATCTACATGAGAGGAGGAGAATAAATGGAGACTAGGCTGCTAGAATCATTTCTTCGATCGGCAAATAAAACCGGCAAGGTATCATACGGCTTAAGAGAGACTATGAAGTCGATAAAAAGTATGAAGCTAATCGTAGCAAGCAAATCTTTGCAGGGGGAAGAAAGGAAAAAGTTACTTGATTCCTGTCAATCTCTAAACGTGCCACTTATTGAATTCGAAGGAAGCTCATTGATGTTAGGTAAAGCTGCAGGAGTGGCCTACCCTGCAAAGGTGCTTGGAGTGAGGTCTGCGGGAGATGCTGACCTTACAAAGCTATTGAATGTCGCTGAAAAGGTGGTTTCCTCCCAAAAGATTTAAAACCCCTTTCTGGCAGTGAACCGCACAAAACAGGGCAAGGGAAACGAAGGTTTTGGTGCCTGAAATAAAGATTACAGAAGAGGAGCTCGGTTTGATGTCGGTCTTCCAAAACGTTACTAGTGTGGCACCTAGGGACTGCATTATAGATACCCAGGGAAGAAGGATAATTTTTGTCTTGAACAAAGGTCAAATGGGTCTCGCGATAGGGAGAAGAGGTCAGACAATAATGGGTCTGGAAAGGACTCTTAACAGGCCAGTCGAGCTGGTTGAGTGGTCCGAAGACCCGCAAGAATTTATCAAAAACGCATTGGGTAGTAGAAACGTACTTGATATCAAGATAACTACAAAGGCTGATGGCACCAAGGTTGCCGTGGTTCAAACCACTCCCAAGAATAAAGGGGCTATACTTGGAAAGGGAGGAAGGAACGCAGAAAGGGCGAGGATGCTGGCGAAGAGGTACTTTGGGATAGAACACATTCATATTGTAACTCCATAATCAAAATTGGTCAAATCTTATATGCATGAGCCTCAGGGCGTAGGTGACTGAAAGGTTTGAGTCATAAATCGCCAAGGGGGGAATTCGCCGCAAGGAAGTTGAGGCTTAAGAGACAGAGATTTCGCTGGTCTGATAAGTATTACAAAAGAAGGCTCCTAGCCCTTGACGAAAAAGCAGACCCGTTAGAAGGGTCGCCTCAGGCTAGAGGAATAGTTCTCGAGAAGGTTGGCGTTGAATCAAAACAGCCCAACTCAGCGATAAGAAAGTGTGTCAGAATACAGCTTGTCAAGAACGGTAAACAAGTTACGGCATTTTTGCCTGGAGATGGTGCTCTTAATTACATAGATGAACATGATGAAGTTGTTGTGGAAGGGATAGGTGGCTCTCAGGGAAGAGCTATGGGAGATATACCTGGAGTCAGATGGCAGGTCTCCATGGTGAATGGTGTATCGCTGAAGATGTTGGTTCTTGGCAAGAAGGAGAAGCCAAAGAGGTGATTTGACAAAATGCCACAGAAGATTCTGCTCTTCAATAAATGGGACCTCTCAGAAGTCCAGGTTACTGACCCGGGATTGAAGAATGTAATCAGTCTGAAACCTGCGGTCATTCCTCACTCCTTCGGTAGGCATGAGCATTCAAAGTTTGGTAAAACTCAGGTGAACATAGTTGAAAGGCTAGCAAACAGTCTAATGCACTTCGGAAGAAAGTATGCGAAGAACACTGGGAGAATGGGAGGAAAGAAACATAAAGCGATAAACATTGTCAAAGCAGCTTTTGATATAATGCATTTAAAGACTGGGCAAAACCCCATTCAATTATTTGTAAAGGCAGTTGAGAATGCTGCACCAAACGAGGATACTACAAGGATAAGCTATGGAGGTGTAGTCTATCACGTCTCAGTGGACGTTTCGCCACAGAGAAGGGTTGACTTGGCATTAAGGTTCATATCAGAAGGAGTCAGAGAAGCTGCATTTGCAAATCCAAAAGGAGTAGAAGAAGTATTAGCAGATGAGCTTCTCATGGCTGCAAACAACGACCCAAACAGTTTTGCAATAAAGAAGAAGACAGAGCAGGAAAGGGTAGCTCTGGCATCAAGGTAAATACTGGACGAAACAGTTTATAGTTTGCATAATAGATGCATGTTTTAAGATGGCATCTTCGGATATAGCCCCTTATGGTAGCTGGAAATCTCCTATAACAGCAGAACTGCTCGCAACTCGATACAACTATATTGACCAGATGATAGCTGATGGCAACGACATCTACTGGACTGAAGTCAGGCCACCTGAGAAAGGCAGATTCGCACTGATGAGCAAAAGGAACAACGAAGAACCGGAAGAACTGCTTGGTCCAGAGTATAACTTCAGGACAGCTGTCCATGAGTATGGAGGCGGTGCTTTTACAGCAAAGGACAATCTGCTATTCTTCTCCAACTTTTCTGACGGGAGGATTTACCTTTTCGATGGAAGAAATGTTAAACCAATAACAGAAGAGGGTAATTTTAGATATGCTGACCTGCTATATGACTCAGTAGCTAGAAGGTTAATATGCATCAGGGAAGACCATTCACAGGACCATGTTATCAATTCTGTAATATCTATTGACATAGATACTGGCGTAGTGCAGCAGCTTGCATCGGGCAACGATTTCTATTCCTCGCCAAAACTCAGCCCTGATGGAAAGAGGTTTGCATGGCTGACATGGAATCATCCTGACATGCCTTGGGATTCTACAGAACTGTATGTAGCCGATTATGAAAATGGAAATCTGAATCGGCAAACGAAAGTGGCTGGTGGAAATGGAGAATCTATCTTCCAGCCGGAATTTTCTCCATCTGGTGTATTGCATTTCATTTCAGACAGGACAGGATGGTGGAACATTTACAGGTATAATGAAGAAGATATTCAGAACCTTACTCCTACGCAGGCTGATTTCGGTGTTCCACAGTGGCGTTTTGGTCTTTCAACATATGCAATAGAGTCTGAAGAAAGAATTATTTGCACTTGGTTCAAAGACGGGGCTGGTAATCTTGGTACTATACAGATCGGTAAAGAGCTTGAAAAAATCAACATCCCTTACGCTTACTTTTCGTATATAAGGTCTGCAAAAAATTACACTTATTTTTTGGCTGGGTCGCCTACAGAATTTCCTTGTGTAATTCGTTACAGCTTAGGCGGTAAATCATATGATGTGATTTACAGGCCAAAGACACCTGTAATAGACATGGGCTATCTTTCAATGCCAAGACATTTAGAATTCCAGTCTTCAGGAGGTAGGAAAGCGTTTGCCTATTTTTATGAATGTAAAAATAGAGATTTTATGGGGCCTAGTGGTCAAAAACCTTCACTGATAATACTATGTCATGGAGGGCCTACTTCCCAATCTTTGCCCATATTGTCGATTGAAATACAGTTCTGGACAAGCAGGGGGTTCTCCGTTGCTCAGGTGAACTATAGAGGCAGTAGTGGATATGGCAAGCTATATAGGAATACACTGTATGGAAAATGGGGGATTGTCGATGTCGAGGATTGTATGAAATGTGCAGAATATCTAGTCAAAGCTGGCAAGGCAGACTCTAAGAAACTGATAATCAAAGGAGGAAGCGCTGGAGGCTTTACTACGTTAAGTGCATTAACGTTCAAAAGAATGTTTGCTGGAGGAGCAAGCTACTCTGGAGTCTTAGACCCGGAATCTCTTTTGATGAAGACTCACAAGTTCGAATCGCACTATCTTGAGAAGCTGATAGGGCCTTATCCCGTGGCTAAAAGATTGTTCGAAGAGAGGTCCCCTTTAAAAAATGTAAAGAAAATATCTGCTCCTGTTGCTTTATTTCATGGAAGTGAAGATAGAGTAGTACCTGCAGCACAGTCGGAAATGATGTATAAAGCATTGAAAGATAAAGGAACTCCTGTATTGTTTATGTTATTCGAAGGGGAAGGGCATAGTTTTGTAACCTCAGACTCGATAAAGAATTCAGTCGAGGCAGAATTATATTTCTATTCCAAGCTATTTGGTTTCTCCCCATCCGACCTGCTTGCTCAATACCAGGTAGATAATCTTGCATCATAAAGATATTAAATCCGTCTTTAATACCATATTCTCTTATCAAAACTCTGAAAATTCATCCATAAAATTATGCCTGCAAGTATGACATTCACATTCTTTGATTTACTAGCAGTATTCTCAGAAATAATTACAGCATGATTATGTATTACAATCATGTGTTTCTGCTAACTTTTACAAGATAATAACTAATTATATGTAAATTCTTAAGCTATTATGTAGATTAAAAAACGTTAAATGTTAGAATCGATTCAACATCGAGACAAACTATAATTCATATACTAAACCTTATATAACGTATTTTACAACCCAATCGCAGTTTAGGTGCTTATACATGCCCGAGAAGCCACACATGAATCTGGTAATAACGGGTCACATAGACCATGGAAAGTCGACAACTATGGGACATTTCCTGTTTAACTTGGGTGTTGTCGACGAGAGGCTAATTGAAGAATATGCAAAACAGTCCGAGCAGACTGGAAAGGGAGATACATTCAAGTTTGCTTGGGTATTGGATGAACTAAAAGAGGAAAGAGAAAGAGGTATTACTGTAGACCTAGCATTTCAAAAATTCGAAACCAAGAAGTACAGCTGGACCCTGATAGACGCTCCTGGGCACAGGGACTTTGTAAAGAACATGATTACAGGAGCTAGTGAAGCTGATGCAGCTGTACTTGTTGTATCTGGAAAAGAGGGAGAACTTGAAGCTGGCCTTTCAGAAGGAGGTCAGACAAGAGAGCACGCTTTCCTCCTCAAGACTCTGGGAGTTAATCAGATCATAGTGCTGATTAACAAGATAGATACATTTAATCCTCCATATTCACAGCAGGCTTTTGAAAAGTCCAAGGAAGAAGTCTCAAAGCTCTTAAGACTTGTTGGATACAAGCCCGAAACAATAGATTTCATACCTGTCTCCGGATGGAAGGGAGATAATCTAACTGAGAGGTCTCCAAATACTCCATGGTATAAGGGACCAACTCTGCTTGAAGCTCTTGACAAGTTACAGGAGCCTCCAAAGCCTGTCGATAAGCCTCTGAGAATTCCGATTCAGGATGTTTACACAATTACAGGAGTTGGCACAGTGCCCGTAGGAAGGGTCGAAACAGGAGTTGTAAAAGTGAACGATACAGTAGTGGTTATGCCTGCAGGAGTCAAGGGAGAAGTCAAGTCGATTGAAACACATCACACACCAATGCAGCAGGCAGGACCTGGAGATAACATAGGATTCAACCTTAGAGGTGTAGCCAAGACTGATATAAGGAGAGGAGATGTGGTAGGGCATGTAGATAATCCGCCTACAGTTGCTAAGGAATTCGTTGCACAGATCATAGTGGTTTACCATCCTACTGCAATAGCAGCAGGCTATACACCTGTGCTTCATGCACATACATCACAGACAGCAGCTACAATAAGTGAGCTTGTTTCAAAGATAGACCCGAGAAGTGGTCAGGTAACTGAAGACAAGCCAAAAAGTCTAAAAACAGGAGATGCAGCTATAGTAAAGATAAGGCCTGTTAAACCAATCTGCATAGAGACCTACAAGGACTTTCCGGAGCTTGGAAGGTTTGCATTGAGGGATTCAGGAAGAACAGTAGCAGCAGGGATAGTTAAAGAAATAAGTCAGAAGGCAGATATACAGGTCAAGTAATAAGCAAATTTCTTATTAACATATTTTTACGTTTTATTTTAAAATTTTTACGCAAATTCAGTATTATTGCCAGTTTAATTTTAAATAACAGCCTCAGTGAAGCATGAGAAGTAAGAGAATGTCTGTACCTCCTAGGTCCCTTGGCGTGACAGCTCCCGAAGGAATAAATGTTTACGAGGTCTATATAAAAGTCTCTTCACGTCCGTCAATACTTGGAAAGATATCGGATATAATGGGACAAAGGAATATAGATATAATTGGCGCTCACGTGCAGGTTTCTGACGATAAGAAGCTGGGTTTTATATTACTATACTTAAAGATGGGAAACGCAAAAAGCTCGATCGATGAAGTTCTGGACACACTAAGGAAACAGGATTATGTGCACGAAGTCGTGGCGGAAGCAAGAAACGACGTATTCTTTGAACGGATAATGTATCCTCTTACTAGTGGAGGGCATTACAAAGTGTTTACTCTAGGTACATCTATTTGGAGTGCTATTGTCAAATCTCTTTACGATATGTTTGGCCAGACAGCAGGGTTCGTGTTAAGGAATGAAGGAAATTCTGCAGGAAAGGCTGCAGTAAAGAGAATAGAGGGAAGGTTTACAACTAGAGGCATGAGAATACCTGACAAAAAGGTTCTTTTGGAAAACGTGAAGGCTTTTTCCAGAGCTTCCGGTCTTGGGCTGGTGGAAATAGATGGCGAGGCTCCAAGGCTAAAGGTTACAGTCTCTTCAAGTCTAGTTTCTAGCCAGAATGATATGATAGATGATTTTATGATAGGATTGGTTAAGGGAGCCATTGAACAGGTGTATGGCCTTAACTTCCTTGTTGAAAATTTAGAAGTTGATAAGGGTCAGCTCAGGTTTGAAGTAGCGAGTGTATAAGAATCTGCTGCAAGCATTATGTATTGCACGGTAGTTCCGGGCTGAGGAGCACTGATCTGCCTCGCAGTAACCACTGGAGAAAGGATATAGTTTCCATTGCCATTGCTAACAAGGTGAGGGCCAAAGATAACTGCTAGATAGACTGTTGACCCGCCCTGAACATTAAGCCCATTTGGTACTATCGGAATTTCTATCTTGTTGCTTGGGACTGATACACTGACGTTTATGTTTCCTATAGTCACGGTAGCTCCTCTCAAAGTCATCCTTACTTCTGTATAATTGCCAGCAGGTATCCTTGTGCTGCTCAAGAAGGATAGGTTATCGTTAAGCTGAACAGTCGCAGTATTGTTAAAAACGGTCATCCATATTCCAGATTTAGAGTGCAGTTCTATAGCTTGAACTGTCAAGTATATTGGGTCAGGATTACCAGTTGTTGCATACACATTCACTTGGCCGCCTGAATAATAATAGTAAAGAGTTATGCTACCTCCTAACACTATAACAGCCAATACAACTGATATCAGAACATTTCTGCTTATCATGCGATTTTATACATACATCAGGTATATTAGTGTCTGGCTCTAGAAAACCGTTCAAATCTGTCAAACAGAAGATATTCAACCCTTCTGGTTTAACATTACAACAGCTCTATACCTTCCTCCTCTCTTTCTTATTATCTCTATGTTTTTGTAATTCGGGTTGTAAAGTTCAAAGGCATACTTCTGTCTGTCAAGCTTCGAAGACCTGATGTCTATCAAAAGCTTGTCAATCAATCTCTGCACAGATTTCCTGAGATGCTTCTTCCTTGCAGAGAATTCATCTGCATGGTCTAAATACAGCTTCTCGATCTTTCTGTTGTAAGACCTGTTAAGGAATGTATTTCCTGCAAAGACTCCATAGAGCACGATGAACAGGATAAATATAATGTAGGTTGGGTCAATGGGAAGTGTTAATGCACGGAATGATATCAATAGCGTAAAGACCATTGCTATAATAGAACCAAAGAGCAGAAACAACCTTATTCTTGTAAGAGATTTGGCATATCTAGTTATTTCTTGAAACTTTGATGGAAATGTGGATATAGTAAGGAAATCATCTCTAACATCCTTCCATATGGCGAATATATCTGTGCCGGTGTAATCTTTCAGAACCTTTTCTATAGCGTCAACATCTGCTGGTACTAGCTCGGCTTCAGCATCGAACCATGTTATCAGTCTAGCAATCAACGAACATCTTTTTTCTTTATCTTTAGCACTCATCGCATCCGCTATCTATTATCTACTCTATCTCCTTTGTCGAAGGTTCTTATTCAGCAGGTTGAGAACCTTTAATAAGAATTCATGATGTAGCTTAACTGACAGGATGTTGAAGAAGGTACAATATCAAAGGGGAGCTATAATAATGGCTATGCTGGGTACTCTCACAGGATTCGGCAGTTTTTCCGGTTTATTAGGAATCCAAAATTCTTTGCTACTGCTTGAGGAGAGTATACTCTTCTCTGTTATTGTAGGTCTTGGACTTTATTCGCTGAAGTCATTTCTGTTCAAGTAGCTACCAAATGCCTTATCATCCATTACTTTTTTGACTTATCTTTTGCCATAATCGAAAAACCAGGAACGAAAAGAAACCCGCTGTCCAGAGGTCTATTCTCAGATAACCTCCTATAGGAGATTTGACCCAGAAGATAGGAAGAGCAGAGACTGTGAATAACATACCTCCAACATTCTGCACTATTCTTCTTCTTTGAAGGCTATTTATCAGGCTAGGATGTAGAGGCATATTCTCTTGCTTTAAAGGCTATATTGCAACAGTTATCATTCCAGCAAGGACAAAATACATTAGTCCTATATCGAGTCCATAGACTGACGAAGCAAATCCTGCATAAGATATCTGATTTACCAACACAAACTACATAAATGGTTCTATAGCGACAAAAAAGAGAAGCGAAAGATTCAGACCCAAAGCCAAATCAGATTCAACTGGCATGACATTTGCGATTCTGGTGTATATGGTCCATATTGTTACGAGAATCAGAAAGGTGAAAGCGAATTGCACCATGTCTGATATCAGTTCGCCTGTATTTGATGGTATCCTTGCAATGAGAACTAGAGACCCTATGGATAAAGCCAGACCGAATATAAGGTCTGAAAGAGATTCTATTCTCACCTTGGTTTGCGTTTCTTTCAACAGTATCTTGCAATGATGCATGAAGAATATAAGAATTTGGTGAACCATTCACTTTTCAAGGTTGCTTCTTCGAATAGAGAAGATAACAAAGAGCACTAGGCTAGGAGCAGAATATGTAAATTTACAGGTTTTTCAGAGCTGGAAACCTCTTGACTATCTCTCCTATTTCCAGCAGGTATGGGATAGCATCATCCAGATTCTTTCCCCTCAATACTGGTGATAAGAATTCGGAAGAAGGAGTTTCGTTGATATCTGTGCCTACAGTTATAGGAGAAACAGAAGGAAGAATGTAGATATCATTACCTTCAATTTTTGCTTGCACGAACGATTTATACCTATGCTTTGAGCCAAAGTCATCCTTGACGCTTACAGCTGGGTGCTCATGACCCATTATCATCTTCTTCCCCTTGAAATCTAAATGGCCATGCGTCAGCATAAAGCCAGATACTTCAAGATAAGGAGAATGAAGAGGAATGTGGAATTCTTTTAGTATTCTGGATATATAATTGTCATGATTCCCTTTAACCACCTCTACCCTTTCCACTGCTTTGAAGCATTCCCTTATCATCTTCTTCACAAAGAACCATTCAGCTTCCTCTGGATCTCCGAACTCATGCTTCACATCTCCCAGAAATATTATCTTCGATGCACCCATAGCCTTTGCAGGTTTTATTATTGATTCCAGTATCTGGTTCAGAAAGGTGCGGGGTATGCTTATGCCATCTTGCTCAAGCTTATCTTCAAGACCTAAATGCAGGTCTGATGCTACAATAGCTCTTTCATCTTCCAGATAAATCACAGGCCAAGGTGAGACTATAAGCAGTCCCTTAGCCAGCCTGATTGTAAATTCCTGCACTTTTGACACCTATCCTCCTCAGCACGGTTTCAAACAGTTCATTGAGAAGAGCCCTTCTATCTTCCATCAGTACAACATCTGTGTATGCAGATACCAACAGTTCGTGGGTGAAGGGAGAGGGGAGGTCTAGCTCTGCAGTTACAATGAATCTTCTCACACCGTTTTCAACATCCCTTAAAATGGATTTAGCCGTTTCTACGTCCATCAAATCTTCAACTATTTCTCTGTAAGTTTCCTCCACCACCGGGAATCTATCAAGCTTCTCTGATACTCCGAGAAGAATCTGTGAATTTATCTGCTGCCTTGACAGCCTTATCTCATGCCCTTTATAATTTCTCAGGATCATCAGAGCTCTTGTGGCACAATGTCTGAATCTCCTCTTCACCATTTCAGTATGCTTAATCGATTCAATCAGTTTTTCCCTTAGATTTTCCGAGCTTATCTGTTTGAGCAATTTTTGTATATCATATCTTATCCCAGATTCCAGAACCAAGGAGAAGCAGGAATCCTGAACGTTTACCTGCACGGACCTGTTTATTGTCTCTGATATGGCCTGGGCATATGCTCTTGATAATGCATCGTTGACTCTTCTTCCAAAGACACAATTGAATATTATATTCTGCCTTCCTTCCTTATCTATGTAATTCTCGACGATAATATTCCTGTTATCAGGGGTATAATCAATTCCTATATTCCTGAGAAACCTCATTTCTGCTTCAAAGTAGCCAAAAACAGCTTCTGCTGCATTTCTGTCTGAATGTGTAGTATTCATGATGAACTCAATTATTTTTTCCCTGCTCTTTTTCATCTTCAGAAGAGTAAACACCTGGTTTCTGAAATCGCCCACAGCTTCCCCCAGGTCAAAGCTGAGAGGAAGCATCTCGCTGAACCAAGAAGGGACCGTAGGTTTTCCATCTTTAACCCTCTTCACATATGCCTTGAAACCTTTTGCATGTCTGAACATAAAAAGCCTTCCTCCCAGGGTAAATATGTCTCCCTTACTGAGTCTCTCCAAAAATTCCTCTTCAATCGAGCCTACTGGCCTATTGTTTTCATCTATCACCTTTACTACCACTTCATCTGGTATTGTACCTACGTTTGTAGAATATATTACTCTCATGAGCTTTCCTCTTTTGCCAAATGTCCTGAGCTGAGGGTCGTACCATATCTTTCCGTAGACTTTGTAGCCCTCAAGAGTAGAATATGCTCCAGACAGATAATTTAGAACTCTCTCAAAAACATCAAAAGTCAAATCTCTGTAACAGTAGCTTCGTCTGATGAGGTTAAACGCTTCTTCAGCCAACCATTTCTTTTCAAGAGCCATCCCGACTATATGCTGGGCAAGGACATCCAAGCTTCCTTTTGGTATGTGCACTTTGTCAAGCCTTCCCTTGAGAGCTTCCCTGACTATAACCATATCTTCAACCAAATCATCTCTTTCCAAGCCTATCAATACACCTCTCGACGGAACGTTCAGAGAGTGCCCAGACCTGCCTATTCTCTGCAAGCATCTTGATATGGACTTGGGAGAACCTATCTGAATTACAAGGTCTATTGTGCCTATATCTATTCCAAGCTCGAGGGATGTTGAAGTCACAACTACTTTCATCTGTCCTTTTTTCAGTTTATCTTCTACATCCAGCCTTATTTCCCTAGATAATGAACTATGATGTGCAGCAAGCTGTTCAAGGTTAACCGCATTAAGTTTTGCCAAATGATATACTACCCTTTCAGTTCCTGACCTTGTGTTTGTGAAGATTAAGGAAGTTCTATACCTTCTGACAAGTTCTTTGATCTTTCTGTACATTTGGCTGGTTATCTTGGGGGAAGAATTTTTCATTAGGTCGTTTACAGGTGCACTGACCAAGAATTCTGTTTGCTTTACAAACCTTGTGTCAACTATTGAACATTCTCTTTGCTTGCCATCAGAATATCCTACTAAATACCTTGCCACTTCGTCCAAAGGATGTATTGTAGCACTTAATCCAATTCTGGCAGGAGTAGATTCACATAGCATCTCGAGTCTTTCTAGGGTTAGGGAAAGATGCACACCCCTTTTCGATTCGCAGATTTCATGTATTTCATCAACTATAATCCATTTTATGCTTCTGAGCTTCTCCTTGAATTTCGGAGCAGTGATAATTATTGAAAGACTTTCGGGAGTGGTTATGAGTATGTGAGGAGGATGCTTTAACATCCTGGCCCTTTCGGACTGAGTAGTGTCTCCTGTCCTTGTTGCAACCCTTATTTTTGGCGCTTCCATACCTTTTTTCTGAGCTATTTCGTCAATTCCTTGCAAAGGCTCAAGCAGGTTCTTTTTTATGTCGTTTGAAAGCGACCTTAAGGGAGAAATATATACACAGTAAACCTGCTCCTTGAGCTTTCCTCTTTGCGATAGATCGATCAATTCACTTATTATGCTCAGAAATGCTGCAAGAGTTTTTCCGCTTCCTGTAGGAGATGCGATCAATGTGTTTTTGCCCTGCTGAATGAGAGGAATAGCTAGCTTCTGAGGAGGGGTCAAACCATCAAAACGTCTTAGCCATTCAACGACAAGAGGATTCAGTTGCTGCAATACTTCCAAGTCTTGTCCCTTGGAGATGAGCTGTTTGCCAGTCAAACAAACAACGAGAACAAAATGTAATTAAAAACCATTCTACAAGTTCCTTTACAAAGTCCTGATTTTAAGTAATTGACACCAAAAAAGAGCTTTTTATACACCTTTTGTTCATTTGAGTTTTTAAATGAATAATTTGACAGAAGTAATTCAAAACTGTCGCACATGCTAATGGACACATATTTTGGTGTCTATTTATCGCGATACAAGCTTCAATATCATGTCAGAGCCTAATAGGCTGCCAGTTGTTCTTATTGGCAATAGAAGATATTTTTATGACAAGAGATTAGGCCAATTAAGGAACATAACAAATCCCCATGATTATATAGAACTTAACAACTGGGAGTTTGAATATTCATTGCTCTTTGCCTTACTATTTCCCATCAACATTAAATATACCAGTAACAGAATTCACTCTAATGATGCAAGATACCGAAACAAGCGTAGAGCAACTAAAGCAGCTTGTAAAAAAATTTTCAGAGGAACGGGATTGGTCGAAATACCATAACGCCAAAGATTTGTCAATAGGAATAGTTACAGAGGCGTCAGAGCTCTTACAGCAATTCAGATTCAAATCTCAAAAGGAAGTAGAATCGCTTTTTAATTCACCTTATTCTAAAGAAAGAATATACGAAGAAATTGCTGACATATTCTATTTTCTCTTAAGACTATCAGAAATATACAATATAGACCTTTCTTCCGAGCTGAGAAAAAAATTAGAGAATAATGCAAAGAAATATCC
>Ga0209012_1001831_pt1 | contig 20409 bp, 19 predicted proteins | sample RS3BMetagenome_FD_184735 | JGI IMG/M metagenome (GOLD analysis project Ga0209012, IMG submission 184735) | Ferric oxide microbial mat and aquatic microbial communities from Rainbow Spring, Yellowstone National Park, USA - RS3B (SPAdes) (version 3) ...
GGAGAGGAACTCAAGTTTATAATGGATTATCATTCATATCTAACACTACTACAATTGTTTTACCAGTTCTTGTATTTGACCCAGTATTCAAAGTTATAACTTTTGACGGAAATGGATTAGCGAATGCTTTAGTTTTTGTTACTTACCCAAACGGCAGTACGGGCAGAGATCCATTGATTACAAACCAAAGTGGAGAAATCCAAATATTATCTCAGCCCGCTGGCAATTATTCATTTCTAGTTTTATATGATGATGCTATCGTAGCAGATACTAGCGTTTTAGCCAATTTTACATGGATAACAATGAATAACGGATATAGTCCTATCATATCTCAGCCTCAAATTATCAATTCAGAAGTATACACCCTTACCATAAATGTACTTGATAATTCCGGGCATAAGTTAACTAATGTGACAGTATTGATAACAAGTATGTCAACAGGGGCCCCGTTGGATTATGCGCTAACAAAGAATGGTACTGTCTCTCTTTTACTTCCTAATGGGTCGTACTACATTCAACTAGAATACCATAATGTATGGTTGCTAAGCTATTTTTCGAATACGACTATGATGCCTCTTCAAATTGCAGGAGATAGAACTTTGACTATAGTAATGAAAAATATACCTCCTCCTATTTGGCTCACGGTCGGTTTCTGGTTAATAGTGATCTTAATTTTAGCTGTAGTCGTTGGTCTGTTAATTTACTTTAAAAAGAGAAAAACTAAAGGTGCCTAAAGAGGAATTATATCTGAAAAATAGAACGAATCTCTAAGAACAGAATCCTTTACCTGAATTTTAATAGGTCTAGTGAATATGGGCCCATCATATACAAATGTATGAAACTCCCCATTTTCTCCGCAGGGGTCTACTCCATCAGGAAGAGATTTTAAGAAATCTTCGTCATATTGTTTTCCAATCAATTGCTCTGGAATCTTTCTAGGATCTAAAGTGCACACAATCGCTTTAAATCCCAGTGATATTATTTGCTTGCTCAGCTCTTTTGTGTTCCTACCCCAGATTGGAAAGATGCATTTCATGTCGAGTTCTTTCAGCCGGTTTTCCCGATATTGTCTTATATCTGCTAGAAATATATCACCAAAAGAGACTCTGGTTATTCCGTTTGACTTGTATGAGATTAATTTTTCTTTCATTACTTTTTCATATTCAGCATTAGTGGAATTCTTGGATATGTAGGCTATATCTAAAGTAATCCCTATTGCCTCTGCCTGTTTGGTTATCAACTCCCTTCTTATTCCATGCATACTAACCCTATCGAAATCTTTTGTGATAGTTGTCAACAAGTATTGAATATGTAATTCTTTCTCCTTCATCAATTCGTATAAAGCAAGACTACTATCTTTTCCACCGCTCCATGAATGAACTATATATTCCAACAGGTTAAAGGAAAGAGAAGGATCATTATAAATTATTTACAGTATTACCTATCGTGATAGAAAGGAGCGACCGTTCTGTAAAATTCTGATGTTTTAAGTGGATCGTTCGAATCTATTATAGACCTTCCAACAACGACGAAATCTGAGCCACTTGATATGGCCCGAGCCGCTTCACCGCCCTGTATTCCTACTCCTGGAGTGATTACCAAACATTCAGCATTGATCGACTTTTTTATTTCTTGAATCAGTTCTGGAGATTTTGATGAAACTATCACACCGTCAACATTCCATTTTCTTGCTTTATCAACAAATATTGAGTATAGCTTCTTTCTTTTTGAGAATTTCAACGAGTAGATTTCATCCGAACCTCTATGGCTCATATAAACAACTAGTATGAGCCCCAACTTTCCACAATGGGAGAGCTTCACGAGTTCTTGAAGGCCTTCCATGAATCCAACAATAGGGTTAGCTATAACTGCGTCGAAACCATATTGAATTAATAGAGATGCTACTTCTTCATTAGTCGAACCAATATCATTAAGTTTGATATCTGCAATTGTAGGAATTTCCTTTTCTTTACAGTATTTCAAAATTGGTTTTATGCCCTCGAGACCGAACGGCAAGATAAGATGAAAATTGATTTTAACACCTGCAATATTTTCATTCACGCTATTGAGTATCCTTTGCGCCACTTCAATTCTAGAATTTACTCCCCCTCTTAAGTCCAAGGCCAAGATTAATCTACTGTCTTTCTTCTTTGCACTTTCGACTAAAATGCTACCGAATTTTGACAAGGTTATGACCTACGACAATGAAGTAATATATCTTCTTTTCCAAAACAAATAATTAAGACGATACGCTAGTACCTTTGCGATGGAATTTTCTTCTCTTGTAGCAAGTCTAGGAAATATATCATTTTCAAATCCCTTTCTTCTGGCATCTGGTATAGTAGGTAATTCTTTTGAAGAATTGACTCGTGCTCTGAACGTTGGGGCTGGTGGAGTTGTAACTAAATCGGTAGGAGTAGTACCAAGAAAAGGATACAAACCACCCAATTTTGTAAAAACAGATTCGGGTTTTCTGAATGCAATAGGGTTATCGAACCCCGGTGTGAATGCCATTAAAGTCGAGCTATCCAAAAACAAAAAGATCTTGCATAGCACACTGGTTTCTATTTTTGGTTCTAGTCCCCAAGAATATATCGAAATAATAAAGAAGATAGACATGCTTCCTTTTGTAGGCTATGAGCTTAATCTGAGTTGCCCCCATGCCAAGGGGGTAGGCATAGATGTCGGACATGATTTAGTGCTTGTTTCTGACATTGTTAAACAAGTAAGAATCAATACAAAGAAACTCTTAGTTGTTAAGCTCTCGCCAAATACAGATAAATTAGTTGAAATAGGTAAGAAGGCTGAAAAGAGTGGTGCCGACGCACTAACACTCATTAATACTGTTCGTGCTATGGATATAGATATTGTTTCGCAAAGACCATCTTTATCAAATGTATATGGTGGTCTATCTGGGCCGGCGATTAAGCATATAGCCCTGCGATGTGTATATGAACTATTTGAAGAAATAAAAATACCACTGATAGGGTGTGGTGGTATATCTAAATGGGAGGATGCTGTACAATTTTTCTTAGCAGGAGCTCGATTAATAGAAATAGGCACTGCCTTTATTGAAGACAAAAGAGTCTTCGAAAAAATTGCAACCGGTGTTGCTGTTTACGTTAAGCGAAAAGGATTAAAAAATTACGTCGAACTGATAGGATTAGCACATTAGTATTTACTTTTGAGTTTTTTTCATAATGTCATCAACGTGCTGTTGTAGTTCATTAACGGTAGCAAAGTAATGTAATTTTATTCCATTGACCTTTAAATTTTGTATGGCTCCTTCCATTCTGTCTATGAGTACTATGGCGTCCTTTACTTCGCACCCTACAGCTCTCAATTTCTTTGCAACCTCTATAATACTGCTACCGGATGTAGATACGTCGTCAACTATCAGAACGTTATCTCCAAAATTAAAGTATCCTTCTACTTCTCTTTTCATTCCATATTCCTTTTTTTCCTTCCGAACGTAAATCATCGGCAACGAATAAATATACGACAGGACCGAACCAAATATTAATCCTGTGGTTGGTACGCATGCTAAAGATTTAAACTTTGTATCCTTTATTTTGTCGAAAGTTTGCATATAAGCGCCTATAACGAGTTTAAATGTTATTGGATAACTTGGTACAACCCTAAGGTCTATATAGTAACTACTCTCTTTTCCGCTTGACAGTACGAATTTACCATATGTGATGCTTCCTGATTGAAATAACTGCAAAGCCAACTGTTTCACAGAGATCTGCATAACATCGTTTCGCCTAGAATGCGATCTCTGGATGCCTTCTTCCTTATATTGTTTACAGATTTACACAATTATGTAAAAAAGAGAACCTCGAGAAAGAGGTTTAAATTAGAGTTTAGACTGTTCATGGCGCGGGTTCTTATCCAAAAAGAGATTGACGTGGAAATTGATGCAGAAATTTTAGACTTGATGGATACCGCAAACAGATACAAATTGTTCATCGATCCAAGGCTACAATCTGTAGCTCGTATCGAATCTACAGTTTTATTCGGAGCTAGAAAATATTTCAACGAGAACGGATTTATAGAAATAACAGTACCACACATAACAAAAGCTACTGGTGCTTGCGAAAATATAGCAACAATGTTTAACCTAGACTTCTTTGGAGAAAGAAGATATCTTTCCCAAACAGGCCAATTATATCTTGAAGTGCTGACACCGTTCTTGGATAAAGTGTTTGCTATAGGACCTAGCTTTAGAGCCGAGCCATCAGTCGATGAAAGACATTTAGTAGAATTCACATTAATAGAACTAGAGTTTAGAGGTGATTTCAAAGAGTTGCTGGTTCATATAGAAAAAATAATGTATAATATGATCCAAGAGGTCATAAAGAATTGCGCTAATGATCTACAAATTCTTGGGGTTAACGTAGATCGTTTGACCAACTTATCATTGCCTTTCAAAAGGATCACATATAGCGAGGCTGTAGAGACCCTTCAAGAGTTTGGCGTAAAATGGGGCGACGACCTAAAAAGCCAACATGAACAATTTCTGGTGGAAAAATTTGGAGGTCGCCCTCTTTTCGTAACACACTTCCCAAAAACAATCAAGTTCTTCAACATGAAAGAAAACGACTTGGACCCTCGTGTTGTAGATAGTGCTGACCTCTTACTTCCCTATAGTGGTGAAGCGGCCGGAGCAGCTGAACGAGAATATGAATACGAAAAGCTACTGCATCGTCTTTCAGAGTCAAATATGCTGAACATGCTAAAAGAAAGGGGAGGTAGTATTAATGATTTTGGATGGTATCTGAATTACTATAAGAAATTTGGAGGATGTCCTCATTCTGGCTGCGGAATAGGTCTTAACAGAATTACACAATTTATTCTCGAGTCTAAAGATATAAGAAAAAGCACTGTCTGGCCAATGAATAAAGAAACTGTTTCTTGAATGGTTTCTATACTGTCAATTTATTCTTTTATCATACTTATCCCCTTTGGATATATGGTGAATAACTTAAAGACAGGATACATCGAGTGGATTGAAGTATGACTCGCAAGTATCTTTTCACATCAGAAAGTGTAGCAGAGGGTCACCCAGACAAAGTCGCTGATCAGATATCAGATGCAGTCCTAGATGCCATAATAGCACAGGATAAGGACTGCAGGGTTGACTGTGAAACATTGATCATGCAGGGTACCGTTATAGTCACGGGTCAAATAACCACAACAAGCTACGTTAACATCAAACAAATAGTAAGGGAAGTATTAAGGGATATTGGATTTAACAACGCTAAAGATGGTCTTGATTGGGAAACATGTGGAGTATTGGTCTCTATTGAGGAACAATCCCCTGATATAGCTATGGGGGTCAATAAGCCTCTTGAAGAAATGGGTGCAGGAGACCAAGGAATGATGTTTGGCTATGCCACAAATGAAACCCCTCAACTAATGCCATTGCCTATTATGTTAGCACATAAAATAGTCAAGACGTTGGCAGATGCTAGGAAAAGTGGAATCTTACCATATCTTAGACCTGACGGAAAGTCTCAAGTTACCGTACAGTACGAAGATGGAAAACCCGTGCGAGTAGATGCTGTTGTTGTTGCAGCTCAGCATAGTGAATCTGTCGATACAGATACCGTGAGAAAAGATGTTATCGATAAGGTCATAAAGAAATCAATCCCCTCTGACTTGATTGATGAAGATACCAGATATTATGTAAACACTACAGGACGATTTGTTATTGGTGGAACTCTGGCTGATACTGGACTCACTGGAAGAAAAATAATTGTAGACACCTATGGTGGGTTTGCTGCCCATGGGGGAGGTTGCTACTCTGGCAAAGATCCCACGAAAGTTGACCGATCAGGAAGCTATATGGCTAGATATATAGCTAAGAATATAGTAGCTGCTGGTCTTGCTGAAAAGTGCCAAGTACAGATAGCTTATGCAATTGGTGTAGCTGCCCCGGTATCCTTCATGGTTGATACATTTGGAACCGGAAAGATCGATGACGAAAAAATTACTGATGTAGCTAAACAAGTCTTTGACATGCGTCCCAGGCTGATTATAAAGAACCTTGATCTGCTAAGACCAATATATAGAAAGACCGCTTGCTATGGACATTTTGGAAGGGAAGACCCGGACTTCACTTGGGAAAAAACGGACAAAGTACTTGAATTAAGAAAAAGACTAGGAATGTCGTAAATCTTTCTTGTATATTTTATTGGTTTTCCATCAGAAAATGGTCAGATTTCTTTAATCAATACAGCGATTCCTTTAACAATGCCAGCAACCTCTTGAATAGAATCAAAGAATCATTGGAATAATTGTAGAACACCTATGCAAGAGTAACTTCAGAATAGACAATTATAATATCAATAATTTTCCTCAGTTTTAATGATCTATTATTGTTCCTGCCTTGTCGTAAAATGCACAAGTTTGTTCAGATGGACAAGGACATCACTATCTGATTTTTTCTGTATAGCATTTATGCTGATAGGAGTAATGGAAATCTTCCCCTTAGTGAGTGTAACATAAGCGTCCGTTCCTTCTTCTGCAATTACTTTCTTGCTCCCAGCCAGCCAGAAATACTTGTTTCCTCTTGGGTCTGTTCTCCCAATTACATAGTCTTCGAATACTTCCTTAGCCATAGAAGTAATTTCTATCTTGGTTTTTCTTGTAACCTTAAGAGGAAAATTTATATTCAATAAATCTACACTAGGAGGAAATCCGTTTTTAAGAAGAAAATAGATTATCTTTTTTGCCCATTCTGCAGAGAGTTTAAATTCTTTTTCAGTTAAAAGGTCTCTTGTGTCTGGAATGACTTTGGAAAAAGCTACTGATTTGATCCCTATTATTGAGCCTGACATGGCTGCAGATACCGTACCTGACGAAAAGAATGATTGCATACTCACATTTTCTCCCAAATTTATCCCTGAAACTATCATTTCGATTTTTTTCTTTTTGAACAATCCATGAACACTTACAAATACACAATCGGCAGGAGTGCCTGTTATAGCTATGGCTTCATAATTTCTTTTGCTTACTTTGCTCATCGTTAACGGCCTGTGGAAAGTTATACTCATTCCTGAGCTACTTTGTGCACCTCTTGGTGCCACCACTTTGACGTCTGTCATTTTTGCGAGTGATTTGGCCAAGGCCATGATGCCTGGACTGTATACACCATCGTCATTGGTTAATATTATCATCCCACTTACCCTATATTTATTATTTAATTAGCCTATTAATCTATCTAATTCTTAATATTTCAGCTGATTGACCTTCCTAAATATGATTTTATTTCCTCTCTTTCTAACCAGAATCCTGTCGGTGACCACATGAATCCTTTCTATATAAGCTAAATCAATTATTTCGTTGATAACGGCTCTTCTAATTTCTTGAGAACCCAATGGTGTTTTTATAACAAATTTTGCAAATCTAGGAGAATTGGCTTTTGCAGTCTGAATCCTGCCTATTTTCATTGCCATGCTGCCGATGGCTTCATAGGAATCTTTTTGAAGGTTTTTCCTTTCTTCAACCATTCCTTTACCTTATCCTCCTCTGTGCTTACTCTTTAAGCTTTTGAAGCAATCTTAATGATGAGAAATAATGAATAGGAGTTGATGTTTGTGTTCATTTCTCTTTACAATCAAGTGTGACTATTGGTCGTTATAAATACTAATTACCTTATAATATCGTAATGGACCAAGACATCACCTCAGATAAAAATAGAATTGAATTTGCCAATGACGATCCAATATTAGGAATAACGAAAAGCTTTTCCCTCAGGGTAGGTTCAAGAATCGAAATAATTTACAGATTGCTTAAAACTCTTTCAAGATTAACAGACAGTATAAGTTTTACAATCGGTGATAATGATGTTTTTGCTCGTGTGATGGACAATCAACATATAAGTTTGATTGACTTTCAACTACGAAAAGTTCTATTTGAATCCTTTGTTGTATCAAATCCACCTGTCAACATTGTATTTAATGCATACAACATACTTACGATACTATCGCGGAGCATTAAAAATGCAAAAAGAGTGGAATTGATGTCTCAAGACGTAGAAAAAAATAAATTAATAATCACATCTGAGGGTAGAAGCAGAGCAGAATATACTATAGAATGTGAACCATTCGAAGGAAATTATCCAGAACTGCCCAAGATAGACTTCAAGGCGTAGCTTCGGGTTGCTTCAAAAACATTAAGAGATTTGTTGGAAGATTTGAGGGTTGTTTCACAAGAAATAAATGTCACTGTAGAAGACAATTGTTTTGTTTTTTCAACTAAGAATAACAAAAGCACTGCGGTTTGTAAACTGGAGAACGACTCTCCCCAGGTATACAACATGTCCAGTGATGGAAGAGTCTCAAGCCGGTTCAATTCTTCTTATATAATCGATTTTATCGATTTATTAAAACCCAACATAATAGAGTTAGAGATGGGCAACAATTCTCCTCTAAGAATTACTGAAATATTGAATAGTGGAAATTATGAACTCGGTTACATCTCTTTTTATTTAGCTCCTCTTGACTATGATGAATAGTATACAGATTAAAACGTCAGGAATTAGAAACTTCTAACATGTTTGAGAGAATCTCACTGTCATACTTAACTAACCCGGCTAAGCCGCCTGACAAGCTATGAACTTTATTTCCTCTTTGATTCAATAGTTTAGCTATATTTAACGAGTTCGAGCCAGCAACACAAATAAATAGTGTTCTTTTATCGCTATGATTGATTTCTTTTAGTAGACTCTCAGGTATATCCTTTGAAAGAATGATTCTTCTGACGTCAGAAGACTTCAATACTATTACTCTTTTATTTTGCAACGATAAAATTGATAGTATCTGGTCGAGATACTGTTCTTTTGGTACAAACATGGTATGAGCCCATACTATAACATCATATGCATCCGGATTTGCAAGAACATCTTCCTTACTGACTTGATATTTTTCTTCTTGCTGTTCAATAAGGTTACTTGAATATTTTCTTATTCCGTCCGGAAGAATTACGATGAATTTTTGACCAACTCCATAATTAATCATTTGTAACGTAGCATATAACGAAATTGCGCTGCTTTCTCCTATGTCATAACCTTTGCGGATAAAGAATTTTAATAGTTTTTTAGCGTGTTCGAAGTCAACCTCATGTTCCCCTGCGTACTCGCTAGGCTTGTAAAAAGGAAGGCCGACTGCCTTTGATTTAGTCCTTATCCCTGCTACATCTTGATTTTCAAGTGGAAATACAACATGGACTGTCTTTTTACCATAAACGTTTGATATGTATCTACTCAACCCTAGTGAAGTTCCGCCGGTTCCGAAAGTACAAACTATACTATAGTCAGATAGGTTTTCATTAAACTCTTTTAGTTGTTCGTCTATTTCCCTTGCTGTAGTTTCCAAATGAGCTACAACATTCAACTCATTATCATATTGCTCAGGACAGAAACCACCATAGATTCTTGCCAGCAATTTCGCAAGGTTGATAACGTCTTGCTTTGCAAGAAGTGTTTCTATTTCTTCTTTATAAAGGTCAAAGGAAGTAATATCAAAGCCATAATTTAGGAGCTCCGTTCTAAGATATTCTAGTGTTACTTTAGTAGTTAAAGTGTTTCCTTCATTCTCTCTGCCTGGTGCAGGACAGATATCCACATCTAGGTCTATTATTTTGATGCCACTTTCTTTAAGTTCATTCAGAACACCGTCTTGGAGTTTTCTTGATACTAGTGCAATGATATTCAACCCTATCTTCGAAATGATGCTTAATGCCAAACCAAAATTACCCGAAGTAGCTTCAAAGATTGTTTGACCACTCCTTAGTTTTCCGCTCTTAATGGCTTCTTCGAATATTTTCAGTGCGGGTCTTATTTTTATGGAACCACTGGGAAGTTGGGATTCCAATTTCCCAAAAACACTTACGTCCTCGTGAGAGATGTTTAATCCAAATTCGGCTGATGCACATTCCAATAGCGTACTTGTAATGTTTACTAAAGGTGTAGGATTCTTGATTTTTTTCGTGATGGGGTCCTGATGAGGAAGTTTAGACCTTAATATTGATTCAAAAGAAGCGAGTAACTTTACATCTATTTTTTCGCTCAATATACCTTCACCTTAAAGAGAAAATGTAAAAAAACAGCAAGTCTTCTGAGTTTACTACAAATATATGGCTGAAGAGTGCATCGCCCATATTTTCTGCAACCAGCTTATAACACTGTTATAAAAAAGATTCTCTAATTTTCCTTAGCGTTGTTAGCTTGAGTTTTGCTTAGTTGATCATCTATTCGTATTCGCTCAATGAGAATCATGGATTAGGTGTTTCCGATCCTTTATTTTCAGATTAAAAAGGATACGTCCAAAGGCCGTACAGTACTAGTGGGGTTCGTTGAGTTTAAAGCATGTTGGCAATAAGGATGCATTAGGTCCTTTTGTCAATAAGAGTCATCTATCAATCTAGAAGTTAGTGGATACAGCTTTTCGGTAAGAATACATTGTTCCATAGAAGAAGAGTTACAACCTTCCTAATTAATAAAACTTGCATTAGAATAGGTAGATATGAAGCATGTGTCTGAATAGAGATAGATAGATCCTGTACGCAGATACATACTCGGGGTGTACCTGTCTTATCATAAGAATATCATGACGCTGGTTACTCAGTTCTTTCTAAAGACTATTGTTAAGATGTACTAAAAGCATGTAGTGTCACAGATAAGGATGTGTGGTATGCATGTAAATAACTTGGTCTTAAACAAAGGATACATACACATTTCATACTACAAGAGCCTGATGGATATGAGTCCCTAAGTTAACACCTTTTTCTTGTTTAAATCACTTAATAAACCGTCCATGGATGCTGGTACCGCTGTTTTAAGTCTATGAACAATCGCCGAGCATTGGAAATGACACGTACAATCTTTGGTTACACTTCTATATTTGATTCAATTCTATAGTTGCTAGCTGTAAGACTTGTGAACAAGTACCATATTTTCTATGAGCAATTATGGTCCCTACATTATGAAAGATAGTTTGATTAATATCCAAATAAAGAGATGTAAAGTGTTCTTTCTTTCAATAAAAGATGTAAGTTTAAAATTCATTAAATTAGAAACAAATGCTGCAGCAAATGTGACGATGCTCTTCAATCACCAATTATTACTATAAGCATTAATTTCTATAATTATGTTGTGTGCTCTTGTTAGTTACATCGACGTGCACTAAATGCAATATCCAAGTTAATAACTTAAAGGTCCAAGAACTCGGGATAATAGGCGAACCTACTTGCGGGTTGTTATCTTGGCAGGCGGAACGGGCTCTGCGAAACTTATCGCAGGTTTGTCATATATAGCAAACAAATTAACTATTATATCGAACATAGGAGATAACATATGGTTGTATGGGCTTTACATTTGCCCCGACCTAGATATAACTACATATTGTCTTGCTGGAATTCTCGATGATAAGGGGTGGGGGGTGAAAGACGATACTTTCAACTTCCTGTCACAACTATCAAAGTTAGGCTTCCAAACATGGTTCAAGGTGGGAGATAAAGACTTGGCCATTCATCTAGTGAGAACAGAGATGATAAAGAAAGGTACAAGATTAACAGAAATAACAAAATTTATCACAAATTCACTTAATATAAAGCACGAAATATTTCCGTGTTCAGACTTTGATGTTCAAACTTTCGTCAAAACTGACAAAGGAGAATTACATCTACAAGAGTTCTGGGTAAGAGAACAGGCAAAGCCACAAGTATTTGGAATTGAGTATAAAGGATCACAGTTTGCTGAAGCATCTCCCGAAACACTTGAATCTATACTAAATGCAGAAAGAATAATTATATGTCCTGCTAATCCAATCACTAGCATAGGTCCGATTATGGCGGTGAAAGGCATAAGTGAAGCCATCTCAAAAAGTAAGGCTAGAAAAGTTGCTGTTTCCCCTATAATCGGTTCAAAACCGGTTAGCGGACCTGCTGGTAAGTTTATGCAAGCTTTGGGTGTCAGGGTTGATAGCGTTGGTGTGGCTGCTCTTTATAAAGGTTTGATTGATGTTCTGCTGATTGATAAAACTGATAAGAACTTCTGTCATGAAATAGAATCTATAGGCATCGAATGTATTGAGGATGAAATAATTATGAAAAATAAAGCTGACCAAATCAGACTGGCTTCTCGAGCATTAGAGGTGTAATCTTGAATCGTTTAGCTCTAATTATACCAGTTAAACACCATGAACCAAAAAGCAGATTAAGCAAGATATTGACGTTAGAAGAAAGGAAGATACTACAATCAGCTATGCTTAATGATATACTTTGCAGTATTTCGAAGAAAAAAGTTTTAAACGATACTTATATTGTCTCGCATGATAAAACCATCGTTAATGATATAAAATATAAATCAGTTAATTTCATCAAAGAATACAGTGAAATGGGAGTTAACGCTGCGGTTGAAACGGCCGTATCCCAACTGCAAAATTATGATGGGTGGTTGTTGCTCCCAGCTGATATTCCTCTTTTATCTACAAGCGATCTAGACATAACTTCGTTTTTATTAAAGACGGGGTATGACCTCGTAGTTTCACCATCTAGAAAACTAAATGGTACAAATTTACTACTTATACTCAAGGGCAAAGAGATCAATTTCCATTATGATGACGATAGCTTCAGGAAGCACCTCCTAGAAGCACAAACTAAAAATCTAAAAGTCGTGACTTATTACTCTAAATCTATTGCTTTTGATATTGACGACGAAGAAGACGTAATAGAATTTCTGAAATTCAACAACAACACTTTGACAATGTCTTTTCTTTCTCAAAAAATGAGAGATAAAATTTATCAGAAATGAGCGTACTCATAGATTGAATAAACCGTTTTATTCCTATTGTATCTAAGGATATGTGATGATAGCTATTTCAGATTTAATGACAAAGAATGTATTTGTGGCGGTAAATCAAGACAAGATTTCACAAATCAGAAGACTTATGATCGAAAGAAAAATCAGTAGAGTGATAATCGTAGACGAGAAGAATAAACCTGTTGGTATTATAACTGACAAAGATATACTTCGTTACGTTGTTGGTGATACCAGTGGAATAGATTTAGATGATCTTCCCGCTTCGAAATTGATGAGTCACCCAGTAATTACAGTACGGTATTCTATAAATGTACAAGATGCAGCCAAAAAGATGTATGACGCTCGTATCAGCTCTCTGGTGGTTGTCAATGCAGACGACAACCTTGTAGGAATTATCACGAAAACAGATCTCTGTGCTTTCTTCGCCCTAAGCATGAAGAACAAGTTTCATGTGGAAAGCTTTATGTCGAAGCCTGCGATAACTGTAAGATCTTCTCAGACGATATTTTACGCAGCCTATTTGATGCAAAATAAAAATATCTCTCATTTGATAGTCACCAATGGAGAAATGGAAGGGATTCTGAGCCTTTCTGATATGGTAAACGTTACTCCTTTTATATACAGACAGAGGGCAAGAGGCAAAGAACCTGTTATTTATAGTAGCGGGTTAATGGTGCCCAAAGAATACATACATCTTCTTACTGTAGGAGACTTTATGACCAAGCATCCAATCACAACTGATGAAAAAGCTGACCTTGCAGATGCAGCCAAGCTTATGCTTTTGCATAAGATTAGTGGTCTTCCTGTTGTTGATAAAAAGAGGAAGGTATTAGGCATAATAACTAAAACAGATGTTGTAAAAGCCTTAGCTGAAGTAAGGTAGCTTCAAAATAACGATTATTGATAAAGGGTGGTTGCTGGCTTGGGCTCCAATTATATATATGAAACGTTTGGGAGTTTCATTTCGTACATTTTGTATTATATAGTAAGAAAGTATTCCAAATAATTTTGTTTAATCCTCAATATTGAACTATGATAAAATGATGAAATTAATATGTTTGAGTTGTCTCGCTTTTCCTATGTCATTCTTGCAATTTGTGTGTCTGCCCGTAACTCTAATCTTGTGTCATAAAGTCTGCGTTTAGGGTTACATCGACCGTTAATACTCTCCTATTGATTCTAGCAACAAGATTTCTGATCTGCCTTAATGTTTTCCTTCAACAACGTCTTTTATAACGATTATTCTTTTAACTTCATGATAGTGCTTTAGAACCGAGTTTTGTAATTTTGATATGGATTTCTATATGTCAATATCCATTCTTATAATTCCTTCAAATAATGCGTTCTCTGGTACCATTTGGTGCATTTCATATGCGACTCGTTATGAAAATCAACATGAATTATATTGTTCATTTTGAATGCCATCATCTTAATACTTGAAAGTAAAATATCAACTCTGAAGGTACGAATGCTTCTCACTTAGGAAAGAATTATTTTTCTATTTTTAATCTACTATTACATTCCAAGACCAACTGAGATGTATTTAGATTTTCATAATCATATGGATATTAATAATTGATGTTAAATATAACTTCGTAGTATATTCAATTCAAAATCTAAAAGAAAATGGCACCAGTTAAACTAAAGTTATGAACCTGTATTGAAATTAACAACTATTTGAGCAACGAAGAATAAAACTTATTAGAGTTCTTTCAAGCAATATTTGCTGTTACAACTTTCTTAAAGTGAATAATATGATAAAAGTGGGTTGTTGTGGTACAGCTGGCTTATCATTGCAAAAATATTCACAGCAATTTAATCTTCTTGAAGTGCAACGAAGTTTTTACGAATTACTAAAAGAGGATTTGGGAAATAAATGGCGTAATAGTGTAAAAATGGATTTTGAATTTACAATAAAAGTTTTTCAAGGAATAACTCATCCTGTCGAGTCACCTACGTGGAGAAAGTCCAATAAAATATTGCAAGGTATAGATCCAAAAGATGTAGGACTGTTGAGAATTACGAATTTTGTGAAGTATTGTTGGGAAAAAAATATTAGCTTTGCTCGAGCACTGCAAGCAAAGATAGTCGTGATACAGTTGCCTCCTTCATTCGAGTATTATACTTCTGGTATCCAAAGACTAAAAAACTTCTTTGAGTTCGTCGAACCAGATGTAACATGTGCAATTGAATTCAGGCATATATCTTGGATTTCCAGGATTGATCAGGTATTAGATAATTTGAAAAAATGGAGTGTTATAGTAGTTTCTGATCCACTAAAATTCAATTTACCCAAACAGGACACTCAGTATTTTCGACTTCATGGAATGAACGGTTTTACAAACTATAGATATGTTTACAGTGACCAAGAAATAAATAAACTGATAATAAAAGCGAAAAAAAGCAACACATATGTTTTATTTAACAATATATCCATGTTAACTGATGCCAAAAGATTTCTTTTAAAAATGCAATCTGTTAGACCGAATTGATCTGTCTGAATTTATGATTTGGGAGACTTTTTAAATAAAAAGAATTACATCTTGATGATACTGGGTTGGATGTGACAGACAAAAAAGACAAATATCAGATTGCTACCAGAGAAATAGCTATTAATATAGAAAATTACTTTCGTAGTTCTCAGCAATTAACTTTTTCTAATATAATGAATATAAAAATGGAAGTTTGTAAGAAATATCAGATTGACAAAATACCTAGAAATTCTGAAATACTCAATTATATTACGACTTCGAATTTGCCTTCTATAAGAAACTTCTTGAAAAGAAGGTCAGTTAGAAGTAGGTCCGGGGTAGCTGTAATTACAGCAATTACACGACCGTTCAGCTGTCCTCATGGAACTTGTATATACTGTCCAGGAGGAGTTAGATTCGGAACACCCCAAAGTTACACCAAAGGTTCACCTGCTGTTGAATATGGATTAGCAAGAAACTACGACCCCACACGTCAGGTGCAAGATGCACTGAACAGTCTGTTAAAAAATGGACACGATATAAGTAAAATAGAACTAATCGTGTTAGGCGGAACAGTACTAGCCATGCCTACTGACTACCAAAGATGGTTTATAAAAAGCTGTTATGATGCGTTAAATGGAAAAGTCTCTGAGAATCTTGAAGACGCACTCAAGATTAATGAATATGCACAAAATAAGTGCGTTGGGTTCACAATAGAAACTAAACCTGATTGGTGCAAGGAGAAACATATTGATATGCTTCTTTCTTATGGTGCCACCAGAGTCGAAATAGGCGTGCAGAGTTTGAAAGAGAACGTGTTAAAGTTTACCAATAGAGGCCATACACTTCAGGATACAATTGAATCTTTTAGGATAGCTAAAGACTCCGCTTTTAAAATAGTAGCCCATATGATGCCAAGGTTGCCATATTCTACAGCTGAAGACGATTATGATGATCTTGTAAAGCTCGTTACCGACGAAAGGTATATGCCAGATATGCTAAAAATATATCCAACACTCGTCATTGAGGGCACTGCTCTTTATGAGCTCTACAAAATGGGAAAATATACTTCATATAGTGATGAAGAACTAATTGAAATGCTTTGCAGATTTAAGTCAATCGTCCCTAGCTGGATGAGAATAATGCGTATACAAAGAGAAATACCGAAAGAAGAAATAACAGCAGGAATGAAAAGCGGTAATCTTAGACAGATTATAAGGTCTAAAATGAAAGAGAAAGGAATTAGATGTAATTGCATCAGATGTAGAGAAGTCGGTTTTAAGATTTCAATGGGTGAACTTGAAAGTCCTCCATATATAGAAGATGCCAAGCTAAAAAGAATTGACTATGAATCTTCTGATGGACAAGAAATATTTCTTTCTGTCGAAGATGAGAAGAGTGATTCCCTCTTTGGTTTTTTAAGACTAAGAATTCCATCAGGACGGGAACATAGAAAAGAAATTAAGGACAAGAATGCTTCGTTAGTAAGAGAACTTCACGTTTTTGGTTATGTGGTACCGATTGGTGAGGATCCTATACCAAGCCAACAAATTCAACACAGAGGTATAGGAACACGTCTTCTTATGGAGGCGGAAAAAATTTCCAGGGAAGAGTTTGATCGGAATAAACAGATTGTCATTTCGGCCACCGGAACTAAACAATATTATAGAAAAAGAGGATATTATGATGATGGGCCATATGTGTCAAAGTTATTAGAGTAATTTTATCTTTTAATATTTATGTTAAATGTATATAATCCTTAACAAGATGGAATGATATCTTGGTCTCTCAAATACATGTGAAATTCATACCGAGCAAGATTGTCACGAAGTATCATACGAGCAAAGCCAAGTCTGCAAATCTAGTTCCCATGATAAAGGAAATATTGGAAGAGGCAAAGTCTCACTCCATGAGTATTGACCCAAACCCAGATGATATATCATTTTTAATGATTGAACCAACCAGAAGAAACGTTTCTAAGGAGGAGCTAAATTCGATAATGATGAAGTTGGGCTCGGAAAGAGAACCAAATGGAGGATGGTCACCCGTAGTAGTTGAATATAAAGGTGATTATTACATAGTTGGAGGAAAAGATGCTTACTGTGGTTAATGTGAGTTATAGTATCAGATATCAATAAATGTGTAAAAATTCTTCCCTAATAGGGTTTGAAGCGCAATACAAAATAAAACATTATTTTAAATTGAACTTAAATATTTTACATAGATGAACAAAGATGTTCAGCATCGAAAGCCTTTTGTTTGACGTAGTTTCATTAATTTTATAGGGATGTATATTTAATAATTCCGACAAAAAGAGGTGTTTGTATGACTCGTAAATTGTTTTGGGAAGACATGTACATACGTGAATTCGATGCAACTATAATCTCCTCACAAGATAATCATGTAATTTTGGATCGAACCGCGTTTTATCCTCAAGGGGGTGGACTTGTATCTGATACTGGGATTATGAATGGTATTAAGGTAATTGATGTAGTAAAAGATGGTGAAAACATAATTCATTTTTTAAGCGATGTAAGCCGGTTCAATGTTGGAGAGAGCGTCCATTGCATGCTTGATTGGGAAAGAAGGTACAGCATCATGAAGATGCACACAGCCGCTCATCTGCTTAGCTCTGTGATACACAAGAAGAGCGGCGCACTTATAACTGGAAATAGAATAGCTCCTGATGAATCAAGGATAGATTTCAACCTAGAATTATATGATAAACAGAGCATAATAACATATATCGATGAAGTAAATGAAATAATAAGAGCTGGTCTTGATGTTACGATATCATTTATGAAAAGGGGAGAAGTTTCTACTATTCCAGGACTAATAAAATTAGCTAACGCAACTCCACCAAACGAGGAAGTCTTAAGGATCGTAAAAATAGGAGACGTAGACATGCAAGCTGATGGGGGAGTTCATGTAAGGAATACGAGAGAAATAGGAAAAGTTATTTTAACTAAATTTGAGAATAAAGGAAAAGCCAATAAAAGAATTTATTATAAATTAGAGTGATCATACCTTAATATACGAGAGAGAATTTGTTATCGATCGGTTAATACTCGTTATTTTTGCACTGAACGACTTATGACATAAACAATGCGATCTTGTCAGACAGTATAAAATTTACAATACTACTAGATATACTGTTGAATGTAAGTAGGTTAGAAAAGACAGATGCGCCTTCTTTTTTGTAAATATTAAATCATGTATCGTGTCTCCCAACGACAAGCTGATAGAATCCATAAAAGATAGGAAAAGATGCACGGTTGAAAAGACAATGCCTTTATAGTTGATATCAAGAACAAGGATAGTGTTGTATCAGAAATTTGTGAATATCTTGGTCAATAAAAAATAGTAAAATAGTCTCGAATTGTCTGAATAATTAGGCTTTCGTGACTTGGCTCTATAAATGAAAATGACGGACTTGGACGAATAACCCTTTGATGGCTTAGTGAGTTGAGTTTAACGAGTCCACACATGTATCTTGTATCTTCTAAATTAGCTTTCAATATGGAAGCGTTATAAGAAATATATAATACTATGACCTTTTATCTCACAGAGTACCCTTTTGATGTCATTCCAATTTTACAAGAATAGATGGAAAGAATAATCAGACTCGATATAAGCTTTTGAGGATTTGGTAATATTTACAATGGCTCTATTTATTGATGTTCCTTTAGATGATTTAGGTTAACTTACTCGACCTCAGAACGAAGCACCTAATTGAGGTTGTGTTCAAAGCATCCAAGAAGGGTTGTTAAACCTAAGATAAAAATAAGAATAAGACCACGTGCCTTATAGGTATGTTTTGCCTAGGGGTATGATAAAAAATTGAACATATTACTTTTTGATATAATTAAATGCAAGAGTGTAAAATTTCTATTATTATGGGTTAAACGTAAGAATTCTATCAGACAAAACTATACAGATCAAGTCTCCATTCTTTGTTATTGAAGGAGAGGCGTTCAAAGTTGTTCAAGATGAAGGTATTGCTCGTACTTTGAAACTTTTTTCTTTTTGTGTCAAGACAGTAAATTATGATAAATACTACTGAGATTAGTAAAATCGAAGGAATGATACAAGAGTCCTTTGATTTCTATTCATTCAGACGGTGTTGTTGGATTAAATATAGTAATGAAAGTTTTATACAGTCAGAGTTCATCTTCGAATTTTTTAGATACTTTTTCTGCTGCAAACGTAGCAGCTTCTACTGCATTAATTATGCTTGTCCTAAAAGAACCTTTTTCAAGCTCGTATATGCCCGCTATTGTGGTCCCAGAAGGGGTCGTAACAGTATCACGTAGCTCAGCTGGATGTATTTTGATCGATTCTAGTAAGTTGGCTGTTCCTGATAACGTTTTTGTTGTTAATTTCATAGCAATATCTCTTGGAAGTCCCACCTTGAGTCCAGCAGTTACTAATGCTTCAACAAGTATAGCTATATATGCTGGCCCACTCCCACTCAGAGCTGTTATGGCATCCATATATCGCTCTGGAACTGGTATGTGCTCTCCGATCATGTCGAATATATGGAGAACCTGATGCATGTCATTATCTGATATGTTTGTACCTACAGAGTACGCTGTAATTGATTCCCCAATGATGGCTGCCATGTTAGGCATTGCTCTGACGACCTTGGCACCAATGAGCGCCTTCTCCAACTTTCGTAATGATACTGCAGCCATTAACGAAATAACTATTTTTCCCGATACAAGGTCTGATATCTGACTAAGAAGCTGTTTTGCATCACTAGCCTTGACAGAAATCACTATTATTTGTGCTACTTTAGCGGCGTATACATCATCAGTAGTTACTTCTATCTTGTTTGACCTAAGGTGTTGAATTGTGGATATGTTTCTTTTTGTCAATATTATTTTTGAGATTTTGCTGGAAGTTGATAGTCTCTTTGCCACAGTTTCTCCTATTCTACCAGCCCCTAGAATGGCGACTATCATTTAATATAGAATGATTTCATATTGTTTTAAATATTATGGATTATGATAACTCAACGTTGTAACTACTTTATTATAAATGCTCTATAGCTGATTAGTAATATTATATTTTTCAACTGTTATACATTGCCTTGTCGTTTTAGATTATGAA
>Ga0209012_1001839_pt1 | contig 20374 bp, 21 predicted proteins | sample RS3BMetagenome_FD_184735 | JGI IMG/M metagenome (GOLD analysis project Ga0209012, IMG submission 184735) | Ferric oxide microbial mat and aquatic microbial communities from Rainbow Spring, Yellowstone National Park, USA - RS3B (SPAdes) (version 3) ...
TGGGTTCATCAACCGGGTCGCCTGTGGCAAGCACTTTGCCACCAGCTCATGCAACGGAACTTGAGACGCTACCAAGCCGGCACCAACTATCGGCTGGGCGATGCTCCAATGGGCAACGAGCCGCAGTCCACTGCGGCACCAGCGGATTCGGGTGTTGCACAGATAACCGCAGCACTACCCACGATATCCAATGCGCAAGATGATGCCCACGGTAGCAGCAGTGGAAGTAGTAGGATGGGAACCAGCGCGGCGACCTCCGTCCAGCTGAAGGATCGCTGTGCCCAGTCTCGGAGGCGATTCCGCGTTTTCTGCCATGCAGCAGTGGCTTTACAGCGAATGGACCTGTGCGCATGCACTCGAGAAAGCGCTCGAATTCAACAGGCAATCTATGGGCAATCTTCTCTCTGGAGCGAGTCTTCGAAGCGCAATCTACGGAGTCGTCTCTGGGCTGTCGTCGGCATGTTACGCCTGCTCCGCGTCTCCGTCCCGTCTCCGTATGAGGCAGAGCGTACCGCGCTAACATCTGAGTTGTTGGGCGCTCAGCTGAAAATGAACCCAGTTGCGCTCCATTCGAAGCAGTCCTAGCGACTACAACTGCGTTCAACGTATGCGAGTATATGGGGAATCCACCATCTCTACCGATTGGCCAGGTGGCTGTCTCTTCGAGGCGACCGCAGGTCGGCGCCCTAGTCCGTTCCAAGGCTCAGGGAAGACTAGCTCAAAACTAAGACCCTGCGTCCATTGATTGAATGCTTGCAGGCTATGCAGTGCTGCGGGCTCATAACTAGGCGCTGGTTTGGGGGCACTGGCGCTGCGCATACTTCACCTGACTGGTGTCCCACGAAAAGTCTTACGGCTCGTTGCGACAACGCGTGCTTCGCTGCCGAGGAGCCTCGTTCGTCCAACAGGGGCCGCGCTTCTAGTCTAGCGACTCTTGCGTTCCGGTTCCAGTAGAAGCGCCTGCCCGCTGCCGTCGGGGTCCGGGCTCTTGGGGCCCATAGTATACTTCATCGTAGAGCGCTTCCACGCTCTGCTGAATCAGCGACAACGCGTCCTCCTTCACGAAAAGGTGTTTTTCATCGAGATCACAGATGATGAAGTGTTCTTCTCGATCCAAGTGAAGCAGCAGTTGTTTCATCGGTACATCACAGCGCACCAGGTACCCTTTGGTCGCATGAACCATACAGGTTCCAGAGAGAGTGAGTGAGCGTTCCGCACGAGTCGCGCCCGGTGTACAGTAGTGGCGAGAAGCCCGCCCTAGACAAGACGCTTCCCGAGGTGCAGTCGCCTCCCAGTCTTTTTCGACCGGCCACCCACTACTGCTTCCAATTTTTTCTCGTATAGTTCATATTTTCGAGATTGTCCAACAAAGTTCTCTCTTGTCAGCTCTGAAGGTCTACTTTCCAGCACCGCACATCTCCTTTTATTGACAGCGGCGTTAAAGTCTCGGTTCACAAAATCCGTACGTTTCGTGCCGTTGGTTGTTGTACTCACTAATGCAAGTAGTCCACGAAATTTCGCTCTCCTTTCCATTTGCTCCTCCGTCAGCGGTCCGTACTTTTTCATATCCTCAGGGCTCCTCTGGCACTTTTCCATCTCCACCTTCTGAAGTATACACCCCAGCTCATGGTGTGTATAGGACGTTCGGAACTCAACGATCGATACTGTAACAAAACGCTGCGCACACTCTTTGTACGTTCTTGTTGTTGGAGCTGCCGTAGTCCCTTTTTGGGTCTTCCAGTGCCCTGCTCCGTATGCTACAACGAGCCTCTGACCCTCGTCGTCCTTCAGGGCACTCAACTCATTGGAAAAGTCGGCAAATGCCCGCTGCCTCCCACAGTACAAATTCATACGCAGACGAGCCCACCGGGGCTTGGTATACTCCTCTCATAGCGCATCCCAATGAGCAACGCGAACTTCCATGAATTTCCGAAAAGCTTTAAAGTCCGCTCCTCGGCTAGTCACCTCGCTCATCGCTTCCAGGTGATCCTTCACTCCTGCATTCCATATCTCGAATTGTTTCCTCGCATTCATGATTCCCGATTCCCGATAGTATCTCGCTCTCGAGAACCTGAAAAAACGCATGTCTTTCTGACGTAAATTACCGTCAGTACCATCTTCCCCACGCCTGGGTACTGCGATGTTCATGATATTCGTATTCCCAGGGTCCGCGCCAACGACAAAGTCGTTATCCTGCACTTTCTGCATCACAGGATCCGCATTCTTCTCATCATCATCCTTCCCCGCGTCAACGACAAGGTCGTAATCCTCGACCTCCTGCGTCGCAGAATCCGCCTCTTTGTTTTCTGCATCCTTCGTCACGGGCGCAGCTGAGGGCGGAACTGGACGATCTGCCTTCAATCGCCGATAGTGTACACATATGGCTACCCATCGGTTTCGATCATTCCAGTGAATACCTTTTGTTTACTCATTTTGAGACGTTTGAAATTGAAGATATTTTTCCAGTACGTCTCCCGGACTTCACCGGAGAACTCCTCCCTGCTAACATCAAACTCGGGACTGATCTCCCTCATGATGCCGTAAAGGACGCCGGAGTCGATAGTCATAAAATGTGACTTGATGTTGCACATTGGAACCACGTTGAAGCGCTTCCCCAGAAGCGCAGCCTTCCGTCTCTCCCACTCTTCATTTTTTTCCTCACTTAGCTCCACCTGTGCCTTGCGTTCGAGTTCTCGGTCCAGAAACACAAAATAGCGCAGGACGAGGCGATAGTATCTTTCCTTATCTTTTTTTCAACGCTGATATCTTGTCTGTTGGATTCGCCAACCCCAGTACCGCACGGTGCTCTTGTATAACCGCACGGATCACAGAAGCTTCATTCGTGCTGCCGTTTGATACCCTCATGTCCACGAATGCGACCTCATCTTCATACCTGCGATCGTTCGTGATGCCATTGATAATCGCCCATATCCCCTTGCAAGAGATACCCGCGTAAAGCGCAAACACGGCGCGTATCATGAAACATTCAAGGTTCATCGTCAAATGGTTCTTCAGATTCGTGAGGTACTTCACGGCCCCGTAGGTGTAAATATCCTGGTCACCCTCGTATCGACTAAGGTTGAAGCGGTAGGTGCGATATTTTTCGCGATCTCGTGACCGCCAGATCTCCAGGTGCGCTGCTCAACCGCACCGCATAGAACAAGGAACAGAAACGAATCGTTAACTGGCAACGAAATTACGATTGCTTCCCCCTGTGCGATAACAGTTAAAATGGGGAAGGCTTTCTTTATTGCCGATAGTTTACCCCCGGGGCGGAAGGTCCCGCGAGCCGGACGAGTCTATCGGGCTTGTGTTGCATGATCGCCCCATTGGCTGTTGCTTCAGCGAAACCCGAGCAACTCGTCCACAACGCAGTTTCTTCTGGAACAAGGAGTGGGTATGCTGCGTCTGAGCGTCGCCCTGGTCGCGGTGGTCTTCTGGTATATCGCTCCCCGCTGCGGCAAGCTCCCAGAATGGCAAGGGATTCCGATTCCATGTCCTATAAAAACACATCGATCCGACGCCCTCAATGGTATCGCAACGCCGTTCTGTCTCCGTGCAGCATCCGTATCGGTGGTATACGCGCTACGGCGGGTGCTCACGGCAGGTAATCGGCGATCGATAGAACATACGAAACCATCAGTATATCCGAGGGAAGTATAAGTAATGGGACTCGGAGGTAGCGTGTGGCAGTATGATACACGTTTTTTTGATTACCATGATCCGTCCCGCGATATGAGATCCATGGCCCATGTGAAACGTTTTGTCATCGAAAAAATCAGCGCGCTCAGTTAAGGCCGATTCTTAGCGCTCCATCAAGCCGCTGCTGTCCGTTGCCGCTGCTGTCCAGAGGCGGCCGTTCGCAAACGATGGGGCTGGTACCGGAGCGGTGTTCGGAGACAGCACACGTGTGCGCTCATTTGTTTCTCCTGCAACTTTTCTTGGTTGTTTCCTAAAACATGGGACTCGCCCAGTCGTCCTCAAAAAGATACCAAGAGCATATTTTCAAGCTGCTTCTCTTGGAAAAACACTTGCGACGTCAAGCAAACCGTTGCCAACGCGAGAGAGAGCGGTACGTGGAGCAGCTCAAGGCAGCGCTCAAGTCGGGAAACGCGGAGATGAGCGTGGTCTCTGCAGAGAGCGCTGTTCGCAAAGCGAGAGAGCGCACGACCTATCTGCGACTGGCGGCTCGTCTAGACGCAGTCGTGGGACGTCTCAAAGCAGCGCGTGACTTGGGCCAGATTGGCTCTGAAATGGGCCTTCTCGCCTCCGACATGGATAGCGCTGTTCGCGTGCTTGACGTGGAGCGCTTGGAGAGTTCGCTTCAGCTCCTGGAGAATCGCTTGGACGACGTCCAGGTTCGCGACGTTCTCATAAATAGTGGACTTGATCGTGTAAGCGCCGGGGTTGCGAGTCAGACACCCGAGGAGGATGAGGTCGCTCTTCTTATTCGACAAACGGCAGAGGAGAACAACCTCGAGCTAAGTCATGCGCTGGGAACGGCCCCTACTTTACCACTTTTACAACGTGACCTCGCTCAGGCCCAGGAGAGGAAACGATTGCAACAGGAGCAAGCCGATCTGAGCGCACGACTTCGGGCACTGCAGTTGCCGTAACGCTTCCAGCCACACAGCACTGTACGTCCCGTCGTCCTGACTACTTTGCGGAGATTCGGTGGCCGCCTGGAGTGCGCTGTCCAGTATCCGTTACAAATCGTGACTTGGGTCACACAGCTTCATGAGTCTGCGGCAGCCGTCGACCTACACAAAAGTACTAGACTGGCACTACTGCCCGCCGCTAGACGTCACAAGCAGCAGCATGCCATCCGAGAACACTTGCAGCTGTTGCCGCATGCGTGCCGCTCAAAGCCGTCCGACAGGGAGGTGCGTTCGCTCGGAGGCCATTGCAGTTCCGAATGACTCAGATCATCTGAGCCCAACAGGGCCTGCTTCAGTGGCTGCATGCGCATATGCGTCAGTGGAACAACACATAAATGGTAAACAGAAGTACCAGCGTCATCCATATGGAGAACCAGAAGCAAAACCGACGTCGGGTGCGGCGTCGACGGGCAAATCGTGCCCATTCTTCAGCGGTACTCTCCTGTTCGCATCGCACGCGTTGCGTCCGCGCTTCGATATCGTCTAAAGTCTGTTGTTGCGCTTCCGTCATAGATGCGAGCTCCAGAAAAATAGCGTGCGCCTGCTGCACGCTGTTCTGGATGCGTTGAAGGAGCGTTTGCCGCTCTTGCATGTCGTGCACTGCATACTGGGCATCATAGCGGGCTTGCAGCTGGGCCTCTTCCGATTCCGCTGCGACTTGTACAGTCTGTGCAGCAGAGCGCCGCTGGTCAGTTTCAAAGGTTCCGTACGGCTCTGCCCGGTCCGGTGACGTCGCTGGGGAGGTCCGCTTTGGCGTCGTTTGCGTCGCTGCGCGCCCACTCGGGACAACTGTCTGATGCTGGTACTCGCTCCGCGCTACAGCTGGTATTTGTGGGTCGACGACCTCCAGTTCTGGCTGCGTATCCATGCCCCACTCTGAAACCTCACTCTCTAAATCTTGAATAAGTTCCATGACGTTCGCGTGTGCTCGTGAGAGACGCTCAACGTCTCGCCGAACTTTGTGGAGACGGAGCACGGCTCCAGCCTGGCCCGGCCTCATGAAGCTCTTTTCCTGTTCAGTTGACAGCAGCGCAAGATCCGCTCGAACTGAGTTTGCCAACGAGTCGGTGCTGGCAGCGAGCGCCCACAGCTCGCCACGTGCCTGTTCGCCCTCGGACTCTAGCAGTGCACACAACCGGCGGAGGCGACTCAGACTTTGATCCCAGTCCTGCAGTCGCGCGATGATGGATGCCAGTCGACTCTCATCGAATTGACCTTCACTATGCTTCACTTCGCTTGAGAGAGGAGCGGTTACATCGCCAATGGGTGCCCCCTCTGCTCGACGACCTGGCGCTGGGAGACCCGAGTCTCCGCTCATATTTACCAGTGATCGTCTGGGCGAACAGCACCCCTGGCCGCTCGAAGCAACGCCTACCGCACTGCCTCTACAGCAGAGCGCTGGTCCACAGCGTACCAAAGCTTACGCAAACTGCTTTTTCGCGGCGTTAGTAACAGCAGCAGCAGCAGCAGCAGCAGCGACGCTTGACCCGAGCACTCGTACGCACCAGCTCATTGTAGCGTCATAGGTGCAGGCGTGCGGAGATCCCAATCAGGTTGCTGGTTGTTCGCATTCGGCGCCCGACAACGGCGGCACTCACTGGAACGTTGTGAGCGGTGTCTATTCTTTTTTGTATGACAGAGCGTTGAGACACAGACTAAGGATACCCGGATGCGCACTTGCTCTCAACATGGTATGAGCGGCGTTCATTCCTTTTTTTGTATGACAGAGCTTTGATATACAGGCTAGGGATGCCCAAATACGCACTTGCTCTCAACGTGCTGTGAGCGGCATTCATGTCGTGTATCCCGTCTCAGGATCGCGTGCGCGCACGTTGGTGTGTTATGCTCCATGCCGACGAGTTCGTAAACGAAGACTTAGACGCATGGTAGAGTTGTGAGCTTCAGCATTGCAAGCTTCCAGTCAATGGAACAGTCATATGGATACTTCGAGTTTAGACGGTAGCGTCAGCACCGATGAGGCATCTGCAGGTGTCCGAGTCGTGAAACTGCTGCTCAGGTGCTGCTGGCGCGGGAAATGGTGCTACAGGGATTCGTGCTTGGCGCTGGACATTTGAGCAGCCAGCCTTTCGCGTGCCATGATCTGGGACCTCGTTCGATTCGCATAAGGCTAGAGCGCTCAGATACACATGGAGGTCATAGACCATATCGAGTTCTTTGTCTTTGCAGCGGAGACAAGCGCCACGCAAATCGCTCGCGCAGCTCACCAGGTTCGGCGGAGCGCTCCACACGCCTTTGTATCGCGATATGGAAGGTGTCTGCGGTGCGAGCGCCCTGTTACCGCCACTCGGACGCATGCGTACACGCAGCGGCGTTCATCTTGCCCAGTTCATGCCAATTCGTGGAGATGAGCGTGCATTTTCCTTTTGAGAGCTTCAGCGTCGTTTACAAGATCCAGCGATCCCTATTTGTGCGATGTTTCTGGACGAGCGTGCATGCGCAGACTCCGTTGCCGACGAGCATTGCGTCCGGTCACGAAAGTGCAATGATCCATGGAGAGCGCATGCGACCGCCTTGGGTAGAATATGGACGCACATGCTGTCCGACAGGGCTGCGTCAAGGCATTCCACTTCTATGTGTCCTCGTGATGAACAGCACCAAGAATGGAAAGCGGTGGGCGTGTACTGCAACCTGCATCCGTGCGCTGGATACCGCGTGCACCTGTCGAGTACGATACAGAGAGCATGGGCGTAGGAGCACCTGGCTGGGTTCGCTCACGATTCCGAAGCGTTCTCACAGCAGCCAGCAGGTATTGGGTTCACTGCACAGGCGGTGTATGCCTAGACCTGCCAGAGCTCGACAGATGGCGCTCAGCCCCAGGGCTGCGCGAATACAACTTTATCGCGTGCCCTGCGATCGCGCGCATCCGCGCACGCATCACGCAATGGACATCATGTGAGAGATGCCTGGAGAAGGATTCAACCATAGTACCAAAACGCACGTCTAGATTGTGATTCACGTTCCTCGATGTTTCTCGAGAGTACCAGATTGCGCTTCCCCTGTTGCGGACGGCCATCGAGCTCTTGGACGACTCCAGTCCGACGTGCCCGCCGGAGACCGCAGAAATCCGTGCGATGCACACGCAACGGATACCGGGCACCGCGATTCCCACGTGCATCCCTGAGGGACTCCTTGTCAGGATCTCGTGAAATCCTGTGGATTTTGTAATGGAACTGGACTCTAGTCGCTGTCCACTGGCAGCACAGGCACATCCAAGGCACTCTGAACTGCTTCACTAATCCAGGCCCAGGAACGGGGCCTGGTACGGCACACGCCGCGCATCGGCGGGACAACGCGCGCAGTCGCATCGCCGCACGACGTCGTGGCGCGCAGCAGCGACGGCGGCGCAGGCGCGCGCGACACGCCTGTCCTACTCGTGCAGTGCAGTGCAGTGCAGTGCAGTGCAGTGCAGTGCCGCCGTGTCCACGACTGCACCCCGGGGCGCCCCTGGGGCGAAGAGCCGCTTTGCACAGCGTCACTCGGGTCGTGCGGTCGGTACGCTAGGAGCAAACCGCCTGTGTGTGGGCGCTGCTGCGACCTCAAGCGCTAAAGTCTGGCTATGGCCAAGGCCTCTGTTGAGGGGAGCGAATGGCGCCCCACGAGCGCGGAAGCAGAAATCCAGCGTATCCTATCCGAGAACAACAATTACTATCTGGTCCTGCACGTAAGACCCAGTGCAGATGTCAATGAAATAAAAAGAAATTATAAGAGGCTCTCGCTACTTTTGCACCCGGACCGCTGTAACTTACCGCGCGCCAAGGAGGCGTTCCAGGAGGTCAATATTGCGCATACAACGCTTACGAATCCTGTGAAGCGGAAGATGTACGACTTGTACCTGGGCGATCGCCTACAGGGCACGGGGGCGACGGAGAGTTACACCGAGTGGGAGGCACGTATGGCCCAAGGGCCGGCTGTTCGGATACCTGGTTGGCTTCTCTTCATTTTGCGCCTCCCAGTAGTTGGTCTGGTCGTCGCTATCCTGCTTGTGGTGCTTCTAGTTCCGCTGTTGTTGGTATTGCTTATTCTTATGTTTATTCTCGCGATCGTGTGCTTCCCATGCGGTCTCTTGAGCATGTCACGAAGACCTCAGAACTCCGACAATGCTGATGAAGGCGAAACGGTGAACAACCAGGTCTAGGCCTTGTCACGGGACGCGGCGGATGCTGTCGGCTCTGGAGCGACCAACGACTGGCAACCTTGCGTCCGCGTCGGTACTGGATGTTGATCAGAGATGGACCTCGCCAGACCAGCGGGTAGGTCAGGTTTATAGGTATCATCCAGGGATACCGCAGCAATGCTCAACGCATAATTTGTACGCTCTGCTTCACCGTCGTTGCTTTGCCGGCATCCAAGAAACGCTCTCCAAGCTTTTGTAGCCGGCCTTCGAGCGCAACGATGCAAGTGCTTGCGTTGGAAAACCATCGTGGGATGATTCAAATCAGATTTGTTGGAAGGCGCCTGCAGTGAGTTTTCATAAAAAGGCCGTACTCTGCAAGCGCTTCTGCAAACGACACGCGATCGCCATCCAAGCATGAAGCGTGAATGGTGCGGCAGGGATCTTTTCAGAGACTTGCGAGTGTCTTGCCGAACGCACCTCTGCATCTTTGTCACGAAAACGCCCCGCTGCAACGAGGACACGATCGTCTGAGCTTGTCGAGAACGAATCCGATGTTCATTTGCATCGACATGTCGGAAACCGCGTACGGCGTGACCCCAGTCGACGTCGACCGGAAAGCGTGCTGCTACAGCGTGTGGATAGTTTTCCCGGCGTATGCAGGTCTATGCCTTCCAAATCTGTAAACCAACGTGTCCAGGAATCCACCGGGCAGAATGCATGTGTCTTTCTCTGAACCTTTCTGTGGCCCGCAGAGGACGTCTACACCGCCGCGAAGCTCGCCAAAGCTCCATTTGTGCGGCTCTGTCTCTGAAACTGGGGTTCAAAGAGTATCTGCACCATCGCCAGCTTCTCCAACGCTCCGTCTGCACACATGAATACGCCAGCAAAATACGTTCGGCTCCTTATGCGATAAACGATGCCAGCTGCTCGAATTATTTCCTTGGAGACTGCCTCTGGCCGGTGCAGCGACTGCTTTCTGAAAAGTACGCAAACACTCGCTTTATAAGACGCATAGCACCAAAGACCAGTCATAAACACTGTTCATCAACGGAATAGCTCGCTCACAGGCTTGCAGTTCAAAACGCTGCGTGCGATCGAACAGTCAGTATCCGCTACGGGGTTAACAGCGCTGCAGCAAACGCCACAGCAGCCGTCTCTGTTCGAAGACGCTGCGGTCCCAACGATACCCCGATCGAGCCAGCTCCTATAAGCGCTGCTTCCTCGTCGCTGGTGAGGCCACCCTCGGGTCCAATGATGCACACAACACGTCGCGGCATCATGGATGAAGCGGATGCAGTGCGCAGCGGAAAAGCATCTGCTCGCCACGTCATCAGGGTCTGCATAGCTGCGGGCGCTGCCAGGAGGAATACCTGGTTCGCGGATGCAGTGCTCTCTATCCACTGGACCAGGTGGTCGAACGCTATCGTGGCTTCCGAGCACACCCCTGTCAGCCAGCCCGAGCCTGGGTTCGAGTGGTGACCACCAACGTCCAGGAGCGTCCGTCGCAGACTCTGTTTGGCGGCAGCGATAGATACCTGGTGCCACCGGTTCAGAGCCCGTTTTTGAACGTGCGCTGCATCGATCTCCCCACGAGTCGATGACACATGTCGATAAGCCACTACGCCTAGTTCGGTTAACTTCTCGATCATCCAGTCCGCACGCTGTGCTGACTTTGGTGTCCCGACCAGGCACACCACTGAGACCGCTGCCCGCCCGGAAGCTTCAGCCCCTGGATCCGCCTCCGACGCTAACAACTGCAAAGCATTAACGCTACGTCCACGGTCTCTGAGGCGTCCAAGCACAAGACGCCCACTCCCGTCGAACAACTCTACCGCAGCACCATCTTTGAGCCGAAGACTACGAACGTGCTGTTGTTCGTCCAGTGGTAGCTTTATGGAGCTGGCACCAACGACGTCTTTGAGTGCTGAACTCGGTACGAACAGACGGTACGTCGCCAGTAAGCGCCGACTAGAAAAAGTCTCCGCAACCCGTGCTCGAAACGATGCACTGTGGATACGCTGCAGCACTTTTCGAGACTGTAGCTGTACAGCGAACGCGGCAAGCATCAGTATTGCCAAGAAGCGTAGCGCTTGAACACATTGCGAGTGGTGCATCTGGTTTGTTACCGCAACGCTCATCCGAGTCGTTTGTAACTACTGTGGTTGTACCAGGTACTGGACCTGCTGCTGCCGCTCTGCGAATTGGCCAAAGTCATGCGACAGCTGTATCTTTTGCTCTAGATCACGTACTGTATTTGTGTCTACTGATATAGCGCGCACTTCTGGTCTACGTGAGGCTCTATCTCCAGTTGTAACGAACTCCACCTGCACCTTCAGATTTGGCGGGACGCTCAACCCAAAACATGCGGCAACCGCTGCCGAGACCGTGCACCTTGTGAGCACGCCCGTTACGTTCCCGTTTTTGCGTCGAAAACGTCGAGTGTGGCAACGAGACCACTGGAGACCCATGCGCGTCTCCTGCGCTAAACGCATCCAGACCTACACCAGAAAAGCATACTCGATGATATCTGAAACGAAAAGCATGCCACGGAAACTAATTTATGGGCCCGCATTTGAATCCTCATCGGAGACTGAAGCCGATGATGCGGTTCTGGATAGGTTGTTTCGCCGGAGTCGGGCCTCTCGTTGCGATCCTATCGTAGCGAAGGGTAGAGGTGATCCGACGTAGACAGCTGGAATCGTACCACCGTGGTGCATGAAAAACGCAGGTGACGTGCCGTAGAGTGACGTCGCGGGGCTAGCGCGCAAACGTTCGCGAAGCAGTCGAGGCTCCCTTGCCTGCATGCTTTCACGTTCAGCAACTTCACCGACGCTTTCGCCGGCCTCGGGCGAGAGCGACATACTCGTCGGGGCCGCCGTCGTCTCGCCTGTGCTGTAACGAACATGGTCTCTATCGACCAGGAGGCGTTCAAGTTCCTCGTCAGGCAACATCTGTTTTGCGAGCGCGTGCGTTGTTTCCGTCGAAGCTCGGGAGTGCTCCATTTCTGGAGCGGGCTCCGGTCCAATGGATACTGGATGCTGGCTATAGAGCCAGGTGCCGGCGACGACGACCAGGAAGCCGACAACTTGGAGCCAGGAGTAGCGGGTCCAGGCCTCACCGAAGCGGCCATCGCTCCAACGATAATAGATCCACAGGTCAATCATCCAAACCAGAAAGGTGCGGAGCGTTTCAAGCATGGTCCGGAAGAGTGCAGAGCTCAGCTGGGTGACGTTCATACTGAACATGTTGAATAGCAGCATCGAGGTGGCGTCAGAGAGCAAGATCAACACCAGGACTCCCGAATGGGCGATCATCACCAATGAGTCCAGCGTATCCTCCCAGCGGTGTCCATAATCGTTGCCCGGAAGAATGTATGCAAGTGGGAAAATGATACAGAGGCACAGTGCGACTCCGTAGATGCCCTCGTAGAAAACCACTTGCATGGGCGGCAGCAGCAAGTTTTGCAGGAGGTGCTCTTCGGCGACCACCTGCAGTGCCTGCATCGCCTGGCCAGCAATCATGAGCAGGATGCCAACCAGAAGCGCTCCGCGAGCTTCTAGGTCCTCCTCCCCGGCCACAGAGGCGAGTCCGACGGTTGTAATTCCCCCGAGAGCCAACGCAACACCAAGGATATTGTACAGGTGCAGTCGCCGCCGCAATAGGGTTACTGAAAAAATAGCGCAGAACACCAGCATGCTACCGCGGAGCATTTGATACACAGAGACTGGCGCAAATACGAGACCTGTGCACATGAGCATGGTTGCTGCTGCATCTAGCACAGCGGGTACCAGAATCACGTGGGTAGCTGCTGGTGTGAGGGCACCAAGCCAGTGGTGTGCTTTGAGCAGCAGCTCACACCATGGTGATGGCAAGCGCACAAGGACGTCCGCCAGTGGATCCGCTGAGGCGCTGCTAGTCGTCTGCGCCAGAAGAGCCGGTGGTAGCTGCTCCGGCGGCTGGATCCACTCCAGAAGCCGGCACAGACTCATTCCGAGAAACATGGAAAAGACCTCAAACAACGGTTTTCGAAAAGGGCGAATTCGCCCGTCTCTACCTGTACTCTCGACGCCGTAAATGATCTTGGCTAGCAGCGACGCAACGGTGCCTACGAGAAGGAGCCCCGCGATCGAGTGCACTGAACGTAAACGGGGAACGGGGCGTGCTGGTTCCATGTATCTAGGCTCGAACAGTGCTATCTTCGTTGCTGCTGCTGCTGCTGCTGCTGCTCCTCCTCCTCAATCTAGAGAACGCCCAGGACCCCTAATATAGTGCATACCAAGCAGGCGCAAAAATTGAGGTTGGCAAGTGCGAACCCGAGATCCGGATCGAACGTTGAGACGGGAGAAAATCGCCTCTTCATCGGGGGCGGGTCCTCATCGTTTCGAGGCATCGCCAAGGCATCGCTGGTGACCGGTAGAAGCGAAAGGATTTTCTTTAGTCTGGTGATAGGTAATGAGCAACGAAAGGTATGTATTAGAGCAGACGTGAATAGACAGTTAACAGTGTCCATACTAACAGGGGAAATTACTCGTGATTCCTTGAGTAGACTAGAAACGCGTCTCATCCTCCAAAACACCGTGTAGCCGCAGTGGCTGATACGTCAGCTCTGACAGATTTTAGTCGTTTCGATAACGATCAAGAACGCTGTTGCGTCATGCTCACCATACGCAGTACGACATGCTCTATTGGAGAAGCGATCGAATTGTTGCAGTTTTCTAGGTCAACAGGCGGGCGAAACCGGTGTTACCGTCTCGTGACATGTGTACGATCGATACAAAAGATGTTTTGGCTCGTCCAGTACTGGGGCACGTATCCTCCGTTCTCACCGGAGTGCCTGGTTTACGTTCACGTCCTGGTGAGTGGTCCTGACCGACGCCTACGTTCGGCAGCGGGCTGCGCTTCAGCTACGCAAGCCGTCTAAACGAGTAGAAACGTGCTCCGCAGGTTTCGAAACGCCCTAAAGGCAATAATCAAGCTTGTGAAGACGCTCTAGATCGGAGGAAACGGGTGGATATCGGAGGCATCCAAAAACGTTCAAAGTTTATCCACAAAGGCGAAGGTTTTGCTCAGAGCATGTCTTGCGGATGCTGCGCTCTATCTGCCCGTTTCCTCGGACAACACTGCCCTTCTATCATCTAATTTTGGCGCATCAGTCGCAGTACCTGCAGCGCCCACTGGATAGCAGTCCATTAAGGTACGCGACGGGATGCTCCCGTGTACCAAGTCTACCACTTCCCGGTGGCAATGCGTCTGAATTCTACTGAATTGTGTTTCTGGTGATTACTTGACGACTGGACAGATTCTTCCTGGAACAACGTGCACCGAAAACAGCGAGCGGTTTGTCCACAGACAAACAGAAACCTGGCGATGCTCCAAGACGCTCCCAAGGGCCCCAGCTCGTAGCCGGTAAGCGCAAGCACGTCCAAGGAATCGTAGGACCTTGAACTTCGCGAAACGCGTCGCTGTTCAACTGATGACGCAGGCAAGCTTGCTATTCGCAAACTTGCAACAAGTCACCCGATGCATCCCTCTCTATCTCGTTCAGAATTATCGCATGCTTCTCATCAGTGCAGGTCTTGAAAGACCCTCTCAGAAGAAAGAGAAGTCGATTTGAAATTTGGCGATTGCCTCATCATTATCGTGGATGAGAGGAACCACGACCGCTCACGAAATGTGCAGGGTTACTCCAGGCGTGCTCCCTTCTTTCCTCTGCGCCAGCGGGAGCCGAAACCTCACTGATCGTCCCGAAGGTCGCGTACGTACAACATCAGAGAGCAGGCAGCGTTCGTAGACTCGAGCGCGCAGCGGTCACCTGCTAGCCGTACCGCAGCAACGCAAGACAAAATGGCAAAGCGGGCTCGCCAGTTACAGTCGGAAAGACGCACCCCTGTCCGAGCGCGCTACATTCTTGGGATCGTGCGCTGTGCCCGACAAACGCCGCTGATAGCTCTGAGCCAGCGACACGGGAGCGCACCTCGAACGAGCCACACCCGGAACTCGACACAGCTGACCGCAATCAAACACGCAGCGCTTGTTGCTCTGGTTCCGTACTGAAACTGCGCTCCGGATATAGCTGCTCATATGCCAAGCGTGCTGGATGACGCTCAGCAGACGTTCGGTTGATCGGCACCCATTGCGGCTCGTCAGCGAATAGACGCACAGCCCGAATGTAGTTGCTACTGTCCACTGTGAAGCGGTGATAAATTCCTGCCGGTAATACCAGCATATCCCCTGGCTCTACCGCGATTCGTATCCAGGAGTCGCTCTCATCGCGTACGTCGAAATAACCGCTACCTGCAGTAACGTAGCGAACCTCTGGATCAGCGTGGATGTGTTCCTCGAAAAACATCTGAAGTTTCGACTCAAAGTCAGGTAACTGTTCAGGAGACACCTCCAACACATCAGCGTACTTGAAACCGTGATCGCTTCGGAACTGAAGCCACCGAGCGTGAGTCTCAGTCCCGCTCTTATCGTAGTCACTCGGTGCGAAGTACTGGTACAACACACCTAATGCGTTTAATTCAACCAGAGAAACCTCGTCTCCACCAGGTTTTGCATGTGGTTGTCTTATATCTGCTCCAGGTGGTATTTCGAGTTTCCAAGCACGCATAGTTACCAGTTTGTACGCAATGAAGAGGAAGCGTTTTCGTTGAGACTTCCAGCGACAGGGAGCGCTGCAGTCGGTAAGCGCCGTGAGCGTCGCGGTGGCGCTGCGTTAGCCGCAGCCACGTTGCGAACCTGAAGAAGCTGCCGAGCAACTTAGACAAGAGAAGAAAAGTACCGTGAAACTGATACTGCCTTTCGCCTACCGTATGTATTACAGCAGTACTGAGGGTATTCATTTTCAGGAAGCAGGGCTACTGTAAAGGAAGCGCGTAAAAACTGGAGTGAGGCTGGTGTTGGCTCAACGACTAAGTTTTGTCGTGCAACCGCGCGAAGGGTATTTGCTGTGCTCGTTAGGAACCACAGCAGACCGAAAGCAATTACTGAAAGCGTACGTGAAACTGGAGTTGCACCACTGACAGCCTTTTACTCGGCAGCGCCGCGAAGGACACTGCGACGAACTTTGCGAATCACTCGGATCCCAGAGGCTCTTTATAACAAGGATCTGGACTTGAGACACTGCGAACGTCAGGATCGCGTGATCACACGAACTTTATGATCCTCAATCCCCAGCAAAAGAGACCACAAGCGCACTGCAGAGGCGAACGACAGCCGAAGCTGCGCCCCGCGCTGCAAACCCACAGGAGCGTGCTGTTCGTACTCGTGCTCCTCCTCGTCGCAACGCTGACAGTTCCACCTGCGCGTGCACATGTTTTCGATCGTTGTGACACCTCAAGTTATGCTGTATTTCCCACATCGTTCTCGTTTGACCATGCACAGACGCTACGTAACTACTCTGCTGCAAGCGATGGCTCGTGGGCCCAGCTCGCCATGCAAGTCGACGCAGACGGACTCTGGGAAGTGCACGCCTTCGTTCGCTGTGGCTTCAATACCACCGAGCACCCCGACTTTAACAGCACCGGGATGGTCACGCAAGTCCATGCGGTTCCTCCCCGCGGACTGGCGCTCACCGATACCCTCCAGGCGGGATATGTTGGTTACGGGATTGTTCGACCGTACGCGATTCGCGCTTTCCAGGAACCAGACTATTTAACTGGCACCTTATTTAAGGCGCTTGCAGAGGTAGGATACATCCATGGTTGGGCTTGTAATGCCAGCACTCCAGGGTCGCTGTGCGGCGCCCCGTACGCTGTTGGCTGTACACCCACGACACAGGAGTTCATCGAGCCGGGCACATACGCCTGTGCCGGTGACTTTGGAAACCTCACGCATCTACAGCGCCTATTGGAGAACACCAGCCTGAACATTGACGTTTTCATTGTGTCGCAGGTGGACGCTGACTGGAGACAAGTTCTCCGGAACGGAACCCTGCGTCCTGCAGAACAAAATGTATCCGTTCTCTTCCTTGGTGAGGACTACGAATCGACACCACTCGGTCGAGCGGAATACGTCAAGCTCTTCGGCTTGCTGTTTGGTATTCCAACCCAGACGTCTGAACAGTTTCGTGATATTGTCCGGAGCTACGAGGAAGCCAAAGGTCTAGCGCAGACCGCAGAGCGTCGTCCTTCGGTTTTGTACGGCTACGCTTACGACTCGACTTTCTATTTCGGCTCCAAGTACCAAGCAACCTTCATTCGAGACGCCAACGCTTATTATGTGTTTGGAGAAAACGACGAGGAACTGCCTCAGGAACTTGCCTACTGTTTTGACAACGGAATCGCGCTCGGAAAGCCGGACACCGGCCTCAACCTCACCTTGTTGGGCGCGAATAGCTCGCAGTTCTGGACCGGGTTTTCGATCACAACGCCGACCGAGAAGACGGTGGCTCAAGTGCTTCAGAACTACACCTACGCCCGGAACTGGACGGCAGTTCTCTGTGATAATCTGTTTGATGCCACAAAATATACGGACCCGAACCCCATCTTCGAGCAGGGTGTTCTGCGGCCGGATCTGATCCTCCGGGACCAGATCCGTATCTTCCACCCCGAACTCGAACCAGAATATGTTTTCAACTTCTATCGGCACATGGAACCGAGTGGATTGCGAACTTGTCCGATTGTGACTCCTGTTCCGAGTAGCCGCGCTGGCGTCCATGTGCAGGCGGTTTACATGGTGCGCGGTATTCCACGGGTGCTGGTGGAGTCACAACAACAGCGGTTGCGCGACATGCTTGTCGAGCTTCTCGGGATTCACGGGAAGCACATCTCTCTCTGGTATCCAACAAATGCTTCGCGCTGGCTCTCGAACGCTGTGGACGCGGCTGGGGTGCAAGTGAACCAATCGCTCGTCCGCAATGCGAATGGTTCAGTATTTCTTGTTCTGCAGGTTTACACCCCGGAGTCTCGCGACCTCGCCAGTACCATGGAGCGAGCTGACGTCGCTCTGATGCTTCAGCAGACGCTGCGAAGCCTGGGCGTATTGTATGCGAACGCAACGCTTCTGGCAGTCACCTCACCAATACAGAACTACGTCGGCGCTTCGGGTAGTCTCGGGAACGGTCTGCCAACAGGTGCAATTGTCGGTATCGTGATCGGGACGTTTATCGGAGGCGTCATCATCACTGCCTTGGGTGCTTTCATGTTTATCGAGACGCGCTATCGAAAGCGGAAGCGACGTATCTGGCGAAGCGGAGCATAGTCTACAAGGACTAGTGGAACGCGGGATGCCAGAATTCGACGTTGGGAACCTTCTGCATCAGAGCGCTACACAAGACTGTTTCAAGAGCGTGCGAAGCTTTCAAAGGGTGTGCACCACTGCACGATTGCAGTCCGGTTTTGCGTACTCGAGCTGGTGTTGGGCGTATGCGAATGCGCCTGCTACGGAAGGGAGAAATGTACAAATATTCCAGATATGACGATACTGGGCTGCAATGCTGCCGTATATCGCATAGGGTTCCCCCAATGGATGCAAGTACAGTCGAGATGACGATACTGAGCTGCAATGCTGCCTGACCATGGATAGAAATACCCAATGGATGCAAGTAGAGTCGCTATGACGATACTGAGCTGCAATGCTGCCTGACATTGGATAGAAATACCCAATAGATGCAAGTACAGCGAACGTAGCAACCGGAAGAGCTCGCGATTATGTGTACGCATGCTGCCTGACGCCTTTCGATGCTTCTCTACCGATTCGAGACACCGCAACCGACACCGTCCAGAGGCTTTCGGTATGCTGGGGTTCAGGACAAGTGACGCATCCTTGCCTGAGGATGAGCTATGGACGCTACGTATACGCAATACATCGTAGGAAAAGAATGCGACTTCGCGCACACGAACACACTACCTTGCCTCCGATGCGGTCTTATTCCAGGTGTACTTGCTCAATACTTTTCGCAAAGTTCATGCGCTTAGGCAGTACCGCTCACCCCGTTCTACGCATTCATGGACGAAAGCAAGCGTATTTCAGATCGCTTTACCAATCCCCAGTGCACGTCTAAACCGACTGAGCCACCGTGTTCTGCCACACATCGAACTCTGCCGCCACTTGTGCATCGTGCATATGGACGAGATCAAGGACACGCCACAGACTAACCATGCTGGGTGTGCCGTCGGCCTCACTCTCGCCAGCCTCACTCGTCGTCATGATTACCCATGGAATGTACGGATTCCAGTACGCCTCCTGGATTCGAGTTCGATGGCCAGCATGCCTGAACAGAATATCCATTGTTTCGGTATCCCAGACAATGACCTCGGTCTCCGCAGCGGACAGGAAGTAGCGTGGATCCAGCGGATTCCACTGAACACAGGACACAGCACCACCAAACCGATCATCCGCCATGAATTCATAGAGCGGCTCTGCGGGTTGGCTCTTTCGATGCAGTGTGCCCTCAATAGCCCAACTGCTCATCGCACGCGTATCCCAGAGTCGTACAACACCGTCCTCGCCACCGGTTATCATGTAGCGGGCGTTACGATCTCGCGACCAGTCCAGGCAGTTCACGTCGCCAGCGTGCGCACGACGGACGCCCCCGATAGGTCGTGGCGGGGCGCGCAAATCCCACAACAACAGGCACCCGTCATCCCCACAGGATGCCAGTAGACTGGGGTTAATTGGATGAAAACAAACATCTTCCACCGTTGCCGAATGACCGAACAGACGATGCGTCGGTGCTACGTTCATTGTGTAGCGCGCTGCATGCCTTACCGGATGAAGCGAACCGCTGAGATCGTCGATGGTGTCGGTGACGGTTGCACGTTTCTGTTCGCGCGACTCCAGCAACAGGTCGGATGTTAGGCGCCAGACTAGAACCTGATGATCGGAGCCGCCTGAAGCCACCAGAAAAGCGTCTGGAAATACGTCCCCGCCAAAGGTTGTATCGATGGCGTAGGGCGCCTCCGATGTGTGGCCAACCAGCACGAGATCAGGTACGTTTGGACGTAACTTGTCGTTATCGGGTCGGTGAACCTGCTCGTTCACATTCCAGACCATCAGCTCAGGTGCATCGGTATGGGTGACGATCCAGCGCGCACACTGTGTCGTCTGAACCGGTTCCGATTCCACATCGTCCTCGAGAGCATCGGCCGGAAAGCAGTCCTCGTGATTCACGTTTGGATCGAATGTCATCCCCAGGTACCGAATTCGATTGACTTCCCCCGGATGGATAAGTCGTTTCCGCACCCGAAACTCATCGTAGAAGACTCGAACCCCGTTGTCTTGAGCGTGTTGTGAGTGCTCCTCAGTCGCAGCTGCAGCACCAGCAGCACTAGCAGCAGCAGCACCAAACGCATTAGACGCATTTGCTCGACGTCGGCGACGTACGACAATACCCCCCGTGAATGCGCTCGAGTCACGAGCCCAACAGCCGGAACTTCCATCCTCGTTGACCACGTAAATGCCCCCCATGCCGCTGAGGCCGTCACGACGCGACCCCACCGGAACATTGTTGTCATCGAACTCCTCTGGAGTCAAGTTGATCACCTCACCCAGATATTCGTCGTAGTCGAGGCGAACGCTGTCGCGAAGAGGACCCGACTGGCTACTCAGACTTTCCGTCTCTGGACCGCGATGACCCTCG